>Ga0070679_100000580_pt1 | contig 31046 bp, 30 predicted proteins | sample KBSC63BmetaG_FD_65652 | JGI IMG/M metagenome (GOLD analysis project Ga0070679, IMG submission 65652) | Corn rhizosphere microbial communities from Kellogg Biological Station, Michigan, USA - KBS C6-3B metaG | ecosystem: Host-associated > Plants > Roots > Rhizosphere | place: USA: Michigan... | reverse complement strand
CTCCCCGCTGCTTTCAGCGATCCCCTCACGGTCGTCGCCTTGCGGTTCACTCGGGTTGTTGCGACCAACTCCCCAGAGGACTTCCACCTCCAAGTCGATGTTCATGCTGGGCACACATGAAAAACGGGGCTCGCGAATGCGAGCCCCGCTCTCGACCAACCGACGAACGCTTCAGGCCGAACGTCTGGCCGTTCGTGGGTTCCTGCTCAGTACATCCCGCCCATGCCACCGCCGGGCGCCGCCGGAGCCGGCTTGTCTTCCTTCTTCTCGACGATGAGCGCTTCCGTCGTGAGGAGGAGACCCGCGATCGACGCGGCGTTCTGGAGCGCCGTGCGCGTGACCTTGGTCGGGTCGATCACGCCAGCCTGCACGAGATTCTCGTACGTGTCGGTCTGTGCGTTGTAGCCGAACGCATCGTCCTTCGACGCACGCACCTTCTCGACGACGATCGAGCCTTCGCCACCCGCGTTCTGCACGATCATGCGGATCGGCTCCTCGATCGCGCGGCGGATGATGTCGACGCCGATCTGCTCGTCGCCTTCGTACTTCAGGCCCTTGAGCGCGCGCTGCGCGCGGATGAGCGCCACACCGCCGCCCGGGACGATGCCTTCCTCGGCCGCGGCGCGCGTTGCATGGAGCGCGTCCTCGACACGAGCCTTCTTCTCCTTCATCTCCGCTTCGGTCGCGGCGCCGACGTTGATGACGGCCACGCCACCGGCGAGCTTCGCGAGACGCTCCTGGAGCTTCTCCTTGTCGTAGTCCGACGTGCTGGCATCGATCGCGACGCGGATCTCCTTGATGCGGCCCTGGATGTTGTCATCCGAGCCCGCGCCGTCGATGATCGTGGTGTTGTCCTTGTCGACGACGATGCGCTTTGCGCGGCCGAGGTCCGTAATCACGGCATTCTCGAGCTTGAAACCAACTTCCTCGCTGATCACCTGGCCGTTGGTCAGCACCGCGATGTCCTGCAGCATCGCCTTGCGGCGATCGCCGAAGCCTGGGGCCTTCACGGCCGCGACCTTGAGCGTGCCGCGGAGCTTGTTCACGACCAGCGTCGCAAGCGCCTCACCCTCGACGTCCTCGGCGATGATGAGCAGCGGGCGACCCTGCTGCGCCACCTTCTCCAGCACCGGGAGGAGATCCTTCATCGACGAGATCTTCTTGTCGTGGATCAGGATGAGCGCATCCTCGAGGACGGCTTCCATCTTTTCCGGATCCGTGACGAAGTACGGCGAGACATAGCCGCGATCGAACTGCATGCCCTCGACCGTGTCGAGGTTCGTCTCGAGGCCGCGCGCCTCTTCGACGGTGATGACGCCATCCTTGCCGACCTTGTCGAAAGCCGTCGCGATCAGCTCGCCGATCTCGGTGTCATTGTTCGCGGAGATGGTGCCGACCTGCGCGATCTCCTTCTTGCCGGAGGTGGGGACGCTGATCTTCTTGAGCTCATCGACGACGGCCTGGACGGCCTTGTCGATGCCGCGCTTGATGGCCATCGGGTTCGCGCCGGCCGTGACGTTCTTGAGGCCTTCGCGGAAGATCGCCTGGGCGAGCACGGTCGCGGTGGTGGTGCCGTCGCCGGCGTTATCGCTGGTCTTGGTCGCGACTTCCTTCACCATCTGCGCGCCCATGTTCTCGAGCGGATCGGTGAGCTCGATCTCCTTGGCGACAGTGACGCCGTCCTTGGTGACCGTCGGCGCACCGAACTTCTTGTCGATGACGACGTTCCGGCCGCGGGGACCAAGCGTGACCTTCACGGCCTCGGCGAGCTGGTCGACGCCGCGCTTGAGCGCCGCGCGCGCATCGGTGTTGAAATGGAGTTCCTTGGCTGCCATATGCGTTCAGTGCCTCGGGTTGGCGGGTGATTACAGATTGCTAATTCTAATCAACTGATGACGGCCAGGACGTCGCTCTCCCGGAGGATGAGCAGCTGCTCGCCGTCGATCGTGACTTCGGTGCCGCTGTACTTGCCGTACAGCACCTTGTCGCCGACCTTGACGTCCATCGGAACGCGCTTGTCCTTCTCGAAACGGCCGGGGCCGACCGCGATGATCTCGCCCTGCTGGGGCTTCTCCTTCGCGGTGTCCGGGATGTACAGCCCGCCGCGCATCTGCTCGGTCTCCTCGAGCGCCCGAACGACGACGCGGTCGGCCAGCGGGTTGACCTTCACACTGGTCTTGGTGGCCATACGGTGTGCTCCTCCCTGTCTATGGCTGCGGTGGTTGAGAATGTGACTGTAGTTAGCACTCAGCCATCGAGAGTGCTAACAGACGGGTAGTCTACCCCGTCAGGCCCGGTGCGTCAAGGGGAGGGACGCCCGAAGCAGGCCAGCGCTAAACCATTATTGCACAATATTTTAGAAAGCGCGCCGCATCGCGCTCTGTCTGCGGGCGTCAGCTCGCCGACGGATTCCCGCGAATGAGCCCGTGCGCGATCTGCAATCCCTGCAGCGTCAAGTGCGGCTCCACGCGCTCGAACGACCGACACAACGTCGCCATGGTCTCGGCGAAGCCCCCCGTGGCGATCACCAATGGGACCTCGCTTCGCGGCCATTCCCCTTTAATGCGCGCAACGATCCCGTCGATCGAATCGGCCGCGCCGAACAACACACCGGCACGAATGCATTCCTCCGTGCGCTTGCCGATGACGCGCGACGGAACAGTGAGCTCCGTCGCCGGCAGCTTCGACGTCCGGCGCGTGAGCGTTTCCGCCGACGTCGAAACCCCGGGCGCGATCACGCCGCCGAGGAAGACGCCATCCGATGTGATGCAGTCGAACGTCGTCGCGGTGCCCATGTCGACCACGATCGCATCGCGGCCGAACAAGCGACTCGCCGCGAGCGTGTTGATGACGCGGTCGGCCCCGACCGTCATCGGCTCGTCGACGTCGAGCGTGATCGGCAGCGGCGCGCTCGCGTCCACGATCAGCGGCTCGCCGACGCGGAAATACCCTTGGCAGGCGGCGCTGAGCGGCGCGGTCACTCGCGGAACGACCGATCCGATCGCCACGCTGTCGACGACGTCGGGCAAGAAGTCGCTCGTGGCGAGCAGCGACCGGAGAAGCACGCCGAATTCGTCCGCCGTGCGCGCGACATCCGTCATCACGCGCCAGTGGCCGCGCAATTCGGATTCATTGAACAAGCCGATCGTCAGCTCGGTATTGCCGACATCGAAGACGAGAATCACGCGCCCTCCTCGGTGAGCACCAGCGATCCCGCGCGAACGGTCGCGACATCACCACCCGAATCGATCAACAGCGCACCGCGTTCGTCGATGCCGACGACCCGTCCGACCGCAGGCTCCGTGCAGCGCCGCCCAGCGGCAAGATCGCGCTCGGCGAATTGCGCACGCTCGGCCGCGCTGAGCGGTCCTCGCTGCGCCGCGGCGGCGCGAATCGCCGGAACGGCGGCCGAGAGCACCTCGACCCGCGACGTCGCCTCGCGCAGCCCAATTCCCTGCGACTGTCCTCGCGGGGCGCGGACATTGATCCCAACTCCAATGGCGATCCAGTCCAACGCGCCATCGCGCCACCGCGCCTCGGCGAGTACGCCGGCGAGCTTCCGGCCCGAGACGTACAGATCGTTCGGCCACTTGAGCTGCACGCGCGCATCGGTGAACGGATCGAGGGCCGGCGCGAGCCCGATGCCGACGCGAAGCGGGAGCGCCTCCAGGGCGCTCGACGTGGGCGGCCGCTCGATGATCGTGAGCCAGACTCCCGCACCGCTGTACGACGACCATGACCGACCGAGTCGTCCGCGGCCGGCAGACTGTGCATCGGCGACGATCACGGTTCCGGCAGGCGTCCCTGCGGCCGCTTCCCTATGCGCAATGTCGAGCGTGGACGAGACCTCGGCGAAGATGAGCACACGTGGAACAGCGAGGCATCGCTCGAGCTCACGCGCATCGCTCCCGTCGTAGCGCGCGCCGGCGGCGTCAGCGAACGAAGACAAAGAAGAACGCGACCGCAATGATGATGCGATACCAGCCGAACGCGGTGAAGTCGCGCTTCTTGATGTACCCGAGGAACGACTTGATCGCGAGGATCGCAGTGATGAAGCTGACGATGAAGCCGATCGCCAGCGTCGTCAGATGTCCGTTCAGCGCGCCGTGGTTCTTCATCAACTCGAGGCCACTCGCCCCGAGCATGGTCGGCACCGCGAGCATGAACGAGAACTCCACGATCGTCCGCTTGCTGATCCCGATCAGCGACCCGCCGACGATCGTCGCGGCCGAGCGGGACACTCCGGGAATGACGGCGATCGCCTGGAAGATTCCGATGAGGAGCGCCTTGCCGTAGGTGATCTCCGAGAAATCGACCTCCGTGTCCGCATGCGCCTTGAACCGCTCGAAGATGATGAGCGCGATGCCACCGATGATCAGAGCGGCCAACACCACGTTCACGTTGCCGAGCAGATAGGACTTCACCGCCTTGTAGACCGTCAGGCCGATCACACCCGTTGGAATGAAGGCGACGATGAGCTTCGTGATCGCTTCCCAGCTCCAGAACTTGGACCAGTAGAGCACGACCACGGAGAGGATCGCGCCGAGTTGGATGATGATCTCGAAGCTCTTGAGAAATTCCGAATCCTGAAGGCGCAGCGCCGCGCTCGCGAGAATGAGATGCGCGGTCGATGAGACGGGAAGGAATTCAGTCACGCCCTCGACGATACCGAGAATGAGGGCTTGCAGGGGGCCGAACGCGGGGGCGCTGGTCGCGACTTGTTGCAGGACGATCACGTCGTGGTTGGTTCGTGGTCAGCGATCAAGGTGCGGATCGGCGAGCGATCGTGGACGGCTGCGCGAGCGTGTACTGGTAGAACGCTTCGTATTCCGCAACGACGGCGTCGAGCGAGAACCGCTCGCGCGCATCGGAGGCTCCGAGTGTGCTCATCGCGTGCCAGCGGTTACGGTCGCTCAGGATGCCGACCGCGGCGGCAGCCATCCCGTCGACGTCGCCGACGGCGCAGAGCACGCCGGTCTCGCCGTCGCGGACCACCTCGGGAATGCCGCCGGTGTTCGTCCCGATCACGGGCACTCCCGAGGCAAGCGCCTCGAGGGCGCTCAGGCCGAACGACTCGCTCGACGACGGGAGGAGGAACAGGTCGGCGCCGGCAAGCAGCGGAGCGACGTTCTCGATCTTCCCCAGAAAGAAGACCTTGTCCTGCAGGTTGAGCTCACGCGCTTCGGTCTCCGCGTCTACGCGCTCCGGACCATCGCCGACCATCACGAGCACGGCGGGCATGCGCACCGCCACCTGGGCAAAGATGCGAATCACGTCCTTCACCCGCTTCACCGGTCGGAAGTTCGAGACGTGCATCAGCACCTTCGTCCCGGACGGTACCTGCTCATCGAGGATCGACGTGTAGCGCGACCGATCGTACACCTCCGGGTCGATGAAGTTGTGAATCACCTCGATCCGGCAGGCCGTGCAGCCGAAGGTCGTGAGCGTCTCCTGCTGGAGATAGCGCGACACGGCCGTGAGGCCGTCAGACTTCTCGATCGAGAATTTCGTGATCGGCCGAAACGAGGGATCCTGGCCGACGATCGTGATGTCGGTGCCGTGCAGCGTCGTCACGACGCGGATGTCGGGACGTGCGGTGCGCAGCATCTCCTTGGCGATCCACGCGCTGGTCGCGTGCGGAATCGCGTAGTGGCAATGCAGGAGATCCAGCTCGTGCGACAACACCACCTCGTGCATGCGCACCGCGAGTGCGAGATCGTACGGCGGATACTCGAACAGCGGATACCGCCCGACATCGACTTCGTGGAAGTAGATGCGCGGCAGGAGCGCGGGTAGTCGGAACGGCTGCTTGTACGTGATGAAGTGGATCTCGTGGCCCCGCCGCGCCAGCGCGATGCCGAGCTCCGTCGCCACCGCGCCGGATCCGCCGTAGGTCGGATAGCAGGTGATGCCGATCTTCATACGACGCCCAACCCACTGATTGTCTCGAGCCACGTCTCGGCGCGCGACACCGCGCCCGGCTGCATAGGATCGAGCCGGTGCACACACTCGGCAGGCAGTTGATGGCGGAACCAGGTCCGCTGGCGCTTTGCGTACTGTCTCGTCCGAATCAGAATCTCCTCACGAGCATGCTGCATGGTCGTCACGCCCGACACCGCGCGACGAACGGCGTCATACCCCGTCGCATTCCATGCCGGCGCGTCGGGGGAGACCGTCTCCATGAGGTGCCGTACTTCGTCGGGCCAGCCTTGGTCCAGCATGTCGTCGATGCGGGCGTCGATGCGATCGGCAAGCGATGGTCCGGGATCCACCACAAGATAGTGGGGGCGCAAACGGGACGTCGTCGCGCGCGATCGATGGAGATCGTGCAGGCGATGCCCGGTGAGCAGCGCGATCTCGATCGAGCGCAGGAGTTGTGTTCGACCCAGGTGCGCGCGCGCGGGATCCAGCGCCCTCGTCCATCGACGGAGCTCTGACGTCTCCATGGTGTCGAGCTGCGCCGAGAGCGCCGCGCGTGCGTCGGAATCGAGCGCGGGCTCCTCGAACAAACCCTCGAACAGCGCACGCAGGTAGAGCCCGGTCCCGCCCACGACGAGCGGTGTTCGGCCGGCGCGCCTTGCCTCGGCAATCCATTCGCGCGCGGATTCGGCCCATGCCGCCGCCGAATATCGAACGACCGGATCGATCACGTCGATTCCTTTATGCGGCACGCGGGCGCGCTCCGCGGCGGTCGGCTTCGCCGTGCCGATGTCGAAGCGGCGGTACACCTGCCGCGAGTCCGCGCTGACGATGACGACCGGCACACGCTCGGCCAGATGCATCGCGATCGCGCTCTTCCCCGCGGCCGTCGGCCCGCAGATGACCGCGACGTGCGACTCCTCAGCGGCGGCCGAAGCGTCGCTCAATCTCATCCCAGGTGAGCTGCACGATCGTGGCGCGGCCGTGGACATCGTGCGCGGGGAGCGTGGTGTCGCGAAGGGCGACGAACAGCGCTCGCATCTCACCCGGAGAGAGCAGATCGCCGGCTTTGATCGCCGCCTTGCACGCCACCGTCGCGGCGAGGCGCTCGTGCCGTGCGTGCACGCTCGCTTCGCGGTCGCCCGTGATCGCCGCGAGCGTCTCACGTAGACAGCGCTCGGGATCGAAGCGCGGATGCGGCATGGGCACCGCGCGCACGAGTAGCGTCGTGCCGCCAAAGCCTTCGATCTCGAACCCGAGCTGCTCGAACGCTTCGCGGTGCCGCTCAAAGGCGTCGGCTTCGGCTGGATCGAGGTGGAGCGTGAGTGGAAAGAGCAGCCGCTGCCCTGGCTGCTCACCGCGCTCCAGCGTGCGCATGAACTGCTCGTACAACACACGCTCGTGCGCCGAGTGCTGATCGATCAGGACGACGCCGTGGTCATGCTCGAACATGATGTAAGTTCGATGGAGCTGCGTGAGCGGCGGCACCGTCGCCGGCGGCTGCTCCGCGGCGGGCTCGCTCGCGACGGCCCCTGTGGCGGGACCGTTGCCAAGAGAATGCTCATGCGAGTTCTCGAAGAGCCCCGTGGCGGCGTCCGGCGTCGGATGCAGCGACTCGACGTCGACACGCGCCGGTTCGGGGTGGCCCCCGGGCGTGGGGTTCCATTGCGCGCGTCCGAAGGTCGCGCCGGTCTCGAAGGTGCCGAGCGCGCGACGCACGGCGTTTTCCACGGTGCGCTCGACCTGCCAGCGGTCGCGGAAACGCACCTCGGCCTTCGCGGGATGCACGTTGACGTCGACCATGTCTGCCGCAACCACGACGTCGAGGAAGAGCGTCGGGCGTACGCCGGCGGGAATCGTCGATCGATAGGCCGCTTCCGCGGCGCGCACGAGGCCGAGGTCGCGAATGGCGCGGCCGTTCACGGAGAGAAAGACACGTCGCGATGCCGTGCCGACGTCCGCTGGGCGCTCGACCAGGCCAGCGACATGCGTCGTTCCGCTCACGTCGTCGACGTCGAGCAAGCGTCCCACGAATTCACCGCCATAGACGGACGCAAGACGATCGCGGCGGCGGCCCGCGGCGGGCAGCGACAACACGTTCTTTCCGTCGTGCGTGAGCGTGACACGCACGTGATGCCGCGTGAGCGCGAGCAGGCCGACGACGTCGAAAATCGCACGCCACTCGGAACGCGCGCCGCGGAGGAACTTGAGTCGGGCCGGCGCATTGAAGAACAGGCGGCCAACGCGCACGGTGGTACCGCGACGACGCGCAATCTCTTCGACGCCGAGCAGCGTGCCGCCGGACACGCGGACGAGCGTCCCGGCGCCGTCGTCGGGCGCCGTCTCCACCTCGAGCTGTGAGACCGAAGCGATCGCGGCGAGCGCCTCGCCACGAAAGCCGAAGCTGCGCACACCGACCAGATCATGCGCGGTGCGGATCTTCGACGTTGCGTGCCGTTCGATGGCGAGCACGGCGTCGTCGCGCGTCATGCCCGAGCCATCATCGCTGATGCGGATCGATTGCCGGCCGCCATCCTCGACGGCGATGTCGATGGCCGTCGCGCCCGCGTCGATCGCGTTCTCGATCAGCTCTTTGACGACGGACGCCGGACGCTCGACGACCTCGCCCGCCGCGATCTGATCGGCAACGGCGCTGGGAAGAACGGCGATGCGTGAAGCGGAAGCGACGGGAAGAGCCACCGGGCAAAGTTATGGTTGCGACGTCGACGGCACAAAGGGCGCTTCGGAGACCCGCTCGAGGCAGCGGCCTTGTGCCGTCGATCTAATCGCCCGCGATCTGACCCGCGTCGCGCACGTCGAGCGAGAGGAGCGCCGCGTTCTCGATCCAGCCGTCGCGTCCGTCGTCGAGCTGCACGCGGCTCCAGGCGCCCTGCTGGCCGGTCACGCGCACCACCTCGCCGATGATGGCGGTCGCGCCGCGTTCGCCGCCGAGCTCCGGATCGACGCTCAGCGATGCCGTGTGTCGCACGACGGCCAGTCGCCGGCCCGCGAGACGATCGGACAGCGCGAACGCGCCGAGCGCGAAGATCACTGCAAGCACGCTCATTGTCGCGAGCTCGCCGCGCGACAGAATCTTGCCGCGATACGCCGCGTACGCGGCACCGCCCCACGCGACGCACCAAAGCAAGGCGGCAAGATCGAACATCCAGGTTGCGGGCACCGGCGCCACGTAGCCCGCCGCGCTCCACGGCAGCGTGTGCACCAGCTCGACTCGATCACGCACGTCCGACGCGAGCGGCTCCAGGCGCAACGCGCGCTGCCATGCCGCGACGCTGCGCGCGGTATCGGCCGCAGCCCATGATGCCGTGCCGAGGTTGGCCCACGCGTCCGGCGCGCGCGGCTCGGTCGTCGCGGCGAGAATGAATGCTTCGCGCGCACCGACAAAGTCGCGTCGTCCATACGCAGCAACGCCGCGATCGAACGCATCTCGCGCCGCGTCGGCGTTGATCGCGTGAGCCGTGGTCGCCGCGAGCGCGAACACGACGACCGCGGTCGTCGCGTAGCTCGCGATGCGCGCGCGGCTCAATGCCTCGGCATCGACGGCGGCATAGAGCTCCGCCGCGCGATCTGCAGCCTGCTCGGGAAGCACACCGGTGCGCGAGAACGCCGCTTCGTCGAGCACACGCAGAAACCGCTCGGCGTCGAGCGCGGTCTCGGTTGACACACCGCGGCGACGCAGCGTCCGCGCGAGCGCGCCGGGCCGAGTGAACGCCTCGGGTCGAAGGCCGACGCGGTCGGCGAGCGAATTGGTGAAGAGACGGCGAACCTCGCACGCGTCACGCGCCGAATCGCCGGCGAGCGATGCGAGCTTCGTCGCCGCGGGGACGAAACGCGTCTCGCGGTGCCACCGGCGGCCACGATTGCGAAGCGACAGCGCGGGAATGGGTGCAAGCGCGAGGATCGCCCAGAACACCGGATGTTCGTGCGGCGCCTGGCGTGTGGGACCGCGGTAACGCGTGCGAATCGGGAGCAGCGACTCCGTCTTGGCCGTGTCGGCCGACGCGAGCGTTCCAGGCGCGATGCGCACGTGCGCGGCCGACGTCGACGCCACCTCGTAGCGGCGCGAGTCGGGGTTGAAGTACGTGTAGCGAATCGGCGGCAGATCGAGCTCGCCTGCAACCTTCGGAGTCAGCACCCAATCGAACTCTTTCGATCCGGCGATCCGGCGCGCAGTCGTATCGACGCTGACGCGCTCATCGCCTTTCACGAGCGAGCCCCAAGGAACGCCGACCGTCGGACGCGGCAGCAGCTTCACGTTCCCGGTGCCGGACACCCGAACGGTGAGACGGATCGGATCGCCAACGCGCGATGCGGTCGTATCGAGCTTTGCGGCAACGTGGAGGTCGCCGACCGCACCGCCGTAGTCGGCGGGACGCCCGCGCATCGGCGGCTCGACGGCCACGATCACCGTGCTGTCCGTCGCGAGCTCGTGCGTCTCCTCCCGGCTGAAGAAGCTCGCCGACAGCGGGAGTGAGTATACGAGCTGCGCTGGTGGAATGGCGAATCGTCCCGGCATGAGTGGGAACAATGCGCGCTGATACACGAGCGCGTCGAAGCACCGCGAGCCCACCTGGCGGCGCGGCGGATCGCTGCGCGTCGGGAGATCGTACGCGAGCATCGACTGCATGTCGGGCGGAAAGAACGTCGGGTTGCGTCGCAGCCGGTCGCGCACCGTCTCGTTGAGAAAAACCGCAACCTCGTAGTTCGCCTGCTGGCCGACGAACACCGTTTCGGGCAGCGTGAGCGCGCGGAAGTTGACTTCGAGGCTCGTGTCGATTCGAGCCCGCGCGACGACGATCGGGACGTTGGCGCGCGATGAGGATTCTCGCATCGCGATCGACGTCGCACGCGAGCGCACGACGGACGATCCGACTCGAGCCTCGAACGCCGGAATGACGAACGTGCCGAGGCGATCCGTCGTGAGGACGTATCGGTACTCGGAGATCGTTCCGCCACCTGCGTCATACGCGACGTGCGGGACGCCGGACGACCGCAGCACGTCGAAGGGCGCCATGGACGGCGCGATGAGCTGCGGCGCGGCGCCGGCGGGCGCGCTCACGGCCACGCTGAGCTCGATCGCGTCGCACGCCGCCGCAGTGTCGGGCGCGTGAACGACGATCGACAACTGCGCGGCAAGCAGGAGCGCGCCGATCACCAGTCCTTTCCTCCAGGCGGTGGCTCGACGCGATTCTGTTTCTGCTTCTTGGACTGCACGTCGCGCTCTTCACGCGCCGCGCTGCCGAGCAGTTGCTCCGCCTGCTGCTGACCGAGACCGCCCTGCGGCTGCGGTGCTTGCCCCTGCGGCGAGTTGTTCGCGCCACCGCCGCCTCCGCCGCCCCCTCCGCCTCCACCGCCGCCCTGCTGCTTCTTCCGCAGCGCGAGCTCGTAGTTCCACTTTGCGTCGACGTCGTTCGGATGCATGAGAATGGCTTGCTTGTAGACGGCGAGCGTCGAGTCCAGCTCTCCGTTGTCCTGTCCTTTCGGCGCCGCGAGGGCGGGCTTCAGATGCGCGAGGCCAAGGTTGAAGAGCGCGCGAAAGCGCAGCTCGTCCGTCTTCGAGTCCGTCAGGCGGCCGAGCGCGTCCTTCGCGCTGTCGATCGAATCGGCCGCGACGAGCGCCGTACCAAAGTTATAGAGCGTCTCGGGCGTCTTGTCGCCAGCGGCGATCGCGTCGCGGAAGAGCGACGCCGACTGCGTGTACCGGCCGTGTTGATACTCGGACGCGGCCTCGCGCGTGCGCGAGAAGCTGGCGCATCCGTTCGCAAAGGCGGCGAGCACGAGCAGCGCCGCGGCAGCGGTGTGCGCGGCGGCCGGCTGTTTTCGCGACGCCCGGCCTCGACGCTCCATCAGGAACGTGTCGACGAGCAGCAGCACGAATGCGGGAAACAGGAACCACTGATAGCGTGGCGTCTTCGTCTCGCCGCCGAGGCTGGCGCGCGCCTGCGTGCGCAGGGTGGCGAGTGCGGACTTCACGCGAGCGGCCTTGTCGGTCGCATCCGCGGGAATGAACGTGCCGCCAGCGGCGTCCGCTGCCCCTTTGAGAAACTCGGGATGGTACTGCGTCACGACCGTGTTCCCATTCTCATCCTTCTTCGTGGACGTCGTGCCGTCCGGATTCTTGATCGGGATCGTCGCCCCGTCCGTCGTGCCGAATCCCACTGTGACGAGACTCACACCCTGGCTGGCCGCGCGTCGTGCTTCGGTCGTAACGTCCTCGAGCGGCTCGAAGGCTTCGCCGTCACTCATGACGACCAACGCGCGATCCGCGCCACCGCTGCTCACCGACAGCAGATCGATGCCCTGTCGAATGGTCCGAGCCAGCGAGCTTCCGGCCTGTCCCACGACCGAGGGATCCAGATTGTCGAGGAACAGGTCGAGCGCGCCTTCGTCGATCGTCATCGGCGACAGCACATAGCTGCGTCCGGCGAAGGCGAGCAGTCCGATTCGGTCGCCGGGCGAGAGCGCGCGCAGCCGCCGCACTTCTTCCTTCATACGCTCCAGACGACTCGGGCGTTCGTCCTGAGCCAGCATCGAGAGCGACGCATCGAGCGCGAGCACCATGTCGATGCCGCGGGAACGAACGACCGATCGTTCGTCGCCCCAGCGCGGTCCAGCGACGGAGATCCCGACCAGCGCGCTCGCGACTCCCAGGCGAGCCATTCGCCAGCCGGGCGGACGCAGGGTGTTGGGCGGAATGAGACGCGCGACGACCGCCATGTTGCCGAGCCGCTGCAGGCGGGCGCGCCGCTCGCGATAGGCGTGACGCAGCACGAATATCGCCAGCAATGGGAGCAGGATCGCCAGCACGAGCAAGTATGGATAATCGAATACGACTTCACTCATCATGGCAGCGGCCCTCGGCGCGCGGCAAGGAGCAGCTCGACGACGAGCGCGAGCGCCGCGAGGTACAGCGGCCACCGAAACAGCTCGGTGTAGCGAACGTACGAGCGCGTGCGGACGGGTTCGCGCTCGAGCTGGTTGATCTCGTCGTAGATGCGCTGCAGCGCGGCGGCATCGCGCGCACGGTAGTACCGGCCACCCGTGGTCTTCGCGATGTCGCTCAGTAGTGGCTCGTCGATGCGGACGAGACGATTCTCGTACCGCAGGCCAAACAGGCCGCGGCCGACGGGCACCGGCGCCATGCCTTCGGTGCCGACGCCCACCGTGTAGATCTTGATGCCGAACACGGCGGCGGCCTTCGCGGCCGTCCGCGGGTCGATCGAGCCGCGATTGTTCTCACCGTCGGTGAGGAGGATCATCACCCGCGACCGGCCGGGTGCGTCGCGCAGCCGATTCGCCGCCGTGGCGATCGCGGTTCCGATTGCCGTTCCGTCCTCGAGCTGGCCTGCGGCCAGGTTGTCGACGGCGGCGTTCACCACGGGATAGTCTGTCGTGAGTGGCACCTGCGTCAGCGCTTCGGCGGCGAACGCCACGACGCCGATGCGATCACTCGTGCGCGCCGCAATGAATCGCTTCACCACGTCCTTGGCGACCTCGAGGCGATTCTGCGGCTGAAAGTCCTGCGCGAGCATGGAGCTGGAGAGATCGATGGCGAGGACGATGTTGATCCCTTCGCTCGTCACGTCCTCCGCGTGCGCGCCCGAGCGCGGGCGCGACAGCGCCACGATGGTCGACGCCAGCAGGAGATTCCGGAGAATGAACAACATCAACGTCGTGGCGCGGCCCGCCTTGGGCCCGGCCTGCAGCACCGGCACCCGCGAGAAGACGATCGCGGGCAGACGCCGCCGCCGGCGAATGAACCACCAGATCGGAAGGACGAGCAGGAAGATCAGCACCCACGCGGACGCGAACTGGATCGGGCCCAGAGAGATCATGCGGCCGCCTTTCGCACGGTCTGCGGCGACGGCTGCGACGCCCGGTGCTCTTCGTTCACGATCGCGCGCGCATCGCTTCCGAGCTCACGCGCGCGATCCGTGCTCACGGGACGCCGCGCGAACTTGATGAGATCCGCCTCGGTGAGGATCCGCGTCAGACGCTCCTGCGGAATGAACGGCCGTTCGCGCACGCTTCGCGTGAGCTCGGAGCTCGTGAGCGCGAGGGACGCTTCCGCATATCGCGCCGCCAGGTAGTCACGCAGGACTTCGATCATGAGCGTGACGTAGCGGCCGCGCTCGCCCGCCTCGAGCAACCCGAGCGCCTCGATGCGCTGGAATTCCTCTTCCGCGCGCGCGAACGGATCAGCGACGACGATCGGCTTGGGTTTCCGCCGGCGGCGCAACCACCACCAGAGCAGCAACAGCAACCCCACAATCGCCGCGGCGATGAGCGCGATGAGCCACCACGGGAACATCGACGGCTGGAACAATGCGCGCGGCGGCTTCGGAACGCGCTGCGTCGAATCCGCCGGCAGGACGCTCTTCACGAACACCGTGGTTCCGCTCAGCGGAATGCGGCGTGTCGCGCCGTTGAGCCGGACGACGACTTCCGGAAGCTTGATCGCCTGCTGGCCGACGTCCCAGGCAGCAACGCGATAGTCCGCGTACTGCTCGACCGCCGTCGTGTCGGCGCTCGTGCGCACCGCCACGGGATCGAGCGACTGAATGGTCGACGTCGAGTCGGTCGCGCGCGGGAATTCGATCGACGCGCCGAGCGGCGCTCGAATCCCGACCGTGACCCGGAACGGATCGCCAATGCGAATCGTGTCCGGCGCGGCCGTGACGCCCGCCTTGACCGGAAACTGCTGTGCGCTCGAGGGACGCGACGCCGCGCCGAGCACGAGCAGCGCAACGGCGCAAACCGATAGGAGGCTTCTCATTTACGAATCCTCCGCTCGCGCGACCGGAAGAAGCGGAGCAACGGATCCATGATCCCGTGGTCCGTATCGACCGGGATCTCGTCGATCGCCAATCGGCGCAGCAGATGTCGCCGGCGATCGGCGTCCTCGGAGACCTGCGTATCGAACTGCGCGCGAACCTTCGGATCGCTCGTGTCGACGTCGATCGTCGCGCCGGTCTCGGGATCGACGAGACGCACGAGGCCGATGTCGGGCAGCGCGCGCTCGCTCGGATCGTCGACCGTGACGGCCACGACGTCGTGCCGCTGCGCGAGCAACTTGAGCGGACGCTCGATGTCGGATCCTTGAAAGTCGGAGACCAGAAAGACGATGGCTTTGTGCTTGAGCATCTTGTTCAGATACTCGGTCGCTCCGCCGATGTCCGTGCCACGGCTGACCGGCTCGAACGCCAGAATATCGCGGATGAGCCGCAGCGCCTGACGGCGTCCCTTGCGCGGCGGCACCACGTGCTCGATGCGGTCGGTGAACATCACACCGCCCACGCGGTCGTTGTTGCGGATCGCCGACATCGCCAGCACCGCCGCGAGCTCGGAGGCGACTTCGCTCTTGAAGCGGCGGCGAGTGCCATAGCGCTCGGATCCGGACACGTCCACGGCCAGCATCACCGTGAGCTCGCGCTCCTCGATGTAGCGCTTGACGTATGGGCGCTGCATGCGCGCCGTCACGTTCCAGTCGATCGAGCGCACCTCGTCGCCAGCCTGATACTCGCGCACCTCGGCGAACTCCATCCCCTGCCCCTTGAACACCGACCGATACTCGCCCGTGAACAGCGAGTTGACGAGCCCGCGCGTGCGCAGCTCCAGGAGCTTGACCTGCCGCAGGACTTCGGGCGGCACCGCGGCGGACGGATTGGTCGCGACCTGCGTGGATCGCGGCTGTTCGTCGCGCCGGTCCCGTTCCGTCGCCTTGGGTTTGCGGCGCGTGAAGAGAGTGAAAGCCACGATGCGCTCGAGGAGAGTTTCCTAAATTCGCGTTCTCTGATCGAGCGCGATCACGGGCTGTCGATCTTCGCGAGCACGCGCGACACGATCTGGTCGCTCGTGACCTCCTCGGCTTCGGCCTCGTAGGTCGTGAGCACGCGGTGGCGGAGCACGTCGGGGGCGATCGCTTTCACGTCGTCCGGCGTGACGAACGCGCGGCCGCGGAGGAACGCGTGCGCGCGCGAGGCCTGCGCGAGCGAGATCGTCGCGCGCGGGCTCGCGCCGAACTCGATGAGCGGCACGAGGTCCGACAGACCGGCCGCCGCCGGCTCACGCGTGGCGTGCACGATGTCGACGATGTAGTCCATGATGCGGTCGTCCATGTACAGCTCGGTGATGCGATGGCGCGCGTCGAGGATGGCCGTCGGCGAGGCCACCGCGTCGACGTCGATCGGATCACCACTCGCCATGCGACGCATGATCTCCTTCTCTTCGTCGCGCGTCGGATATCCGACACGCAACTTCAGCATGAACCTGTCGACCTGCGCCTCGGGCAGCGGATAGGTCCCTTCCTGCTCGATCGGGTTCTGCGTCGCCAGCACGAGGAAGGGCTCCTCGAGCTTGAACGTGGTACCGCCGATCGTGACCTGCTTCTCCTGCATCGCCTCGAGCAGCGCGGCCTGCACCTTGGCCGGCGCGCGATTGATCTCGTCCGCGAGGATGATGTTCGCGAAGATCGGCCCGCGCTTCACGCTGAACTGACCGGTCGACTGATCGTAGACCTGCGTGCCGAGCACGTCGGCCGGAAGCAGATCGGGCGTGAACTGAATGCGATGAAAGGTGGTGTCGATCGTCTCGGCGAGCGTTCGCACCGTGAGCGTTTTGGCAAGTCCAGGCACGCCCTCGAGGAGCACGTGGCCGCCCGTGAGAAGACTGATGAGCAGACGGTCGACCATGTAGTCCTGCCCCACCACTCGCCGCGCGACCTGCCGCGCGACCTCCTGCACGAGGCGTGAATCAGCCGCCGTTGAAACTTGAGTAGCCACGCGTGATTTCGAGTTGAAGGTCGAGAAGCCTCGTATAGAGCGCACTTGTGCGCGCGGTGCGCGCACAAGTGCTCCTCAAGTTTAGTACCGCTGAGGTGGCCTGTCCCTGCCCTCGTACACCGCGACGGAAATCAGGTGCCGTGGACCTTGGTCCCAGACGCTCAGTGCCCGATCGCACGCAGCGCCGAGCGCTCGCGCGGTGTCAGCGGGCGCGTGCGTCCCGGCGGCAGATCTCCGAGCTCGACCGGCCCGAATCGAACGCGCACGAGCCGCTCGACGCTCAATCCCAGCGCGCTGCACAAGCGGCGCACTTCACGCTTGCGCCCTTCGGTGATCGTGACCTCGAATTCCCAACGATCGCGGCCAAGCCGTCGCGCCTCGACGCGCCTCGGCTTCACTATGCCGTCCTCGAGCTCGACGCCGAGCCGAGCCTCGCGCGCGGCCTCGTCGCCCTTTCCCAGCACCGTCGCCACATACGTGCGCTCGACGCCGCTGCTCGGATGCGACAAGCGATGTGCAGCCTCGCCATCGGTCGTGAGCAAGAGCACACCCTCGGTGAGGTAGTCGAGGCGACCGACGTATGTGAGACCAGGGATGTTCGGCACGAGGTCGAACACCGTCGACCGGCCATCGGGATCGGAGCGCGTGGTCATGTAGCCCGCGGGCTTGTTGAGCACGAGCCATTCGACTGCGGCCGGCGCACCGAGCGGCTTGTTGTCGACGAGGATGACGTCGCGCGACGGATCCACCGACTGCCCGGTCTGCGCGACCTCGCCGTTCACGCGCACGCGACCCGCGGCGATCAACTCCTCGGCCTTGCGTCGCGACGCGATGCCTGCGCGCGCGAGGGCGCGCTGAAGTCGCATCGACTCTGACATGTGCGCCGCTACTCCCCGGTCTCCGCCGTCAGCGGCTGCACGTCGCGCGGCGGAAGCCTGAGCGCGATCGCCAGCTCGTCGGCACGCGGAAGCTCCTCGAGGTGCCGCAATGCGAAATGCTCGAGGAAGACGGGCGTGGTGCCGTACAACAACGGTCTTCCCAATCCTTCCGCGCGCCCGACGACGTCGATGAGTCCACGCTCATGCAAGGATTTGAGGACGCCGCCCACGGACACACCGCGGATCTCTTCGATCTCGGCGCGGCTGATGGGCTGACGATACGCGATGATCGCGAGGGTCTCGAGCGCAGCGCCGGACAGACGCGCCGGCCGCGCGGCGAGCTGTGCGCGCTCGATCGCCTCGGTGTATTCCGCGCGCGTCAGGATCTGCCAACCGCCGCCGATCTCCACGAGCTCCACGCCGTGGCCTTCCACGTCATAGTGCTCGCGAATCTCGTCGAGCGCAGCCTGGAGCTCCGCGCCGGATGCGTCCGGATCGAGCGCAGCCAACTCCTCGCTCACGATCGGACGTGCGCTGGCGAACAGCGCGGCCTCAAGCAGCTTCGCCAGCGGTGTCACGAGAGATCTCCACGTTGGCGAATGGTCTGGGCTGCGCCACGCGCAGCTCGCCGAGCTTCGCCAGCTCGAGCAGACCGAGAAGGGTCGAAAGAATCTGCCACGGCTCCGCGCCGCGTTCCACGATTTCCGTCCACAGAATACGGGCCTTCAGAGCGAGAACTGATCGGATGATCTGCACCGCGCCCGGGATGTCGATGGTGCGCGGAATGACTTCGTGCTGGTTGGGCTGCTTCGCCGCGCGCAGCACGCGATCGACCGCGACGAGCAGCTCGGAGAGCGACAACGCGAGCGGCGCCTGCGGCGGCGCAACCTGTTGCGGCAGGTAGGCGCGCGCGAACTGATTGCGACGCTCCTCGCCCCGCCGCTCGAGGACGTCGACGACCTCGCGCATCTGCTGATACTCGAGCAGGCGGCGCACGAGCTCCGCGCGCGGATCTTCCCACGATTCCTCATCGCCACGCGGCAGCAGCATCTGCGCCTTGATGCGCAGCAGACGAGCCGCCATCTCGAGGTACTCCGCCGCTTCGTTCAGGCCGAGCGTTCGAATGCGCGCGACGAACTGCTCGCAGATGCGCGCGATCGGAATGTCGTAGACGTCGACCTGCTCTTCGCGAATGAGCGACAGGAGCAGATCGAGCGGACCCGAAAAGGTCGAGAGCTCGACGACGAACGACGAGTCATACGTGCCCGCGCCGTTGCCGTTTCCGTTCTCGCTGAACGGCATCGTCATCGCGGCAGCCACTGAAAGGTGCTCGGCAGAATGGTGCCGTCGACGGCGGAGAGCATCGCGTTCGTCGCATGGAATGCGGGCGAGAGCCAGAACTCGAGCGCGCCCGGTGCGAGATACATGACGGCGATGAGTATCGCGAGGCCCGCCCGACTGAACTGCGCGTACCGCAGTGCCCACGACGCGGGCATCAGATACTTCATCACGTGCGATCCGTCGAGCGGCGGAATCGGGATGAGGTTGAAGAGGACGAGGATGAGATTGAGCTGCACGCCCAGCATCATCATCGCCTGGATAATCCCGAGGCTCGTGTCGAGGGTCGGCGCGACGCGGCCGAGCAGACCCAGCGCCGCGATGAGGCCGACGCAGACGATGCCGAGGACGAGGTTGGTCGCGACGCCGGCGAGCGACACGATGATGTCGCCGCGCTTGAAGTTGCGGTATTTCCGCGGCATGACCGGCACCGGCTTCGCGCCGCCGAGGATGGGCGCGTGGACGATCCAGAGCACGAGAGGCAGCAGGACCGTCATGAACGGATCGATGTGTTTGATCGGATTCCACGTCAAACGGCCGAGCATCAGCGCGGTGTCGTCCCCCTGCTTGAGCGCCGCGTACCCATGCGCGTACTCATGCGCGATGACCGAGAACAGCAGCACCGGCATGACCAGCAAAAAATCCTGAAATTGCAACGTCGGGGCTTCGGTGCGGGAATGGCCGGCGTGGAGGGTCCTGCCGCTGCCGGCGGGGCGACAGGCGCAAAAGCTAGCCGGGCCGACGAACGCTGTCAAAGCGTTATGCAGCTTGACTTTCGACCGATCCAAGCCTAGGTTCCTCGCTTCGCGAATCCCGCGATTCTCAACTGGTTTTTGGAGACCGTTCTCGTGCCGAATATCGCATCCGCCAAGAAGAACATGCGCAAGTCGCGCGCGGCGACCGTGCGCAACCGTGCGCAGCGTTCCGCCCTGCGGACTGCGCTCAAGAAGGCCAACGCGCCCGACGCGACGCCTGACGCCAAGCTCGCCGCCGCCAAGCTGCTCGATCGTGCGGCGCGCAAGGGTCTCATCCATCCGAACAATGCGGCGCGGAACAAGAGCCGGCTCAGCAAAGCCAAGGCCTAGCCGGCCGCGCTGTCTCGAAACGGAAAGGGCGACGGATTGATCCGTCGCCCTTTCCGTTTCTGGAACTCGCGAGTTGTCAGTCTCGAGGCAGATCTAACGGGCGAATGAAAACGGCGAGGGCAAGACCGAGTAGAAACGGCGAGTGGAAAGAGCGAGTGGAAGGGGCGAATGGAGGATCCGAATGGAAACGGCGAGTGGAAGAATCGCTTCCTCCACTCGCCGTTCTCTACTCGCCGTTCTCCACTCGTCTCTGCGGCTCTACAAAGCGGCGAGCTCGGCGCCGCACCGCTCGCAGTACCACTCGGTCGGGTAGTTCATTGCGCCGCACTCGCTGCACTTGAGCGTCTTTACCTGCTCCACGCTGCTGGTCGCCTTGAGCACGATCGGCGTGTTCGCCGGGACATGCGCCGCGAGCGGCACGCCGGACGTCGTACGCGGCGGTGTATCGGCCACGCCGGCGAGGAGCGACTCACCGTGCGAGTCGTCACGGACGATCGATGAATCGCGACGGCTGGTGCCGATCAGCGGCTCGGCGTGGCCCACCTGCGGGCCGACGGATTCAGCGCCAACCACAGTATTCAGGAACGCGAGCTCGTCGAACGAGCCGCTCGGCGTCCGCAGTGCCGCGACGTCGCCCTCGTTGGGCTGCTCTCCCGACAGCGTTTCGCGGCTCAATGCCTCGATCGGGACGACGTCGTCGTTCGCTCTTGTATCGCCCGATTCCGTCGACGCGATCGGCGCGGGATCAGCCACGGACGGCGCGGTCTCCGGCGGAGTCGTTCGTGGCACGAGGATCGTGTCCAGCTCCACGATCCGCGCCTGAAGCAAGGCCTTCTCCGCCGTCAGCTCGGCCAACGCGTCGTCCACCGACTTGAACGCGGATTCGGCCTCGGCGCCCGTCAGCTCGCCCACGTGCGTGCGCAGCTCGAGCTCCGCGCGCTCGTCGCGACGAGTGCTCTCCTCTGCCTCGAGCAGCGACAGGCGCGACTGGACGCTCGCGCGCTCCTCCTCGATGGCGTGGCGATGCGAGTCGATCTGCTCATCGACGCGGGCGAGGCGTGCGCGGTAGTCCGTCTGCACGCGCTCGAACACGTGGCCCGGCGTCGTGTCACGGCGTGCATCGAGGGCCTGCAGCCAACTCTCGTAGCGGCGCCGCTCCTCGAGCAGCGCGACCACTTCGTTCAGGGAATGGTTGGAATCCGTCATCATCGTCCCTCGCGCGATCCGCGCAGCCGGTTCGCGTCGATCGCGCTCAATTCGTTCACCCGACCCAGGGCGCGGGCGGCGAGCAGGATCGTCGCCGCATGTTCCAGACTCTCCATTCGCTGGTGCGCAACCTCGAGCGTGGGACCGAGCGTCGTCGCTCCATGGTTCGCCATCAGAAATGCGTCGTGCGCTGGGAGGAACGGCTCGAACAGATCTGCGAGCTCCTCGGTGCCGGGCGTCGCGTACGGAACGAGCGGGACCTCACCCATCTGCAAGATAACTTCGGGCAGAACGGGCGCCATGAACGATTCCCCGGCGACGGCGAACGCGGTTGCCGTCGGCGGGTGTGCGTGCACGACCGCGCGTGCGTCGGCGCGGCGGGCGTAGATGCGTAGATGCATTCGCAGCTCGCTCGACGGCTTTCGCTCGCCCGCGAGCTGACGTCCATCGGGACTCACTTCGACGAGGTCCTCCGGCGTGACGTCGACCTTCGACAGTCCGCTCGGCGTGACGAGAATCACATCCGAATTGAGGCGAACCGAGACGTTGCCATCGGGGCCCGCGACCAGCCCACGCTCGTACAACCGTCGGCACACGCGCACGATCGCCGCCGCGGCGGCCGCGCGCTCGCGTGGCCCCGGCGACGTCATGACGATGCGCGATGGACGATGCGCCCGCCGACGATCGTGCAGCGCGCTCGCCCCGTAAGCTCCATTCCCGCGTACGGCGTGTTGCGTCCCTTCGACTTGAAGCGCGTCGCGTCGACCGTCCACTTGGCCGTCGGGTCGAACACGGTGACGTCGCCCGCGCTGCCGCGCCGCAGCGTGCCGCCGGGCAGCTTGAACACACGCGCGGGCGCACATGACATCCGTTCAACGAGGATGGGAACGTCGATGATGCCGGGCTCCACGAGCCACGTGATGTTCACCGCGACCGCCGTCTCGAGCCCGATGATCCCGTTCGGCGCGTCGGCGAACTCGCGTTCCTTTTCATCGTAGTGATGCGGCGCGTGATCGGTCGCGATGAGATCGATCGTGCCGTCCTTCACCGCTTCCTGGAGCGCCGCGACGTCGTCCGCCGTCCGGAGCGGCGGATTCATCTTCGCATTGGTGTCGTAGCCCTCGACCTCTTCTTCTGTTAGAGAAATATGATGAGGACATACTTCTGCCGTGACGTTGATGCCGCGCTCCTTCCCCCAGCGAATGAGCTCCACGGATCCGCGCGTGCTCATGTGGCAGAGATGCACGTGTCCGCCGGTGCGACGCGCGAGGAGGATGTCGCGGATCGCCATGATCTCTTCGGCTTCCGCGGGAATTCCTTTGAGGCCGAGCCGAGTGCTCACGATGCCTTCGTTCATCGCGCCGCCCTTGGCGAGCGTCGGCTCCTCGCAGTGATCGGCGACCGGAATCCCGAACGTGCGAGCGTACTCCAGCGCGGTGCGCATCATGTGCGCGCTCGCGACCGGCTTGCCATCGTCGCTCACCGCGACGGCGCCCGCCGCAACCATCTCGCCGAATTCAGCGAGGGCTTCGCCTCTCTGGCCGAGCGAGATCGCGCCGATCGGATAGACACGGGCGGCGTTCGCGAGTGAGGCTTGCCGAATGATGAAACCGACAGCCGCCTGGTTGTCGGTGACCGGATCGGTGTTCGGCATGGCGCACACGGCAGTGAATCCGCCCGCGGCCGCGGCGCGAGCGCCAGTCGCAATCGTTTCAACTTCCTCACGACCCGGTTCGCGCAGGTGACAGTGCACGTCCACGAAGCCCGGCGATACGACGAGCCCATCGCACGCGATTGTCTCGAGATCGTCACGGCCCTTGGCATCGTTGCGCACGCGGGCGCCGACCGCCGCGATCACGCCGTCGACGATCAACACGTCGGCGACGTCGTCCATCCGTTGTGACGGGTCGACGACACGACCGCCGCTCAGGAGAATCGCGGTCATCGCTCGCCCGCCCCGATCTTGGCTGCTTCGGCGAGCTCCGGCTTGCCGCCCGAGAAGAGGTACAACACCGCCATTCGAACCGCGACGCCGTTCGTCACTTGGTCCAGGATCACGCTGAAAGGTCCGTCGGCCACGTCGGAATCGATCTCGACGCCTCGATTCATCGGGCCGGGATGCAGGATGAGAATGTCACGCTTGGCGCGCTCGAGCCGCTCGCGCGAGACGCCGAACACGCGGTTGTATTCGCGCAGCGACGGGATGTATCCCGCGGTCATGCGCTCGAGCTGCAGGCGAAGAATGTTGAGCGCATCGGCCCACTCGATCGCTTCCTCGACGCGGTTGAAGACGCGCACCCCGAGCTCATCGACCGCGTTCGGCAGGAGGGAGCGCGGTCCGCAGACACCGACCTCCGCGCCCATCTTCGTGAGCCCCCAGATGTTCGACCGGGCGACGCGTGAATGCAGCACATCGCCGACGATGCACACCTTGAGGCCATCGAGCTTCCCGAAGTGGTCGCGCAGCGTGAGCATGTCGAGCAGCCCCTGCGTCGGATGCTCGTGTGTGCCGTCGCCGGCGTTGATCACGTTCGACTCGATGCGATCCGCGAGGAACTTGGCCGCGCCCGACGCACCGTGCCGGATCACCACCATGTCGATGCGCATCGCCTCGAGATTGCGCGCGGTGTCGACGAGTGTCTCGCCCTTGCTCACGCTCGAGCCGGCGGCCGCGACGTTCACCGCGTCGGCGGACAACCGCTTTTCAGCAAACTCGAATGACACGCGCGTGCGGGTGGACGCCTCGAAGAACAGGTTGACGATCGTCGCGCCGCGCAGCGTCGGCACCTTCTTGATCGCCCGTTCGCTGATCTCCTTGAACGGCTCGGCGGTGTCGAGAATCAACTTGATCTGCTCGCCGGACAGCGGCTCGAGCCCAAGAAGATCCTTGCCGAGCGGACGCGTCACGTCGCCGGCTCCTTCTCGGCGAGGACGACGGCATTCTTGCCGTCGAGCTCTTCGACGAGCACGTCGACGCGCTGCGTGTTGCCGATCGTCACCGTCTTGCCGACGATGTCGGGTTGAATCGGCAGCTCGCGGCCGCCGCGATCGATCAGCACGGCCAGTGCGATGCGTCGAGGTCTCCCGAAGTCCGCGAGCTCATCGAGCGCCGCGCGCACCGTGCGTCCCGTGTAGAGCACGTCGTCGACGATCACGATGTTCTTGCCGTCGATGTCGACGGGAATCCGCGTCTGCCCGACGACGGGCCGCGGACCGACCGTCTGCAGGTCGTCGCGATAGAGCGTGATGTCGAGCGCGCCCTGCGGAACGCTCGAGGATTCACGCGCGTCGATCTCGGACACGATTCGCGCCGCGAGCTGGACACCGCGGCGCTGAATGCCAACGATGACGAGACCGTCCGTGCCGTTGTTCAGCTCGACGATCTCGTCGGCCATGCGTCGCACCGTTCGGTTGAACGCGCGCGCATCGAGGACCGTGGATTGTTTTGGAGCAGCCGCCATGGTGCGCACAATATGGACGGGCCGTGCCGCGAACGGTAGCGCATGCTGTCACCCCGTGCGGGATCAGCGCATCTTCGCGGTCACGGCTCCACAGTCCGGCGAGACTCAGCCGAACGGATCCTTCACCGTCGACTTGCCGTCGTGCGCGGTCTTGAGATCACGCAGCGGGCTGTTGCCGTCACGCCCGTCGAGCAGCCGATGCACCGTGGACTGAACGATGCCGTAGCATTCGCACGCCGCGCTCCGCAGTCCGTCGCGATCGGCGACACGAATGCGGCCGCGCGCCGTCTCCACGAATCCGCGCTTCTCGAGCGAGGCGAGCGCCTCGGTGACGCTCGCGCGCCGGACGCCGAGCATCTGCGCCATGAAGTCGTGCGTGAGCTCGAGCGTCTCACGGCCCAGTCGGTCAGCGACCATGAGCAGCCAGCGCGCACACCGCGCTTCGATCGCGTGCTTGCGGTTGCAACCGGAGTTCTGCGCCGCGAAGGTGAACATCACGACCGAGAATCGATGCAGGAGTCGCGTGAGATTCGGCATGTCGGGCAGCAGCTCCCGAAACGCGTCGGCTTCCACGCGGAACGCGGAGCCGGGGATCTGAACCATCGCGTGCTCCGGCGTCGTGTCGACGCCATGGAAGAGCGCGAGCCCGACCATGCCCTCGCGCCCGATGGTCGCGGTTTCGACGCCTGTACCGTCCGTCATGACGCTGAGGATGGACGCGATCCCATCGGCCATGAAATACACGGCTTCGATCGGGCGCTCCGGTTCGTACAGGATGTCACGCCGCTTGAGCTCGACGAACGTCGCACGCGGCTCGACGAGCGCGCGTTCATCGTCGGGAATCGCGGCCAGCAGACGGTTGATCGTGAGTGGCAGGTTCGTGTGTGCAACTGTTGCGGTCACGGTGGTCTCCTCTCCTTGGCTCGACGGCGGAGCATGCCGCCGAGTTGGCCCTTCGTGCACTTGCTCAAGGAGAAGAGCCGCCATTCATGGATCGTTCCGCTCTGCAAATCCCAGCCAGGGAACCGAAGCCAGGAGGAAGGATTTGTCGGCCGCGTTCGCTACGGCGCCGCGTCGGCGCCCCGTGCGCGAAGACGCGGCGCGACACGCACGGCCGTGCCGTAGCAGAGCACCTCGGTGACGCCGGCCATGATCTCGGTCGCGTCGTAGCGAACGGCGATGAGCGCGTTGGCTCCGAGCGCTAACGCATGCTCCACGGCTCGACTGTAGGCGTCGGCCCGTGTGCGCTCGCACAGCTCTTCGTATAATGAGATATTCCCCCCGACGATCGTCTGCAGCCGTGCGCCGATGTTGCCGAACACCGAGCGCGATCGCACGACGATGCCGCGGACCACGCCGTACGTCGTTACCACGTCGTAGTTGTCGATCGCGTTGCTGGTGGTCGTCAGGAAATCCGGCAGCGTGGACGCAGACATGGTCGCTCGCAGGGAAGCAGGTGTGCCATCGGTTCGGCCCCGATGTTGGTCCTGGCCGCGGGCGATGGCGAATCTGAGTGCATTCCGTCACGTGAATCTGGATGCATTCCGTTACGTGTGGAACGGCATTCGCGTTTCGTGACCGATGGCACAAGGCTGGAACCCGCTGCGCCTGAGGGCGTCGCATTCCCGATGATGGTATCGATGGCCCCCGAAGACAGGCACCGCGGAGGTGTTGCGTGAGCGACGCGGATCCCGATCGCGCGTCGTTCATCGAGGTGCTCGCGATGCGCGAGGTCATCGACCCTGTGACGGGCATCCGTTGGGTCGTGCAGGAAGTGCGCGACGTTCGCTACGATCGCCGAGCCGCGCAATCGCTCATCTTCACGAGCGAGGAGGCCATGCGTCGCGTACGGACGTATCCGGACGATTGGAAGACGCTCGACGTCGTGGCGCTTCTGCGCGTGAGCACCGGAACCTGACGCGGCTCACGGCGCCGGCGCGAGAGCGATCGCATCGTCGGGAATCGGCACACGAGCACCGGCGATTCGCTTGCCGAGGTCGATCATCGGCCGCTCGAGGAACCGGTAGCCGAGCCAGGGAAGCAGCGTGATGCCCGCGATGAGCGTCGCGACGCGCACAGGCCACGCGGACGCGTGCAACCGAATCACGGAGAGCCAGATCACGGGCACGTGGAACAGGTACACGCCATACGAATACGTGCAGAGCGTGTGTGCAGCCCGAGTCATTCGCGACGGCGATGCGTGTCGAACGAATGGCAGAGCGCAACCGACCGCGAGCGGCGCGAGCCAGATGAGCGGCAGGTGTCGAGACGGGAGCACGGCGGCGAGGTAGACCGCCGCGACCACGACCACCACCGCCAGGGCCCAGACCGGAAGCTGAAATCGAGCGGTGTGGCGCCGGATGAGAAAATACGCAACGACTCCCGCGAGAAAACACGGGCCGTAGGCGAAGACGGTGAGTCGCGCGAGCAGTGGTAGCACGGGATGCGCCACGAGCAAGTACGCAACGGCAAACGCAACGAACATCGCGCCGACCGCCGCGGTGCCGCGACGAGCCGCGAGAAAACACAACGGCAGCAACAGGTACATCTGCAATTCGACCGGCAGTGTCCACGTCGGACCGAGCAGACTCGGTTGCCCCGTGAGATTCTGCACGAGGGCGAGGTCGCTCAGCACGCCGTTCGTCGTGAATCGGGGAAAACCGTCCGGCGGCACGACGAGCGGCGCAGCGTGACCGGAAGCCGGCTCACCCGTCGCGACGATGAGCAACACCGCGACGATCGCCAGGGGATAGATCCGAAACACGCGGCGCACGTAGAACGACGTCACCCACCCGCCGCGGACTCCTTCGCGCTCGAGTGATCCCATGAGCACGAGCGCGGTGTGCACGAAGAAGATGTACACGCCGAAGTCGCCGAGCGTGGAGCTGAGAGATCGGCCGGCCCCGACCGACAGGCCGGTGGCCGTGATCAGATGGCACGCGACCACGCTGAGGACCGCCACCGCGCGGAGCAGATCGAGGTTGCGCTCAGGGAGCGGCGTGATCGAATCGGAAGTCGCCACAATGATGGAATCCGCCGCCGCCGAATTCGTTCGTCTCGAGCAATTCAGCGCGCCTGGCGATCGAGGAGCAGTCGTGCCGCCTGGCGAAGTGACCCATCGGGGCGAACGAGCGCGTAGTTGCCGTCGCCGATGAGCGTGTACAGATAGACGCGATCGTAGCGATCGTTGCGGTCGTTGTCGTCGAGCAGATTCGCGAGATCGCTCGCCTGCGCCGCGTCGTTCGCCTGGTTGTTCCCGACCTCGGTGCACCAGAGCGGCTTGCCGTGCAGCAGCGGACGCATCTCTTCCGACTTCTGCGCGAAGCCCGGCGCCGCGGGCGGGCCGTAATCGTGGACCGCGAAGACGTCGAACTTCCCGGCAGCCGTCGAGATCATGCCCGTGTAGAACGCGGTCAGCGACTTGTCGATCCCGCCGGTGACCACGATGGCCGACGGATCCGCGGCCTTGATGGAGTCATACACGGCGCGAAGGAGCCGGCCGTATCGCTCGCCGCGCACGGTCATGCTGATCCTTGCATTCGAGACCTCAAACCAGCGACCATTGAATGCGTCGTCGCCGTTCATCTCGTTGAGAATTTCCCATCGCATCCCGCGAAAGCGCCGCGCGAGTCCCGCCATGAACCTCGGCATCGCGGTCATACCGGCGGCGAGCGTCATGCCGTCCGGCGGGGTATGCACGACGACGAGCGGCTCGATGCCTGCCGCGGCAAACGTGGCCATGTCCATGGCGAAAAATTCGGGCGGCGTGTGCCCGCCGGAGGCAACCGGCGTGGATCTGTCGTCGGCGAAATGGCGAGGGTCGAGGTAGTTCCGCCAGATGATGCCGGTGCGGACGCGCGTGATGCCGAGGCGCTTCAGTGCGGCGATCGATGCGGCATCCGCTCCGGCGGAAATACCGATCTTCGGACGCGCCTGGGCCGCGATGCTGGCGACCGCGCCTGCGCGACGTTCCCTGCGCGGCGACGACGCGGCAGACGCGCCCGACGCGTCGGCTCGACTGCACGCGGACATCGGCGCGATCAGCGCCAACGCCACCACGCCAGGCGCAAGCACTCCACGGAGTGCATGGCCGACCGATGTCTTGCTCATATGAATCATGTGATGGCCTCCGCGGCGTGGACGATTCAAGCCGCGCGCCACCCATGCGCCCATTTCGATCCAGCCGATTCAGAAGCGAAGCCGAAGGCCGACGGCGTTTGCAGACGGCACGAGACGCACGGTCACGCGCGACGCAGGTTGCTGCGCGTTCCGCTGGTGCGCGAACACCGCTGCCTCGATCGCGCCGATGAGATCCAGCGCGCCGGCCGCAGCGAGACCGGGCACGAGGCCGGGCCGCTCCTTGCCCTGGAGCGTGGCCGTGTAGGTATATGGATTTCCGAATGGATCGGTCGCGGTCTGCTGCTTCGTCGTGATCTTCGTCTGCTCGGCGAGCGCGTAGCCGATCGCGCCGCCTGTCGCCGCCAGGAGCGTGATCCCCCAGCCAGCTCGGCGGGTGTAGAACTGGCCCGCGCCGGGAATGATCAACCCGAGCGCGAAGGCCTGTCCGGGCGAGTACGTCACGCGCCGCAGCGACGCGATGCGCGCATTCACGGCCTGCCGGTCGTCCGCAGCCGGTTTGAGACGCGCGTACACCTCGAAGTCGCTCATCGCCTGATCCCGATCGCCTTGCAGCTCGCGCGCGAGAGCCCGGTCGAAATAGGCGTCGGCCCAGGCCGGCTGGAGGGTGATGGCGCGAGAAAACTCTAATTCGGCGTCATGCATTCGCACCTGGTCATATGCGCGAAGCCCCTGCTGGAGATGGACATTCGCCGAGTCGACGGCGGGGTCGTTCGACGGCTTGGCGAGCGCGCCGACTCGCTCGCGCGCGTCTGCCGCGTCGGGCGAGGTCGGTGCGAGTGAGAGGAAGCGACAATACTCCTTGACCGCGCTGTCAGCGGCCGCTCCGGTCTCGTACAGCCGCGCGAGCCGATACGCGAGATCGGGATCGGAGGCATCGATCGCTCTCGCGCGCCGGAGGTTCGCCAGCGCCGCGGTCGTGTCGCCGAGGATGGCTGCCTGATCGGCGCGGGAGACGAAATCGCGAGCCTGACGACGCTGCTCATCGGTCGCGGCGGCCAGCGTCGTCCTGTCCACCCGACAGACGGGCAGAATCACCGCGGGCAGCGGCGTGCGTTTCGGCACTCCGGCAGCCGGTGTGCCTTGCGCGGCAGCGACGGCGGATCCCGCGAGGAGAAGTGCGAGCGCGGTACCGTACCTCATGGCGTGACGGTGAGATCGGCGGTGTCCGACTTCCCTTCGCTCGTCGCTGTGATGATCGCAGATCCTTTCGCGTGTGCGGTCACGGTTCCGTCGGCGGTCACGGTGGCGATGGTGGGCGCGTTGGATGTCCAGGTAATGACACGACCCGTCAGCACGTGGCCGCCGGCGTCCTTCAAAGTAGCGGTGAGCGTCACGCTCTTGCCGACGGCGACCTTCGGATTCCCAGGCGAGACGGTCACCGTGCTCACCGGCGGACCGGTGACGGTGATCGTGGCGCTCCCCGAAGCAGTTCCACTCGTCGCGGTGATCGTCGCCGTGCCCGCGCCGACCGCCGTCACAACGCCCGCCGGGGAAACGGTGGCGACCGACGATGCATTCGTACTCCAGGTGATGGTTCGGCCAGTGAGTACGTGCCCGTCCGCGTCCTTCAACGTCGCGCTGAGCGGCGCAGTGCCGCCGATGGTGAGCGTCGCGGAGCCCGGCGACACCGTGACGGTGGCGACGGGAACCGGCGTGACCGTGACCGTGGCAGTGCCGGAGGCGCTGCCGCTCGTCGCGGTGATCGTCGCCGTCCCGACACTCTCTCCGGTGACGACGCCGGTCGACGACACGGTTGCCACGGCGGTTGGCGCCGCGGCCCACGTCACGGTACGTCCGGTGAGGACGTTGCCTGCGGCATCCTTCACGGTCGCGGTGAGCGGTCCGGTCGTTCCGACGACGACACTGAGCGTGCTCGGAGTTATCGTCACGCTGGCGGCGGGGACCGGCGTCACGGTGATCGACGCGGTTCCGGATGCGCTTCCGCTCGTTGCTGTGATCGTGGCGCTTCCCGCCTTCACCGCCGTGACGACCCCAGCCGCGGACACCGTCGCCGTCGCGGGCGCATCACTGCTCCACGTAATCGTGCGACCCGTGAGGACCTTGCCTCCCGCGTCCTTCACCGTGGCGGACAGCGGGGCGGTCGCGCCCTCGACGAGCGTCGCCGATGGCGGAGCGATCGTCACGCTGGCCGCGGCCACTTCAGTGACGGTGATGGACGCGCTGCCGCTCTGGCCTTCGCTCGTCGCGGTGATCGTG
>Ga0070679_100000574_pt1 | contig 31165 bp, 27 predicted proteins | sample KBSC63BmetaG_FD_65652 | JGI IMG/M metagenome (GOLD analysis project Ga0070679, IMG submission 65652) | Corn rhizosphere microbial communities from Kellogg Biological Station, Michigan, USA - KBS C6-3B metaG | ecosystem: Host-associated > Plants > Roots > Rhizosphere | place: USA: Michigan... | reverse complement strand
TCGGGTTGGCCGCACGCGCATGCTCGAGCCGCGTGATGCTCTCGGCGCTGCCCGAGATGGTGGTCGCGCAGGCGCTAGCCACTGCGCCGGCAAAGACCGCCGCAACGGCGACCAGCGAGCGTATCGTTTTCATGGAATGGTCTCTCACTGCTAACGGTCTGGATCGAGCATGTCTTCGAAGCGCATCCACTGGGTGTAGAAGTACAGATCCACGTAGCCGGTGGGGCCATTTCGGTTCTTCCGGATCAACAACTCCGTCGCGCCTTCGATGTCGCGAGAGGGCTCGTACATGTCCTGTCGAAACAGCCCTAGCACCACATCGGCTTGATGCGCAATGGCGCCAAGCGCGCCGAAGTCATCGAGCGTTGGACGCCGGTCCGCACGCGGAGTGAGCTGGGGGAGCGGCGCCGTCGTCAATATGGCGGCGTCACGGTCGAGCGCCAGTGTTTTCAGAGCGCGAATGGCCGCGGCGATCTCCTCATCCGAGGACATTCTTCCGCTCGCGAGGGCAGCGACCGAGTCGATGATGACGAGATCGACCTTCGGGAGACCGGCCAGTCTCTTCGCGAAATCCTCCAGGCCGGCCCCCGCGCTGAAACGTTCGACGATCGGAAGATTCTCACGAAGCCGGAGCGCCACCGCTCCTGCCGCCGCCCTCGCGACATCATCGAGTGCCCCTCGTCGCAGATCATCGATGCGAACCCGCGCCTCGATCGCGACGATCCGCTCCAGCACCCGCTCCACGCTGGACTCCGCCGTCAGGAATGCGACACGGGTTCCAGTCGTCGACGCGCGGATCGCAATGCCCAGCGCCAGCGCCGACTTGCCGCTCGCCACATCACCGCCGAGCACCACGAGATCTCCCCGGCGAAAGCCGCCGCCGATGACCTTGTCGAGGCTCGGGAATCCGCTCACGAACGTGTCGCGGGCGGGCTGACCGTCATGGATGGCGTCGACTTTGGAGAGGAGAACGGACAGCGGGGAGATGTCGGTCAATCGGGTCATGACTCGGGCGGCGGGCGGCAGACGATGGCGGTCAGCGAATAGACGTCTGGACTCGGCTGGCGTCAGCGATCGAGCGCGATGGCGAGCCGTTCGAGCTCGGTCTTCGAGCGCGTATCGAGATAGGACGCCGCCGCCGCCAGCAGGCCGCGAACGGCTTCCGCCGCGGCGGGCGCCTCCTGTGCGCTTGCGTCGATGACCTGAAGCAGCGTCGTGCGAACGTTCGCGGGCAGCGTCATCGTGGACAGCCACGTCCGCGCCTGAACGGCACGCTCGGCCCGGCTCTGCGCCGCAAGCCCGCGTTCCGGATGCGCGTCGAACGCCAGCCGCGCGGCGAGGAACGTGGCGAGCGCGACCTCCCGCTGTCCGCCGAGCGGGGCACGACCGGCCAGCGCGGCGATCGCGGGAAAGCGGAAGGGCGTGGTCGCCATCGCGTACGGAGGCCGGGAAGGAAGCACGGCGCAATTTGTCTCGGTCCGTGATGCGAGCACAACGCCGGATTGGCCCTGAGCACCGCAAGCACCACACTATATTTTGCGCATGGCGCTACCGGCGAAATCCGTCCTCTGGGTGGACGACGAGGCGGAATTGCTCGAACCCCATCGCATGTTCTTGCGAGACAAGGGTTTCGAGGTCGAGACGGCGACCAACGCCGACGATGCCGTTGCCATGGTGAGGCGGCGGCCATTCAACCTCGTGCTCCTCGACGAGCAGATGCCCGGCAAGCGCGGCATGGACGCGCTGCGCGAGCTTCGCGAGGCCGATCCGCACCTCGCGATCGTGATGGTGACGAAGAGCGAGGAAGACTCGACCATGACGGAGGCGATCGGCGCGGCCCTCGAGGGCTACCTCGTGAAGCCGGTCACGCCTCGGCAGGTCTACGCCGCGGTCACGCGTCTGCTCGAGGGCTCGCGCATTCGCCAGCAGGCCGTTGCGCGGCGTTTCGTCGAGCGCTTCCGCGATCTCCAGAACGAGCCGCTTCGCGGACTCGGCTGGCGGCAATGGATCGATCGCTTCAGCGAGCTTACACAGTGGGATCTCGATCTCGTCGCCGCGAACGAGACGGGACTCTACGAGTCGCTCCAGGGACTGTATCCCGATCTGCGCCGCGAGTTCGCGCTGTATATGAAGCGCGCGTATCCAGACTGGCTCCGCAATCTCGAGGGCGACCGTCCGCCGTTGTCGATCGACATCGTTCCGGAGTTCCTGCTGCCGATCTTCCAGACGGATAGGCAGGCACTGTTCATCGTGATCGACTGCCTGCGACTGGACCAGTGGCGGGTGCTCGAGCCGATCATTGCGCCGATGTTCGACATCGAGACAACGCACTATTTCAGCGTGCTTCCGACGGCCACGCCGTACTCGCGCAATGCGTTGTTCAGCGGACTCTTTCCCGGCGAGATCGCAGCGCGCTTTCCTGACTGGTGGGGCGAGCGCGAGGACGAGACCCTCAACGCGCACGAGCGCCAGTTGCTCGAGGCGCAGCTTTCCGAGGGCGGCTCGAAGATTCCGGTGCGCTATGAGAAGGTGTCGACGGCCGCCGAAGGCGACGACGTCGAGCGCCGGCTGGCGCGGGTGATCGCCCCAGAGGGCATCTCTGCGTTCGTGTTCAATTTCGTGGACCTGCTGACGCACGGCCGCTCGGAGTCGGCGATCCTGTACGAGGTCGCGCGCGACGAGATCGCGCTCCGACAGATCACCCAGCAGTGGTTCCGGCGTTCCGCGCTCTTCGCGGTGCTGCAGGAAGCCGCGCGGCGCAATCTCAAGGTGCTGGTCACGAGCGATCACGGGTCGATTCACTGCCGGACGCCGGCCACGGTGTTCGCCAAGCGCGACGCGACGCAGAATCTCCGCTACAAGTTCGGCGAGGATCTCCGTGCCGAGAATCCCGAGCAGGGACTACTGTTCACGAATGAGGATTTGCTGAAGTTGCCGAGGCGGGGGATGGGAGCGAATACGTTGCTGGCGACGGGGGATTCGTTCTTCGTGTATCCCACGAAGCTGCGCGAATACCAGAATCGGTATCGCGGCTCGTTCCTGCACGGCGGCGTGACGCCCGAGGAGTGCATCCTGCCGGTGTCGCTACTCACTCCGCGGCGCTGAACGTGGAAGCAACGATGACTGCGGCCGCCACGGCGCGGCGCGGGGCGAGCGTCTACCGACGGCTGCTGCGGTTCCTGCGGCCGCACGCCTGGCGCATGGCGGGCAACGTGGCCTGCAGCGTCATCGCGGCTGTGCTCGACAAGTTCTCGTTCACGCTGCTGATCCCGTTCCTGAATCAACTCTTCGGGCAGGCCTCCTTCTTCCCGAAATCGTCGGACATGCTGGCTCACCTTCAGCAGCACGTGCTCGGCGCGTTCGTCGACCGGACGGATCCGCTCGGGTCCTTGCGCGCGGTGATCATTGCCGTCGTCGTCGCCGTGGTCATCAAGAACGTCTTCGTCTGGGCTGCAGGACAGTTCGGCGCATCGCTGCAAGAGTACGTGACGCGCGATCTGCGCGATCAGGTGTTCGCGCACATGCAGCGGCTTCCGCTGCGCTACTTCCAGCGAACGAAGGCCGGCCAGATCATCTCGACCATTCTCACGGACACGGATCAGACAAAGTCGCTGATCACGGAGCTCGTGACGCGCACGATCCAGAACGTGGCGCAGGTGGTGGCGACAATCTGGGTCCTCGTGAGCATGTCGCTCGAGCTCACGCTGCTGTCGATCGTGATCGCGCCGCTGCTCACGCTCGCGCTCCAGCCGATGCTTCGGCGCCTGCGTCGCGGCTATCGCCGAAGCCGATCCGAGTACGGCGAGACCACCAGCGTGCTCCAGGAAGTGGTGAACGGCATTCGTCTGGTGAAGTCGTTCGGCGGCGAGTCCTACGAGGATGGCCGCTTCCGCCTTGCCAGCGGTCAATACTCCGACGGCATGGTGAAGATGAATCGCGTCTCCGTGCTGTCCCAGCCGCTGACGGAGGTGATCGGGACCTCCATCGCCGTGCTCATTCTCTGGATCGGCGCGAAGCAGGTGCTCGGCGGCCACGGCATGGATGCGGGTTCGCTCATCGTGTTCATGACGCTCGTCATGACACTGCTGCCGCCGCTCAAACAAATCTCACAGATGCCCATGACGGCTCAGCTCGCGCTCGCCGGCGCCGAGCGATTGTTCGACGTGCTCGATCGCCCCACGGAGATGCAGACGGACCGCGGAACGCGCACTGTCACGCGCTTCGAGCAGGGGCTCGCATTCGAACGAGTGGACTTCGCCTACGAGTCCGAGCCGGTGTTGCGTGACGTCTCGTTCAGCGCGCCGAAGGGCTCGGTCGTCGCCCTCGTCGGCGCGAGCGGCGCGGGAAAGACCACCCTCGTCGATCTGATCCCGCGCTTCTACACGCCGACGGCGGGCCGCATCACACTCGATGGCGTGGACACCCGCGAGATCACGCTCACGTCGCTTCGAGCGCTCACCGGCATCGTGAGTCAAGACACCGTCCTCTTCAACGACACCGTGCGCAACAACATCGCGTACGGCGCCGCGACGAAATACAGCAAGCAGCAGATCGAGCAGGCGGCTCGCGCCGCGAACGCGCACGACTTCATCATGGCGCTCCCGCAAGGCTACGACACCGTGCTTGGCGAACGCGGCACGAGACTCTCCGGCGGACAGCGGCAGCGCCTCGCCATTGCACGCGCGCTCCTCGTCGATCCGCCGATTCTCATCCTCGACGAAGCCACGTCGGCGCTGGACACCGAGTCGGAACGACTCGTGCAAGAGGCCGTCGATCGCCTGCTGGCCAATCGCACCGTCTTCGTCATCGCGCACCGGCTCTCGACCATCGTGACCGCGAACCTCATCATCGTGCTGGATCGCGGCCGCATCGTGGAGCGTGGCACGCACGCCGAGCTGCTCGCGCGGCGCGGGACATACTATCGCCTGCACTCGCTCCAGTTCCGCGACGAGCGGGTTCCCGCCAGCGTCTGATCTCTCATATGCGCGTCCTGTTCTACACGGGGGACAAGCAGTGGTCGGGTAGCACGCGCGCCACGCTGACGGCGGCGCGCGGTCTGGCATCGCGCGAGCATCAGATCACGATCGCCTGCTGCGGCGACAGCGAGCTCGATGTCAAAGCGCGGGCCGCCGGCATCGACACCATCGCCATCAACGCCGAGTCGAGCACCGCGGGCGGCGCCTGGGATCTTCGCAAAGTGCTCAAGGAACGCTTCATCGAAGCGGCCATCGTCGGCACGGAGCGCGATCATCTCATCGTCGCGTCGGCCATGCGCTTCGCGGAACGCGGCGGGGTGCTGCGACGCGTGCCGTCCTTCGCTGGCGTCGACGTCCAGCGCGTGAGTCGCATCGCGCTGCGCATGGCGGCCGCGGGCGTCATCGTCACCACCGAGCGCGAACGGCGCGAGCTTCGCGCGGACGCCTTTCCCATTCCGGCAACCGTCGCTCCTCTCGGCGTCGATCCCGCGGCGTACGACGACATCGAGCCGTTGTCGCGTGAAGAGCTCGGGGCGCCGCGCCGCGGGCTGCTGGTCGTCTGCAGCTACGGCCCGTCGGGACGTCAGCGCATCTCAACCGTCTTCCGCACGCTCGCGCTGCTCGCGCCGCGACACAACAACCTCCACGTGGTGGTGATCGGCCCCGGCTCGACCGAAGACGATGTACGCATGCACGCATCCGCACTCGGCGTCAGTCCGGCGGTGACGTTCCTTGGCGAGATCGACGATCCGATTCGCGCCTTTCGCGCCGCGGATGCGGGATGGGTCGTGTCGAACGGCGATTCGGCGGCATTCGCGGCGCTCGATTTCATGGCGTTGCGCGTTCCCGTCATCGCGGAGCGCTCGCCGCTCACACAGCATTACGTCGCGGACGGCATCACCGGTCTCTTGCTGGCACCAGGCGATCCGTCGTTCACCGCGTCGAATGTCGCCGAGTTTCTCATGACGACGGACAATCGCATCGCGATGGGCAACGCGGGTCGCACGCGCGTGCAGCGCGATTTCTCGCTCGGCGCGATGATCGACGGCTTCGAGAAAGCCGTGAACGCGGCGGGCGACCGCACACGGTGGACGGGCACGCGGTGAGCACCGCGAGCACGATTCAGCCGACGTTCGCCCATCGCGCCGAATACGCCGCGATTCGCGGCGCGGTGGCCGCGGTCGGGAAGCTGAGCTTCTCGCGTGCCGGCGGCGTTGGTGCGCGGATCGGCAGATTCGGTTATGCGCCGCTCGGCATTCGCCGCGCGGTCGTTGAGCGTCAAATCGCGGCGGCGCTTCCCGAGCTCACTGTCTCCGAGCGCGAGCGAATCGCGCGGGAAGCGTATGCTCATCTCGGTCGCACGAGCGTCGAGACTGCCGTGCTTCCGTCGTACAGCACCGCGGAGATCCTCGACCTCTTCGAGGATGTGCAGGGGTGGTCGCTCGTCGAGCAGGGGCTCGCGCAGCACAAGGGTCTGATCGTCGTCACGGGCCACCTCGGCAACTGGGAGCTTGGTGGTGCGTATGTCGCGGCTCGCGGATTGCCGGTGGATGCCGTGGCGAGACACATGGCGAATCCTCTCTTCGATCATTACCTGACGGCGACGCGCGAGCGCATCGGCATGACCGTGGTGCACGACGACGAAGCGGTGCGGCGGATTCCGCGGTCGTTGCGGGCGGGTCGTGTCACCGCGTTTCTCGTCGATCAGGGTGCTGTCGGTCTCGCGTCCACCTGGGTGCCGTTCTTCGGACGACTCGCGAAGACGCCGCGCGGTCCGGCCGTGTTCGCGCTGCGACTGGGAACGCCGGTGCTCTTCGGCGTGGCGCTCAGACAACCGTCCGGGAAGTATCGCCTGTCCTTCGAGTCGGTGAGCGTCGCCGACACCGGCGATCGCGAGGCCGACATCGATCGCATCGTGGCGGAGTACACGGCGACGCTCGAGAAGTGGGTGCGCCGCGCGCCCGAGCAGTACTTCTGGCATCATCGGCGGTGGAAGCATCAGCGTCCCGGCACGCCGAAGGAGTTGGGAGATCCACTATGAGTCGTGCGACCGATCGGTTGAAGACCGACAAGCGTGCCTGGTTCGGCGTTGGTGTGATCGTGCTGCTCGCGCTCATGGCCATTGCGGCACCTCTCGTGGCGCGTCACGACCCGTTCGGCGTGGATCTCATCAACTCGCTGCAACCGCCGTCGTGGTCGCACTGGTTCGGTACCGACATTCAGGGCCGCGACGTGTGGGCTCGGCTGGTGTACGGCTCGCGCGTGTCGCTCTCGGTCGGCGTGATCTCACAGGGAATCGCGCTCTCGCTCGGCGTCATCCTCGGGCTGCTGGCCGGCTATTACGGCCGGTGGATCGACGAGCTCGTGATGCGGCTGGCGGACGTTACGCTTGCGTTTCCGACGCTGCTGTTGCTCATCGCGCTCGTCGCGGCGTTGCAGCCGTCCCTCACGGTGGTGTTCATCACGATCGGCGTGGTGGGCTGGGCGGGCATGGCGCGTCTGGTGCGCGGCCAGGTGCTCGTCGTCCGCGAGCTCGAGTTCGTGCAGGCCGAAGAAGCCCTCGGCGCGACTGATGCCAGGATTCTAATCAAACATATCTTGCCGAGTGTGGTGGCGCCGGTCGTGATCGCGGCGACGTTGGGGGTGGCGGGGGCCATCATGGCCGAGTCGTCGCTCTCCTTCCTCGGGCTCGGCGTTCAGCCGCCGACGCCGAGTTGGGGCGCCATGATCGCGGATGGCCGCGATCTCTATCAGCTTCGCCACGCGCCGTGGACGTCGCTCTTTCCCGGACTCGCGATCGGCGCCGCGGTGCTCGGCTTCAATCTTCTGGGTGATGCGCTGCGTGACGCGCTCGACCCGCGCGCTCTACGCACCGCGATCCCCCGCGGGGCGGGCCTCAACGACATCTCGCGTCCGTGACTTACGACGTCGCTGCTCTTCGCCGTGCGGAGTTCCCGTGGGCGGACACCGGTGAGACCATCTTTTTGAACCACGCGTCGACCGGCCCGCTGCCGCAGCGAACGGTGCGCGCGCTCGAGGAGTGGGCGCATCTTCGCGCGAATCCGCATCGGATCTCGCACGATCTCCAGTTCGATTCGCTGGCGAAGGCGCGAGCGAACGTGGCGCGCTTGATCGGCGCGGACGTGTCGGAGATCGCGCTGGCCACGAACACGACCTACGGGCTCAATCTCGCGGCGTTCTCGCTGCCGTTGAAGGAGGGCGACGTCGTGATCACGCCCGACGGTGAGTTTCCGGCGAATGTGTATCCGTGGATGCAGCTCGCGAAGCGGCGCGGGGTTGAGTATCGCCGGTTGAAGTGCGACGAGCAGGTGCTCGACGTCGAGCGGCTCGCGCGCGAGCTGGAGGACGAAAGCGTGCGTGCCGTGAGCGTGTCATGGGTGCAGTTCGCGACCGGCGCGCGCGTGGATCTCGCCGCGCTCGGCGCGCTGTGCAACGAGCGCGGCGTGTACTTCGTGGTCGACGCGATTCAGGGGCTCGGCCCGCTGACGCTCGACGTGAGCAAGATGCACATCGACATCCTGGCGTGCGGCGCGCAGAAGTGGTTATTGTCGCCGTGGGGTGCAGGGTTCGTGTATGTGCGTCGCGGATTGATCGATCAGCTCGAGCCGCATGATGTGAGCTGGCTGGCGGTGCGCGGTGCGGATGATTTCAGCCGGCTCGTGGATTACGAGCTCGAGTGGCGGGACAATGCGCGGAAGTTCGAGTTCGTGACGGTGCCGTTCCAGGACCTGGCTGGCATGATCGCGAGCCTCGAGCTGTTCTTCGAGCTCGGGACCGAGGCCGTGTCGAGCCATGTGCTCGGGCTCGCGCAGCGCGTCGTCGATTGGACCGCGGATCGCGGCGACGTGGAGCTGGTGACCCCGCGGTCGCCGGAGCGACGGGCCGGAATCGTCTCGGTGCGGTCCAAGGATGCGATGCGCGCGAGTGAGCGTCTGAAGAGCGCGAATATCGCGCATTCTCTGCGAGAGGGCGCGATCCGACTCTCGCCGCACTGCTACAACACAATCGAGGAGATCGATCGCGCGCTCGCCGTCGTGGGGGCGTAGTCGCGCCGTCCAGGTGTGGTAAGTGCTTGGGCCGTGCGACCTTGCAACTAACAATTGTGGCCCATATACTGGCCAGGGGCTGCTTCATCTCGAGCACCCCTCCATGGCGGTTCGCCAGGAGCATGCGGACCATCAATGGAGAATGGTGGTGAGACTCACGATACGCCCCCGCCGACAGGTGGCGCGCTGGCCCGCGCTCTTCGCCGTCCTGACCGCGCTGCTTCCCGCGGACGTGTTCGGACAGGACGGGGGATGGCATTCGGTTCTCGAAGCAAATGCGAGTACGCTATTCGGCGCTTCGTCGCAGACGCTCGCGGCGCTCACCGCCGCCGTCTCGCATGAGGGCGACGATTTCACGACCGATGCGAGCTTCAAGTTCCGGTACGGCGAATCCGAGGACGCCGAACGCGTGAAGTTCGTCAGCGCGCGCGGCTGGGCGCTGACTGCATCGGCCGACGTCACGCCGAAGGCGCGATTCAGCCCGTTCGTGTTCGTGAGTGGCGAAGCAAGCCTCGAGAAACGGATCGCGAGTCGGCGATCCGGAGGTGCGGGAGCGAAATGGACCTTCGTCCGATCAGATGCCGGATCGGTGAGCCTGAGCCTTGCCGTGCTCGCCGAACGCACCGATGCGTTGAGTGACAGCGCGATCTCCCCGACGAGCGTCGCGCGGTGGTCGTGGCGCGCCAAGTTCGAGCGGCGCCTCGCCGACCGGCTCTCGGTCTCGCATGTGACCTTCTACGCGCCGATCGTCAACGCGCCGGCGCAATACACGATCGTGTCCACATCGGTCGGCAACGTCGCGCTCACCCAGGCGGTCGGGCTGACGCTGACCTTCACGGACAACTACGACAGCCAGGCCCGGCTTCGCGGGGCACCCACGAACAACGACGGCTCGCTCCTCTTCGGAATCCGCGCGACATTCTGACGCGACTCCTGCGCGGGACTCCGTCAACGAACCTTCACGAGGGCGTAGCTCCGCGCCCCCTTGCGAACGAGCACGAACTCACCCACGAGGATGTCCTCATCGCGCAACTTCTCGCGCTCTGGGTCGAGCCGGCGTCCGTTCAAGTAGACGCCGCCCTGCTGCAGCATCCGGCGCAACTCGCCTTTGCTCTTGAACAGTGCCTCGGGCCCAGTGCACACGGCGTCGAGAACGTCGTGCGTGGTCAGCTCCGTGCGCTCTGGATTCGGCTCGAGCGTGAATACCGGGATCTCGTTCTGCAACGCGTGAAGCGCGTCGCGGGAGAGCGACATCGGGTCGCCGCCGCCAAACAGCAGCTCGGACACTTCCCGCGCCGCGGCGAGCGCTGCGTCGCCATGCACGGTGCGTGTGACTTCGCTCGCGAGCGCGCGTTGCGCACCGCGCTGTTCGGGGCTCGTCTCGGTCGCGCGATCGAGCGTCTCGATCTCTTCCTGTCCGAGCAGGGTGAAGAACCGGAGATAGCGCCCAACGTCGCGGTCGTCGACGTTCACCAGGAATTGATAGAACTTGTATGGCGATGTCAGCGCCGCGTCGAGCCACACCGCGCCGCCTTCGGTCTTTCCAAACTTGGTGCCGGCCGCGGTCGTGACGAGCGGTGCCGTGATCGCGTGCGCATCCAGGCCAGCCGTGCGACGAATGAGCTCGATGCCGGCCGTGATGTTGCCCCACTGGTCGCTGCCGCCCATCTGCAGCCGCACGTCGTAGCGGCGCCGGAGCTCGAGGAAGTCGTACGCCTGGAGCAGCATGTACGAGAACTCCGTGTACGAGATGCCGGCTTCCATCCGGCCCTGCACGGAATCCTTCTGCAGCATGTAATTGACCGTGAAGTGCTTGCCGACGTCCCGCATGAAATCCACGGCGCGCAGCTCCACCAGCCATTCGGCGTTGTTGACGAGGATGGCGGCATTGGCGCCGCTGAAATCCAGAAATCGCTCGAGTTGACGGCGGATGGCCTCGGTGTTCTGCGCGACGGTTTCCGCATCAGCGAGCGGCCGCTCGGATCCCTTTCCGCTCGGGTCGCCGATCAGGCCGGTCCCACCGCCCGCAAGCGCGACGGGCCGATGTCCATGCCGCTGCAACCGAACCAGCAGCATGATCACCAGCAGGCTCCCGATGTGCAGGCTGGGCGCCGTGGGGTCGAAGCCGATGTATCCGCTGGCCGTTCCGCCGTTCAAGAGCTCGCCAACATTCTCGGTATGTTGATACAGCAGGCCCCGCCACTTCAGGTCTTCTAGCAGCGCATGAGATCGCATGGCACAAAAATAGACGAAGGGGGAATGAACTCATATGCCATTCCCATTCACTAGACGATTCCGCCAGCGTTTCCCGCGCTTCACGCGCACGCTGGTGCTGCTGATCTGCTTTTTCTTCGCGTTCGGCGCGGGCCTCGCCTACGCGAGCTGGGCGATGGTTTGCCGGGCCGGACGGTGCCCGTCGGCGCAGGCGCTCGAGGATTACGAGCCGCGCCAGACGTCGAAGATCTTCGCCGCCGACGGACGGTTCATCGCCGAGCTGGGCCTCGAGCGAAGAACGCTGGTCAAGATCGGCGACATCCCGCAGCTCGTGAAGAGCGCGTTCGTCGTCACGGAAGACAAGCGCTTCTATCAGCATGACGGCATCGATTGGCAGCGCGTGCCAGGCGCGATGCTCGTCGACTTGAAGAATCGGAACTTCAGCGAGGGCTTCTCGACGATCACGATGCAGCTCGCGCGCAACATCTTTCCCGAGCGCATCTCTCGCGACAAGACGCTCACGCGCAAGCTCAAGGAAGCGAAGGTCGCGCGCGCCATCGAGGACAAATATTCGAAAGACAAGATCCTCGAGCTCTACCTCAACCAGATCTACCTCGGCAACGGCGCGTATGGCATCGAGACCGCCGCCCAGCGCTATTTCGGCAAATCATTGAAGGACCTGAATGTCGCCGAAGCGGCGACGCTCGCCGCGCTGCCCAAGGGGCCTGAGCGCTACAACCCGCGCATGTTCCCGGACCGCGCCATTCAGCGCCGCAATCTCGTGATCGATCTCATGCGCGACGGCGGGATCATCAATGGCGAGCAGGCGAGCGAAGCGAAGGCGTATCCGCTGCGCCTCGCCACGCGGGTCGAAGCCGGCGAGATCGCGCCCTACTTCGTCGAGTGGATTCGCCAGCAGCTCGACGACAAGTTCGGCAAGCAGCTCTACGAGCAGGGCCTCAAAGTCTACACGACCCTCGATCTCGACCTGCAATCCGCAGCCGAGCGGTCGATGGAGCGCCAGATGCGCGCGATCGAGGCGGGAAAATATGGGTCGTTCCCGCACATGAGCTATGAGCGATACATGGCGCGCGCGAGTGATGACGAAGACCAGACGGCGTCGCCGAACTCGCCGTATCTGCAAGGTGCGTTCATCGCGATGGATCCGCGAACCGGCGCCGTGCGGGCGCTCGTCGGCGGCCGCGACTTCGACGACAGCAAGTTCGATCGCGCGGTGCAGGCGGTCCGGCAGCCCGGCTCCACGTTCAAGCCGATCGTCTATGCCGACGCCGTGCAGAGCGGCCGTCCCCTCTCGTATCTGCTCGACGATTCGCCGCTCACGGTCCAGATGCCGGGCAGCGCGCCGTGGACGCCGCAGAACTTCGAGGGCGACTACACCGGCAAGATTCCCATGCGTCGCGCGCTCTATCAGTCGCGCAACGTGCCGACGATTCGCCTCGGCATCGAGCTCGGCACGCAAAGCGTGATCGACGAAGCGCGGAAGTTCGGGCTCACGACGCCCATCCCCGGCTATCCGTCGATCTTCATTGGCGCCGCCGACGTCTACCCGATCGAGATGGTCTCGGCATACACCGCCTTCGCCACGCTCGGCACGCGCGCCGCGCCGCTGGCGATCACGAAAGTCGAAAGCCAGAATGGTGATGTGCTCTGGGAGCCGCAGCCCGTCACCACGCCGGTGATGTCGCCCGAAGAGGCGTGGCTCATGGTCAGCGTGATGAAGGACGTCGTGCAGCGCGGGACTGCGGCCGGAAGCGTCGGTTCACAGTTCCACATCCCGGCGGGTGGCAAGACGGGCACGACGAACGACGGTACCGACGTCTGGTACATCGGCTACACGTCGGATCTCGTCGCGGGCGTCTGGATGGGCTTCGACCGGCCGCAGAAGATCAAGTCCAACGCACAGGGCGGCATTCTTGCGGCGCCCGCGTGGACGGCATTCATGAACGAGGTGTATCGTCGCAAGCCCGCACCGCCCGATTGGCCCATGCCCGGCGACATCGTGACGCGACAGATCGACGTCACGACGAACATGCTCGCCACGCCGTTCTGTCCGCGCGCCGACGTCGGCAGCGAGTTCTACATTCCGGGCACCGATCCGATCGAGCAGTGCACGGTGCACATGAACGGCGCGCTGTATCCGGACACGAGCGGCATGGGCGCGGCATACCCGCAGCCGAACACGTATCCGGCGTCACCGTATCCGATCGGCGGACCGCCGCGCCCGGGCATCGATACGATCACCCGGATGCCGGGCTCGAATCCGACGACGGTTCCGTCGCCGTATGGACAGCCTCCGCGGCCGTTGCCGCGCGACACCGCGGCCTCCCGTCGGATGCGCGACAGTGCGATCTTTGCATTGCCGCCCGGCGACACGGCACTTCGGCGGCGGCGCGACACGACGCGAGTCCGGCCCGACACCATCCGCCGGCGTCCCGACACGACCAGCCGCCGGCCGCCCATCCCGCCGGACACCGGCAGCACACGATTACGAAATCAGCATTGAACTTCTCGAACATCCCATGACCTGGCAGCCCGTCGACTGCCACGCGCATTCCACCTTCTCCGATGGCGCACTGACCGTCTCGCAGGTGGTGGATCGCGTGACGGCCCTGGGCGTCGTCCCATCGCTCGCCGATCACATCTCGCGCGACATCGAGCGCAGCCTTCAGAGCGTCGATGCCGTTCGCCACTATCTCGATGAGCTCGACCGCCACGACACCCTCCGTGGCGGCGAGTTCTGCTGGCACGACTCGCTGTGGCGCGAGATCCCGGACGACGTCGCTCACCGCTTCACCCACCGCCTCGGCTCGTTGCACGCCGTTCGTCTCTCGGACGGACGACACGTGCATGCCTTCTCGCGCCGCTTGCCCGAAGGACTCGACGTGCGGACCTACATGGCCGCGCATCTCGCGTCGCTCGAGACGCTCGTCAGCGAGATGCCCGTCGACATCGTCGCGCATCCCACGCTCGTGACGATTCCATTCCGGGCGCTGCCGAGGGATGAGCTCTGGACGGAGGAGCACGAGACGCGAATGGTCGAGGCGCTTTACAACGCCGGCATCGCGTTCGAGATCTCGTCGCGGTATCCGCCGCACGAGCGCATCGTGCGTCGAGCCGTCGAGCGAGGCGTCCGTGTCTCGCTCGGATCCGACGGACACACGATCGACCAGGTCGGCGACGTCCGTCGCCCACTCGCGCTCGCGCGGGCACTCGGCGTCTCGGACGACGCAATCTACGATCCTCGCAAGCACGGATCGAAAAGTCGTTCATGATCCGTTACCACGCGCGTTGGGTTGTTCCGATCGCCGATGCGCCGATCGCACACGCCGTGGTTGCAGTCGATCGCGATCGCATTGCGTACGTCGGCCCCGCGGATGGCGCGCCGCAAGGCGACGACGTCCGACTCGGCGACGTGGTGCTGATGCCGGGACTTGTAAACGCGCACTGTCACCTCGAGCTCACCGCCATGCGCGGCTTTCTCGAGGACATCGACTTCCGGCGCTGGATCCTGCGCCTCACGAATGCCCGACGGTCCGTGCTCGATCGTGACGCGCTGCTCGACTCCGCGCGATTCGGACTCGAGGAAGGCATGCTTGCGGGGATCACGTCGTACGCGGACACGTCGGAGTCCGGCGTCGGCGTGCAGGCGATGCGCGAAGCGGGAGTGCGCGGGATCGTCTATCAAGAGGTATTCGGCCCCGATCCGAAGCAGTGCGATGAGTCGATTGCGGGACTGCGCGAGAAGGTTGCGGGCCTTCGCTATCTCGAGACGCCGCTCGTGCGCGTCGGCGTGTCGCCGCACGCGCCATACACCGTGTCTGACGATCTCTTTCGCGCGACGACGGCGCTCGCGCGTGAGCAGCACCTGCCCATGGCGATTCATGTCGCCGAGAGCGATCTCGAGCAGCGTCTCGTCGTCGACGCGAGCGGATCGTTTGCCGACGGGTTGCGGCGTCGAGGCATCGCCGTCGATCCGCGCGCCCGCTCACCGATCCAGTTGCTCGATCGACTGGGCGTCCTCGATGTTGCGCCGCTGCTCATTCACTGCGTGCGTGTGAGCTCGGAGGACATCGGTCGCATCGCGCAGACGCAGGCTCCCGTTGCGCATTGTCCCGCCTCGAACGCGAAGCTCGGACATGGCGTCGCGCCGCTCGCGGAGATGCTTGCCGCGGGCGTGACCGTCGGGCTGGGAAGCGATTCCATGGCGAGCAACAATCGTATGGACATGCTCGAGGAAGCTCGGCTCGCGCTGCTCTCGCAGCGGGCGCGTCTACAATCGGCCGAGGCCCCCGAAGCGATCGACGTGCTCGAGATGGCGACGATCGGCGGCGCGCGCGCGATCGGAATCGACGACCAGATCGGAACGCTGGAGGTCGGCAAGCAGGCCGACCTCGCGGCTTTTGCCTTCGCTCCGTTCCATCCGATCCAGGATCCAGTGACTTCCGCGGTGTTTTCGATGACCGGCGCGCGGGCGACGTTCGTCGCCGTCGCGGGCCGCGTGCTCGTTCGGGGCGGGCAGCTCGTCTCGCCGCGCGCCGGCCTTTCCGAGCGCATCCAGCAGTTGGGGAATGCTCTCGCGGACTGGCTCGAGGGTGGCGGCGAGGCGGCTGGCGTGGTCTGATAGCGTGTCGAGCCCCACAAAATCGGGGTTCTGGTGTATGAAGTTGTATGAAGTGACGTATGAAAGTGCTCCGACGAGCGCGCTTGCCTTGTCGGGCCCGTCCCCCGTCACTTAACTTGCATGGGAATCTTGTCGGGAGCGTCTCCCGCTCCGACACGGTTGTGTCCGCATAACCGCTCCCGCCAGCCGTCCCCAGGCGGGAGTTTGTTTGCCGGCCCCGGAGGTCCAACGTGGTTGTTGGCTGTCTGGCACTGAACGCGTCCTACGAGCCGTTGACGATGGTCCCGATGCGTCGGGCGCTTCGTCTGGTCATCGATGGGAAAGCCGAGATCATCGAGGCGGATCAGGATCGTCTCGTGCGCTCGGAGCGTCTCACCATGCCCCGGCCAGCCGTCATCCGGCTCACGAAGTTCATTCACGTGCCGCGGCGTTTCCGCCGCCAGGTGACGAACACCTTCCTGTTCGCGCGCGATCACTATCGCTGCCAGTACTGCGGCCGCCATGTGACCGAGCTCAAGCTCCGCGAGGCGCTCACTCGCGACCATCTCATTCCGCTGTCACGTGGCGGAACGAACGAGTGGACGAACGTCGTCACGGCGTGCAGCCCATGCAACACGCGGAAGGGCAATCGTCTGCCGGAAGAGATCGGGATGCATCCGATGACGCATCCGGTCGAGCCGCACTTCGTGCACCTGAGCTGGGCCGTGCGCCGCCTGACACCGACCCAGGCGCGGTACATCAAGACGTTCTACGGCAGCGAGGTGCTGCACCACCTCGAGCAGTTGGAGCATCGCGGCCACGACAAGCGCGCGCTGATCAACGGCCGAGCGTTCTGAAAGCTCGTTGACGGACGGAGACTCGTTCCGCGGGTCGAAGATCTCGACCCGCTCGCGATCGTCTGGTGCTTCCGCCGAGTCGAGCATCAACGGTTGAATGCGTGCCCGGAAACCGAGGCTTCCAGAGCGCAATCAGCCAGACGCGGCGATCACGGAACCGTGAACACCCCGGACTGCGCCTCGAACTCGCGCTTGTCGCCGCCGAGCACGCGCGAGAGAAGCTGGCCGATTCCACGGCGAAGCGCGGTCACCGGATTCTTCTTCACCGGTGCCTCGGACCCGCGCAGGAAATGATTCAGCGCATCGAGATCGCTCTCCGTGAGTATCTGCACGTCCACGACGAGATTGTAGTAGTAGCGGCCCGAGCGCGTCGGATGGACGGGAGGCCGAAAGGGCTTTCCGAATTGTTCTTCCACCGCGACCACCGTCGGATACCCGCCAAAGTTCTCGAATGAGTTGTCGCTGAAGCGACGCACCGCGGCGTATCGCTGCGTCGTCGGATCGTATCGCACGATCACGTCCCAATCCGAGCGCCCGGCTGGATCGTCGAACCATCCGCCCTTCTTCCAGAGCTCGATGCGATAGTGGATGCGCGCCGGGAAGAGCCCGTTCTTCAATAGATCGAGCGTGTTCGGATCGGCCAGCAGGTTCGCCGACGTCACCAGCGGCCCTTCCTGGAGCGCCGCCGCGGCGTTGACGGACACGTCGAGTCGCGGCGACTCGCGCTGTGCCGCGAGCCGCCCGCTGCCCAGCCACAGGAATGCGATGAGTGCCAGACCGAATCGCACGCTAGAAGCGATGACGGAGTCGCACGAAGAAGTTCACGGGCTCCGACCCGTGCGCCACCGCCTTTGCCGCGTACACGCCGATGCCCGCGATGTCGAGCCCGAGGCCGACGTCGCAGCGAAACGTCGACAAAGGGGGAAGCTCGGCCGAACCGTAATTGTCCGGACGACCCGGGTTGCGGACGTTCCAACCGCGGCCGGCGTCGGCAAACATCACCCACGCGACGTCCCCGTGCGCGGCGCGGTAGTGCCGCGGCCAGTCTTCCCAGTTGCCGGTGAAGTTGAGTCGCAGGTCGCCGCGGTATTCCACCTGCGCGAGCGCGATGCGATCGCACTCGACCGGCCGCCCGGGAACGAGAAGCCCGCTGCTGCACGTGCCGGCGTCGGGCTGAATTGAGAGTTCTCGAAAGCCGTACCCGGGAAGGACGCCGGGCCCGTCCACCGACAGCCGGCGTTCGAGCGGAAGCTGGTCGCCGCCCAGCCACCCGCCAAGCACCACACGCATGTTGAGCTGGGCGGAGGGGCCGAGGCGGTTGTAGCGTCGCACGTCGAAGAGTCCACGCGTGTATTCGGTGACGTCGTTCGTCGCGACGTCGAACACGGTGGGCTGCGACGTCGGCGCCACGGACGTGAGATGGCCGCGTCCATGCTCGACGTTCGCGTTCACGTACCAGCCCGACCATGGATCCACGGGATCGGTGCGCGTGTCGAAGCGCAAGGACAGCGTGCCGATGTGGAACAGCCCTTCGTCGACGAGCGGATTTGGCCGCCACGCGTCGTCGCCGCGAAAGATCGTCAGCGGATTGCGAAGACTCCGCGACGACCAGCGCTCTTCGCCGAAGGAGCCCGTGAGATCGAGATTGCGCGCGCCGAACAACGTGATGAACCCGCTTCCGCCGTGTCGCTCGAAGTAGTCGCGGTAATCGCGTTTGGCGACGAACGCGGCCAGCGCCACCTCCAGATCGGTGAGCTGCCAGCTCTCGATCGGATCGACGACGTTGAACAGCGTTCCACCAATGCCGATGCCGTGGTCGCGCCCGAGCCGCACCTCGCCGCGCAATTTGTGTCCCACGTCGCCGCGATCCGAGTCGAAGCTGCTGCCGGTGCGCACGACCGCGGCCGCGTCCCCGTGCACACTGCCCCAGGGCGTGAGATGGTGGAACACGGGACCGAGCTCGATGGGCAGCCCCTCGACGCGGTTGTACGGCCCGGCCTGCACGATGCGCAGCGCTTCCGTCCAGTTGCCCTCGCGACGATGCTCGAGTCGCTGCCACCAGTTCTCGTCACCACCGCCGTCGGCATCGTCGGCGACGATCCGATCGCCGTCCTCGTGATAGCGAAAGGTGTCGCGGTAGACGCGCGTCGAGCCTCCGATGCGCGCGTCGTTGCGTCCCTCCAGATTTCCGCCCACGACCAGCACGTCGCCATCGATGCGCGCACCGGGCTGCAACGTGACGTTCGTGTTGATGGCGAGGACGTTGCCGGTCACGCGTCCGGCAATGGTCAGCGGCCCGCCGAGCACCGCGACGTCGCCGCCGACCTCGCGGCCCGCGCCGATGTCGAGCGGCCCGTTCGAGCGGAGAGCCACCGGTGCATTCCAGCGGGACGTGACCTCGCGGCGCAGATCGCGCGGCAGCGACGGCCGAGCGACAGAGTCGCTCTGCGCCGCGGCCGGCAGCGCGCTCGCGACGAGCATCACGAGCGCCAGTGTCCTACGCATATGCACCCCACAGTGGTTTGGTCGAGCCGCGCGTCACTCGCCGCCGATCGGAATCCCGAGACGCCGCATCCGGCGATAGAGGTTCGGACGATCGGTCTTCAATCGCCGTGCGGCCTCGGCCACGTTGCCGCCGGCCACCGACAGCGCTCGCGTGATCAGCGTCCGCTCGTAGTCGTCGAGCGTGTCACTCAAGGAATGATCGAGGGACGCGGGATCGGGAAGGGGGGACGGCGCATGAAGTGAGACCGGGATCGACATCGCGTGCGCGGGGCTGGATCCGCGCTGTCGATCCACGGGAATCACCGCGGCGACGTCCGCTTCCGTGACGGTGCGTCCGGCATGCAGGATCGCGAGCCGCTCGACGATGTTCGCGAGCTCGCGCACGTTGCCGGGCCACCCGTGGCGCGACAGGGCGGAGACGGCGCCGTCGGTCCACGTCGGGATGGGTCGCCCGGTTCGCAGCCGGTGCAGCGTCGAGAAGTGCGCCACGAGCGCCGGTACGTCGCCCGGACGCTCGCGCAACGGCGGGAGCGGAATTGGTATCACGTTGAGCCGAAACAGCAGATCTTCGCGAAACCCACCTTCGGAAACGCCTCGCGCGAGGTCCTTGTTCGTCGCCGAGATGATGCGGACGTCGACGCGAATCGGTTTGCCGCCGCCGACGCGCTCGATCTCCTTCGCCTCGATCGCGCGCAACAACTTCGCCTGCGCCTCGAGTCCCAGGTCCCCGACCTCATCGAGGAACAACGATCCGAGGTGCGCGAGCTCGAATCGTCCGATGCGACGCTCGGTTGCGCCGGTGAACGCACCGCGCTCGTGCCCGAACATCTCGCTCTCGACGAGATCGCGCGGGATCGCGGCGCAATTCACGCGAACGAACGGGCGTTCGTGACGCTGGCTCGCTTCGTGAATCGCCGTCGCGACGAGCTCCTTGCCCGTGCCGGATTCGCCGGTGATCAGCACGCGCGCATCCGTCGGTGCGACGCGGTCGATCATCGCGCGCACGCGCACCATGCCGGGGCTCTCGCCGATCATCTCACCGCTCAGCCCGAGGTCGGCGCGCAGCGTCTTTGCTTCGCGCCGCGCCTGGCGGAGCTCGAGCGCCGACGACAACGCGAGGAGCACGCCTTCGGGGCTCAGCGGTTTTTCAAGAAAGTTGAATGCACCGAGCTTCGTGGCTTTCACCGCGTCGGAGAGGCCGGCGCGGCCGCTCATCATGACGACGGGCACGTCGGGCATGGTCTCGCGCAGGCGCGTGAGCGTGCCCATGCCATCCAGCTCGCCCGGCATCATCAGGTCGAGGAGCACCACGTCCGGCTCGCCATCGCCCGCTCGCGAGAGCCCAGCCGCGCCATCGGGCGCTTCACGAACCTCATATCCTTCGGCGGTGAGCAGGGCGCCGACCATGCGTCGGATGTTCGCTTCGTCGTCGATGATCAGGACGCTCGGCACGAATCCCTCGCGTTCAACGCGGTTGATCGGAGCGCGGCAAGGCGCGCTGTTGATCGGCCATGAGCTTGGCCGCGAATCGCTGCGCTTCGGCAATGCGTTCCACTTCGATCGCGACGGCTTCCACTGCCTGCTCGATGCGCTCGAGTCGCGCGGTGATCTCCGGCGCCGGCGGCGGCGGGAGCTGTGGCCCGCGCTCCCAGCGTTTGCTGAAGGCCCGAATGATCGGAATGCCGAGCGAGATGACCGCGATCATGATGAAGAAGTTCTTCGCGATCTCGATCGCTTCCGGCGGAATGTGCTGCGGCACGGGCACGAGCGAGATCACGACCGCTGCTCCGGCGCATCGGCAGGCTTCGTCTTCTCCGCGAGGAGCTTGGTCGTGAAGCGCTGCGCTTCGGAGATGCGTTCCACTTCGATGGCGATGCTGTCCAGTGCCTGCTCCATCCGCTCCAGGCGGGCCGTCATCTCCGTGGGCATCTGCGGGATCGATGGGCCGCGCTCCATCCGCCGCGCATACGCGCGCGCGATCGGAATTCCGATTGCCGTCACCGGAATGGCGATCAACGCCACGATGGGAATCAGGAATGGGCTGATGAACATCGCTACGCTCTCGTCATGTCGTGATGGTCGCCGACGGGCAGCACGAAGCGAATCTCCGTACCCTCGCCGACGACACTTTGTGCCGCGACCTGCCCGTCGTGGGCGAGCACGGCCTGCCGCGCGATCGCGAGGCCAAGGCCCGTGCCGCCCGGCTTCGAGGTGACATACGGTTCCCAGATCCGCGCGATGCGGTCCGGCGCGATCCCCGCGCCCGTGTCGGCCACGCTGATCTCGACACCGCGACGCGATCCGGGATCGAGACTCACCGTCCGCACGCGGACGTCGACGCGCCCACCCCCCACGGCCTCGCAGGCATCGACGGCATTCAACATCACGTTCGACAGCGCACGCGCGAGCGCATCGTGATGGCCGTGAATCATCGGCACGTTCGCGTCGACGTCGACCGCGCCGCCGAGCGTCTGCGGGATCGTCGCGCGAGCGGTGTAGCGCACTAACTCGCCAACGTCGATCTCCGCGGGCGGACCTTCCGGCAGGCGACTGAACTGCGCGAACGCGCGCGCCATCGCCTCGAGCCGCTGCGATTCGATCTGAAGGACCTCGACGGTCTCCGCGAGCTCGGGCGGCGCATCACGACGCAGCCGTTCCACCGCGAACCGAATTGGCGTGAGTGGATTCTTCAGCTCGTGCGCAACCTGCCGAGCGCTCTCGCGCAACGTCGCTGCGCGCTCGGCCTCCAACGCACGTGATCGGCCGAGCTCGATCTCGCGCGCCATGTCGCGCATGCGCGTGCGGAGCACCTGAAATTCCGGCGCACCGCGGCGTGGCGGCGTATCCGGCAACGGCTCGCCGCGCCCGATGCGTCCCGTCCAATCCACGAGCTCCTGCAGCGGTCGACTGAGATTGCGGCTGAGATGACCGGCGACGCGAGATGCGACGAGACCGAGCAGCAGCACGGCGAGGAGTGAGGCCACCGCGAGTTGCCGCGCCGCGCGACGGAACACGTAGCCCGCCTGCCGCGCGAGGATGACGTTCTGTCGGAGTGTCTGTTCGTGCGCGTCCAACGCGATGCGTTGCCCGGGCGTCAGCGGTGCACTGCGAACCGCCTCGGCAGCTCGGCTGCCGGTCGCTGCGGCGCTGTCCCAGGCCGCCGATGCTCCGGCGAGCGATAGCGCGAACGATCCGGTAGCGCTCCACGCGACGGAGATGATGATCGAGGGAATGAGGGCAAAGGCCAGTAGGATCAGGAAGAGGCGGCCGCGGAACCCGACACGCTTCACAGAGGCTCCATACGAGAGGCGCGTGACAGCGGTTTCGCGGTCAAACATACAGATTGCACGAAACGCGAACCACCCTCATACCGCCACACGCCGCGCACCCCGCCATGAAGACCCACACGGACTACCTCACGTTCGAGACGAAACAGCGCCAGGAGATCATCGACATCACCGACGCGGTGGAGTCATGCCGCGCATCGGCGAAGATTCGCGAAGGCATGGTGCTCGTTTCCGCGATGCACATTTCAGCATCGGTCTTCGTCAACGATCACGAGCCGGGATTGTGGAAGGATATTCTCGACTGGCTCGAGGGAACCATCGCACCCTGGGCGCCGGATCGATATCGCCACAACAGCGGCACCGGTGAAGACAATGCGGCCGCGCACCTCCGCTCGATCACGATCGGACACGAGGTGCTCGTTCCGGTCACGAACGGTCGGCTCGACCTCGGTCCGTGGCAGCGGATCTTCTATGGCGAATGGGATGGTCAGCGTCCCAAGCGGGTCATCCTCAAGGCGATGGGCGAGTAGCGGAAGAGAGACGCCGGGACCTGCCCATTGGCTTTACGTCGCCAATTGCTCTAAATTCCGCATCTGACGTCGCTTGCGAGATCGGTGCTGGCCACGCGCGCACAATGCGCTGCGTCGCGTGGAACAGCCGGTGGGCGCGAGCGGCGCCACGGTGCCAACGTTGGTTCGGCCCAATGGCCGAGCGGCAGACGGAACGCCACGCGCTCCACGCCGCTATCACGGATCTCTGATCCGCAGAGCTCTGCATGAATTCGCGACACACTCGAACCCCCACTCGCGCCTCATCCGCACTCATTCACCGCGGGCCGCAGGCACTCACCGCCGCCCCGCACGTCTCCGCGCCGATTCACGCGCCCAACGCCGCGCTCCTCATCGATTTCGACAACGTCACGATGGGGATCCGCTCCGACCTGGGAAAGGAGCTGCGTAGCCTCCTCTCGTCGGAGATCATCAAAGGCAAGGTCGCCGTCCAACGCGCCTACGCCGACTGGCGGCGGTACCCGCAGTACATCGTGCCGCTCTCCGAGGCGTCGATCGATCTCATCTTCGCGCCGGCCTACGGCTCGTCGAAGAAGAACGCGACCGACATTCGCCTCGCGATCGACGCGCTCGAGCTCGTCTTCACTCGTCCCGAGATCGGCACGTTCATTCTGCTCTCCGGCGACTCCGACTTCTCGAGCCTCGTGATCAAGCTCAAGGAATACGGCAAGTACGTGATCGGCGTCGGCATTCGCGAATCGTCGAGCGATCTGCTCGTGCAGAATTGCGACGAGTACTACAGCTATAACGCGCTTGCCGGCCTCGTGAAAGCGTCGGAGGAGGAAGCGACCGCCCGCAAGTACGATCCGTGGGAGCTCGTCACCGAAGCCGTGCAGCGCATGAAGCGCAACAACGACGTCATGCGCTCCGATCGCCTCAAGCAAGTCATGCAGGAGATCGACAGCACGTTCGACGAGAAGAATCTCGGAATCGCAAAGTTCTCGCGGTTCTGCCAGGAAGCCGCGCAACGCGGACTCCTCTCCGTGACCAAGCTCGACAACGGTCAGCTCGAAGTCGATCTCCCCGCCGCGCAGACGACGAGCGAGACACCGGCTCCGCGCGCCGAGGCACCCGCGGCCGAAACCGCAGTGCCGGCGCCGGCCAGTGAAGAGCGCGGCGGTCGCCGTGGTCGCCGCGGCCGCGGAGGGCGCGGACGTGATCGTGAACGCGAGCCGCGTGAATCCGCGCAGCCGCGGGGTGAAACGCCGGCTCCCGTCACCGCGGAGCACGAGGTCGTTGCGCCGCGAGCCGTCGAACCCGAAGTACAAGAAGTACAAGCGGAACGCGTTGCCGAGCCGCCCGTCGAACCGCGCGCCGAGCCGCGCGCCGAACCGCGTGTCGAGCGCAAGCCCGCACCGACGGAGGCAACGATCGGCCACGCAGGCGAACGTCTCACTCGCGCCGAAGCGTTCGATCTCGTACGACGCACGGTGAACGACCTCGCGCCCAGCGAGGAATCCGTGCGGGCAAGCGACGTACGCCGCCGCGCACGCGACCTGCTGGGCCGCGATTCAGAAAGCCTCAGCGACCGCATGTTCGTGCGTATTCTCAAAGACGCGCACGACCAGGGCATCATCGATCTGCGACGGCGCGGTGACGACTTCGAGGTCGCTCGCGCAGTCGAAGCGGCGCCGGTATCGGAGCAGCTCGCGCGCAACGAGCAGGCAACTGCCGCCGCGCGCACGCCTGCACCGACCAGCGGCACGCCGGCACCTCGGATTGGAATGGGACCGCGGGGCGCCGGGCGCGGACGTCCGGGCGCTCCGCCGCCGGACCTCTTCTCCGTCGGTGTCGTCGAGGAAGCGCCTGCACCACCTGCGCCCGCACCAGCGGCGCTGCCCGTTGCTCCGCCGAGTGAAAACGGCAATGCCGCATCCGCGGAGGAACCGCGCGCGCGAGGCAGACGTGGCAGAGGTGCAAAGAAAACGCCGTCTCCCGAACGCGCCGCACCCGAAGCCGTTCATGCCGAGCCGCCGGCTGCGAAGGCCAAGCGTGGCCGAGCACCGGCGAAGAAATCCGCGGGACGCGCGCGCGCCAAGAAGGCCGCGACGCCAACCACAGAAGAATGAGTGAGCACGCCGCGCCACGTGCGCGGCGTGCTCGTCTCGGCGCGACGCTTCCGCGAGACTTCTATGATCGCCCCACCGAGCAGGTCGCCCGCGACCTGCTCGGTGCAGTGCTGGAATGTCGCACACGAGACGGAGTCGCCGCCGGTCGCATCGTCGAAACCGAAGCCTATGTCGGTGAGCACGACCTCGCGTGTCACGCGGCCGCGGGTCGCACGGAACGCACGGCACCCCTGTACGGCGCACCGGGCATCGCGTACGTGTACTTCATCTACGGGATGTACTGGTGCTTCAACGCGGTCACGCGCGGCGAGGATGAGCCGAGCGCGGTGCTCGTGCGAGCGGTGGAACCAGTTGCGGGCCTCGCGCTGATGCAACGCCGGCGGAAGCATCCCAGGCGTCCGCATGATCTCACGAACGGACCCGGAAAGCTCTGCCTCGCGCTCGGCATCGAGGGACGCCACAACTGGCTCCCGCTCCAGGACGGGCCGCTGGTGATTCGCGCTGGCGATCCCGTGGTCGATGCGGATGTCGTCGTCACGCCACGGATCGGCATCACGAAGAGCGCGGACTGGCCATTGCGATGGTTCATCCGCGACAATCCGTACGTGTCGAAGACGCCACCCCATTTCGCGCGGCGGTCGCTCGACGCAACGTCAGAATCCTGATTCGAGAACACAAAAGGGCCGCTCCTAAGAGCGGCCCTTCAGCGTATGCTGCAACGCGTCGATCAGTTGCGGTCGATGGCGCTGCCGATGTTGTACCGCACGCCGAACTCGTATCCGAAGTTCCACGCTTTCCCGTTGTACAACAGGAAATCCCGGTTGATCGGATTGAGCATGAACTGGCCGAACACCGACGCATAGCGCAGACGCCACTGCGCGCCGCCCATCAACAGCGGCGTGAACGCCACCTTGTGATCCTGGATCACTTCTTCCGCGAAGGCAATCTGATCGGCGTTGGAGAACGGACCCTCCGGATCGGCATCGGCGATCGCGTTCAGCGTCAGACCAATGCCTGCATACGGGTGGAACTTCAGACTCTGTCCGGGAAACCCGACGAGCGCAACGTCGACGCGACGCAGATTCTTCACGGAGACAGCGCGGAAGCCGCTGTCAGCGCTGATGGGATCGCGCGCGATCAAAGTGTGCTGAGAGAAGAAGCTCTGGGAACCAGACACGTACAGGCCGCCGTGCGTGCGAGTGATCAACCACTCGAGACCAACCGTGGGCGCCTGAGTGAATTGCTGTCCGCTGTCGGCGATCGACAACCCGCCGACCTTCAGTCCCCAGAACCACGCATTCTGAAAGCCCCGGCCCTGTTGCGCGCTGGCAATGGACGGAAGCACGACGACCGCGGCGGCGGCCATCAGGGCACGGATCGTTCGCATTACGACTCCTTGGCTATGAAAAGGCTGAGCCGAGCGTCCGGCTTCATCAATCGGACGACGGGCCAGGGAAACGGTCACGCTCGCTTCGTGATGGCCGCAGCCGGCTCGGGTTGCGGCACGGCGCGCGCAACATAATGTGTCAGCTCAGCGTGACCGATCTCACATTGCCGCGCATGTCATCGATTCTTCCCGGCACCAGAGTGTTCGACACCCCGGTCTATGGAACCGTGTTCGGTTCTCGCACTGACGCGTTACATCGATTGCGTGTGGGCGATCAGCTCATCCTCGTCCCTGATCCACCCGGGACAGACGAGCCCAGTGTGTGGGTGCACGCGCCCGGGGGCGACGTGGTCGGGCATCTCTCGCCAGATATCAACGCCTGGCTCGCACCGTGGATGATCGACGGCGGACGGTGCGGCGCCGTCGTCGCGCACCTCGGTGGCGACGACGTGGCCAGCTACAAGCGACTCATCATCACCGTACGATGCCGAGTTTAGCACCGATCTTCTTGAATGCGCGCACGGCTTCGTCGAGATCGTCACGCGTGTGCGCCGCGGAGATCTGGCAGCGCACGCGCGCCTGTCCGTGCGGCACGACCGGGAATCCAAAGCCCGTCACGAACACCCCTTCGTCGAGCAGCATGTTGCTCATCTGAATCGCGGCCGCGGTCTCGCCGACGATGATCGGCACGATCGGCGTCTCGCCCGCGAGCGGCTTGAACCCCGCCTCGATGATCTGCTCGCGGAAATACTTCGTGTTCTGACGGAGCGTCTCGACGCGCTCCGGATGTGCCTCGACATATCGAACGGCTTGCATCGCGCTCGCGGCAACCGTCGTCGGCAAGGCGTTGGAGAACAGTTGTGGGCGGGCACGCTGCGTGAGATAGTCCGTCAGCGCCGCGGATCCCGCAACGAATCCGCCGGCCGCGCCGCCGAGCGCTTTGCCGAGCGTCGAGGTGATGACGTCGACTTCGCCGACGACGCCGAAATGTTCGGCGGTCCCGCGACCGTTCTTCCCGAGTACGCCGGTCGCATGCGAGTCGTCCATCACGACGATGGAGTTGGTATCGCGCGCGATCTGAAGAATGTCGGGGAGCTTCGCGATGGCGCCTTCCATCGAGAACACGCCATCGGTCCAGATGAATCGCCGCTTCGCGCCCTTCTGCTCGGCGAGTTTGGCGCGGAGGTCATCCATGTCGGCGTGCTTGAAGACGCCCGTCGTGCATTTCGAGATCGCCTTGCCCAATCGCATCGAGTCGATGATCGATGCGTGGTTGAGTGCGTCCGAGATGACGAAATCACCTTCCTGCGCGATCGTGCCCGTGAACGCTTCGTTCGCGTTCCAGCAGGCCACGAACGACAGCGACGACTCGGTGCCGACGAAGCTCGCCAGCGTCTCCTCGAGCTCGCGGTGAATCGTGTACGTCCCGCAGATGAAGCGGACGCTCGCGGTCCCGGCGCCGAGCTCCTTCAAGCCTTCTATGCCCGCCTCGATCACCGACGGTTCGTCTGATAAGCCGAGATAGTTGTTCGACGAGAGGATGAGCACCTCGCCGCGGCCTTCCATCGTCGCGCGCGCGGCCTGCGGCGACTCGAGGTAATTGAGCGTCTTGTAGACCTTGTCGGCCTTGAGCTGCTCGAGCGTCTGTTCGAGGCCCGCGGTGAATTCCGTGTTGAGTGCCATGGTCAAGCGATCTCGAAGATGACCTTGCCCGCTTCGCCCGACTTGATGGCGCGGATGGCGTCATCGGCGCCCTCGAGCGGGAAACGATGCGTGATGACCGGTGTCGGATCGAACTGCCCCGAACGCAGGAAACGAGTCATCAGCAGCCACGTATCATACATGCGACGACCGACCACGCCGTAGATCGTCAGCCCCTTGAAGATGATCTCGGTGGCGAAGTCGATGTCGATCGGCTTGGCGGGAATGCCGAGCATCTGCACGCGTCCGCCGACGCGCACGAGCGCGAACGCTTGATGGATCGCCGCCGGCACACCGGACATCTCGAGCACGACGTCGACGCCGAGCCCGTCGGTATGGCGCTTCACGACGGCTTCGGCTTCGCTCGGATGCACGACGTCGTGCGCACCCATCTGCTTCGCGAGCGCGAGCCGCGTGTCGTTCACGTCGGATGCGATGATGCGCGACGCGCCCGCTGCCTTGCAGATGCCCACGGCGAAGATGCCGATCGGCCCACACCCCGTGACGAGCACGGTCGCCCCGGGAATCTCCGCGGTGAGCGCGGTGTGGAACGCATTGCCCATGGGATCGTGAATTCCGCCGATGTCGTACGAGACGTTGTCGTCGAGATGCCAGACGTTGGTTGCAGGCATCGCGATGTATTCGGCGAAGCATCCGTCGCGATCGACGCCGATGATCTTCGTGTAGGGGCAGACGTGCGAGTTGCCTGTGCGGCAGAGCAGGCACCGTCCGTCGACGATGTGTCCTTCCGCCGTCACGCGATCACCGACCTTCACGTCGGTCACGAGGCCGCCGACTCGCACGACGTCACCGGCGAATTCGTGGCCGACGACGATCGGAGGTTTGACACGTCCCTGTGCCCATGCGTCCCATTCGTAGATGTGCACGTCCGTTCCGCACACACCCGCGCGACGCACGCGAATGAGAACCTCGTTGTCACGTATCGTGGGTTCGGGGACGTTCTTCAACACGAACCCTGGGCCTGCTGTCGCTTTCACCAGCGCTTTCACTCTGCGCCTACTCCGTCGGATTGTGAATGGTGCGATCGGCGTCGCGACGGCTGTCGTGCGCGTATGACCGCGCTCGAAACCTCGCACGGCATCAGAACCGACGGAAGTGTATCGGAAATCGCGCACGCGAAACTCGATGCATTCGCGCAATCGTGGTGCACCTCATGCATTGACGAATGCTGCATCGCACAACCGATTGTCGCGACTGCTATTGCGTGTGGTATGAGCCATTCCTATATTCGCGTGAGAGCACTAAACGCGCGCTGCTGCGCGACTGGTTGAACGCACGAGGGTACTGCGTGGGTCAAACTCGACGAGAGTTTCTCAAGTCGACTACCGCCGCGGCGACCATGGCAGGAATCGCCGCTCACCCCATCGGTCGCCACGCGACCGACGCCCTCGCCTCTCCCTCGCACTCTGAATATTCGCCGCTCGTCGCGGCCGAGCCGAACGTCAAAGAGCTCGCGATGATCGCGCTCGACGCCGCCAAGCACGCCGGCGCCGAGTATGCCGACGTGCGTTTCGTACGCAATCGAAATCAGACCGTGTCGACGCGCGAACAACGCGTCACCAACGTCTCCGACAACGAGACCTACGGCTTCGGCGTTCGAACGCTCGTCAACGGCGCATGGGGATTCGCCGCGAGCCGCGACCTGACGAAAGAGGAAGTGGCGCGCGTCGCCGCACTCGCCGCGGCACAGGCGCGCGCCAATCAGTCCGCATTGCTGCGGCCCGTCGTGCTCGCGCCAACGCCAGCCGTCGAGAGCGGGACATGGACGAGTCCCATCGCCGTCGATCCGTTCAGCGTTGCCATCGAAGACAAGGTCGCCCTGCTCCTTGCCGCCAATCAGGCCGCACTTGCCATCAAAGGCGCACGCTTCGTCAACTCGGCGATGTTCTTCCTGCGCGAGGAGAAGACGTTCGCGTCCACCGACGGCAGCTTCACCGTCCAGACCATCTATCGCACGCAGCCGTCCATGACGGTGACTGCGGTCGGCAACGGTGACTTCGCCACGCGTGAATCCGTCGACGTCGCGCCGCGCGGGCTCGGGTATGAGCACGTGCGCGACACCAAGCTCACCGAGATGGCGCCACGATGGGCCGACGAAGCGGTGCAGAAGCTCACCGCCAAGTCGGTCGACGTCGGTCGCTACGATCTGGTGCTGCATCCGTCGCATCTCTGGCTCACGATTCACGAATCGGTCGCGCATCCCACGGAGCTCGATCGCGCGATGGGCTACGAAGCGAATTACGCCGGCACCAGCTTCGTCGCACCGCCCGAGAAAGTGCTGGGCACGCTCAAGTACGGCTCGGAGCTCATGAACATCCGCGGCGATCGCACGCAGCCCGGATCACTCTCGGCGTGCGGCTGGGATGACGAAGGCGTCAAACCCGAAGAATTCGACATCATCAAACGCGGCATGTTCGTCGACTATCAGACGACGCGCGAACAGGCGCCGTGGCTCGACTGGTATTACAAGAAGATCGGCAAGCCCACGCGTTCGCACGGCTGCTCCTACGCGCAAACATGGGCCGCGGTGCAGTTCCAACGCATGCCCAACGTTTCGCTCCTGCCTGGCGACAAGGATCTCGGCTGGGACGATCTCATCGCGGCAACGGACCGCGGCATCGCGATCATTGGTGACGGCTCGTTCTCGATCGACCAGCAGCGCTACAACGCGCAGTTCGGGGGTCAGGTGTTCTACGAGATCAAGGGCGGCAAGATCGTCGGCATGCTCAAGGATGTCGCCTATCAGATGCGCACGCCCGACTTCTGGGCGTCGCTCGACATGCTCGGCGGGCCGAAGAGCTACTTCCTCGGCGGCGCATTCGGCGATGCGAAGGGGCAGCCGGTACAGGTGAACGCGATCAGCCACGGCGCACCCGTCACGCGCTTCCGGA
>Ga0070679_100000573_pt1 | contig 31186 bp, 22 predicted proteins | sample KBSC63BmetaG_FD_65652 | JGI IMG/M metagenome (GOLD analysis project Ga0070679, IMG submission 65652) | Corn rhizosphere microbial communities from Kellogg Biological Station, Michigan, USA - KBS C6-3B metaG | ecosystem: Host-associated > Plants > Roots > Rhizosphere | place: USA: Michigan... | reverse complement strand
GCGCGGATCCTGCATCCGATGCAGCATCCCATTCACATTCATGGCCAGCGCTTCCTGGTCGTCGCGGTGGACGGCGATCCTATGCAGAATCTCTTATGGAAGGACACGGCGCTCGTTCCAGCCGGATCGACGGTCGATCTGCTGGTCGAGATGACGAATCCAGGCACGTGGATGCTGCACTGTCACATCGCCGAGCACATGGAGAGCGGTATGCGGATGATGTTCGAGGTTGTGCGCTGAGTCATCCCGAGCGAAGCGAGGGATCTGCACCTGGTCCGACGGTCGAAGTGCAGATCCCTCGCTGCGCTCGGGATGACAATTACCACAATCCCGCCTTGCCCATAACCGACGCGATCAGCTTCGCCGGATCGTAGCCAACGCCCTGCTTGAACACCGTCTCGACATTGTTGATGTCCGACGCGCGCGACGATGGATCGCCCGCGATGACGACCAGGTCGGCCTGCTTTCCGGCGGCGATCGAGCCGACGAGCTTGTCGCGTTCCATATAGATCGCGCCGTTGAGCGTCATGACTTTGATCGCTTCGAGCGGCGTGAAGCCGCCTTCGACCATGAGCTCGAACTGCCGGTGATTCGAAAAGCCGGCGATGACGCCCCCACCGGCCGTCGGATCGGTGCCCGCGACGAGCAAGCCGCCCGCGCGATAGAACATCAAGTCACCCTGAATCACCTTTCCGAGCAGCGTTCCCTCGAGATTTCCGTCCGGCCCGGCGGCCTTCACACCCGGGCGGCCGTTCCCGCTGTTCATGCGTTGATAGTTGTTCTCGAAATCCGTCTTGAGCGACGGCACGAGGACCTCGAGTCCCTTCGGCATCGGCCGGCCGGGCGTGAGGGTTTCTGGTGCCGGGAGAGTCGAGGTATAAGATACGTGCTTCGCGACGAGCTCCTTGATCAGCGCCTGAACCTGCGGGCTGTTCATGTCGACATCCGCGACGTTCGCTGCCCGCGGACACTGATCGGGCACCTTGTTCGGAACGAAGTCGCTGATGGCGTAGAAGCTGTGCTCGATGTTGTCGATGCCCATCTCCGCGGCTTCGCGGTGCGTGACGGAGCAGATGTGGCCCGTCAACTTGAGCCCGCGCTTGTGCGCCGCCTTGATCGCCGCCGCCAACTCCGCGCGCGAGATGGTCGTGTACGCCTTGAATGACTTTGCGCCCGCGTCGGCCCAGAAGTTCACGAACTTCTCGGCGTCCTCGGGTCCCGTGAGCACGTGCGCCAACGTCTGCGGGCCATTGCCGTCGAGATACGGCGCCGTCGCGTCGATCCATGGTCCGGGTTTGCGGCCAGCCTCGATGTCGTGGCTGAGCCGGATCTCCGCGAATCCGTTGTTCGTGCCGGCCGTGCGCATCGTGGTCACGCCGCCGGCCAGGTACAACCGCGAGAACGACTCGCCCGTGTAGGCACGCACCGGACCGACGGGATAGAGCAAATGCTCATGCAGCCCGACGATGCCCGGAATCAACGTCTTTCCGGTGAGATCGATCGTGAGGGCGCCGGCCGGAATCTGAACGGAGCCGTCGTTGCCGATCGCGGCAATTTTTCCGTCGTGAATGACGAGCGTCTGGTTCGTTCGCACCGGCGCGCCCGTTCCGTCGATGACGCGCGCGTGCGTCATCGCGATGATCGCCGTGTCGACTTTGACGTACGGGCGAACGTTCGGGCCGATCGGCGGGCGTTGCGCCCCGATGGGGCCGGCGATGGCCACAGCTCCAGCGAGAGCACCAAGTGTCAGTGTCCGAACGCTGCCCATAACGAGCTCCTTGACCGGCGAATTGGATGGGTTCGGCGTCGGCTGGCGACGCGCGCTGCTCAATCTATTCGATCAGCGGCGATACGGAACGCCCACGCGACAGCGTGTCACGCCATCGCGCGACGAGTCGCCACCCATTTGCCGCAGCGCTGAATCCTTACCGAAACCGCATGCCGTTCGGCGCGATATCGCCTGGTTTGTGAACCTTCGGCGGCGGCGCTTTTGGCGCGCGGACCGTGTTGCCTTTGGGCGCCGGCGCGCGCTGCGGCGACGCTTCTCGTTTCATCGACAGCGCGATCCGGTTGCGCTCGAGATCGACCGACAAGACACGCACTTTCACTTTCTGTCCGACCGTGACGACCGCGTTCGGATCGTTCACGTATCTATCGGAAAGCTGTGAGACGTGCACGAGTCCGTCTTGATGCACGCCAATATCCACGAACGCGCCGAACGCGACGATGTTGGTGATCACGCCCTCGAGCTCCATGCCTTGCGACAAGTGCTTCGGCTCCGTGACGTCGGCGCGGAATTGCGGCGGCTCGAACGCGTCGCGCGGATCGCGGCCGGGCTTTTTCAACTCAGCTAGGATGTCGCGCAGTGTCGGAAGGCCGACATCAGCGCCGACGTATCGCTCGAGCGTCACGCGCTTCAGTTCCGACTCGTTGCCGACCAGCGTCGCGAGCGGAACGCCGATGTCGCCCGCCATGCGCTCGACGAGCGCATAACGTTCCGGATGTACCGCCGACGCATCGAGCGGATTCGCCGCGCCGCGCACGCGTAGGAATCCCGCGGCCTGCTCGAACGCCTTCGCGCCCAACCTCGGCACGTCGCTCAGCTCGGCCCGCGAGCGGAATCCACCGCGTGCGTCGCGCGTCTTCACGATGTTTGCGGCGAGCGTCGGACCAATGCCAGCGACATACGACAGCAGCGGCACCGACGCGGTGTTGAGCTCCACGCCGACGCGGTTCACACAGCTCTCCACGACGTCATCGAGCCGCTGTTTGAGTCTCGGTTGCGACACGTCGTGTTGATACTGCCCGACGCCGATCGACTTCGGATCGATCTTCACCAGTTCGGCGAGCGGGTCTTGGAGCCGTCGCGCGATGGACACCGCACCGCGCAACGACACATCGAGATCCGGCAGCTCTTCGCGCGCGACGTCCGACGCCGAGTAGACGGATGCGCCCGATTCGTTCACGACGACGACTTGCGGGCGCGACAGCTTGCGCTCCGCCAGTGTGTCGCGGACGAGCGACTCCGTCTCTCGCGATGCGGTGCCGTTCCCGATGGCGATGAGATCCGCGTCCGTCTTCGCGATGCCCGCAAGCAACGCCGCCACGAAGCGATCGGGCTGATGCAACATCCACGTGTCGGTGCCGAGCACCGCGCCGGTGCGCGAGAGCGCGGCGACTTTCACGCCGGTGCGGAAGCCAGGATCGAGTCCGATCACCACGCGCTCACCGGCAGGCGGCGCAAGGAGTAGCTGCTCGAGATTGCGGCCGAAGATCGCGATTGCCTCTTCATCGGCGCGTGCCTTGAGCTCGAGTCGAAGGTCCACTTCGACGGCGGGCGCGAGGAGTCGTTTGTACGCGTCTTGTACGACGAGCCGCATCTGGGTGATCGCTCCGTTGCGAGCGACGAAGCGCTGCTCGAGGCGCGCCGTGATGTGTTCGACCGGCGCGTCGATCGAGCACAGGAGAAATCCCTCCTCCTCGCCGCGCCGCATTGCGAGCACGCGATGCGACGGCAGCTCGCGCAGCGTCTGCGCGAACTCGTAGTAGTCCTGGAATTTGGAGACTTCGTCCTTCTTCGCCGTCATGGCCCGCGACTTCATCACGCCTTCTGCACGCGTCATCTCGCGCAGCTCGCCGCGCACATCAGCGTCGTCCGCGATCCGCTCGGCGAGAATGTCGCGCGCGCCGGCGAGCGCGTGATCAGCATCAGGGACGTCTTTGCTCGCGTCGACGAAACCCGCGGCCTTCGCCAGCAGGTCGGCGTCCGATGACGCGCCCGTCCAGAGCAACTCGGCGAGCGGCTCGAGCCCGCGCTCGCGCGCGATCATGGCGCGCGTACGACGCTTGGGCTTGAACGGGAGATAGAGATCTTCGAGTGCTTGTTTGGTCGTCGCGGCGTTGATTCGTGCGACGAGCTCCGGATCGAGCTTTCCCTGCTCTTCGATGCTGGTGAGAATGGCGGCGCGGCGCTCGCTGAGCTCGCGGAGGTACTGGGCGCGATCACGCACGTCGCGGAGCTGAAGCTCGTCGAGTCCGCCTGTGGCTTCCTTTCGATAGCGGGCGATGAACGGGAGTGTGTTGCCTGCATCGAAGAGCGCGAGCGCACCTTCGACCTGCCGCGGCGCGAGGCCGAGCTCGTTGGCGACGACTGACTGGATATCGTGCGGAGACATTGCTGCGAGTTCGAGCTGAGTGGGGTGACAGAACGTCAAGTGGCCGAAGATAATGGATTGCACGCGCCGGCATGACTGGCGCGAGTGTGGCGTTATCACGCCGATGTGACTGATCGGCCCTTTGGAAGGGTAGCACGCGTGTGACGGCCTTCGTCCATCGCGTTTGCGCCGAGCAACTTCAGACAGTCGCGTGCCCGTCGTTGTGTCGCGTTGGAAGCGCGAACGACGGCGGGTACGTCGTTGCCCTTGACGCCCTGGCCAAAGCGCGGCTGCTCCTTTCGTTCGGAATCGCAACGAATTGGGAATTCGAAGCGGATGCGGCAACCCGCAACCCGCAGCTTCGCGTCGACGCGTACGACCACTCGGTTGGAATGAAGTTCTTTGCCGAGATGGCAATGCGCGCCGGTGTGAATGCTGTCCTTCGGCTGCTGACACTCAACGCGGCGGGAGCGGCCGCGTCAGCGCGTAAACTCCGCGTCGCCCTCTCGTACTTTCGGTTCTTTTCGAGGCCGCACCGTCATACGGCCAAGCGCGTCTGGTACAACACGGACCGTGGCAGCGCGGCGATTGGTGAGATCATCGACGCCGCCGAGACGTACGGACCGCTATCAGTATTCGCCAAAATCGACATCGAAGGATCCGAGTATCGCGTATTGCCAGCAGTTGCGGCGCGGGCTCACCTGTTCTCGGGACTGGTCGTCGAGTTCCACGACACCGATATCTGTGCGGATGCGTTCAATGCCGCGATCGCGAGCTTGGCTCGTGATTTCGACATCGTGCACGTTCATGGGAACAACTACGGCGACATGAGCGCGGACGGACGATTGCCTCTGACGCTCGAGGTGTCGTTTGTGAATCGCGCGCTCGGCACGCGCGGAGAGCCGGGATTCGGCGCCACGAACTTTCCGCGCTTGGGGCTCGACGCACCGAACAACCCGCGGGTGCCCGACTACGCGTTCGAGCTGTAGCTCCGTCGAGGTCTACTCCAGAAGCTTCGTCTTGAACCACTGGAGCGCTTTCGTCAAACCAGGCCCGAAGGTCCTATCATCGTGACCGCCGCCGGGGATCACCTCGAGCTTGTGCTCGACGCCCGCCTTGGCCAACGCACGATCCATGCTTCGTGCTTGCTGCAACGGCACGACCTTGTCGCTGTCGCCGTGAATGATCAGCGTCGGAGGAGACTTGGCATTGACGTACGTGATCGGCGAAAGCTGCTTGACCAACGCTTCGACGTCGCTCTTGGGAGTTTTGGCATCGAATCCGACCGCGGGAACGAACACCGCCAATTGCGGCTCGTCGGTGAACACGAACGCCGGCTTTCCCCAGTTCGCTAAATCGGTTGGCGGAGCGATCGCCGCCACGGCGTTCACGCGAGACTCCGGCGAAGCCGCGATCATGAGCGCGAGATGCCCGCCCGAGCTGATGCCGGAGACGCCCACTCGATTGCTATCGATTCCAAAGTCGGCGGCATGCGCGCGCACGAATCGCACTGCCGTTCGAACCTGTTCGACAATCTCAGCGACCCTGAATCGGGGCTGGGCGCCGTGCACGACCTCGAACACGGTGAAGCCGCCATCGACGAAAACCTTGTCGATGTCGGGCTCGAAGTTCTTGAGCATGGAATGGTCCGAGATCCATCCGCCGCTCACCACGAAGACCACCGCCGCCTTGTTTGGTCTCGCAGGCGTGAGAACATCCATCGTGAGCGCCGACCCGCCCGCCTTCATATAGATCACGTCTCGGGTTTGGGTCTGAGCGGACGCGAGGGTGGTGAGGATAGACAAGAGTCCGAACGCCATGAAGCGCATTGCGCTCTCCTGAATTCTGTTCGTCGGTTGCGGGCCAGTTCGCGGCCTCACTCATACGTCGAACGAGATGGGCCAAAATCGACGCGAAGCGCGCGATCAGACCGCGGAAGGGCAGATCCCTGCCTCCGATCGTATCGTTTTTTTGTCTATTCGGCTCACACAGCGTACGGGCGGGCATTTTTTGGGCTATCTTCCGTATCATGGAGATCCGCTGCCCGCTCGACGATGTCCTCGACGTGCTTCGCGTGCGCGGCGCCGTCATGGCGAATCTGCGCGCCCGAGGACCGTGGGGCATCAGCCTTCCGCGGACTCCGAAGGCGACGCTGCACGCCGTGACCGCCGGCGCGTGTTGGGTGCGCATCAAAGGACAACCGCCCATCGAACAGCTGCCGGGCGATGTCGTACTGCTGCCGACGGGCGCAGCGCACATCGTTGCGAGTGCTCCGGCCGGACCGACGCGAACGTGGAGCAAAGTCGCCGAAGGGCAAGCTGGCAATCCCGCGCACGAATGTGTGTTCGACGGTCCCGGCGGCGGGAGCTCGACACACGTCATCTGCGCGGGCTTCGAGTACGATCACGCTGTCGCACAACCGCTCCTTTCGTTGATGCCGCCCGTGCTCTTCCTGTCGGGACAAGCGATGACGGAGGCGAGCCCCGTGCAGGCGACGCTCCGCATTCTTCGTCACGAGCTCGCGGCACGAACGTCGGGATCCGCGACCGTGATCGACCGGCTGATCGACGTCCTGTTCGTTCAGGTGATCCGCGCGTGGCTAGGCACCGAAGACTGCTCCGGCACGTCGTGGCTTCAGGCACTCCGTGACCCGATCATCGGGCGCGCGCTCTCTATTCTGCACGCGGACCCGGCAGCGCCATGGACGATCGAGACGCTCGCGCGCGAAGTGAGCCTGTCGCGGGCCACGCTGACGCGCCGCTTCTCGACCCTCGTCGGCGAGCCACCACTTTCGTATCTCACGCGCTGGCGAATGGAGCTGGCCGCGCGGCACCTCCGCGAGACGGACACGCCCGTGAGCGCGATCGCGCGCCACGTCGGGTACACCTCCGAGTTCGCATTCTCGCGCGCATTTTCACGGCTGCGCGGCCTACCGCCAGGTCGTTATCGAGCCGAGCTGCGACAAACGCGCGAGGCGCGAGCCGCGGCGCAGTGAGAGTGCGGCTGCTCACGGCAACGGCGCAACGCGATGTCGGCCAGGGCCGGATAGTCCGTGTATCCCTCTTCGCCGCCACCATAGAACGTGCTGGGGTTGGCCACATTCAGCGGCGCATCCTGCGCATAGCGTTCCACCAGGTCGGGGTTGGCGATGTACGCCGTGCCGAAGGCGACGCAATCAGCTCGACCGGCGGCGATTGCGTCGCTGGCTCGTCGCTTGTCATAGCCGCCGTTCGCCATGTACTGCCCGTTGAAGCGACGCCGAAGCTGACCAAAGTCGAACGGCAACTCCGAGCCGTGTGCGTCACGCTCCATGACGTGCAGATACGCCAGACCGACAGATCGCAGCGTATCCGCGACGTGATTGAACAGCGCCTGCGGGTTGGAATCGCGCATGTCGTTGTACTGGTTGAGCGGCGAGATGCGAACGCCGACGCGATCCGCTCCCCAGATGTCGCATACAGCCGCGACGACTTCATGCAGCAGCCGCGTTCGGTTGGCGATTGAGCCGCCGTACTGGTCCGTTCTGCGATTACTCCCATCGCGGAGAAACTGGTCGAGCAGGTAGCCGTTGGCGCCATGCACTTCCACTCCATCAAATCCAGCGCGCTTGGCATTGATCGCCGCAATGCGAAAACTCTCAATCAGCGCTGGCATTTCCGAGATCTCCAGCGCGCGCGGGGTAACGAAGTCCATCATCCCGCGCTGGGTGAAAGCCTTCCCCGCCGGTTTGATGGCGGAGGGCGCCACTGGCAGCGCATCGTTCGGCAATAGCGACGGGTGAGAGATTCGTCCGACATGCCAGAGCTGCAAGACGATGCGTCCACCCTTGGCATGCACCGTGTCCGTCACCCGCTTCCAGCCGGCCACCTGCGCTGGGCTGTGAATACCGGGGGTGCCGGGATAGCCGTGCGCCATCTCGGATATCGGTGAGGCCTCAGTGATGATGAGGCCGGCCGACGCGCGCTGCGCGTAGTAGGTCGCGCTGATCGGCTCTGGTACGTTTCCAGGCTGCCCGGCGCGATTGCGCGTCATCGGCGCCATCACGACTCGGTTGGGCAGTTCCAGAGCACCCAGCCGAATCGGGGTGAATAGCATACTCATTGTTTACTTATATCAGACATTGATGATCCGGTGACGGGCGACGGGGGACCGGCGACGGACGGACGGCCCCGCGGACGTGTTCGTCCGCGGGGCGCGTGCTCACATGGCCGCGAATTGACGCTCGACCGCCTTGTGATCCGCCCGCCAGGCCGCGTACACCTGCTGCGACATGGCATCCGGATAGATGTCTTCCTCATTCGCGTCCACGCCGCCGAGCGTGGCGCGAGCGACGTCGATCGCCGGCGGTTTCGGGATCTCGAACGAGCGCGCCATTTCGGTGTCCACCGCACCGGGGAAGACGCCGTGCACTCGGATGCCCCGCTTGGCGAGGTCGGCGCGGAACGACTGCGTGAGCGACCACCCCGCCGCCTTGGACGCGTTGTAGGCGGCAACGCCTGGCATGCTGGCGAGCGAGAGGAGCGTCAGGATGTTGACGATGCTCCCCTTGTTCCGCTCCAGGCTGGGCACGAACGCCGTGATCACGTTGAGCAAGCCGAAGAAGTTCGTCTCCATATTGCCGCGCACCGCATCCACGGGGATGTCGGTGAGGCCGCCCAGGGCGAGCGTTCCGGCGTTGTTGATGAGCAGCGTGACGTCCTTTGCCTGCGTCGCGGCCGCGCGCGCATCCTCGGCGCTCGTGACGTCGAGCTTCAGAGCGCGGATGCGCTTCGGGTCGAGACGGACAACCGCCTCGAGCGTGGCGAGATCCCGCGCCGCCGCGTAGATCCGACTCGCGCCGCGTTCGAGCAGCGCGTCGACGAACGCACGGCCAATTCCACGGTTCGCTCCCGTGACCAGAGCGACCGAATCTTTGATTTGCATGGTACTCTCCATAAGAGATATTTGATGATGCGAGTACCATACGTCGCGTTGGCGAGCCGCCGAATGACTATTCGCGGCGTCTTTTTGCTCATTCGGCTCACGCGGTAGCCGAACTGGCTAACGCGCGCCCTGCCGTTGGGTCGGCTGTGTCGTGCCTGGCAGGACCATCTCGTCTGGGCGAATGGGGCCGCGGAACACTTCCCACAGGCGCATGTATTCGCTCGACGGCGTAGACAGGTGATAGTCGAACGGCGAGTGCAGCGCGTGAATGGAAAACAGAATCAGCGCGATCAATCCGGCCAGCGCGGCGAGAAATGGCGGCACGGGCCAGCTGTGGCGAACGCTCGCCGCGGCAGCGCCGATGATGACGGCGCCGCCACTTCCGATCAGGACGAGCCAGAGCACGACTGGCAGGTTCTCGCGTCGAAACACGATGCGCTCCTGTCGCGCTTTGCCCACCTCGATGGTTTCCTGAAGGCCGAGCGCACGGATGCTCACCTGACCCGGCGACTGCGGATCGTACGTGGCGAGCGACAGCCAGATGTCGCCGAGCTTGCGTGCCGTCGCCGTGTCGATGCGGCCGACGGCCATTCCAGGAAGCTCGACCTCCACGACCGAGTGCAAATACGCGACGATGTTGGCATGGACCTCGGCGGCAAGCGGCGGCGGGAGCACGCTCGCCACTCGATCGACGACCGCGAGCGATCCGACCTCCGACGTCATCGACTGTCGCAGCGCGCGCAGGTCATTCCAACTGCTCGACAGCAAGAGCCCGCCCACCAAGCCGAAGAATCCGCCGATCGAGCCGAGGAGGAATGGAACAGTGCGCTCTGCATGGTCGGCCTGACCCTCGGTCAGTATGCGATGGAGCAGAATCCGGATCGCAAGCGCGCCCGCGATCGTCGCGACGGCGATCAGAACGACGATACGGTACAGGTTCACACGGTTCTTCTCGCTGGATCTTCCGCGTCACGAAGCAACTTTGACACCGAGGTCGTCGTGACGAGGTCTGGGTGGATCAGCCGAGTATTTTTCGGTGAGGTCGACCCTGCCCCCGGCAACGTTCGACGGCCTCGTTCGGTTCGACGGAATCCGATTCACCGTCTTCAATACCACGAACTCGGAAAGAGCTGCCGAGCAATCGCATCGTCGAAATGCACGAATCACGAGACAGCTCCTTGTGGCTCGTGACCGAAGAAAGTCACGTCGTTCGATTTCGAGACGGACGATTCAAGAACATCCCGTTCGAGAACGGCAAACCCGGGGTCGGGAGCAGAGGCCGACCGCATCGACGCGCAGGAGGCGTCGGGGTGCCGGCGGTGCCTGGCGGCCGACAGCTCTGCCTCGACCGTCAAGGCCACTATCAATAATTATCATTCGAGCCCTTTTACTCGCTTGTAGTAGGCGATGTACTCCTTCGGCGTCGACATCCCGATCACCTTCGCGACGGAGGTGAGCTCGAGATCATCAAGCTGCTTGAAATGGAGGCAGCACTTCCCCATGTCGAGCCGCTTCCCGGCTTTCTTGAATGCGTCGACGAGCAGCTTCTGGGAGAACGGCGACGTGTACTTGCCACTCGAGCTTTCGTATGCGCCCATGAGGTACAGCGAGTTGTAGTTCTTCTGCGCGCCGAGGCCGACGTAGCAGAGCGGCTGACCGTTGTACGTGTTGGAGAACTCCTCGAGCGGAATTCCCCAGTTGATCACGCCCCAGTTCATGAACTCCGCGTAGCCCTTGGGAATGTGCTTGCGAACGAAGGCGCGGGCCTCTTCGATCACCGCGCGCTTTTCTGGCGTGAGCAACGCGAGGTAGGCGGCCACGGTGGTTGGGCGAGCAGCCTTGCTTCTTGAGACTGATGTCTTGGCAGCCATGGACCTGTTCCTCGTGTTCGGGTGCATGGACCGGATCCTCAAACGCGGTCCGCGGATTTCAGCGACATTTTGCCTGGGCGGCCGGCCGCATAGAACGTGGTTTCCGTGACGAGTTCGGGGGTGAGCTCCGCGTGTCCCCTGCTAGCTCGCGATCGCCGACCTTGCGGCCTTGGAGCGATCGAGCATCGCGCGGACTGCGCCAAGCAGCGCGTCGGCCGTGAACGGTTTTTCCACAAACTGGCCGTTGGCGATGAGCGCATCTGCTTCCATGGACATCGTCGAGTATCCAGAGATGAACACCATCGGCGTTCCGGGTCGCTCGACACGCACGCGCCGCGCAAGCTCGCGGCCATCCATCACCGGCATCATCATGTCGGTCACGACGAGATCGATCGGGACCATCGGGTCTGCGCAGAGCTTGAGCGCCTGGCTGCCATCCGCTGCCTCGACGACGGAATACCCTGCCGCCGTGAGCGTGGCGGTGGTCATGCGGCGCACCGCGGGCTCGTCATCCACCAGAAGAATCGATTCGGTTCCACCGGCGGAAGTCGCGGACGGCGCGACCTCATTCCCCACGCCAGTCGCACGCCGCGCGACGGCGCATGGGAAGTACAGCTTGAACGTCGTTCCCTGGCCTGGCTCCGTGTAGACGAAGAGTTGCCCGCCGGATTGCTCGACGATGCCCTGTACCGTCGATAGGCCGAGGCCCGTTCCCTTGCCCGGCTCCTTCGTCGTGAAGAACGGCTCGAAGATTCGGTCCCGAACCTCCGCGGTCATTCCAGTACCGGTGTCGGCGACGAGCAGCGCCACGTACTCGGTGCGCTCCCGCACGGCGTCGGTATCCCTTCGCCCGGAGCGAAAACTCTGATCCAGCTCGGCGCGCCGCGTTTCGATCGTGACTGTCCCCCCGTTCGGCATCGCGTCGCGCGCGTTGACGACCAGATTGACCAGGACTTGTTCGATCTGGCCCGGATCGGCGAACACCGCTGGAAGATTCCCGTCGAGGTGCAGTGTCAGCGTAACGTCGTCGCCGGCGAGGCGATCCAACATCTTCTCGGCGTTGCCCACGATCGAGCTCAGGTCGACGTCGTGCGGCCGAAGCACCTGCTGCCGGCTGAACGCGAGGAGCTGCCGCGTCAGAGCAGCGGCGCGGCCGGCTGCGGACTTGATCTCGACGAGGCCCTCGAGGTCGGCATCGGTCTTGTGCTGCCTTTTTCCTTCCGCGATGAGTATTTCAGAAAATCCGGAAATGACGCTCAGCAGGTTGTTGAAGTCATGGGAGACGCCTCCGGCGAGGCGTCCGACGGCCTCCATCTTTTGCGTTTGTCGCAGGCGATCCGCCAGCTGGCGTTGTTCCGTGATGTCGAGCCACGCGCACGCGAAGCGCGTCACGCCATCCTGATGCGCGATGAGGCGCCGCTCTTCGCGGAGCCAACGGTACGTGCCGTCCTTGTGGCGGAATCGGTACTCCCGTGCTCCCTCGGCAAATGCGTGCGTCTCGCCGCGCCTCATAACCCCGGGGGCGTCGTCGTGGTGAACGTTTCGGGACCACCACTCCGGGGCTGTCGTCTCGTCGACATCATAGCCGAGTATTGCGGGGACGTTCTCGCTGATCCACTCGACCGTCACGGCATCCTCGGCGGATCCGGGTATCGCTCCTGGCAACGCATCGTCGACGCGAAGCTCGGCGAGCACCGCGCCACTCGACCGGATGACGCCCTCCAGTCGCTGTTGCGCGGCGCGCACACGTGCCTCGGCATCCCGGTGTTCGGCAACCATGTTCGTCAGCGACGCGCGCGATCGAGCGATGCGTTCGGCCATCGCGTTGAATGCGGTGCCGAGCACGCCCAGCTCGTCGAGTCGCCGAACAATCACCCGCTCCGACTCGTCGCCCGCGCTCATGCCCTCCGCGACCGACACGAGCTCTTGGATCGGACGCGTGAGGGAGCGGCTCAGAACCCATGCGGCAAGCCCGGTCACCATGACGAGCGCCAGGGTCGTCATGGCGAGCCGCGTCAGCATCTGACGGACCGGCGACAGAACAATCGCCATCGGCGTCTCCACGGCAATCGTCCACGGCGTGTTTCGGATCGGTACCATGGCAGCGACGACGGGATTGCCGCGGGGCCGTTCGTACTCGAGAATCCGCGCACTGTCAGCCGCCGGTACCGGTGGCGAAGGCGCGACACTGACGAAATTCGTCCACAGGTCGCCGCGCGTGTTCCCGACGAGCAGGCTCGTGCCTTTCCCGATCAGATCGCGCAGTTGTGCGCTGCCCTGCTGCGACATCGTGAGCGGCCGTCGCTCGACCACGAAGCCGATCGGCTTTCCCGCGGGATCGCGCGGCGCGGCGGCGATCACGGCGTACTCGAGCGCGCCGGTCGCCCCATGCCCAATCCATCCGATGGCTGACCCGTCGGCAAGGGGCCCGCGAGATGTCAGTGCGGCGAGCGCCAGCGCGTCGGCCGACGACATTGGCGCGACTGAATCTTGGGTGGCGAGAAGCCGATGTGCCGCAGCATCCCACAGTTCCACCGCCAGTACCGGGGTTCGCGCACCGTCCACCCGCGTGAGCCTGGCCAGCACCGTTCGGGCTAACGTTCGCCGCGTGAGCTCGTCGCTCGCGCTCAAGTATCGAATGACGAGCGAGTCGTTCGATTCCGCTTTTGCATGATCGCGGACCTGTCGTGCGGACGTTGCGAGGAGATCGCTCAACTGCTGGGCAACGCTCGCGGCACGTTGGCGGGCTCCCGCGAGCACTTCGTGCCGAAAGGTTCGGTGGGCCGAGACCGCATTCGCCGCGGCTGCGATCACGACCAGGAGGATGGCCATCGCCGCGAGACGGTGGCGAATCGAGAGGGCTGCCCTCATGGAAATACTCCGTCAGACTGCGGCACGAAATTTCACGGTTGACGTCCAGCGGCGTGCATGGGCGTATTCGGTGCAACGAGCGCACATAAGTATCGTCATGTTCAGCCAACTCATTAGCCGATCGATAGTTCGTGCCCCGTCGGATCAGCTTCGCCGGCATAATGCCCTGCGGGCTAATTCCTTAGCTGAGGCGGCCGAGCTCGCCGCTGCCTCTCATGGTCACAAGGCCCTGTCCCGTTGACCCAACTTCCAACGCCGAGCGATGCCGCTTCGTTCGTTCGTTGATTCCAGTGGGACTTGCCCGAGTCGGCCTGCAGAACGTTGCGGATGCGTCGAGCGCTCTATCTACTCGCTCTGATAGTATCGGCGAATGCACCAGCCGACCATTTCGACGAGCAGCTCGTCGGTCGTTGTGATTGGCCCGTGTGGCTTCGTCATGAACGGCGACGGCCGAATGCCAGCCTCTCGAGCGATCTGCTTCATGGCGATGATGATGCGCTCGACCGGCCAACCGGCCGCCTTCCGCTCGTCTACGTAGTCCAATACGAGGCGTTCAATGTCACGCTCGGTGGCAGGATCCGGCGGCACGCAGATCGACGCGAGCCGCTCCTGCAGCGCAGTGGCTGGCATTTGGGGGGACTTCGGCAAGGAGAGAAGCGCTGCAGCGAATGTCGCGCGAAGCACGACTGATGTCACGACCCGAGCCGTTCAGCGCCTACAAATCTTAGCGGGCGTCCGCGGGAGCCTAACGACCCCAGCCGGTCGCAATCGCCGCGAGGATGCGAGTGGCTGGACCGCCGCGTGCAGGCTGGACGCACCCACGCGGCAGCCGGATGTCGTCTTGTTTCCCGGACTTCTCACGTGATCGGTGCGGCGCAGCGCAGCATCAGCGATTACGCGATCATCGGCAACACGCGATCGGCGGCGCTCATCTCGCGCGACGGCACGATCGAGTGGCTCTGCTGGCCGCGCTTCGATAGCGCATCCTGGTTCGCGGCGCTCCTCGATCCGGAGCGCGGCGGGCTCTTCTCGTTGCGACCAACCGATGCATTTCACGCGACGCGCCGCTACGTCGGCGACACGAACGTGCTCGAGACAACGTTCCGCACAGCGGGCGGCGAGCTGCGGCTGACCGATCTCATGCCCGTCGCCTCCGAAGACGCGAAACGACGCGAGCTCTGGCCGGCGCACGAGATCCTGCGACGGATGGAATGCGTCGAGGGTGAAGTTTCCATGGAGCTCGCGTATTCGCCGCGGCCGGACTATGCACGCGCCGGAGCAGTGCTCGATGATCGCGGCCGGTTGGGCATCTTCTGCGGTAACGGGGACGAAGTCCTCGTCCTGTGCGCCGAGGACCCGCTCGAGATCTCGACCGGGTCGCGAGATGCGCGCGCCAGCTTCACGCTGCGCAAAGGTGAGAGAAGGTATGTCTCGCTCGTCTTTAGCAAGCGCGAGCCAGCCGTCCTTCCCCCGCTCGGCGCGGCGGCCGGCGCGCGAGTGGACGCGTCGCTCGCATGGTGGACGCAGTGGATCGCGCGCTGTCAGTACGACGGCCCATTTCGCGACGCGGTCGTTCGCGGCGCGCTCACGCTCAAGCTGATGACGTACGCGCCGTCGGGCGCGGTGATCGCCGCGCCAACCACTTCCCTTCCCGAACACCGCGGCGGCGTGCGCAATTGGGACTACCGCTATTGCTGGCTTCGCGATTCCTCGCTCACCCTCCAGGCGCTCCTGGACCTCGGCTACACGGCGGAAGCGGAGTCGTTCCTGTCGTGGACGATCCACACGACGCGCATCACGTGGCCGGAGCTGCAAGTGGTCTACACCCTGTACGGCGGCGCGGAGCTCGCGGAGCAGGAGTTGCCTCACCTCGCGGGTTTCGCGAGCTCGCGCCCCGTACGGATCGGAAATGGCGCCGAAGGGCAACTGCAGCTCGACATCTACGGCGAGGTGCTCGACGCGGTGTATCAGTACGTCCGTCGGGGCGGTCGGCTGGACGGTTTGACCAAGCGGATGATCGTCGGACTCGGCGAGACGGTGTGCAAGCGCTGGCGCGAGCCCGACGAAGGCATCTGGGAGATCCGCGCCGGCCGGCGCCAGCACACGTACTCGAAGGCGATGTGCTGGGTCGCGTTGGACCGGCTGCTCGCGCTGCACGAGGCGAAGCAGCTCGAGCTTCCGGCGGAACGGTTCGCGCGCGAGCGCGCGGCCATTCGCGATCAGATCGAGCAGCGGGGCTACAACGAGCGCCTCGGAAGCTATGTGAGTGTCCTGGACGGCGACGATGTCGATGCGAGTCTTCTCATGCTGGCCCGCTATCGCTCCGTCGATCCATCGTCGCCCCGGATGCGCGGCACGCTCGACGCGATCCGATCCAGGTTGGGCGCGAACGGGCTGCTGTACCGCTATCGCGGCGCCGACGACGGGCTGCCGGGAAACGAAGGCGCGTTCGGCATTTGCAGCTTCTGGGCAGTGAGCGCGCAGGCATTGGCTGGCGACATCGACGGAGCAGCGACGACCTTCGAGGGCGTGCTGCGGTTCGCGAACGACGTTGGCCTGTTCGCCGAGGAGATCGATCCGGCGACTGGCGCGGCGCTGGGCAATTTCCCTCAGGCGTTCACACACGTGGGCGTGATCGATGCGGCGCTCGTGCTGCGAGCTGCAGCGCGCGGCGACGACACGCGGGCGGCCACCGCGGGTGGAGGGCACGTATGAGCGTGGGCAGCGTGTTCCTGTGGGGATTCGTCGCGACGATCGTTCTCACGACGATCATGTCCGCGGCGCAGGGCCTCGGCTTCTCGCGCATGAGCATGCCGTACATCGTCGGCACGATGTTCACCCCCGACCGCGGCCGTGCGGGGATCATCGGATTCGGGGCTCACGTGGTGAACGGGTGGGTGTTCGCGATCCTGTACGCGCTCGCCTTCGAGAGCTGGGGGCGCGCCACGTGGTGGCTCGGCGCGGGTATCGGCGCGGTGCACGGGTTGGCGGTGCTCGTTGCACTGATGCCGGTGCTCCCTGGATTTCACCCGCGCATGGCGAACGAGGAGCGCGGCCCGGAGCCCACGCGCTCGCTCGAGCCGCCCGGATTCATGGCACTCAACTATGGTAGCCGAACGCCGCTGGTGACGATGGTTGCGCACGTCGCGTACGGCGCCGTGCTGGGCGCCTTCTACCACGTCGCACGGCGCTTACCTTCGGGCTGAGCAGCGGACGCCGATTGACACTCTCTAATCATTCACTCACCCGCCACACAGATTGCGCGCATCGGAACAGCGCGAGGCCGTACCGTCGCGATCTGTCGCAACGACCTCGCGCATCGATCTGGTCACCTCACGCTATGCCAAGGCAAGCTCGAGCAGCGTCTCGCGCGACGACGCGACGATCCGAGCGGGTGCAATCCGCCCGACCTTGGGCCTATCGACAGCGGCTGTGATTGCCAGGACACCCGTTTGCCGATACGTTCAGATTTCTTGGATTAGCGATCACCGATGCGTTTTGGAGTGTGCCGCATGTGCCGCATCTCGAGCTCGAGAGCGATGGTGTTTCCTCTCCTGGTGACAAGCACCCTCGTCCTGGGAATCCAACGGACCGCGATCGCCCAGAATCCTGGCGATCCCGTCACGGTGCAGTTCGGGAATTATCTCTCACCGACGGCGCAGCCCCAAGCGGCGCCCTTCTTACTCAGCTATGCCTGTTTCCCGGCCGTCCCGCACAATTCCCCCGGCTGCGACGTCGAGAATTACGTGTACTCCGCCGCCGTGTTCGCGTCGTTCCTCGCCGTGAACCAGACGATGCAAATCAACTCGTTCACCTTCTTCTCGGCGAGCTCGGCGCTGGGGGCTGCGAGCACCATCCCGAACATCTACGATGTGTACATGGGCATAGCTGGCGGACCGCTCTCGCTGTTTGGGCGATTCGCGGGTGGCAACCCGATTTGCGGAACGCTGTGCTCGATCGCCTGTGATGTCGCGCCGTCGCTGGCGTGTATGCCGGACGGCTCCGGCGGTGTGGGATCGTTTCTCTACGATCCAAGCCAGGGCGATCTCCAGGTCAAAATGGTGGAATTCCAAGACATGGCGATCGGGTTCCCGGTGAACTATTGGTACGACGACGGAGCGCCGGTCACGCGATTTGACGGCGTTGTTACCGCCTCGCCAGAACCATCGACGATCGTGCTCGCCGGCAGCGGATTCGTCGCGATGTTGGGGTTCGTGAGGCGCCGACGCCGCGAGTCACGTCAGTGACCCTGTTGGCGTCACTGACGTCAGGCCAAGGGTAGCCGGACGTAGAGTGTGGTTCCCGCATCGGGGCTCGACTCGATCGTCATCTCGCCGCCAAAAAGCGCCGCGCGCTCCTGGATGCCGGCGAGGCCGAAGCGCTGTTCGCGCGACGATCGACCACGCAACGCGTCCACGTCGAAGCCCAGGCCGTTGTCCTCGACGATGAGCCGAGCCTCGCCGCCTCGTCCGTCGACGACGACGCTGACCGCTGTCGCCTTCGCGTGCTTGGCGACGTTCGTCAACGACTCCTGCACGATTCGGTACAGCGCGCTCGCTATGTCCGCGTATTCCGGCTGCTCGAACAAGGGCTGAGTCGACGGCACAATGAACGTCGCTTCGGCTGCGACTCCATACCGGTCGCCCCACTCGCGCACATAGGTTTCCACGGCGCTGGCGAGTCCGACGTCGTCGAGCTCCGGAGGACGAAGCTCCAGCGCGACGTACCGCGCGCCTCGCATCATGGCATCCGTGAGCGTTTGGAGTTGGCCGATGCGAGCCACCAGTGGCCCGTCGGCTGATGCCCCTTGGTTGTTGCTGGCGGCGAGCCGTGCTGCGTCCTCGAGCCCAAGTCGAAACGCCGTGAGTTGCTGCCCCAGTTGATCGTGCAACTCACGCGCGAGGCGCCGGCGCTCTGCTTCCTCCGCCGCGAGGAGCTGGCGGCGAAGTGCGTCACGCTCTGACGTGCGCTCGGCGACGAGCCGCTCCACCTCCTCCAGCGCCAGTCGCTGCGCGTGGACGTCGGCCGCCAGCCCAAGCCAGCGCGTCACATGCCCGGCCTCATTCCGGAGCGGCAGCTGCCGCACAAGAAACCAGCGATACACGCCGTCGTAGCGCCTGATGCGGAGCTCGATCTCGAGTGGTTTCCCGGCGGCGTACGCCCCCGCAAGCACCTGGTCCGATCGCGTGCGGTCGTCGGGGTGGATGGCGTCATGCCACCCGCCGCTCGGCGCGTCCGTAGGCGTCTGCCCCGTGTACTCGCGCCAGTGTCGAGTGGTCGACACGACGTTCGCGCCGCCTGGGTCGGCCTCCCAAAGCAGCGCGGGCGCGAGCTCCGTCAGCGTGCGGTAGCGTTCCTGACTGTGGCGCAACGCCTGTTCGGCGCGCACGCGCTCCAAGCGCGTCCAGATACGGAAGGTCAGCTCGCGCAACAACTCGAGCTCGTCCTCGCGCCATTCGCGCTCGTTGCTGTCGACGACACTGAGCGTGGCGCGCCAGACCCCGTCCCGGACGAACGGCAGGTTCACGTAGGCGCCGATGCGGAGCGCTGCCATCCGGGTTTGCACCGCCTCCGGGAAGGCGGCGAGGCTGTGCACGATTTCGGGATTCCCGGAACGCATCAGCCGCTGGACGTCGTCGCTGTGGTATTCAGAGATCTTGTAAACACCCGACGCGAACGGAACGCCGGGACGGTGCCAGACGTAGCGGCCCTCGGTGGTGCCCTTCGCCTCGTCCACATCCGAAAACGCACAAATGGTCGCGCCGAGGTGCGCGCCGATTTTCTTGCATAACGTGTGCATCGTGTCGTCGATGCCTTCAACCTGCAACAGCTCGTCGTTCACCGCTCTCAACAACTCGATGCTTGCGTCACGGCGCTTGCGTTCGGTGATGTCGTTGAACACAACGACCACCGTGTTGCTGCCTTCCCCGCCGACCCTCACGACCTCGAACGCAAACCAGCGATCTCGTTCCACCGCCTCAAATCGGGCGGGCTCGCCGGACCGCGCCACTCGTCCAACAGGCTCGATGAGGGCGTCTTCAACATCCGGAACGATCTCGCGAACGCGTTTGCCGAGTATGTCGTGTCTGCGGAGCCCCGTCAGAGCTTCATGCGCGGGATTGGTCTCCAGATAGCGGTAATCAATCGCCTTGTCAGCCTCGTCAAATACCACTTCCAATAAGGCGACGCCCTCTGCGATAGACTCGAACAGGCTTCGGTATTTCTCCTCGCTGCTGCGCAGGGCAGCTTCGCTGTGGGCGCGCTGAATCTCGGATGACGCACGGTCCGCAACCGCCTGGACGAGTGCGACCTCGTGCTCCGTCCAGTGGCGCGGGGTTGAAGAATGCACGCCCATCGCCGGCACCCACTTTCCGCCTCGCTTCAGGGCCCAGCCGACGCACGCGCTCACCCCGATGGCTTCGAATGCGGCGCGCTCGGGGCCGAGTCGCGGGTCGGTCGCCATGTTTTCGACCACGAACGGTTTGCCTGCTTCGTAGTCGCGCAGCCGCTGCTCGCCGATGAACCGATCCCACGGGTAAACACCGACCATCGACGGCCCAAAGTGGACATGCTCACGATGGATGATCACCCTTTCGCCGTGGACCATCTCGGCGTAGAGGACGCGGTTGACGCCGAGGTACTCGCCGAGCATGCGCGCCACGGTCGCCTGGACCTCGAGAGGGTCCGTCAGCGGTCGTAACGTGTCACTGAGCCGGAGCAGGAATGCTTGATGCGCCTCGCTCTCGCGCAACGCGCTCTTGGCCCCTTTGCGCACGCTCACGTCACTCGTCATGCCGATCCGCTCGATGACGTCTCCGTAGCCATGTACAGGCCCCATGCGTCGCGACTCTCGCAAGCTACGGCGCGGCGACCGTCGAATCCAGCAAGTCGCGGATGGCATCACGCCTGTCGGCATCGTCGGACCGGTAGATTGGAGATTGGCTCCCGAGTGTAGTTTCTCAGCATCCTCTCCGACCGAGCTCCAGTCATGCGTCTGACGACCGTGGTCACCATCTCTTGCCTGCTCGCTCGCCAGCTGGTGGCTCAACACGTCACCCCGGTCATCGCGGATCCACGTCTCGCCGCCGAGATCGATCGTCGAACCGCTGCGATTGCCGACAAGGTCGTCGCGTGGCGCCACGACATTCATCAACATCCGGAGCTCGGCTACTCGGAGCGGCGCACCGCGGCGCTCGTCGCGGCGCACCTTCGCTCGCTCGGCATCGACGTCCAGGAGAACGTCGGCGGAGTACCCGGCGTCGTCGGCACACTCAAAGGCGGAATGCCCGGCCCGACTGTCGCCCTGCGCGCCGACATGGATGCGCTACCGGTGACGGAACTGGTCGACGTGCCGTTCAAGTCGACCGTGCGAACGATGTACAACGGGCAGGAGACTGGTGTCATGCACGCGTGTGGACACGACATGCACACGGCGATGCTCATGGGAACAGCCGAAGTCTTGGCCGGTCTCAAGGATCGACTTCCAGGAACTGTGAAGTTTCTGTTTCAGCCCGCGGAGGAAGTTCCTCCGCGCGGCGGCGCCGGGCCGATGATCGAGGCAGGCGTGATGAAGGGTGTCGACGGCGTGTTCGGGTTGCACGTCGGTCCCGGACCGTTGGGCAGGCTGAGCTATCGCGCCGGGCCGATCTCCGCGAGCGCGGATGGCTGGCGCATCGTCGTCCATGGGAAGCAAGGACACGGCGCAATGCCGGCAGCTGCCGTCGACCCGATCGTCGTGAGCGCGGAGATCGTGACCGCGCTCCAGACCATCGTGTCGCGAGATCTCGATCTCTCCGTCGCACCGGCGGTCGTCACGGTGGGCGCCATTCACGGCGGCCTGCGCGAGAACATCATTCCGGATTCCGTGTGGATGATTGGAACGATCCGCGCGTTCGACGCGGCCGCTCGCGCGACGATCCACGAGCGGATGAAGCGCATCGCCGAGAACATCGCGGTCGCGCACGGCGCCACCGCGGCGGTGACCATCGACATCGGGTATCCGAGCTCGGTCAACGATGCGGCGATGGTGGCCAAGTTCTCGCCGACGCTCGAGCGTGTCGCGGGCGCCGCGGGCGCGCACGAGGGGAAGGTGACGATGGCTGCCGAGGACTTCTCGCGCTTCGCCGCCGTGGCGCCCGGCTTCTTCTTCAATCTCGCCGTGACGCCGCCGGGATTGGATCTCGAGACGGTGGCGAGCAATCACTCGCCGCTCTTTCAAGGCGACGATCGGGCGTTGCCGATCGGCGTGCGCGCGATGACGAACATGGCGATGGATTTTCTGCGCTCGGGCGGCGTGGCGAAGGCCGCGCCGTAGCGACAGCAAAGATTCGCCGCTACTCGCTCCGCATCGCAATCACGGGGTCGACCCGGCTGGCGCGACGCGCCGGGACCATCGCCGCCGCGATCGCAACGAGTGTGAGCGTGCCGGCGACGGCGGCGAAGGTCGTGGGATCGTTCGGTTGAATCTCGTAGAGCATCGTCCGGACAAGCCGCGCGAGTCCAAGCGCGCCAATGAGACCAATGATCACGCCGCCGGCGACCATCGGCGCGGTCTCTTTCGCGACGAGCCGGAGCACGTCGCCACGTTGGGCGCCGAGCGCGAGGCGAATTCCGAGCTCGCGCGTGCGCTGCGCCATCGCGTAGGACAGGACGCCGAAAATGCCAATCGCCGCCAATACGACAGCGAGTCCGGCGAACGCGCCGAGGAGCACAGCAAGGAGCCGGTCGCCCGCCATCGACCGCTCCATCGCGGCGTCCATCGTCGTGACGTTGGCGAGCGCGATCGCGCCGTCCATCACCTTGAGCTCGTGCCGTATCGCAGCCACAACGTCGGTGGGATTACCGCGCGTGCGCACGGTGAGGATTCCCAGCCCCCAACCATTGCGCTGCGCGTACGGTACCCACACGAGCGCGCGGCTCGAATCGGATGCGCCGAAGTATTTCACGTCGCGCACCACCCCGACGATCTCGCGCTCGACCTTCTCATCGCGTGACGACATCGCGCGCTTCCCGATCGGGTTCTCGCCACCATACATCCGCTTCGCAAAAGTTTCGTTCACGATCATCACCGGAGTGCCGAGGGAATCGTCGCGCACCGTGAAGTCGCGCCCGCGCAGAATCGGGATGCGAAGCGCCGCGAAGTAGCCCGGGGTCGTCACGTTCCAGTTGATCGACAACTCATTCGCCGGAATTGGATCGCGGCCTTCTGCCACCATCGAGCGGCCGAGATAGAATCCCCCGCCGCCGAGTGGACTCGCGCTCGCGATTCCCACGGCCTCGACGCCCGGGAGCGCCGCAACGCGATCGCGAAACTGGTAGTGGAACGCCGTGGCCTTCGCGTTGGTCCCGTATCGTATTCCGGGCAGCGAGATCGACGCCGTCAGCAGATTGCGGCGGTCAAACCCCGGGTCGACCTGACGGAGGCGCGCGATGCTGCGGAGCGCGAGACCCGCGCCCACGAGCAGCACGACCGACAGTGCAAGCTCCACGGTCACGAGCGTTCGTCGCATGCGCGTCGCCGCTCGGCTCGTGCCGCCGCGCGCGTCGCCCTCCTGCAAGGATTGCCGACGACCCTCGCGCGCCACGTGCACGGCCGGCGCCAAGCCGAATAGCACTGCGATGCCAATCGACACCGCTAACGCGAACGCCAGTGCCATCGGATCGATGCGCGCGGTTTCGAGTCGCGGGACATCGGCGGGCGCAACGGCCACAACCACTTTCAGCACCCAAACCGCGAGCAACACTCCCAAGACGCCGCCGGCGATCCCAATCGCCCCGCTCTCGATCATGCTCTGGCGGACGAGCCGAAAGCGACTGGCGCCGAGCGCTGTCCGTACGGCGAGCTCGCGCCGCCGCGCCGCGGCTCGTGCGAGCTGAAGGTTCGCAACGTTCACACAGCCGATGAGCAACAACAGTCCAACGGCGCCGAGTAGAATCAACAGCGCGCGCGGCGTCGTTTGGCCGAGCATCGCCTGAAGAATCGGCACGGGAACCGTCGTGACGTCCTTGCGAATATTCGGCTGCTGCGAGGCAACGCGTTGTGCCAGCGTCGCCATGGCGCTGCGGGTGCCTTCGATTGTGGAGCCGGGCTTGATCCGCGCGATGCCGCTGTACACGAAGTTGTCGCGCCGCTGAAGGTCGGGGTCCTGCTCCGTGGTGAGGCGGAACGGGACCCAGAGGTCGGCATCGATGGGCCAGCGCACGCCCGGCGGTAACACACCGACAATGGAGCGTTTGACGGCATTGATCTCGACGGTAAGGCCGGCGATGTCAGGGCGTGCTCCGAATTGGCTGCGCCACAATCGATCCGAGATGACGACGGCGCGAGGCGCGTCAACGGGAAAGTCGGCGGTGCCGAGCGAGCGGCCAACGGACGGTCGTACGCCGATCGCCTCGAAAAACTGCGGGGTAACCGCGGCCGTCTCGACGCGTACCGGATCACTCGATCCGGTGATGTCCATTTGCGTCGATTGATACAAGGCGACTTGCGCGAACACGTGATTGTCGCGCCAGTCCATGAAGTCGCCATACGTGATGCTCCACGTCTCACTCGTCGAGATTTTCTTCGACTGCGGCACGACCACGCGGTCGGCGGCCGGAAACGGAAGAGGCTTGAGCAGGACCGAGTTCACCACGGAGAAGATCGCGGTCGTTGAGCCAATGCCCAGCGCGAGGGTCACGACGGCGGCGGCCGTGAATCCGGCACTCCGGCGCAGCGAGCGAACGGATTGTACGAGCTCCTGCATGATGATCGACATACGGTTTTTCGCGGAAAGGGGGGCGGGCGCCACGCGCCTGCGCGATTCTCCTGTGCGCTTGCAGTCCGCAAGTCGTTGGCGATGAAAACCGAGGATCGATTCGCCGTCGCGCTCGCGAAAATCCGCCGGATACAGCCTGAGAAGCATGCGGGCGCACTATACACGTTTCGCCTATATGCGTTTTCGACAACGATGACGTCCAAAAGGTTGGCTTTACGTGCCGGAAGACGTCGCCGCTGCTGTCATCTGCCCGTCAGACTTCTCCGTTCCGCTGGGCGCGGTGCTTGCTGTGATCACGGTGTTTGTTGTGCGTCCCATCCACATACCGGGGATGATTCCCAGGTTGCCCAGAGCCGTCCGTGAACAATCCCACCGCGATCGGAGACCTTCGCGCGGCGTGTACGGCGCTCGCATCGAAACGATCTCCAATCACCGAGTTGGAGCTCACATCGCTCCGACGACGCATTGAGGCGGCCGTCGACGAGATGAAAGCGGCGGGGACGTCGTGCGAACGGGTCGTCATTGCCATCAAGGCAGTGGCGACGGACTGCGGCCTCAAATGGAATGACGTCGACATGTTCGAGCGACTGATCGGCTGGAGCGTTGAGCGATACTACGGTCGGCATTAGCGCGCGCTCATCGGACACGCTGGACGACCTCCCACGATGCCCCTGCGCTCGTTCGTGGATTCGCGAGGTGCCCTGTGGCACGTATGGGCGACACACGCCGGCATCATCGCCGCACCAGTGCGCAGCGAGCTGCGCGAAGGCTGGCTCACGTTCGACTCGGGAGCGGAGCGTCGGCGACTCTCGCCGATCCCTGATGACTGGTCGAAAGCATCACCGAGGTTGCTCGAGCGGTACTGCGATTCCGCAGACCGAGTCTCAGTACACCTTGGACGATTGCCGATGGCCGATGCTGATTGAATTCGAACTCGCGAGCGACGGGCAGCCAGATTGTGGCCGGCGCGCACTGACTCGGGCCCTTCAGCACCAGGCCTCTTCTCCGCAGGCGCCGCTACCCATTGCGTTGGACCATCGATCGGCGTTAGCCAAGCTCGGCCGTAGGTGATATGTTTGGTCTCGAGCGAGCCCCAACGTTTGCTCGGCGACGCCGCCGCTGTTCCCGCCTCCGCTCGCGTCGAGATGGCAATGTTTGACAACGACGTGCCCCTCTACAACACGCCGATCCTCGTCGTGAACGCGAACGACGGGTCGCAATTCACGTGTACCGCCTACCAAACTGACGGCGCCCACAATGGCTCGCAGATTCGGTGGAAGGTCACCGACTCCGCGGGACGAGACTTCGTCGGCCCGATGTATGTGGCGGGCGAATCTCCTGTGGAGTTGCAGCGCCGCGTCGCGGAATGGTGGGATGCCTATCGGCTGCTCGACGAAATCGCGCGCCATAACAGTCGCTGAGTCAATTCTTGGACTCGGCACGCCGCCTGCTGAAGTTGCACGGCGTCATGAGTGAACACGAAGGCTCCGACCTTGAACGCGAAGGCGTGGGGTTCCTCTTCCGGGCCTGGGGGCTCGAGGCGGAGAACGCCCGGCGTTTACTCCGAACGGCAGGCTTCGACCTGCAGGTCGCGTCGGATGCTTGGATCGACGCCGGCGCCGAGCTCGCGGTGCATGAAGTCCCCCGAGAGACTCGCCTCGCGATCGCGCTGCGATTCGCGCAAGAGCGTCGACGGGAACTGTGACGTGCGTCACGCTTGCACGGGGCTTGCGGCGGACGATCGCCTCTCTTCCGAGTAGCTCACCGATGCTGGAAACTGCGCTCCTTGCTCGACTCGCATCCCTGCGTGAGCCACCTGACCGCAACACTGAGCTCGAAGTTCAATCGCTCGTATGGAACTACGTGGACGACCGGAAGGCGGCCGGTTGGCAAATCGAGCAGATTATCGTCGCCATGAAAGAAATCGCGTTGGATGCGGGCATTCGGGGATCCACGTTCGTCGTCAAATCGCGCGCGGAGATTGCGACCACGGATCAGTTGCTCGCCGAGATGGTTGGTTGGTGCATCCATCGGTACTACGAGAAGAAATAGGCGACGACCTGTCGAGACCAGCGGCGCCGCGTTCGTCTACCTGGGCTCATCCCGGTTGGGCGATTCGGTCTCGAAGGCGCGATCCTCGACCGCACGCGTCACAGCTCGAAACGGGTCGCTCGTTCTGGCGCTGTTCGCGGCTCGGCACATGAGCTCGAGCCGCTCATCGGTCGCTAGTTCCCAATTCGTCGGAATCGGCGCCAGTCGACGGCGAGAGGAGCCGCAGTCGAAGGTGAGCCAGCCATCGTACAGTTCGGCACTGACAAGGTCAGGCCGGCTGGAAATGGTGGCCCACACATGCCAGCAAACGGCGTTGGAGTCCGTGAATACGCGAACCGTCATGCTGCGCGCGACTGCAGTCATCGTACCGTGACCACGTGGCGCGCGTAGCAACCCGCTCCCTTACCTTCCACGCAAAAGAAGCGGCCTCGCCCGTTCTACGGATGCCGTCCTTCGCGGCGTTGATCTCGCGAGCTCGGTGAGGAGGGTAGGTCTCATCTCGCTGGCAGAGGGCGTCGTCGCTGACTGCTCTGATGTTGCCGTCGGCGCCGAGTTATCGCGCGCGAGAAACGCCTGTGTCGTTTCAATCGTGACAGAGAGCATGAGCTGAATGTCGTCGCGATAGTAGTAGCCGATCGCGGCGCGCACAGCGTTCGACACAATTCGATCATGCGTTTCCAGAATTCCGGCCTCCGATGCCATCGCCTTCACGCGACCGACGACACACTCGAGCGATTTGCCCCGCCGTCGCATCGTATCCGCCATGTCACTCAGAACTCGATACAATGAGGGCTCACTGCCCGACATTGCCGCGACGCCGTTCGCCGCGATCGATCTGAATACCCGGAGTAACGCATCATCCGACACCGACTCTGGCATTGGCCGCTCTTCGAAGGAAAGGATCAGCGACGCGCCAAAGCATTTTCTGCACCAGCGTGGGACAACATGCTTCTATGAAACGCGAACTCCCTGCCCCTCGAAGGGCGCAGAGCGCGTCCCCCGGTTGACGTCGCCCGCCTGCAGTGCAAATTCGCTTCAATGAGGGCGGTAATGACAATTCTCAACCTTCAGGCGTGCATAAGAAGACGTCTGGTATCGCAGCGCTGATTGCTGACGAATGACCATCGCGCCCATTGCACGTCATTCGTGGATCTTCACGACGACCAGTCTGGCTTCCCCATCCGGCCACCGGTAGCTTAGGCCGTTCCCCGACCAGAGCGCCGCAGCGTTGGACCTGCGCGATCAACTCCAGTCGACGTTGAGCGGTCAGTACGCGTTCGAGCGTGAGCTCGCGGGCGGCGGCATGTCCCGCGTATTCCTGGCTCGCGAGACGTCGCTCAATCGGCAGGTCGTGATCAAGGTTCTGCCGCCGGAAATGAGCGGCGAGGTGTCCGCGGAACGCTTCAAGCGCGAAATAGCGTTGGCGGCAACGCTCCAGCATCCGCACATCGTTCCACTGCTCACGGCGGGCGATGCCGGCGGACTTCCGTATTTCATCATGCCATTCGTCAACGGTGAGTCGCTTCGCGCTCGCCTGTCGAAGCAGGGTGAGCTGCCGATCAGCGAAGCAATACGCATTCTGCGCGAGGTCGCGAGCGCGTTGGCGTTTGCGCATGATGCTGGTGTGGTCCATCGCGACGTCAAGCCGGACAACGTGCTGATCTCCGGCGGCGCGGCCATGGTGACGGACTTCGGCGTCGCGAAGGCGATGAGCGCGTCGTCGACCGGCGGCGCGGGATCGATCACGTCGATCGGCATCGCGTTGGGCACGCCGGCGTACATGGCGCCCGAGCAAGCCGCTGCCGATCCGCTGATGGATCATCGCGCGGACATTTACGCGTGGGGCATTCTCGCCTACGAGCTGATCACCGGCAACACGCCATTCGCGGGCCGCGCGCCGCAAGCGATTCTGGCCGCGCACGTCCAGGAGGAGCCAGAGTCAATCGCGAAGCGCCGGCAGAATCTCCCGCCTGCGTTGAGCGCCCTCGTCATGCGCTGCCTCGCGAAGCGCGCCGCCGATCGGCCGCAACAGGCGTCCGAGCTCGTGCGCGCACTCGACGAGATGGTGACGCCAAGCGTGGGTCTCGAGCCGACAGCCATCGGCCGCAGACGCTCGATCGGCAGCGGGGCGCTTGCCGCAGGGTTGCTCGTCGTCGTCGTCGCGGCGGTGTTCACGTCGCACCGTATCGGACGTGGGCACGGCGACATTCGGTCCATCGCCGTTCTGCCGTTCGAGAACAAGAGCGGCGACACCGCATTTGACTATCTCGCCGAAGGCATGAGCGACGAGCTCCGAAGCCAGCTGACGAGAATGCCCGGCTTGGCGGTGATGGGGCGCGGGTCGTCGAGTGTATTCAGGGGCCAAGCGGCCGACGCGCGAGACATCGGCGCAAAGCTCAGGGTCGCCTCGCTCGTTCAGGGAAGTGTCAGGCGCGTTGGACGCCGCCTGCGAGTGACGGCAGAGCTGATAAAGGCTGACGATGGCACCGCACTGTGGAGTGAGACCTTGGAGCGCGATGCGGTCGATATCGGACCCATTCGCGACGCGATGGCGCAGGCGATCGCCGGCGCACTGCACATGACCACTGCCGGCGGTCCGATGCGGCCGGAGAACCCGGAGGCGCGCGACTACTATCTCCGAGGCCGGTTTCTCGCCGACAAGGCGACACCCGCCGATCTCAAACAATCGCTGGTCTACTTCAACAAGGCGGTGGAGAAGGATCCGCAATTTGCCGAGGCCTACGCGGCCATCGCGTGGACATGGTCCTTCTTCGCGGATGCGTTCATGTCTCCAGCGGAGGCGTATCCCAAAACGAAGACGGCGGCGATCACGGCTATTGGGATCGACAGTCTGTTGCCCGAGGGTCATCTGGCACTCGGAATCGCGCTCGGCTTTCACGATTGGGATTTCGCCGCCGCCGAGCGCGAGTTTCGTCAGGCGATCAGACTTCGTCCGACTTACGCGGAAGCCCACGGGACATACGGGACCATTCTTCTGGGAATGGGCCGCGTGACGGAAGCCGTTGCTCAGGTGGATAGCGCGGTCGTTCTCGATCCGGTGTCGTTCACGATCGGATTGCAACGCGCCTATGTTCTCTACGCGGCCCGCCGCTATCGGGAGGTCATCACCCAGGCCAAGCGGAACGCTGAGATTCTGCCCGACGGGTTCTATTTCGATGCATACGACGCGCTCGCGTATCGCGAGCTGGGGATGACGGATTCCGCCCTCGCGGCGTTCGAGCGCGCCAAACCACTCGCGAACGGTCAGCCACTGCCTGGCCTGGCGGTGATGTATGCGCAGCTCGGCCGCAAAAAGGAAGCGACGGACATCGCGCTCGCGCTCGAGCGGTGGGAAAGGGATCACTACATCGCGCCCGAATATGTTGCGGTGGCATGGGCGAGCGTCGGCGACATGGACCGAGCGTTCACGTGGCTCGACAAGGTCTTCGAGGCACGCTCGTCATTGTGGCTGCTCTTCTCGGTCGGCCCTGACTTCGACCTGCTGCGCAGGGATCCGCGTTGGGCCACGCTCGAGCGACGTGCGCGGAGGCAGTGATCTTCGTCGGCGAGTGGTCCGCGTTTTCCAGCGGAGACAGCTCGGGATCCTTACTGGTTCGCATGAGAACCCGGCGACCGAAAGGAGCGAAATGCGTTCTGCAATTCGGCCAATGCGTCGCTCGCCCTGCCGTCGAACATGCCATCGGGAAGATCGATTTCTGTCGCCATTCGCATTCCAGATCCGGCACCATCGCTGACGTCTCAGCCCATGTACGCACTCCCACTGAATAGCATCGATTCAAACGGTCGACCAATTTTTGATTCGATCACCGGCTTGAATGCGATTGCTGCATTCACCAGTCGTTAGTCGCATCTGACTTGCCACACCGGTTCTTACGAGTCGACATCATGACCGCGCGCACTGACTCGAGCCTTCAGCAGCAGGCCTGACCGTGTGCGCAGCCCATCGGCGGGGCACCTTGCTCGCATGCCGGCCCGCGCGTCCCCTCGCGGCAATAACATTGACAATACTTTAATGATGAACGCACTGCACGATTTATGTTCGACGCTCCGGTACTCGGCGGCCTGCGTGCGGCATATATAGCATTGCTCATTCCGGAGCGAACATGCACGCCCGCTTTGCACGTGGATCTATCCCGTAGGACGGCTCGGTTGATGCATACAAGGCACCACCATCGGCGCAGCGAGGGCTGCTCGTCGCCCACCGGCGACGAAAGTCATCACTCCGCACGCAGCGAGTGAGTAGGACCCACGCGGGATGCCCGCAGCGCGGGAAGCAAGCTCGCCAAAAGTCCAACGACTCCGATCACCGCACACGCAGTGACGAGAACCAAAGGATCGCGAGTCGAGACACCATATAGCAGTGACTGGACCAGCCGTCCGCCCACGATCGCGAGCGCCAGTCCGGCGAGAATCCCGAACGCGAGAACGCGAACGCCCTCGTTCATGACGAGACGCACGATATCCGACCGTCGCGCGCCGATCGCGATTCGCACGCCGATCTCGTGCGTTCGCTGGCCCGCGGCAAACGCGATGACAC
>Ga0070679_100000572_pt1 | contig 31206 bp, 24 predicted proteins | sample KBSC63BmetaG_FD_65652 | JGI IMG/M metagenome (GOLD analysis project Ga0070679, IMG submission 65652) | Corn rhizosphere microbial communities from Kellogg Biological Station, Michigan, USA - KBS C6-3B metaG | ecosystem: Host-associated > Plants > Roots > Rhizosphere | place: USA: Michigan... | reverse complement strand
ATGCGCGCCATCGCCTTGCGCTCCGATGAGGTGATGGGTGTAGCCGGTTTTATCCTTCCCGACTCCCACATCGACGTCCTCGTGACATACCGTACAGACCAGTCTCCCGACCCGGTTACATTTACTGTTTTGCAGGATGCGGAAGTGCTTGCGGTGGGACAAAAGGCCCAGCCCGATCCTGATGGCAAGCCGGCGACTGCGACTGTTGTGACTTTGCTGCTGACGCCGCAGGATGCGGAGCGTGCCGTAATGGCGAGCACGCAAGGGCAATTTCATTTCGTGTTGCGCAGCGGCTCAGACAAAGCCCACGTGGACGCCATGCCGATTACGATCGCGCAATTGTCGGGCATGAGCAGGCCGCGTGTCAGCAATCAGAATGGCGCGCCAAAGCCGTCACCGGTGCGCACGGCGCCGCCGATCGTCGTTCAAACCATAGCCGGAGATAAGCAATCCAGCGACACGTTTACTGGAGGGAGATAAGCGTCATGAAGGCCCCCCTCCTGACGTACGGTACCGTTGCCATTTTGCTTGCCGGTTTGTCTGCCGCAGGCGCGCAGACTGCACCGCCGCAGGAGGCTTCTGTAGCGGAAGCTTCTGCGCCAATGACAATCAGCGATACCTACGCCACCGACACGCTGCATATTATCGTCGGGCGTTCGACTGTGTTGCGCAGCGTGAGCCCTCTGAAGCGCATCTATATTGGCAATCCAACCGTGCTGCAGTCATTTACGTCGGGTCCGAGTGAGGTTGTGCTTACGGCGAAAACCGCCGGCATCAGCAGCCTGGCTCTCTGGGACACGCTGGGAGGGTCGCGACTCTACACGGTGGATGCAGACGTCGATTCGGAGGCCCTGCGGCAATCGCTGCATGATGCGTATCCGACGAGCGACATCGATGTAGCAGGTCGTGAGGGCCGCATTTACCTTTCCGGTACCGTCCCGACTCAGGAAGTCTCCGATGGCGCGGTCAAGCTTGCCGGTCCGTTCGCCCCAAACGTGGTGAACTCTCTACAGGTGGCGCCAGTCCATGCCAAGCAGGTGCAGTTAAAGCTGCGCATTGTGGAAGTGGACCGGGCCAAGATGGAACAGTTCGGCGTCAACGTCACCGGACTGGGCTCGAACTGGTACAACGTGACGACAGGACAATATCCTTCCGTCATTCAGCAGACTGCCTCGACAGCGACAACTCCAGGCACTACGACAGTGAGCGACATGCTGAACCTGTTTCTGTTCAGCAACAAGCTGAACCTGGGCGCGACTGTGAAGGACCTTGAATCGAAGCAGGTGCTTCAAGTGCTTGCAGAGCCGACGCTAACCGCACTGAGTGGACAGTCCGCGAAATTCCTCTCGGGTGGTGAGTTTCCCTATCCCGTGGTGCAGGGCGGAACCGGTGGATCGGCGACCTCTGTCACGATTTCTTTCCGTCCTTACGGTGTCAAGGTGGACTTTACCCCTACTGTGAACGCGGACGGAACTATTCGGCTGAAGGTTTCGCCTGAGGTCAGCACGCTCGATTTCGCGAATGCCGTTACCATTTCGGGCTTCACCATACCGGCACTCTCGACACGGCGCGCAGACACGGAAGTCGAGATCAAGAGCGGTCAGAGCTTCGCGGTATCGGGTTTGCTCGATCACCGGACGACGGAGATCCTGAGCCAAATTCCGGGAATCTCGAAAATACCCATTCTTGGAAAGCTCTTTATAACCAAATCCTATGCACACTCCGTCGTGGAGCTGGTGGTATTAGTCACTGCGACGGTGGTCGATCCCCTTACCGATCCCACCACACCGGAAGAACCCAAGATGGTGTTGCCAAACATCGATAAAGAAGCTTTCGATAAAGACCTCGCTAAAGAGAAATACAACCATAAACGCTAGCTCCGTATTCATGATGAGGCCTCATGCCGATCGAGATTCCACAACCCGATCACGCGATTCACGCGGTATTCTGCGTGTGTGCAACACCCGATGTCGCGACCGCGGCGACAGAGGCGTGCGCTGACCTCCCCAGTGTTGAGTTCGTGGGGGAGTTTCACGAGTACTTCAGCCCCGACCGTCGCCCGCAGCTATCGCCTTCATTGAAAACCGCGAGCGTATGCATCGCGATCATAGACTGCGATCGCGATCCTGAATTGGCCCTGAGCACAATGGAGCGGTTGCGGAGCATGGCGCTCAAAAACCTGAGCGTTGTAGCCTATGCCACGCATACCGAAGCCAAATATCTACTGCGGGCCATGCGCGCGGGGTGCAACGAGTTCCTTACCAAGCCCGCCGACCACAAGACGCTTCAGGAAGCGCTGCAGCGGTTTCAGAACGTTCACTTGATGGGCACCGCGGCGGCGAAGGGAAGTGCCGGCCGCATCCTTTCTTTTTACGGGGCCAAAGGAGGTGTGGGCACAACGACCCTCGCCGTTCATCTCGCCAATAACCTGGTCCGCCGTCACCGTAAGCGGACGTTGCTGATCGATCATCAGCACCAGCTGGGACATGTTGCGCTGTACCTCGGAATGAAGGACAGCCAATATCATTTCGACGAACTGGTTCGCAACGCGGACCGTCTGGATTCCGATCTTTTAAACGGTTTTATCGTGCGGCATTCCAGCGGGCTCGAAGTATTGACATCACCCGACTCATGCGCGCCGGACCACGCGAGCAATCCTGAAGAACTCGATCTCGTTCTCTCGTTCCTTCGACACCAATACGATTACATCCTCATCGATTCTTCGCTGGGCTATCGGGACATCGTTGCGCCTATGATGCGCGGCAGCGATGAAATCTGCCTGGTTACGACTCCCGACGTTGCGGCGTTGCGAGACCTGGCGCGTCACATTGAACACTTCACGCTGACCGAAGAAAACTCGCGCAAATTGCGGATCATTGTGAACCGCTCGCATTCGAACGATCCGGTAACCGCTCCGCAGATCGAGGCGGTAGTGCACCATCCGGTATGGATTGCGCTGCCGAATGCTTACGCAGAACTGATGAGCGCGATCAATGCCGGCGAGCCCATTCCTATCAACCATAGTTCGAAGTTCGCGCAACAGATCGGTAAGTGGGCATCGCGGCTGGTGTCAGCGTCAGCGCATGCGGAGCTGCCGACTGTACCGGAGGAGCCGGTGAAAAAGAGATTTTCATTCTTCGGCTCAAAACGCGCGCAAGTAGCTCAAGGGACCTAATCGATGCCTGAAAATGTATTGCAGATGACGGGTAGCGGAAAGCACGCGCTGGCGATGGCGCTGGCGCCGACCCGGGCCCATGCCGCGCTGGGCGAAGAAGCCATGCACCAGTTGAAGACCGCGGTGCATCACGAGCTGATCAAGCGCATGGACCTCGACAAACTCGCGGCCATGCAGAACGATCCGGGCGGCAGACAGCGGCTGCTCTCGACTATTTCAGCGCTGGTGGGCGAACAGCCTGTGCCGCTCAGCGCGATGGATCGCGATGGCATCGCGAAAGAAGTGCTTGACGAGGTGTTTGGGCTGGGGCCGCTGGAGCCTTTGCTCCATGACCAAACGGTGAGCGATATTCTCGTCAACACTTTCGACACAGTCTATGTCGAGCGCCGCGGCGTGATCGAGAAGACCGATATTGTATTTCGCGACAACGCCCACCTGATGCACATCATCGACAAGATCGTATCGGCGGTGGGTCGCCGCATCGATGAATCGTCGCCGATGGTGGACGCCAGATTGCTGGATGGTTCGCGTGTCAATATTGTCATTCCGCCGTTGGCCGTCGATGGCCCGCTGCTTTCGATCCGCCGCTTTGGCAGCTCACCCCTGACGCAGGATGATCTGCTGCGTCATAAAGCGCTGACACCGCAGATGCTGGAAGTGCTGAAATGCGCGGTGAAGGCGCGGCTGAATATTGTTGTGTCTGGCGGCACCGGCGCTGGTAAGACAACGCTGCTGAACGTGCTTTCCGGGTTTATTTCTCCCGATGAGCGGATATGCACGATCGAAGACTCCGCCGAACTTCAGATCAAACAGGAACATGTTGTCCGCCTGGAATGCCGGCCACCCAACGTGGAAGGCAAAGGGGCGATTCGACAGCGCGAGCTGGTGATCAACGCACTCAGAATGCGGCCCGACCGCATCATCCTCGGCGAAATCCGTGGCGAGGAAGCGCTGGACATGTTGCAGGCCATGAACACGGGCCACGACGGCTCCATCACGACAATCCACGCGAATAACCCGCGCGACGCGATCGCTCGTCTCGAGACGATGTCGATGATGGGCAGCGTATCTCTGCCGGAAAAAGCGATTCGTGCGCAGATCGCTTCGGCTGTACATCTGATTGTGCAGGCGTCGCGTATGAGCGACGGCTCGCGCCGCATCACGCATATCAGCGAAATTACCGGGGCGACAACCGACATCGTCAGTATGCAGGACATCTTCATGTTCGAGAAGTTAGGGCTCGGGGCGAACGGAAAGGTGAAAGGACGGTTCTTCGCGACCGGGATCGTTCCGAAGTTCGCTGAGAAACTTAAGGCCGCCGGTATTCCGATGTCCATGAGCATTCTCGACCATTCGGTGGAGGTCTAGAAAATGGCCTACATTTACATCTTTGTGGGCTTCCTATTCATCAGCTTCCTTGTCGTCGCGATTATGTTGCGGCCCAAGAAGGCCGAGAAGGTGATGGAGAAGCGTCTTCTTGTCATTTCCTCCCCTCGCAAGGCGGGAGAAGAGGAACCCGAAGTACTTGCGCCGGCGGTAAAACAGACCAGCAACCTAAGCACCAAGTTAGGCACATATCTCGAGCGGTTCGATTTCTCTGAAGATCTTCAGCTATTGATTTTGTACGCCGGCAGTCGAGCGACTGTGGGCAGCGTGGTGTTCGGGAGCCTGATGGCAGCCATTGCCGCCGGCCTGATGGCGCATGCGATTGTCGGGCTGTATCCGGTCGATCTGGCGGCCGTGGTCCTTGGCGGTTCGGCCCGATGGCTGCTGCTTAATTTTCAGAAGAAGCGCCGCCTGAACAAATTCAATGAGGCGCTGCCGGATGCTATTGAACTGATCTGCCGCGCGTTGCGGGCAGGACATTCCATGTCGTCCGCAATTGAAGTGGTGGCGGAACAATCCGTCGATCCTCTGGCATCGGAGTTTGCCGTTGTATTTCACCAGCAGAAATTCGGCATTCCCTTCAGGGATGCGCTCCTGCAATTAGCCGACCGCGTTCCATCGAAAGATCTTCACTTTCTTATTACCGCGATTTTGGTGCAAAAGGAAACCGGCGGCGATCTTACCGAAATTCTCGACCGCACGACTCGCGTGATTCGCGACCGTGTGCGTATTGAAGGCGAGATCCGCACCTATACGGCGCAGGGCCGGCTCACGGGCTGGATCCTTGGAGGCCTTCCGGTTGCGTTGCTGGTGATCCTCAATATTCTTACGCCGGGTTACTCCAAAGTGCTTTTTCATGACCCGGTAGGGCAGGACCTGCTGTATGCAGGCGGCGTCATGATCGTGGTCGGCGGGCTGATCATCCGCAAAATTGTCAATATTCAGGTCTAACTCATGACTACCCATCTCTTTTATTTCGCGCTTCTATCTATGGTCTTCTCGGCGATGGGCCTGCTTGGATGCTATATGCTGACCCGCACATCGCGGGCTGTGTCCGATCGGGTGTTGCAGGTGGCTCTGGGACCGGCGGCAAGGTCGACACCCAGGGCTTCGAAGGCGAAGGAAGCGCAAGCCAACCTGTTTGAAGGTGTCCGCTGGCTACGCACACGGCTGGGAATGAATGAGACCCCAAAATTGCTGGAGCGTTTCGCTCATGCCGGCTTGAAATCGCCCTCGGCCCGCGACACCTATTTTGCGGCCCGTATGCTCGGCCCCGTCCTTGCAATCCTCATAGGATCATTTATTCCCGATAACCGTATCCTTGCGATGACGGTGATAGGGGGCATCTCTTATTTGCTGCCCGACATTGTCCTGACACGGTTGATCAAGCGACGTCGCGAGAAGATCCGGAAAGGTATTCCGGATGCGATCGATCTGCTGGTGATCTGCGTCGATGCCGGCCTCGGCATGGACCAGGCGATGCTCCGCGTCGGACAGGAGTTAGGGGCGAGCCATCCTCAGATTTATGAGGAATTTATGCAGATCAACCGGGAGCAGCGCGCCGGAAAACTGCGGCTCGACGCCTGGCAGGGGATGGCGGACCGTGCCAGTCTGCCGGAGATCGATGGCTTCGTTAACATGCTGATGCAGACGGAGCGATTCGGCACGCCGATCGCGCGGGCACTGAGCACGTTTGGCGACGGTATCCGCTTGAAACGTCGTCAACGGGCCGAAGAAATGGCGGCAAAGACGACGGTCAAGATCATCTTCCCGCTGGTCTTCTTTATTTTCCCCTGCATGTTTATTGTTCTGTTGGGCCCGGCAGGCATCAGCATCGCGCGAGGCCTGTCGGCGGGGACACAATAGAACCACCCGGCAGGTATCCATCTGAAGGGGAGCGCCGGTCTCCGCATGGGCAGCGATCTCATCTGTCTGACGTTTTATTCGGAGGCTGGCCGGCTTAATTCACCACCACAACCTCGGCGGTAGTGCTCTTTCCGTCATTTGCGCGCGAAGCCGCATTGGCGAGGATCTTGTGGTGCATCGTAAAAAGCGCCAGCTCCAGGCGGTCGGAAACGCCGGTTTTGTCGAAAATTGAACGAAGGTAGTTTTTGATCACCTGCTCAGAATTTTTTAGCTCTTCAGCGATTTCCCGATTTTTGTAGCCTTGAAGGATCAAGCCCAGAATCTTCAGTTCTTTCGGGGTCAGGCGATCACGAACCCGCTCTGCCACCATGTCGGATTCGAATCCAGTGGGGCCGCTCGCGATACGCTTCTGCACGAAGACCTCACCACGGCCGACCTGGCGGACGCAACGCAGCAGCTCAGTATTAAGGATGTCGCGATGGACTACGCCTCGCACTCCTGCCGTCAGGTAGGCCTGAGGGCTTTCGTCATTCTCCAGGACGGCGGTTGTCGTGCTGCCAATCTCCGTCGCGCTCCGTACAAGGGTGGTGATATCCGGCTGCAACGATCCGGCAAAGACGATTGAGGCATTGGGGGTGGAGGCTGCGGCCTTCATCAAGCGCGGCAGGTCGTCACACTGACCAATGATGCGGAAATCGTCCTCGACGGCAAAGAGCCGCGCCGCACCGGTGCGGAATACCGATTGATTGTCCGCAAGAATCACCTTATGAATCATTGATTTCCCTATTTCGTTTCCCGGGTTGAGCTTTCGGGATCTGACCATCCCACCAAGCGGGTGACCACCGGTAACTACATGCGATGCAGAATACTCGAGTGGGGGTTAAAAGTTTGCGTTAGCTGCCAGATAGAGTGCCTGAATGCAACTGTACTGAGCACCGGCCAAGGCGTGAAATCCCCCGTATAAACAGGTACATAACACCTTTGGGCTATTACAAATGTACGTTGAAAATGCCTGAAATATCGTCGATCGAGACGGTGGGAACGCTAGTATCAGCACATCGGCAGTGGTGCGGACAGCCTTTTCTCGGTCCGCACAGTGGTAAATGGAGATGAGATGAACCGGGCCATTGATACCTTCGTTGACCTGATTCGAGATGAGTCGGGTCAGGATCTTATCGAATATGCGATCGTCGCGGGCTTGATCGGGTTGGGCGCGGTTGTATCGATGACGGGGCTCTCTACGAAGATCAAAACCGCTTTTAACACCGTGGGAAATCAACTCACCAACGCCACTTAGCCATAGCGGCGGGCACGTTCAAAGTCGGTAAAAGGAGTCCAGCATGGAATTCGCCATCATAACAACTCTGTTCTCGGTATCGATCGCTGCCATCTTGATTTTTGCTTCGGACTGGATTCCCACTAACTGATCCAGGTTTGAATCTGGCTTCGCAAACGAATGGGTACCCTGGGGGCCGCCCTCAACATTTAGCTAATCACCCACCGGTAAGAGTGGAGAAAGGATCTCTAAAAAATGGACGCCTCGATCATTATCCGAGTTGTTGCCGGTGTGTTGTTTGTCGCCGTGCTTGCCATCATTGTCATGCGTCGCAAAAGCAACGCGTAATGGCGGATTGGCGATAGTTGTCTAACTTCAGAGATGGGCGGCGATTCATGTTGCCGCCCATCTTTTATTCTGAGTCACTTTGGGAGAAGGAAAATTACTATGGGAAGCCCGCAAGGACAGCTCCTGATAAAGGATGGCACCAAGGGAAGCGTAGTTTGCACCCAGGGAGTGCTCGCCAATACCTTCCGGACGCGCTTGTTCGGGCTCCTGGGCCGCAAAGGACTCAAGGAGGGATCGGGGCTGTTGATCAAGCCGTCTTCCGGTGTGCATACCTTTGGCATGTCTTTTCCCATCGACATCGTTAGCCTTGATCGTGACTATCGCGTACTGGGGGTGTTTGAAAATACCGGCCCCTGGACCATCCGTGGCCTTAGCCTTAAGACGCGCAGCGTTCTGGAATTGCCGGCCGGGCGCATTCAGGAATGCAATATCGAACCTGGAGATACGCTCACTCTCGAAACCTGTGAAGCTTAATGCCGGCGCATGACACAAAAGAACCAGGGATCTACATCATTTGTAGTACGGTTTCGAAATTCTGGTTTTGCATCGAATGTTTCACACTTGTTGCCCCGCCTGGCATCTTAACTTAATGCTGTATCCGTTTTCCTTTGAACGCTAATTGTTTGATTGTGGTCCTTTCGGATCAGCTTACCTATGCAGAGTCTTCTGATCGAGATCGTCATTGCCGTATTACTCTTCTTCCTGTTGTGGTCGATGGAGCGAGGACGGTCAGACCCGCGTTTTCGTTTCTGGGTGATCGGTTGGTCGCTCGTTACGCTCCGCCTCATCAGTCTGTTATGGCATCCGATCTCCCTGGTCGTCCTCCGCCTTCGGGAGGGGCATTTCGCCGCTCTCGAGGTTTTAGCGGCCGTATGCTTTATTCTTTCTGATCGCACCGTGGCGCGCCGCAAGAACCGGATGATCCAGACCGGCCTTCTCGCGACCGTGTCCGCACTGCTGACCGCCTTTGTCATCCTGTTCCACACGACTGATTCCTGGCTGGTTTATCCCTGCGTCGTTATCGGCCATACTCTCGCCATCATGTTTTTGCGTCAATATGGCGGATGGCGAAAAGCAAAGCTCCTTCCGCTGGCGGTCCTCCATTTCCTGAGCGCATGCTGGATGCTGGGCGCGCTGGCAAACCATCAACCGCAACTCGCACTGGCAGCGGTTCCGGCAGAACTACTTCTGGTCAATGCGGTTTTGTTCAGCCGCCGCTATTCTTTGCGAAGCCCGGGAAACCTTCTCACAGTTACAGGGTTTGTATTGTGGGCGTGGTCTTCTTTTATTACGATCGCTTTGCAGGGCCTTGGAACATCCGATGGTCTCGCCCCAAGTGCTTTGAACCTGCCGCAATTCCTTATTGCTATTGGAATGATCCTGCTGATCGTCGAGCAGGATGCCGCCGGCTCGCGAGAACTTGTGCGGGAGTATGAATTTCTGTTCAACAACAACCCATTTCCGTTATGGATTTACGATGCGATAACACTCCGCTTTCTGAGTGTGAATGCGGCTGCTGCGAGGGTGCATGGTTACACGGTAGAAGAGCTCTCCAGAAAAAAGTTGACCGACATCGTTCATCCAGACATGAAGTCTGTGTCGATTGCGGACGCCAAGGCTGAATCGACGCAGACTCAGCGGCATTCGCTGCACCTGAGGAAAGATGGGTCCACCGTTTCGATGAATGTTACTGCGTATGACATCCGGTTTCGAGGACGCGCCGCACGTCTCGCACTGGCGGAGGACATCAGCGAGCGCGAGGAGATGGCTTCGCAATTGATGTATCAGGTGCAATACGATCTACTTACCGGCTTGCCCAATAGAGCGACATTTCTGCACCAACTGGACGAGACCTTTATCGCCGCAAATTGCAATCGTTCGGGATGTGCGGTCATCGTGATGCGAATCAACCGCTTTGAGAGAATCAACGAGAAGTATGGACATGGAGTGGGCGACGGGGTCCTGAAGGAGATTACCCAGTTGTTGCAGTCTCATCTGCGGTCTCCCGACGCGATCGGCCGCACCGGCAGCCGCGAATTCACAATTGCATTTGCGTGTGCACCCAACGGACACGCGATCGAAGCGCGAGCGAGAGGGCTGTTGCGTCTCTTCGATCAACCTATTACGGTTGGCGAACACCGGATTGAGGTATCGATGAGTATGGGACTCGCTGCGTTCCCGGAAGATTCCGATGACACGAATGCGCTGTTGAGAGACGCCGCGAGGGCCCTGGCGCTTACCCAGGTGCGTGGCGCCGAAAACTTCGTCAGACTCTCTCGCGAACTAAGCCTGCAGGCCCAGGAAGAAAGTCGAATCGAGGGGCTTATTCAGAGGTCCCTGTTGTATAGCGGGTTTGAAGTCTATTACCAGCCAATCCTGGATACCCATGGCACACTGCATGGCCTGGAAGCGCTGCTGCGGCTCCACGACGAAGATGGAAGGCTGATCAGCCCCGGCTTGTTTATTCCTCTGGCGGAATCGACGGGGACGATTATTCCCGTGGGCCGCTGGATCGTGAATGAGGTGTGCCGTCAATTAAGGGAATGGAAAGACGCCAATCTGGAAGTTGTCCCGGTCGCGATCAATGTCTCCGCCTTGCAGATTGTGCACACAACATTTTCCGCCGACCTCATGGCCGCCTTGAGCCGCTTTCGGATAGACCCATCACTCGTCCATCTTGAATTGACGGAAAGCAGTGTTATGCCGCAAGGCTCCCTGGCCCTGGATAATATGCTGAAGCTCGCGGTGAAGGGCATACGGTTTTCGATCGACGACTTTGGTACGGGATTTTCCTCGCTGGATCGCCTCCATCAGCTGCCCGTCTCAATCCTGAAGATCGATCGCACCTTCGTGATGCGCATGCTCGATCCGGATGGAACATTGCCGATCGTGAACACGATCATTTCGATGGCGCATTCACTCAATGTCGGTGTCGTCGCGGAAGGTGTTGAGACCAAGGAACAGTTTCACGCGCTCTACGAAATGGGTTGCGATTTGTTCCAGGGCTTCTTCTTCAGCCGGGCGGTGGACTCCACGGAGGCCGGCGTCATCTTGGCCCGGGAGCCGGGCGCGTTGATGCCGATAGAGGCGCCGGTTGGGCCCGCAAATATAACCACGGCATCGCGGCGACCATTTCCGCCCGGTCAATCCGGCTCGCACCTCTGGTGACGATTGTGGAGCCTCGAGTGCAACAGAGCGTTCGCATTGCTCCGGCACTGTGGTTTATTGTTTGTTTGCTGCTGGTATGCCAGGCGTCCGCGTGCTATCTCGGGGCCGACGCACCTCTCAAAGGCAAAGTGGACCTCCGTGCGTTTTATGCGGCGGGCACGATCCTTCGCAGCGGTCACGGTGCGCAGTTGTACGACTACGACTATCAGGAGAATATCCAGAACGCAGTCGTCGGCCCACGGGACAACGCTTTGCCCTTTCTCTATCCATCGTTCGCCGCTCTGCCATTCGTGCCCCTATCGTTGTTGAGTTACCGAGCGGCTTTTTTCGTCTGGCTTGGCTTGAATCTCGGTTTGCTCGTACTGGCGGGACTTCTGCTGCGTCCGTGGCTGCCCTCATTCGCCGCTCGAAGCTGGATGGCGTTGCCGGCGTTCTATTGCTGTCTTTTCGGAGTATCCATTGCGCTGGTGCAGGGGCAGATTTCGTTTTTGCTGCTGGTTGTTTATTGCGGAGCGTGGGTGCTGCTGCGTGAGGAGCGTCCTCTCCTGGCCGGTATGCTGGCCTCGATCGGCCTGATGAAATTCCAAATCGCGATTCCTATTTTTGTCTTGTTCCTGTTCTGGAGGCAGTGGCGTTTCGTCTCCGGTTTTCTCGCCGGTGCGGCGGGCCTTGCACTCATCTCGGTTGCATTGGTCGGAAGGACAGGTGTGTCCGTCTATGTTCATGCCATGTCCAGCATGACGAAGCAGACGGCTCTCAATGCAGCTGCGGCAAAGGTCCACTACGGCATGTTTCCGGTGGACATGCCGAACCTGCATGGTCTGACGTTCGGCCTGACTCATGGTGCGCACTGGGGACTGGTGCTGAACATCGCTCTATCCTGCGTCGTCATGGGATTCGTTGCAAGGCAGAAGCCGTCGCTGCTGATCGCTTTGCCGGCTGCGATGTTAGTCAGCTATCACATGCAGCCGCATGACCTGACACTTCTATTGCTGCCTCTGAGTTTCGAGCTTGACGAGTTACTTCGGCGAGTACGAAAAAGTTATGCGGGCTATCGACGTGCCTATGAATTCATACTTCGATACAGCCTGTTTTTGCTGATTTTGCCGCTGGCTGCCGTAGTCATGACGTGGGGCATGAACTATATCGTTTCGTTTGCCGTGTGCGCCGTTATGCTCATTGCAGCAGGGATGAACACCGAGGAGGTAGCGACGGCTGCGGCATCTTAAAAAGGGATCCGCACAAACAGCGAACTCCTGAGTTGCTGTTTATGCGGATTGACCAAAATGTTGGGTCGTGTGCCAGGGCCCGTTGTTACAAACTAGGTTGCGCTTTCGAGGGTGCTGCCCACGGAGCCAAATGCGGTCGCAATGGTTGTGGACAGAGACGACATTGCGGCAACGGCGCCGAGACCGATAAGACCTGCTACGAGGGCGTATTCGATGAGGTCCTGTCCGGATTCATCATCCCTGAGTGCGCTTAAAACGAATGCAACTTTCGACATAACCTGCTCCTGAGTGAGTTGGGTAGACAGAAGCCTGGTAGCGCATAATCGCTCCTCAGCACCTGATGTTTCAACGATAATGCGGTCAATCCGCCCTGGTTGTATAAACCCGATGGTTCGCCGTGACGGAGGTAATGACACGTTTGATGTATCTGATGGATAACAGAGGATTTTTAGGCATAAGGTTTGGATATCTATCTCATCGCACGCGCGCATGAACGCACAGTAGTGTGTAACACTCCCGAATGTGGAGAGCAACGACATTTTTAGAGGAACTCGCAGAACGCGACAAAGCACAAGGTCAGCTGCGATGGTTCTGTATGCGGCGTTCACTGCGACCGGGGTAGCGTTGGTGTTGCCGGGAGCGCTGTTGCCGGTATTGCTGGTGCGGTGGTCGCTGAGCGATGAACAAGCTGGGCTGCTGTTCTTCCTGTTCTTTCTGGGGTCGATGTGCGGAGCAGTGGTTTCACGCGGATCGCTGCCGGGTTCCATCGCGCGAGGCTGTGGTGCGGTTGCATTGGGAGCAATATTGCTGGCGGTCGCTTCGCGTGTGACGGCGTTTGCAGCGATGGCCCTACTGGGTCTGGGGCTCGGCATCGTAATGACATCGGTGAGTGTCCTGGTGTCGCGACGATATGCGGCCGACCGCGCAGCGCATATTACCCGGCTGAACCTTTTGTGGGCGCTGGGGGCGTGCTTTGGGCCGGGGCTCGAGTTGCGCGGCGCGGCGATATGGGGAGCGCCATGGATGTTGTACGCGGTCGCCGGATTATTCGTGGTGTTGAGTTTGCTCGTGCTGGGCCTGGTGGAACATGTCGAAGCCGAGGCCGTTTCCGCGGGCATGCATTGGTGGCAGCAGCTGCGCCGAACACCCGCGGCGCTGCTGCTATTGGCCCCGCTGGCGACGGGGATTGAGAGTGCCGCCGGGGGATGGCTGGCGACCTACGCCAGACGCTCCGGAGGAACGCTGGATGCAACGATTGGAGCAGTGACGTGCTTCTGGGCCGGGCTTTTGCTGAGCCGGCTGGTGCAATCAAACCGTCGCGTTGCGGCAACAAGCGGGAAACCCCTGTTGAGGCTCAACCCGTGGTTGATGAGTGTGGCATTGGCGCTGCTGGTGGCGGCGAACGGTGGAGCAATGGTGTTGGTTGCGGCGCTGTTGTTAGGACTTGGCATTGGGCCGATGTATCCAGCGGTGCTCGCACAGGTGTTGCATCGCGGCGAGGGCGGCAATGCGGTGTTCGTCGCTGCGGGCATTGGAGCGTCGGTACTGCCGTTGCTGACGGGATTGGTATCAGGACGCACTGGCTCGCTACGGCTCGGGTTGTGCGTTCCTCTGGTTGCGGCGCTGGTGATGGCTCTATGCGGATGGATCGTCGCGCGCAGAGAGGACTTTGCGGGCTGAGTTACGGCGCGTTCGGCAGCAGCGCGTGGATGTATCCGGAGTTGAGTTTGCAGTTCGCGAACCGTATGTTTTGCAGCAGGCCCGCGAGAGCGGCATCGATGACAGCCTGCGACGGACGGAGCTTCTGGCGCTCTTTCACGAGGCCCATTCCGCGCGGAAGTTTGGCGTAGGCCACGATCTGGTCCCATCCCGCGGGCGGTGTGATGGTGGCGACCGCTGAGGTAATCTCTATCTTCTTGTACGGCCAGAAAGCCCAGCCTATATCGTTGCTTTCCAGCACCTTGCGGAAGCTTCCGACCCACTCGTCGGTGTTCTCTCCGGTTTCTCCCATCCACATCGGTACGTTGTATTTGTCGCGAAACTCGACGAAGGATTTAATCGCAGCCTGGTTCGGTTCAGCCTTGTAGCGGTGGCAGGTAAAGATGGTGTTGGGGTCGAAGGGTGGATGAAAAATATTGAAGTTGTTGTCCCATTGCGCGCCGCCGAGAATGAGCGCGTGATGCTTATCGACGGTGCGGACCGCAGTGGAGAGGCGGGTGTAGAAGGCCGCCACGTCGGGGTTCAGGACTTCAAGGCCCGGGTAATTGGGAACAGGCTCGTTGAGCAGATCGTAGCCGAGGACCGTCGGGTCGTTGGTATAGTGGCGCGCGAGACGGGTCCATAGATCGATGGTCTGTTGTTGCGCTCCGGCGTCACGAAAGAGCCAGGGATAGCCGTCTCCGTCGTCGATGTTGTAGCCGGTTTGTCCGCCTTGCGCGGCGTGGAGATCGAGGATGACGTAGAGACCTTCTTCGTGGCTCCAGCGAACGACACGGTCGAGCAGGCGGAAGCCATCGGCGTTGTCGATCTGGAAGAACTTCCAGTGCAGCGGCACGCGGATGACGTTGAAACCTTGCGCGTGGATGGCGTGGATATCGTCCTGGGTGATGTAGTTCTCGCGGTACTGACGCCAGAACTCTGCCGCGCGGGTTGGGCCGATGAGCTCGACAATGAATTTCTCGATCTCCGTGGGCGATTGCGGACCGCCTTCGAAGCGCCACATGTAGCCCTCAGGGACCATCCAGTTGCCGAGGTTGGTGCCGCGCAGGTGCAGCGGCTTACCGTTGCCGTCGACGATTTGCTTGCCGCTGGTATGGACGAACTTCGGCTGCGCCTGCGCGGAAATGGCAAGCAGAGTGACGAGTCCCAGAGCGAGGTGAATCATCTTCATGCGGACGTCTCCGATGCGAAAGATTTGCTTGAGCATAATCATTGTCTACCCGAAGGTGTTGAGCAAAAAGAACGGGCGACACGTGAGTGCCGCCCGCCTGTAGATGGTTGATTGAAATTAGAACAGAATACGGCCGCCGATCTGGAGGACGCGCGGACCGAACGTACCGAACGCGATCGCATTGCGGATTGTTCCGAACGTTCCGGTGGTGCCACCTGCCGTCGATGACGCGCCGGAGCTCAGGGTTAGGACGGGGTTAGGAAGGTTGGTCAGATTGAAGACGTTTTGGGCCTCCGCGCGGAACTGGAACTTCATCCTCTCGTAAATCGGGAACTCACGGAAGATGGAAGCAGCCACTGCGCGGCGGCCAGGGCCGTCGAGTTCATTCTGACGGAAGGTGCCATCATACCCAAGCGGACCCGCGCCGTTCTGCGGGCAGGCTGGGATGGTGTCGGCGTTGGTGGCGTTGATCGTGATGGCAGTGGCAGGCCGGCAGAACTGCCGGATGCTTACCCACTCGTTCGCTTGCGCGGTGCGCGATCCTCCATTGTTCTTGACCACGGCACGAGACACGCCCGGAGCAAGGTTGGGGCGATCGCTGGAGACGCCGTCCAAATTATCGTCGCCGCCGGTGGTGATGTTGATCGGGTTGCCGCTCTGCATCTGGATGATCGAAGTGAACGTCCAGCCGTTGACAGCGAAACGGAGAGCGCGGTTGTTGAAAGCAACGTTCGGTTTATATACAGCGGAGATGGCCACGACATGGCGTTGGTCATAGTCCGAACGCTGCCGGTCGAGGAACCGCAGACGGTTGTCTTCCGGCTCGGTGCTGTTGCTGTTACCGGTGTTGCCGGAAGTATCGAGATCAAGGCTTTGCAGGTCCTTCGACCAGACGTAGAAGCCCTGCACGCTGAATCCGTGCGTCAGGCGTTGGCGGGCCGTAACCTGCAGCGCATTGTAGTTGGCGCTTTCCGACGACTGGATCTGCATGATGCTCTTGTAGAAAGGATTTGCGGCAGTAGTGGTAGGGGTGGCGCCGTAGGCCTTTGAGTTATAAGGACGGCGGTTATCCACGTTGGGCGTGGAAGTGGTTTGTGTGTAGCCGCATGGCAGGGTAGTGTCGGGAGTGGCGCCACCGGGGGTCGTGAAGCAGTTCGCGCCGACCCCTGTGCCAGCAGGGTTGACGTTGAACTGCGGATAGTTGATGTCGAACTCGGTCGGCAATTTCCGTCCGAGGGAAGCAACGTAGCTGGCCGAGAAGGCGAAGGAGTTGGTGAGCTGCTGCTCAAAGCCGAAGTTGATCTGGTAGATCGAGGGCCAGTGGAAGTTGGGGTCGATGGAAATGAGCGCAGCCGGAACGACCACGAAAGAGGGGCTCTTGGGGTTGTAGATGAACGGATAAGGCGAGTGGCCTACGCCTCCCGCAATGCAGGTTGGGTCGCCGCCGCAGAACTCGGCTGGGTCGGTTGCGTAAGGATTTGCAACCGACTGGACCTTGTTGAAGGTAGGCCGACCGGAGAACGGCTCGCCGTTGGAGGGATAGGCGAAGAGGTTGCCGCCGACAGAGCCGTAGAAGATACCGGCAGCAGCGTGGATGACGGTCTTACCATTCGGGAACGGGGTCCAGGCCAGGCCAATACGCGGCGAGACGTGGTCCCACTTGGTGTTGATGGCTGAACGCGGTACACCAGGGTCACCCGGAAGCAGGATGCCCAATGGCAGCGTGGGGGCCGTCGTCGACTTCTTTCCCGGAACGAACTGCAGGAACATGTCCTGGGTGTTGGTCGGCGCTGTCTGTATGTCATAACGGATACCGAGGTTGACGGTCAGGTTCGACAACAGCCGCCAGTCATCCTGGAAAAAGGCGCCGTAATTGAAATATGCGACGTTCGCGTACACCGGGACGTCCTGCCCCATTGTGTTGGGGCGGCCGAAGATGAAGTCCGTGATAGCGGCGCTGGAGCGGTTGGCGGTGCCGGAAGCGACTCCGGTGAAGGCAAACACACCGTACGAGTTCAGCGTGGTTTGCTGCGCATCGTTCTCGCGGCCGGCTTCTCCGCCGTAGTAGAGCGTGTGCTTTCCGTGTGTGCTGGAAACCACGTCACGGATAACGTAGATGTTGGAGCCGGTGGTCGGACCGGTAATTGCGTTTTGTGCGTTGAACCAGCCGCTAACAGTAATCTGTGGACGCGTGCAGCCTGGTTGCGCGGGTACGCCGCAGATTTGGCCGTTGGGAAGCTGTTCTGCAAATTTCGAACCGTAGTTCGCCAGGGAATCCGTCGGCGAGGGGATACGGCCACCGATCAGGCGCGTGTAGTTCAGCATCAACTGGTTGACCGTGCTGTTGGAAAGCTGCCAGGTATGGGCCACGTTGGCTTCATGCTGTTTGAATGCATAGTCGTGCGTCGTCCAGCCCAGGACCTGATTGCCAGAAGGGTTGACGACATAGTCGCCGACGACGTGGAAGTAGGTCAGCGTCAAGCGCTGCTTCTTCGTCATCTGGTAGTCGCCCTTGTACAGCTCTTCATCCGTTTTCTGGCTGAAGGGGCTGAAGTCGCGGCGTTGATACTTGCTGTCACCGGCACGTGGATTGGGAGTCGGAATCAGTCCAGCCTTCAGGATGGCCGCAATCGCCGGGTCCTGGGCTGACAGCGGCACCTTGTTGCCGGGATACGCGATATGCGTGACGGGATCGCAGGCATAGAACACAGTGGCGCTTGTCGCTACGCCGGGGGCGCAGGCCGCTGCACCGGTCAAGCCGGTCGTCGGCAGGTTTTCGGAGAAGTCACCTGTCTGCATGGCAGCGCTGGGAACGATGGTCGCCAGGTTGTTGGCCGCCTTGAAGCGAAAGCCTCCATAGGAGAAGAAGAGGAATACCTTGTCGTGGATGACCGGGCCGCCCACCGTACCGCCGAAGCGGTGCTGGTTGTAATCGGACTTCGAGGCAAAGAGCCGCGGCGTACCATTCATGTTCTTCGTGCGATAGAACTCGAAAGCCGAGCCGTGATACTGGTTCGTACCGGACTTGGTAATGACGCTGACCACGCCGGCGGAGTTACGGCCGTACTGGGCCGAAAAGTTGTTGGTGTCGACGCGGAACTCCTGAATAGCATCCGGGTTCGGCAGAGGATTTCCCGTATTGCGGACGCCGGTCATGTTGGAACCGCCGTCGAGGTAGTAGGCCACCTGCCCCACGCCCGAATCGCTGGAGCCGTTGATCTTGGTGTGCTGTTCCGGGTAACCGAGCGGGTTGATCACGCCACCGTTCGCGCCTGCACCGGCCCCATTGTTGTTCTGCACGCCGGGCGTCAGGTCGAGCAATTGGTATACGTTGCGGTCGACCAGTGGAAGATTGTCGATTTCGACGTTGCTGACCGTCCGGCCGAGTGTGGAGTTGCCGGTATTGAGCAACGGAACTTCCCCATTCACTTCGACGACTTCCTGCGATCCGCCTGTCGTGAGCGGCACGTCAAGATGGGCGTCTTCGGTGACCGTGAGCGTGATGCCCGTCTGCTCGTAGGTTTTGAAGCCCTTGGCGTTGACCGAAATCTTGTAGGGACCGACGGGAAGGAAGTCGGCGCGGTATTCTCCGGCTCCGTTAGATTCGACGGTGCGTACTGTGTTGGTGGCTGTCTGGGTGATCGTGACTGTGGCGCCGGGAATGGCGGCGCCGGTAGGGTCTTTGACCGTGCCGAACATCGATGCGGTGCTGAGCTGGGCCGATGCCCCTGCCACCATAAAGGTGGCGATCAGCAGCGCTAGCAATGAACGGCGTAGCAGGTTTTTCATGTTCATAAAATGGCTCTCCTCAAAGTGGTGCGATTTGTTTCGTTACAACCTGCCGGCAAGTTCGACTTGCGCTGCGAGTGTCTCCGGTGCGCGAGCGACATGCCGACAGGCCCTGGAATCGGCAGACAAGCGTTTATCTTCAATACAAAACGATCTTCCTGTCTGGGGCGATGTCATAAGACAGCATCCGAATAAGAGCTGTCAAGCCATTTAGTTCGTAGACGAGCGTTAATCTTCAATGGGTCAGTGAAGCAGGCTGAAGGTGGCATGCTCGGTGGCCGTGGAAGAATCGCCGACCCAGATGTCAAACAGGCCCGGTTCGAGTACCCAGGTGTGGGTAGCAGGGCTCCAGAACCTGAGGTCGTTGGCATGCAAGGGCACCGTTACCGAACGGGTTTCTCCGGCGCGCAGATGCACTCGGAGAAAGCCCTTCAGTTCACGCACAGGGCGAGATGCACTGCCGGCGCGTTGGTGGGTGTAGAGCTGCACGGTCTCGTCCGCGTCGACTGGGCCGGTGTTTTTTAGAGTCACGCTGGCGCCGAGGGCGCCGCCGCTATGTAGCTCAGCAGACGAGAGTTGGAGGCCAGCAATGTCGATTTTGGAGTAGCTGAGGCCATAGCCAAAGGGGTAGAGCGGCGCGCTCGATTCATCCCAGTACATAGCGTCGCGGTCGCCGGGACTCTGGCTGAGAGTGTGGGCGTAGAACGTCGGGATTTGGCCGACGCTTCGAGGCCAGGTGATGGGGAGTTTGCCGCCCGGGACGGCGTCTCCGAAGAGCAGGTCGGCGACAGCGTTGCCGCCTTCGGTGCCGGGGTACCAGGCTTCGAGAATGGCGGAAACGTGCTGCGAGGCCCAGGTGATGTCGAGCGGGCGGCCATTGAGCAAAACGACTACGACGGGTTTGCCGGTCGCGACCGCGGCTTCGAGGAGTTCCTGCTGTTTACCAGGGAGATTCAGGGAGGCGCGGGAAGCGTGTTCGCCGTTCATATTTTGCCCCTCGCCGAGGACAAGGACGGCAACGTCGGAGGCTTTGACTGTGTCGATTGCCCGCTGGAATGCGGTGTCGCGTTGGGCTGGAGTGAGGAGGGTCACGGGTGTCGGCGGAAACTGTTCGTCGAAGATGGAAGCCTGGGGGCGTTGCAGTTCGACGCCGGGAGCGTAGCGAATGTCGGCAGATGCGCCGAGCTTCGAACGAATTCCGGCGAGGATGGTGATGGCGTCCGATTGATGGCCGGCGAGGCTCCAGGAACCCATAGTGTCGGGTTTGGAGTCGGCCATGGCGCCGATGACGGCGATGGTGTGGACGGATTTGCTGAGCGGGAGCGTGTGCGCTTCGTTGCGCAGCAGGACGGCGCTGCGCTGGGCGGCGATGCGGGCTTCGCTGCGCTGGGCGGCGATGCGGGCTTCGCTGCGCTGATCGGACGAGAGGAGTTCGCGGGGTGCCAGGGCAGGGTCGGTGTAGGGATGAGTAAAGAGGCCGAGGTCGTATTTTGCTTCGAGAATGGCGCGGACAGAGGCGTCGATGGTGGCGGGTGAGACAGCGCCGCTTTTCACGTCGGCAGCGAGCTTGTCGCGGTACACGTGGCTCGTCATCTCCATATCGACGCCGGCGTTGACGGCGCGGGCGGCCGCGTCGGCCAGGTCAGCGGCGAAGCCGTGGGTAACGAGGTTGGGGACCGTCTCCCAATCGCTGACGACGAAGCCTTTGAAGCCCCAGTCGCTGCGCAGGACGTCGTGGAGAAGGAAGCGATTGCCACTGGCGGGGACGCCGTTGAGGTCCATGTAGGCGGCCATGAAAGTGACTGCGCCGGCCTGCTCGGCGGCGTGGAATGGCGGCAGGTAGACGTTGAACAGTTGCTCGTCGGAGATGTCGGCCTGATCGTAGTCTCGGCCTCCGGATGCGGCGCCGTAGCCGGCGAAATGCTTGACGGACACGAGGATATGGTCGGGATCGCCAACTGTCGCTCCCTGAAAGCCGCGTACCTGTGCTTCGGCGATGCGTGAGCCGAGGAAGGGGTCTTCGCCGGCGCCTTCCATGATGCGTCCCCAGCGCGGGTCGCGGGCGATGTCGACCATGGGGGCAAATGTCCAGCGAATGCCGGCGGAGCTGGCTTCGCGGGCGGCGTTGGCTTGTACCTGCTCCACCAGCGCGGGGTCCCATGAAGAGGCGAGCGCCAGCGGGACCGGGTAGATGGTGCGGAAGCCGTGGATGACGTCGAAACCGAACAAAATGGGGATGTGGAGGCGTGACTGCTCGACGGCGATGTGCTGAAGGCGATTGACTTCAGCGGGGTCAGTCACAAAGAGGAAGGAGCCGACCTGCCCTTTGCGGACGAGAGGATCGCGGAGAGCAGGGTCTGTGTCTTTGTAGGAAACCTGAGACATCTGGCCGATCTTTTCGTCGAGCGTCATCTTTGCGAGGAGGGCATCAATGAACCGCTTTTTGCCGAATTGCTTCTCGGCGGAACTGTCAGTGTGAGTAGATTGCGCTGTTTGCGCGGCAAGAGGTGCGCCGAACGCAAGACTGCATGCGAGCGTGCTCGCAAGAGTTTTGCGGACGAAATCTTCGTTCCAATGAAAAGCCAAGAGGTCTCCTCGAAACAGACTTCGCGGACAAATGGGGCGCGCAGAATGGCGTGCCTCGATGACCGGTCCTGTTGTTCCGGATGATTTGCAAAGCGAAGGTCATCTTAGACAAACGATTGTCTTGATGTCCATACATAAGAGGAAAATAGTTTGTAGCAGTAACTATTTGGCCCGATTGCGAGGTTGAGCGGAGGGTTGCAGCGTCATCGGCTACACTGAATCTCGCCTGAAGTCCTATGCCCAACTCTCCCGATAAACCCTCGACCGGGCGCCCGGTAAGCCTGAAGATGCTGGCCGAGTACCTCGACCTGAGCCCGGCGACCGTGTCGTTTGTGCTCAACAACGCACCGAACCGCTCGATACCACAGGTTACTCGGGAGCGGGTGAAAGCCGCGGCGCGGAAGTTCGGCTACCGGCCGAACATCGTCGCGCGGCAACTGCAGGGGATGAATACCTGCACCATCGGCATCCTGCTGCCGGAGTTCGGTGAAGGCTACCACTCGCAGGTGTTGAGCGGCGCCGGAGAAGTGCTGATGAAGGAAGGCTACTTCTTCTTCACGGCGCACCACCGGCATCGCAAGGACCTGGTCGCCGAGTATCCGCGGCTGCTGCAGGCCCGCGGCGTCGAGGGAATCCTCGCTATCGATACGCATCTTGAAACTGCGCCGCCGGCCCCGACGGTATCTGTGGCAGGGCACGTCTCTTTACCCGGCGTGACGAACATCATCCTGAACCACCAGCGTGCCGCGGAGCTTGCGCTTGGACATCTGCATCGGCTGGGCCATCGCAAGATTGTGTTCATGCGTGGGCAGGATTTTTCCTCGGACTCGGCCGCGCGTTGGCGGGCGACGCTGCAGGTGGCGCGCACGCTGGATATCGATGTGCTGCCGGAGTTGACCATCAAGCTGGATCGGGACCTGCAGTCGCCTGAGCTTGGGTATCCGGGCATTCAGCAACTGCTGATGCGGCGTCGCGATTTCACGGCGGTGGTTTGCTTCAACGATATTTCGGCGATTGGATGCATTCGTGCGTTGCACGATGCCGGACTGCATGTTCCGGATGATGTGTCGGTGATGGGTTTCGACGATATCCAGGCGGCGAGCTATTCGGTGCCGAGCATCACGACGATCCGTCAGCCGCTGGTGCACATGGGCGCGCTTGCCGCCGAACTGTTACTGAAGAAGATGGCCAACAAGCGGCAGCCGGAGACGGTAAAGGTCGACCCGGAGTTGATGGAGCGGGAGTCAACGGCGAAAGTCTCCCCGACCGCCTTCGCGGAGAAGTTGCCGCAGGAGCGGGTGCGGAAGGCTCGAAAGTAGATTTAGACCTGCTTGCGGCGGAAGCATTCGGGGCTGTGGTCGTTCACGATGCCGGTGGCCTGCATGAATGCATAGACGATGACCGGACCGACGAATTTGAAGCCGCGCTTCTTGAGGGCCTTCGAGATCTCCTCGGAGAGTGGAGTCTGCGCGGGAACAGGGCCGTGGTTGAGGATCGGGGAACCTCCGGCCATGGTCCAGACCCAGGTGCCGAAGTCTTCCCCGTTCTTGCGCATTTCCTCGACAATGCGCGCGCCGTTGATGGTCGCGACAATTTTGGCGCGGGACCGGACGATGCCGGGGTCTTGCAACAGGCGCTCAATGTCGCTCTCGTCGAACCTGGCAACGAGCTTTGGGTTGAAGTTTTTGAATGCCTTGCGGAAGGCTTCGCGCTTGCGGAGGATAGTCGTCCAGGAGAGGCCGGCCTGGAAGCCCTCCAGCATCAGCATCTCCCAGAGGGCACGGCTGTCGTGCTGAGGAACGCCCCATTCCTCGTCGTGATACGCACGCATCAGGGGATCGTTACCGGCCCAGGCGCAGCGGTGAACTGTTTTTGTATCTCTCATCTTGCCGAGTGTACCAACGTGCGGGCGATAGAGACTGTGGCGGCGCGGGGCATTAAGTCCGCTTGAGATGCCTGACGATGTACTTGTCGATGGAGAAGTAACCGGCGCCGAAGATCAGCAGGATGATGGACGCGAAAAGGAAGGTGTAGGGAGCGGCGGCGTAGAAGTTGGTGGGGTCGGAGGTAAAGGCCGTTGCCAGGGCGTCGCGGTCGGCGGTGAGGAAGGCTACGATCATGTCCCCTGCGAGCAGCAGGCTGATGATGCGGGTGCCGAGGCCGAGTATCAGGAGCATACCTCCGACGAATTCCAGACCGGCGACGAAATAGGCATTGAAGGCTGGCAATGGAATCCCGAGCTTGGTGAAGAACTGGATGAAGCCGGCCATGCCATGCATGTGTCCCCATCCCGTTACGATGAACTGCCAGCCCCAGTAAAGCCGGACGAAGAGCAGGAATGGCGACTGCAGCGCAGCGGCAATTTTCGCGAAGCGAAGATAGAGTTTGATGAAGGGTTGCATGTGGCCTCTTCCGATTTGGATCGAGATTGGATTCTAACGGCCCATGGTTACAAGAAAATGATGCACTAAGGATTGCGATTTGTCGCATCATTTCTGCGCGCAGCGTCGTCTCACCCTACAGGAAGCGGGGGTGCATGACGATAGGGCTGCTGCGGAGACTGACCTGCTCGCTCGTGCTGCTGGCGTCTGCTCCTCAACAAAGTTCCGCGCCGGGTGGGGCGTCTATTGATGTGGTGACTGTCGGGGAATCGAAGCTTCAGGTGGAGTTGAGCGGCGCCATGCCGGATATGTCGCGTGCGGCGGTGGATGAAGGTGTTCGGAGAGCGGCCCAGGCGGTGGTGACGTATTATGGGCGGTTCCCGGTAGCGTCTGCGCGGGTGCGGATCGTGGTCGCGCCGGACCGCCATGGGGTGTTGCAGGGGACAACCTGGGGCAACGTGGACGGCTTTCCTGGATTGACGCGGATACGGCTCGGCCAGCACACCACCGTGCAGGAGTTCTACACCGACTGGAAGTTGACGCACGAACTCACACACATGGCGCTGGCCGATCAGGACGAGCAGCAGGCGTGGCTCGAAGAAGGCATCGCGAGTTATGTGGAGCCGATTGCGCGCGGGCGGGCAGGACAGATGACTCCGGAGCAGGTCTGGCGCGGGATGGTGGACGGGATGCCGAACGGGGAGCCGGAACCCGGCGATCAGGGATTGAACCGCACGCATTCGTGGGGCCGGACGTACTGGGGTGGGGCATTGTTCTGCCTGGTGGCGGATGTCGAGATCCGGAAGCAGACGCATAACGCGCGTGGATTGCAGGATGCTTTGCGTGGGATAGTGGAGGCTGGCGGGACAATCGATAAAGACTGGCCGGTCGCGCGAGTTTTAGATGTTGGCGATAAAGCTACGGGGACAAGGGTGCTGGAGGACATGTATGCGAAGTGGGCAGTGGCTCCGGTCGACGTGGATCTGGCGAAGATGTGGAAGGAGCTGGGGATACGGGAGGAGGGCGGCCAGATCATGTTCGACGATGCGGCTCCGCTGGCTGGGGTACGCAGAGCGATCATGACTTCGCTACCCAATTCGGCTGCGAGCCGTCACAAATATGGCGTGGAGGCGGGCAAGATGTAACCCGAATCTGATACAGTTCGAGCGTCAGAAGGCGGTCGCCCGCGGACGATGCAAATGCGCTCCGAATTCTGAGAACTGTTGCGTTGGCTCGACTTACGGCACGGGGTTTTTATGGGAGTTCAGGCATTCCCGGATTTCTTACATCCGTTTGCAACTGTGTTCCGTAAGTATGTTAGCTTCAGTCCACAAACGTCCGTCGCAGACGAACGCGTGCGGCCTAACCGAAAAGAAAGGTTTTCCTTCCATGACGAACAACAGCGTAAAGAACATCGCACTCGCGGCTGCAGTTGCCGGATTGCTTGGCGGCACGGCCGTCCGTCTGAATGCACAACCGACCTCTCCTTCTGCTTCTGCCGCCGGTGTCATGCTGGCACAGGATGCTCCCGCGCCAGCGAAGCACTCCTGTAAGGGCAAGAATGACTGTAAGGGTCAGGGCGGCGGCAAGCACCCCGGCAAGAACAGCTGCAAGGGTAAGGGCGCCTGCGCAACCGACGGATCCACTCCGCCGAAGGCGTAGTCACGGTCTGTGTTGGAGGCTTGAGACAGTATCGTTCAAGCCTCCGACGCGTTTAAGCTATACGGCCTTAGCTGAACAAGGTTTTCAAGACAAACAAGCAGGAGCATGCGATGCCGGCCAACCGGTTCAATGGATTCACCGACTATGGCGTCGGAATTGGTCTGCGCGTTCCGCACTACGAGCACATTCTGTCCGAGAAGCCAGTGGTGGACTGGTTCGAAATCATCTCGGAAAACTACATGGTCGACGGTGGCCCCGCGCTGAAGGTGCTCGACCAGATTCTTGAGCAGTACAAAGTTGTGCAGCATGGCGTGTCGATGTACTTCGGCTCGGCACAGCCACTGAACCGCGAACATTTGAAGCGTCTGAAAGAGCTCACGAAACGGACGAAGACCCCGTGGCTTTCCGACCACCTGTGCTGGGGCAGCGTCGACGGGCGCTACACGCATGACCTCCTTCCTCTGCCCTATACATTTGAAGCTGTGCGGATTACCGCCGCTCGCGTGCGCGAGGTGCAGGACTACCTGGAGATTCCGATCGCCGTTGAAAACGTCAGCAGCTATGCAGAGTTTCATCAGTCCGAGATGACCGAGTGGGAGTTCCTGAACGAGGTCGCCGAGACGGCGGACTGCGGCATCCTGCTCGATGTGAACAACATTTATGTTTCGTCGCAGAACCACGGCTTCCATCCGATGGAGTATGTGAACAGCGTGTCGGCGGACCGGGTGGCGCAGATACATGTCGCGGGGCACTCGAAGTTCGAGAAGTACACGCTCGACACGCATGACCATCCGGTACTTGACCCGGTGTGGAAGATGTACGCGCGGGCGATCGAGCGGGTGGGACAGACGGCGACGTTGCTGGAGTGGGATGACAACATTCCGTCTTTCGATGAAGTGCACGGCGAGGCGCTGAAAGCGAAGAAATATCTTATGCGGCCCGAGCCGGTGGAGCAGGAACAACTGGAAGAGGCGTTCGCGTGAATTTGCTTGAGCTGCAACGGCGGATGTCGGAGGACGTGCGTCGGCCTCTGACGCCGGACTGGGACATGCAACAGGAGACCGAAGATGGGCGGTCGATCAGCGAAATTGCCGATGGCTATGTGAAGCCGAATGAGGTGCTGACTTCGTTTGAGCGGCTGGAGATTTATAACCGCCAGTACTGGTTCCGTGTGATCGGCGCAGTGGCGGAGGATTATCCGGCGCTGAATGCGGTGCTGGGGTCGAAGCGCTTCGACCGCATGGTGCTGGAGTATCTGAAGGAAAACCCTTCGACATCGTTCACGCTGCGCAACGTCGGGGCAAAGTTGCCCGAGTGGCTGGCGGCGCATCCTGATGTCGCCGGTGTGCGGCATGGTCTGGCGGTCGATGTGGCGCGGCTGGAGTGGGCGTATGTGGATGCGTATGACAGCGCGCGGTTGAAGCCTTTCAGTGAGGATGATTTCGCGGAGTTGGGCGCAGACACGCGGCTGCGCTTGCAGCCTCATGTGCAGTTGCTAGACCTGACCTATCCGGTGGATGAGCTGGTGCTGGCTGTGCGCAAGGAGACTCCGGAGATTGAAGTCGCTAGTAACGCCGTCTCTGAAGTGCGGCAGGACAAGCGGGCCGCACTGCCGAGGATGCGGAAGTCGGCGATCTGGCTGGCGGTGCATCGGTACGATGATTCGGTGTACTACCGGCGAGTGGATCGCGAAGCGTTTTTGTTGCTGCGGTCATTGCGCGATGGAGGCTCGATTGCCGAGGCGCTTGAGGCCGCGTTTGAGGGCAGCAGGCTGAGCGGGGAAGAGCAGGCGGGGAAGATTCAGGAATACTTTGCACATGCGGCGGAGCTGGGGTGGTTTTGCTCGCCGGAGGCAGTCGCGCGGGTGTAGGTCTCCACGGGCCGCTGCGAGAAAGGCTTACTCGTAGCGGAGTGCGACCATTGGGTTGACGTTCGATGCGCGGCGGGCTGGGATGAAGATGGCGACCAGCGCAACTGCCAGTAATATTGCAGCGGCTCCGCCCAGAGCGAGCGGGTCGGCTGGGCGGACACCGAAGAGCAAACCGCTCATCAAGCGGGTCAATGCGATTGCCGGGAGGATGCCGATTAGCAGACCGATGACGATCGTCCTCATGCCCTGACCGATGATGAGCTGCAATACCTGGCTGCGGCGGGAGCCGAGAGCGATGCGCAATCCGATTTCACGCTGGCGCTGGTTGGCGAGGTACGATGTGACGCCGTAAATGCCGACCGACGCGAGCAGCAGAGCGAGGCCAGCGAAGGCAGCAAGCAGAACGAGGGCGACGCGGCGGCGGGCAACCGACTCGCCCATCACTTCGGCCATGGTGCGGACGCGATAGACGGGCAGCTCGGGATCGAGGGCGGAAACCTCTTTCTGAATCGTCGTCGCCAGGTCCATCGGGTTGCCTGCGGTGAGAACGGTGAGGGCCATCGAGCGCGACGGTTTCTGGGCTTGAGGGTAGTACACCTCGACCCGCGAACGCGCTTCAAGAGTGCGGTTGCGGACGTGGCGCACGACGCCGATGATGGTAGACCACGGGGTGGTGCCCATGCGGCCTCCCTGATGCACGCGATGGCCGATTGGATCTTCGTTCGGCCAGTATGTCTGGGCAAGGCTGTCGTCGATGATGGCGACGGGCTGTGAGGTATCGGTATCACGCTGGTCGAAGAAACGGCCGTGCACCAGGGAGACGCCCATGGATTTGAAGTAGTCGGGTGTGACGGTACGCATGTCGACTTCCGGTTCTTCCGCTGCGGCAGCGGCCAACGGACTGTCGATGGTTGTGGTGCCGGAACTGGCCTGGCCGCCAAGCGGAAGCAGGTTGATCGCGCCCGCGGACTTTACGCCGGGCGATGCCTGTATGCGGTCGAGCAGCGTAGCGTAGAACGCGCGAAGCTGCTCGGGCTTGCTGTACGTTGCTTCGGGCAGCGAGACGCGCATGGTGAGTACACCCTCGGGGCGGAAGCCGGGGTCGACTTTGAGGATCTGGCTGAAGCTGCGCAGCAGCAGGCCCGAGCCCGCCAGCAGGATGAGCGAAAGCGCGGTTTCTCCCATCACCAGCGCTCGGCGAAGACGTTTGGACTGTCCGCCTTCGGTGTTGCGTCCACTCTTCAGGATTTCGGCGTTTTCTTTGCGACGAGCTTGTAGCGCGGGTGCGAGACCGAAGAGGATTCCGGTAGCCAGAGAGATCAGCAAGGTCAGCGCGAGCGCGGAGAAGTCGACCGTGGTGTTGACCGTGCGCGGAAGCGTCTTCGCTGCGAGTACGACCAGGCCATGCAGTAAGAGCGGCGTGATCGCGAGTCCAACCAGACCGCCGATGAAAGCGAGCAGGACGCTTTCTGTAAGCAGTTGCCGGGTCAGGCGCCATGGACTCGCGCCAAGCGCCATGCGGACGCCGATTTCATGTTCGCGTTCGGCGGCGCGCGTCAGCAGCAGGTTGGCGACGTTGACGCAGGCGATCAGAAGTACAAGACCGACTGCGGCCATCAGCACCCAGAGCGAGGTTTTGACGTCGCCGACAGTTTCGTCGAGCAGCGGATGCAGCAGCACCCTGAACCCGTAATTTTTGTAGGGATAGCCGCGGTTCTGGTCGATGATGGCTTTGGAGACGCGGTCCATGTCTTCATTGACCTGTGTGAGCGAGAGTCCGGGTTTGGTGCGGGCGAGGACTTCGAGGCCATGGCTCCCGCGCATGTCGGGGACGAGGTCGGAGGGAGCAAAGGCGAGTGGTCGCCATATTTCGCTGTCATCGGGATAGGCGAATCCCGCCGGCATGACGCCGACGACCGTCATGGGCACTGCGTCGATGGGGATGGTGGCGCCGATGATGTGGGGATTGGCTGCAAAAGCGCGCTGCCAGAGGCCATAGCTGAGGATGACTTCGTTGTCGCGGCCGGGCTGTGCTTCTTCGGCAAGGAACGTGCGGCCGAGCTGCGGCTGGGTGCCGAGAATCATGAAGAGGCTGGGAGAGACAGAGGCTCCGACGACACGCTGCGGACTGCCCTTGAGACCGATGTTGACAGAGCCGGAACTGATGGCCGCCAGATCGGAGAAGCTGTTGTTGAGTTGCTGGAAGTCGCGGAATTCAGGCGGGGAGACGGCGTTCTGGTCGTTGGGCAGACCGATGCCGGTGAAGCGCGTCCAGAGTTTGACGAGCTGCTGTGGCTGGCTGTAGGGAAGTGGGCGCAGAAGGACAGCGTTGAGGACGCTGAACACCGCCGTGTTCGCTCCTATGCCAAGCGCGAGGGTGAGGATGACGACAGTCGCAAAGCCGGGACGCTTGATGATCTGGCGAAGCGCGAAATGCAGGTCCTGGCGAAGAGTTGTCATAGATGGTCCTCCTGTGGGCACGTGGATGCAGTCCTCGGCGGAGGACGGTAGGGAGGGTACGCGGGTTTAGGGGTGGATGTTCCGAGGTTGTGACGAACGGGCGTTATTTAGAACGAAGGCTTTCAGGAATCGCTTCTGGCATCGTCTCTTCCCACAAATGCCACAAGTATCGTCGCAATGTTTCAAACGAGTCCGATTCGTTCACAAATGCAAACTGAGTCGGTTCGTTGAACCAAATGTTGTTTCTCGTAAGCGAGATTCTAATCTTCCAGTCCTTCATCACCTGAAGAGTCACGCGCGGCTCCTCCCTCAAGCCATGGTGATCTAAGGTGGAGAAGATCACATGACTCATAGACATTCCAGCACGGAACAGGGAGTCATATCTCATCTCCACAGCCCGTTGAAGGATCGGAGAGACGATAGACCGCCATCGATTCCAATATTCAGTGTCTGGGTATTCGGAGATAAAGCCCGATACCTGTTCCCAACTGGCTCGATTTTCGTCAGCGCTAGTCATGTGATCTTGAATGCTCTCACAAATACATGAACATTAAGTAGACGAGGAGCGGGATGACGAGTGCCCGGACGGCCCGAGCTTTTGGGGTTGAACGGTTGGAGCGGTTGTGGTGAGGCGATCCGTGTGGCAGGTCTTTCGACTGCGGCTCGCAAAGGCGCGAGCCTTCGCTCAAGATGACAAATTTGTGGTGGTTCGCAAAGCATGTGCTTTCGCTCAAGTCACAAATCTGTGGCAGGATTAGCGCGCGGGCATCTGGGAGCGTTGGACTTTTGCGGCTACAGCGGCGGGATTGTAGGTAGGAGACGAACAGGATTGTGCGGTGCAGAGAAAGAGCGCCGCTCTGCTGAGCTGCGGATATACAACCTGCGTGGGGAGAGGGTTGCGGTCGGCGGGGTCGCGCCACTCGATGAGTTCGTGCGAGGTGATGGAGCGGAGTGCGGCGTCGTGCAGCGCGATGGCCTGCGGGTCGGATTTGCCGCCGAGGATGGTGACGTGCAGCGGGGCTTCAGCGAAGTCTTCATGTGCCAGCAGCGTCGGGGCAGAGAGCGGCTTGATGGCGATGGTGGGAGACGCGAGGTAGCGCATCGCTTCCGCCGCAGTGGC
>Ga0070679_100000571_pt1 | contig 31258 bp, 28 predicted proteins | sample KBSC63BmetaG_FD_65652 | JGI IMG/M metagenome (GOLD analysis project Ga0070679, IMG submission 65652) | Corn rhizosphere microbial communities from Kellogg Biological Station, Michigan, USA - KBS C6-3B metaG | ecosystem: Host-associated > Plants > Roots > Rhizosphere | place: USA: Michigan... | reverse complement strand
CTGAACTGCAATTCATCGCTGAATCACTAAGGTTCAAAGGTTTGGACGTCTTGCATCGATGAACATTCGTCCACCTGCAAGCCGCCCACACAAGTCACCTGTGCACACTGTCAAGGAACTGAAGTGGTGCGAAACCTTCCGGTTTCGCGTCGCGTGACATTTCGTCTCGCGAGCCGCCCATTGTAGCGAATCTTCCGGAGCTGTCAACAATCTTCGAAGAAAATTTTCGAGCCCCGGAACCACGCGGATCGACTTCCTCCGTCGCGGGCCGACAAGGATAGCGTGATCGATTCCGGTTTGGAAGAGACGGCGCGCAAACCGCGCTACACTGCGGCTTTCAGCGACAGGAGAAAGTTCGGATGCGCAACGTTTCCTGGCTGCTTTCGCCCGTCATGGCCGCCGCGCTGGCGTGCGCCGCGTGCACCACCGCGCCCGCGTCGGCGCGCAGTCCCAGCGTGACGCTGGGCGACCATCGCTTCAGCGTGGAAATCGCGGCAACGCCCGCGCAGCAGGCGCATGGCCTGATGGATCGCACGTCCATGCCGACCGATCACGGCATGCTGTTCGTGTTCCCGCAGGCACAGCCGCTCACGTTCTGGATGAAGGACACGCTGATTCCGCTGGACATGCTGTTCTTCGACGAGGCGCACCGACTGGTGACCATCCGCACGGATGTACCGCCCTGCAAGGCGGATCCGTGTCCGACTTATGCGAGCACTGCGCCAGCGCGTTACGTGCTGGAACTCAACGCCGGCACGGCGGCGAAACTGGATTTGCGCAAGGGCGATGTGATCACTTTTTCCGACGTGCCCTCGGGTATCCAGTGAAAGACGCCATCCCCGGCATGCACGCAGGTGAAATTGGCGGGTAATGGCACCAGCGGCCCCGGCAGATCGTCATCGAACCAGCGGTCGTCGAACGGAACGAATTCGCGCACCTCAGGTCTCCTTGCCCCTTGACGCATCCATCCAAGCACACCCGCGTGAACCCGCGGTGACCCAATTGGGGCGAGGAAATGGCGGTTTTCCATCCATCCCGGTACCGGATGAGGAAGGAGATCAGGCTCGCCCGATCTCACCCGATCTCGATCATCTCGAAATCGTCCTTGGTGACGCCGCAGTCCGGACAGGTCCAGGTGTCGGGAATGTCTTCCCAGCGCGTGCCGGGCTCGATGCCCTCTTCCGGCAGGCCGGCTTCCTCGTCGTAGATGAAGCCGCACACCACGCACATGAATTTGCGGTAGGTGACGACGGTTTCGGCGGAAGCATTCATGGCAGGTGACGCAAAAGGTGATGCCGTCTATTGTCGCAAGTTGCGCGCCAGCATGAAAGCGAACCCTTGACGCAAGTCAAATCCCCCATGCCACCGCATCCGCAGTTCCGGAATAGCAAGCCGCCGGGGAGGCTCGGGGCGGGGCTTTACGCCATCACCGACGGCCCGCGCGACGACCTTGTGACGGCAGCGCGCGCGGCGCTGGAAGGTGGCGCGACGATGCTGCAATACCGCGACAAGACAAGGGACGCGGAGCGCCGGTTGCGGGAAGCGGTCGAACTGGCAGCGTTGTGTCGCGCATTCGCTGTGCCACTGATCATCAACGACGATGCCGGGCTCGCCCGCGCCAGCGGCGCCGCGGGCGTGCACCTTGGCGAAGAAGATGCGGGCGTTGCCGGCGCGCGTGCGGTTCTCGGCTTGGATGCGATCATCGGGGTGTCGTGCTACGACTCGCTGCAGCGCGCCCGCGACGCGGCCGCGGCGGGCGCGAACTACCTCGCCTTCGGCGCGTTCTTCCCATCGCCCACGAAACCCGCCGCGCGCCGGGCCACGCCCGAATTGCTGCACGACGCGCGACCGCTTGGCCTGCCGCTGGTGGCGATCGGCGGCATTACCGCCGAAAATGGCGGACCGCTGATCGCGGCGGGCGCGGATTACCTGGCCGTGATTTCGGGTGTGTTCGGCGCAAGCGACATTCGCGCCGCGGCACATCGCTACAAAAATCTTTTTGACATGGATCAGAGCGGATGAACGCGGATAGAGCGGGCCTTTTCTGCCTTTATCCGCTGTTTCCGCGTCAATCCGCGTCCAATGCTTTTTTCTTTTGATCCGTCACTCCGACATGCCAACCAATCACGAACTTTTTCAGCATGCGCAACGGATACTGCCCGGCGGCGTCGATTCGCCGGTGCGCGCTTTCAAGTCGGTCGGCGGCGAACCCTTCATCGTCGCGCGCGCCGACGGCCCGTGCCTCTGGGACGTGGAAGGCAAGCGCTACATCGATTACGTCGGTTCATGGGGACCGATGATCGCGGGCCACAATCATCCGCACGTGCGCGAGGCCGTGGACCGCGCGGTCCGCGATGGTCTGTCGTTCGGCGCGCCATGCGCGGCGGAGGCGGAACTGGCCGATGCCATCCATGCGCTGATGCCTTCGATGGAGATGGTGCGCTTCGTCAACTCCGGCACGGAAGCCACGATGTCGGCGCTGCGTCTCGCACGCGGCGCGACCGGCCGGGAGCGCTTCGTGAAATTCGAGGGCTGCTACCACGGCCACGGCGACTCATTTCTCGTGAAAGCCGGCTCCGGCGCACTGACGCTGGGCGTGCCGGATTCGCCTGGCGTGCCGAAGTCGCTGGCCGATCTCACCATCACGCTGTCTTACAACGACATCGAAGCCGCGCGCACGCTGTTCGATGCAATGGGCACGACCCTCGCCTGCGTGATCGTGGAGCCCGTGGCCGGCAACATGAACTGCGTGCCGCCGCGCCCCGGTTTTCTGCAAACACTGCGTGACCTCTGCACGCGCGATGGCGCGCTGCTGATCTTCGACGAGGTGATGACCGGATTTCGCGTGGCAGCCGGCGGCGCGCAGTCGCTGTACGCGGCCACACCCGACCTCACGACACTCGGCAAGGTCATCGGCGGCGGGATGCCGGTGGGCGCCTACGGCGGCCGCCGCGATTTGATGGAGCAGGTCGCCCCGGCGGGCCCCATCTACCAAGCCGGCACGCTGTCCGGCAATCCGGTGGCCATGGCGGCAGGGCTTGCGATGCTGGACCTGGTGCGCGAACCCGGATTCCATGAGAGTCTGTCGTTGAAGACGCAAGCACTCACGGATGGTTTGCTGTCCGCGGCGCGCGAAGCCGGCGTGCCATTCTCGACGAACCGCGCGGGCGGCATGTTCGGCATCTTCTTCGGTGCCGAAAAAGTCGAAACGTTTGCGCAAGCCATGGCGTGCGATCGCGAAGCCTTCAAACGGTTCTTCCATGCGATGCTGGAGCGCGGCGTGTACTTCGCGCCCAGCACCTTCGAGGCCGGCTTCATGTCGATGGCGCACGGCGATGACGTGATCGCGGAGACACTCGAAGCCGCCCGCGCCGGATTCGCCGCGGCAGCCGCGGCGTAACGGGTTCACCCTCGCGATTCACCAGACACCGGTGTTCGGCATCGACATCCACGGCTCGGATGCCGGCAACGGCTCGCCTTTTTGCAGCAGTTCGATCGAGATCAGGTCGGGCGAGCGCAAGAACGCCATGTGGCCGTCGCGCGGCGGGCGGTTGATGGTCACGCCCATCTTCTGCAAGCGCGCACAGGTCGCATAAATGTCGTCGACGCGGAACGCGAGATGGCCGAAGTTGCGCGCGGAACCGTAATCCTCGCTCGAATCCCAGTTGTACGTCAGCTCGATTTCGGCTTCGGGGCTGTCCGGCGCGGACAGGAACACCAGCGTGTACTTGCCTTGCGGCACCTCCTTGCGGCGCGCTTCGCGCAGGCCCAGCCCGTCGCAATAGAACCGCAGCGATGCGTCGAGATCGCGCACGCGCACCATGCTGTGCAGGTATTTCATTTCGCTCCCTCGCTCAATCGCCTTGCGGCGATTCGGTTATCGTGGACGGATCGACGTGATGCGCGCAAGCCCGGAGACAACATGACCCACAAATTCGACACATTGGCGGTGCACGCTGGTGCAGAGCCCGATCCCACCACCGGCGCGGTGGCGCCGCCGATCCAGCTTTCCACCACGTTCGTGCACCGCACCGATGGCGAACCGGACACCTTCAGCTATCAGCGCGACGATCATCCAACCCAATGCCGGCTCGAAACCGCGCTCGCGGCGCTGGAAGGCGGGGCGCGCGCGCTGACGTTCGCGTCCGGCATGGCCGCGGTCGCCGCGGTACTGGACACGCTGCAGCCCGGACAAACGGTGGTGGTGCCCGAGGATTGCTATGTCGGCACGCGCGGCTACGTGACCGACGTGCTGCCGGAACGCGGCGTCGAGGCGATCACGGTCGACACGACCGACCTCGATGCCGTGCGCAGGGCATGCAATGGCGGCGTCGCGCTGCTGTGGGCGGAATCGCCTTCGAATCCCCGGCTGCGGGTCAGCGACCTCGCCGAACTGGCGAAGATCGCGCATGTCGCCGGCGCGCGCATGGCCTGCGACAACACCTTCGCGACACCGGTGCTGCAACGCCCGCTCGAACTCGGCGCGGACGTCGTGATGCATTCGACCACCAAGTATTTCGGCGGCCACAGCGACGTGCTGGGCGGTGCGCTGATCTTCGCGAAGAACGACGACTTCGCCGAACGCATTGCCGCGCGACGCCTGCTGACCGGCGCGATCCTGTCGCCCTTCAGCGCCTGGCTGACCCTGCGTGGCTGCCGCTCGCTGCCGGCGCGGATGGCGATGCACTGCGCGAACGCGCGCAAGGTGGCCGAATTCCTGGCCGCGCATCCCGCCATCGAACGGGTGAATTGGCCGGGCCTGCCGGCGCATCCGGGCCATGCGATCGCGAAGCGCCAGATGCGGGGGCATGAAGGCATGTTCGGCGCGATGCTGAGCGTGGAGTTGCGCGGCGGTTACGACGCTGCGCTGGCGCTGGCGCGTGGCACGAAGATCTTCACCAACGCGACGTCATTGGGTGGCTGCGAATCGCTGATCGAGCACCGCGCTTCGTCGGAAGGCGCGCACACGCATTCACCGCCGGGACTGGTGCGGCTGTCGGTGGGGCTGGAAGATGCCGATGACCTGGTCGCGGATCTACGCGAGGCACTGGCATCGTAGGGCGGGTTTTCATCCCGCCGGACCGACTGCGGCGGCCAAGCCCGGTCCTGGGCGGCTCAAGGCTCGGCGTGTGGATTCACGTCATCCCGTTTCGTCGATCCGCCAATCCTGAACCGGCATGTCGGCGCCCCATGCAACATGCATTGCGTGCGTTGCACCGGGTGCCCGGTCGCGGCGCTCATGAACGCCAAGTCGAACCGGCACACGTCGGGGTGCTTCCGGGCCAGCGCATGGAACACGCAGTTCCACGCCTCGACTTCGATGTGTCCACCCGACTCCACCGCCTGCGCCTCATAACCCAGCACATCCATCTGCTCGGCCAACAGGCGTGCGGCTTCGTCCGGATCGGCCGCGGCCGAGACCCGTTCGGCGGCGTCCTTGCCGAGCTTCGCGCCCATGTCGGCCAGCATCGCCTGCACCGCCGCAACGCCTCCGTGCGCGTACAAATACTCCAGCATGCCACCTGCCATCAGCGCGTAGTTGCGCGGGAACAGTTCGCGCCCGGCCGGCATCAGGACAAAACATGCGCGCGGCCGGCCGCCACTCGGGATCGCCTCGCCGCGCGCGACGAAGCCCTGCGCCATCAACGCGGTCAGGTGCTGCCTGACCGCGTTGTGGGTAATGCCGACCGCCTGGCACAACGCTTCCACCGTCGCACCTTGCGGCGAAAGCAGCAGCTTGCGCAGCAGCTTCTGCTGGGTGTCGCCGAGTTGACGCAGGGCGGCCGCGCGCTTCATCCGGTCAGTGTGCCTTGTTCGGGAACTGCTTGGCGATGCCATCCGCCAGCACGTCCGCAATCATGCCCATGTGATGCTGCATTTCGGTCCAGGACTTCGCCTGCTGGGCGGCGGGCGCATTCGACATCATCTCGTCGATCTGGGTCTTGTGGTCGTTGACGTGCATCATGAGCGCACCCTGCAAGGCGCCCTCGGTCCAGTTCGGATTGGCGCCGGCCAGGAACTTCGCGATTGCCGTGCCGTTGGTCGCCAGATCGTTCATGGCCTTCTGTTCGCCGGCCTTGTCGCCGGCCTTGGTGGTGTCGGTCAGCGCCTTCACGCCCATCCAATGCCCGGCCAGCAATTTCAGCAGGCCGTCGCCCGCGGCCTTGCCGTAGAAGCCCGCGACCGCGTCGGAGAGCTGTTTGGCATTGGCGACCACGGCATCAGCGGCCTTCTTTGCGTCGGCCTGGTTGCCAGCGTGCACCGCCAGCGCGTAATCGCGGGTCGCCGCGATGTGGCCGTGCCAGAGCGAGCGCAACGCTTGGTGCAACTGCGGGGCTGCCGGCGCCTGCGCGGCAGCCGAAGCAGCCTGAGCGGTTTCGGCGAAAGCCGCGGGTGCGCTGGCGACCAGCGCGAGCCCCAACGCGAGCGCACAGGCGATCGAAAGTTGTTTCATGAAGATTCTCCTGAGGTGGTGGTCGTCGGTATGGCGACCTGGCCATCATCAGCCCTTCAGACATATAGTAAATATGTATATGTGTAAAGTTGGCATGAACGACCTTGGCGCCTCTGTCGAACCCGTGAATTCCACCCGTCTCCCGATTGCGGCGCACCAAGCACCGGGTCCGGCAGGTCGAGGCCCGGCCTACGGTTTCTGGAAGCGAGGCATGGCGTCCCGCAATGCGGTCAGCCGTTCCACGGGGTCGGTGACTTCCAGCAACTGCTGGCGCTCGGCGTCGCCCAGCGGCAACAGTTCGGCCAGCCGGAAGCCGACCCAACTGGCATCCTCGTAACGCTCGCGGGGGCCATTCCGCCACGACAATCCGGCCTGCTCGGCCAGGCGTTCCAGGATCGCGGGCAGCAGCGAGAACTCGACGGGCACCGGCATGATCGGTTCGTCCGGCCATTCGCGCACTTCGCCGATCACCAGCCCGTTGCCGCGGACGCGTGATTTCTGCACCCGAAAGCGCGCGCCGCCGGTAACGCTGATGCCTAGCAATCCGTCGGGCAACGTGTCGAAGTCGACGATGCTGGCGAGCGTGCCGACCGCCGCTGGCAGCGCCGGTTCGCCGGCTTCGTGGCCCTGCATGATCAGGCACACGCCGAAGCCACGCCCGCTGCGCGCGCACTCGCGCACCATATCGAGATAGCGTGCCTCGAAAATGCGCAGCCCGAGCGTGCTGCCCGGGAACAGCACGGCATTGAGCGGAAACAACGGGATCTCGTGGCGCTTCACACCCCGAGTCTAGCCCGCGCGCAAGCCCTCCAGGAACCGCCGCGGCGCATTCTCGAAACCGCCGTTCGACATGAACAGCACGTGGTCGCCGGCACGCACATCGAGGCGCAGCGCAGCGAGCAACGCATCGACCGACGCGGCGGCCGACCCGCGCCCACCCAGAGCGGTGATCACGCGCTCGGCATCCCATGGCAATTCGGGACGCTGCAGCAGCAGCACCACGTCGGCATCGGCCAATGACGGCGCCAGGGCGGCCGCGTGGGCGCCCGCGCGCATGGAGTTGGAGCGCGGCTCCAGCGCCACCACGATACGCGCGCTGCCGACTTTCGCGCGCAGGCCCGCCAGCGTCGTGGCGATGGCGGTCGGATGATGCGCGAAATCGTCGTAGACCTGAACGCCGTTGACCTCGCCCAAAGCTTCCATCCGGCGCTTGACGCCCTGGAAGCTCGCGAAAGCGGGCAGCAGCGCACGCGGATCGACGCCCGCCGCCTTCGCCGCGGCGAGTGCGGCGAGCGCGTTCATCACGTTGTGGCGGCCGAGAAGATTCCAGCGCACCTCACCCAGGGTTTCACCCTTGCGGACCACTGCAAATGCGGAACCGTCCGCTTCGGTCATTCGCGCGCGCCAGTCACCCGCATCGATGCCGAACGTTTCCACCGGCGTCCAGCAGCCCATCGCCAGCACTTCCTTCAGACGTTCGTCTTCCGCGTTGACGATCAATCGACCGTTGCCGGGCACCGTGCGCACCAGGTGGTGGAACTGGCGCTGGATCGATGCCACGTCGGGAAAGATGTCCGCGTGGTCGTATTCGAGATTGTTGAGGACCGCGATGCGCGGCCGGTAATGCACGAACTTCGAACGCTTGTCGAAGAACGCGGTGTCGTATTCGTCCGCTTCCAGAACGAACGGGATCGCCGCAGGCGATTCCTTGTTTCCTTCTCCCCCCGGGAGAAGGGGCGTGAAAACGCCGTCTTTTCTTCTGCGCGCAGCGCCAGATGAGGGTTCGGATTCGCGCGTGCCAGCACTTTGTGTACCCGAACCCTCACCCCTGCCCCTCTCCCGGGGGGAGAGGGGTTCAAGAGCACCCATCCTTGCCGACACCCCGAAATTTCCCGGCACGCCGCCGATCAGGAACCCGGGCGCCAAGCCCGCCGCATCGAGCAGGTGCGCAAGAAGACTGGAAGTAGTGGTCTTGCCGTGGGTGCCCGCCACGGCCAGCACTTCGCGACCGTGCAACACGTTCTCGCCCAGCCACTGCGGGCCGGAGATGTACGGCAACCCGGCATCCAGCATGTACTCGACCGAAGGATTGCCGCGCGACAACGCATTGCCGACCACGACGAGGTCCGGCGCCGGCTTCAGGTGTTCGGCGGACCAGCCTTCCTGCAGCGTGATGCCCAGCGCGCGCAATTGATCGCTCATCGGCGGATAGACATTGGCGTCGGAGCCTTCCACCTCGATGCCCCGCTCGCGTGCCAGCGCCGCGATGCCGCCCATGAACGTGCCGCAGATGCCGAGGATATGGATGCGCATGGCTTTCCGCGAAACCTCAGGCCACGCCGATCACGCCGGCGATCAGCGCCGCGACGATCAGGTTGACGAAGGTCAGCAGCAGGAACACCAGCACGCCGCCGGCCACCGGAATTTCGAGCGCCCGGCGCAAGACGCCGACCCATGCGCAGAACTGCCAGATCACCAGCACCGCGATCGCCAGCATCACTGGCGCCTGGTGGCCGGTCACCTCCGGCAAATGCGCCGGATCGGCCATCATCTGCTGCTGCCACACTTTCACCGGAAGCAACAGCGTCAGCAGGTTCTTGGCCAGCCCGAACAGCAGGTACACCGCCGCCAGCGCGCTGGCCGTCTGCACGAAACGCTCCGACTTGCTGGCACCGCGCAACAACAGGAACACCAGCCAGACCATCGCCAGCCCGCCGACGACCGCCCCGGTGATCAGCGCCGGCTTGACGCCGTCATGCAGGTTGAACGCCACCTGCAGTGCGCCGCACGCCACCAGCAGCCCGACCAGCAACCGCGGCGAATACGGCATGTCCTCCGGACCGCGCCGGAACAGGCTGATGTCGCGCAGGCTGGCGAGGAATTCGTGCAAGTTCACGCGCTGGCGGGTGCGCGCGCGCGCAACGCGGCGAGCACGCGATCGCCGATGGCCTCGATCGTGCCGACGCCGTCGATTTCGGTCAGCAGTCCGCGCTGCGCGTAGAAATCCGCCACCGGTGCGGTCTGTTCCGCATACACGGCGAGGCGCTTGCGCACCGTTTCCGGATTGTCGTCGGCGCGATGTTCCTGCTCGAAGCGGATCTCGCAGCGCTTGATGATGGCCGCATCGGGCACGTTCAACTTCACTACCGCATGCAGCGGTTGGCCGACGCGCCCAAGCAAGGCGTCCAGCGCGTTCGCCTGCGGGACGTTGCGGGGGTAGCCATCCAGGATGAAACCGGGTTGGGTATCGGGTTGCGCGAGGCGCTCTTCCAGCAGGCCCAGCACGATGTCGTCGGAAACCAGTTGCCCCGCTTCCATCACGGCTTTCGCCTGCAAGCCCAGCGGGGTGCCGGCCTTGACGGCGGCGCGCAACAGATCGCCGGTGGAGATGTGCGCCAGTCTGAGTTCCACCTTCAGCCGCTTGGCCTGGGTGCCCTTGCCCGAACCGGGCGCGCCGAGCAATACGATGCGCATGCCTTTCCTTCGTCGGCCCGCAGCAGTTGCGGCGCCTTCATTACAAATTGCCGATTGGCGGGTTACGCTAATGGCTGCGCAACCACCCCGTCAACGCCGCGCCAGGAAGGGAACCCCGCATGCACGCGACCCCGAAAACGACAGGCCCGGCATCACCGGGCAAGCTATTGTACGCGCAGTCCGGCGGGGTCACGGCCGTGATCAACGCCACCGCAGCAGCGGTGATCGAAACCTGCCGCAAGCGCAAGGTCGCGGCCTATGCCGCGCGCAACGGCATCCTCGGCGCGCTGCGCGAGGACCTGATCGACACCACGAAAGAATCGCCGGCCGCGATCCGCGCGCTCGCGCATACACCCGGTGGCGCGTTCGGCTCGTGCCGGGTGAAGCTGAAGTCGCTGGAAGACGATCGCGCGCGTTACGAGCGCCTGATCGAAGTGTTCCGCGCCCACGACATCCGCTGGTTCCTCTACAACGGCGGCAACGATTCGGCCGACACGGCGCTGAAGCTGTCGAAGCTCGGCAAGGCGATGGGCTACGACATCCGCTGCATCGGCGTGCCGAAAACCGTGGACAACGATCTGGCCGTCACCGATTGCTGCCCCGGCTTCGGCTCGGTCGCGAAATACACGACGGTGTCCTTGCGCGAATGCGCGTTGGACGTGATGTCGATGATGGACACCTCCACCAAGGTGTTCGTGATGGAGGTGATGGGCCGCCACGCTGGCTGGATTGCGGCCTCCGCCGGCCTTGCGGGCGAAGGTCCCGACGACGCGCCGCACATGATCCTGTTTCCCGAACTGGAATTCGATCCGGAGAAATTCCTCGCGCGCGTGCGTGACACCGTCGACCGCGTGGGCTGCTGCGTGATCGCGGCCAGCGAAGGCATCAAGTACGCCGATGGCAAGTTCGTCGCCGACGCGCACGCCGGCACCGACGCATTCGGGCACACGCAACTCGGCGGCGTCGCGCCCGCGCTGGCCGGCATGGTGCGCGACAAGCTGAAACTGAAAACGCACTGGGCGATGCCCGATTACCTGCAACGCTCGGCGCGCCATATTGCGTCCAAAACCGACCTCGACCAGGCCCTCGCGGTAGGCAAGGCGGCCGTGGAACTGGCCTTGGGCGGCGAAAATGCGGTGATGCCGGTGATCGCGCGCACGTCCGATGCGCCGTACCGCTGGAAGATCGAAACCGCGAAACTCGACAAGATCGCCAATCGCGAAAAGAAGCTGCCGCGCGCGTTCATCTCGAAGGACGGCTTCCACATCACGGCTGCCGCGCGCCAATACCTCTCGCCGCTGATCCGCGGCGAAGCGCCGCCGCCCTATGGCAGGGACGGTCTGCCGGAATACGTCACGCTGAAGAACGTCGCTGTCAAACGGAAGCTGCCGACGTTCGACGTGTAGATTGGTGCTGAGTCGAGCTTCAGCCGGCGAAGCCCAACGAGTGCCAGACATTCCATAGTTGGGCTTCATCCGCAAAGAACGCGGATTCAGCCCAACCTACGTGCGCGAACGGTAGGTCGGGCTGAGCCGGTTTCATCGGCGAAGCCCAACACTACCGAACCACCTACACCGCGTCCGCGAACAATGAATTCAACTCACCATGGCTCGCGTTGTCGGCGAAGCCGTCGAACCGGCCCTCCGCCAGACCGCGCGCGGTGCGCAGGAATCCGCCCCACGCCGAACCGGCCAGCGCGCCGCCTACGCTGACGCGGCGCACGCCGAGCTTCGCAAAATCCTGCAGGGACGCGGGCACCGACCGTCCCACCAGCACGTTGACCGGTTTCGGCGCAACGGCGTCGACGATCGCGCGAATTTCTTCCGGCTTGCCCGCGCCGGGCGCGTACAGGCAGTCGGCGCCGGCTTCGGCGTACGCGCGCAAGCGCTTGACCGATTCGTTCAGAGGATCGGCATGCCCGACGAGAAAACATTCGGCGCGACCGATCAGCATCACGTCCTCGCCCGACGCGTCGATCGCCGCGCGCGCCGCGCGCATGCGCGCGACCGCCCCGTCGAAGTTGTACAAGGGCTGTGACGCGTCGCCCGTCGAATCCTCGATCGACAATCCCGCCACGCCGGTCTCGACGCAACGGCGCACGTTCCTCTGCAAGCCGTCAATGTCCCGCGCGTGGCCGTCCTCGAAATCGGCGTTGACCGGCAACCCGGTGGCTTCGACCATTGCGTGGCAATGCGCCAGCACCTCTTCCACGTCCATCGCGTTGTCGGGATGCGCGCGCGACCAGGCAAAACCGGAACTGGTGGTCGCCAGCGCCTTGAAGCCCAACCGCTCGAGCGCACGGGCGGAGCCCACATCCCACGGATTCGGAATCAGGAAGCAGCCGGATTCGTGCAGCTTGCGGAAAGCCGCGCGGCGCGCGGCATAACGGTGGTCGGTCATTTCTTGCTGGTCCTTTGGAACCGCGGCGTGCGCCCGGAGCCCCGCATTCTAGGCTCGTCGAATGGCCATGATGGAACGGCCCGGCGCCCACTGGTCAGCCGCGGGACCCGCGCTATACTCCTGGGAATGCCCGTTGTGGTGGTTCCGCGAACGGTTGCGACCGTCCAGTGGACGGTCGCGTGAGCGGAACCGGGGAGGCAGGATGCCGACCGGATGTGCGCGCCATGGACGGCTCGTGCAAGTCAGCTCAATGACCGCGTACTCCCATTTACCAACTTGATAAGGGGTTGTCCCAATGCTGGAACAGTACGGAATATGGATCGCGCTGGGTTGCGCGATCGTCGCGATTCTTTATGGCGTGGTGTCGACCGGCTGGATCATGAAACAGCCTGCCGGCAACGACCGCATGCGCGAGATTGCGCAGGCGGTGCAGGAGGGCGCGAAGGCTTACCTGAACCGCCAATACCGCACCATCGCGCTCGCGGGCATCGTGCTGTTCCTGCTCATCGGTTTTCTGATCAGCTGGCCCGCGGCGGTCGGCTTCGCAATCGGCGCGATCCTGTCCGGTGCGGCCGGTTACATCGGCATGAACGTGTCGGTGCGCAGCAACGTGCGTACCGCCGAAGCGGCACGGGGCGGCATTTCCAAGGCACTGGGCGTAGCGTTCCGCGGCGGCGCGATCACCGGCATGCTGGTGGTGGGCCTGGCGCTGCTGGGCGTCACTGCTTATTACATCGTCCTGACGCTCGGCTTCGGCTACGCCCAGGACACCGCGCTGCATGCGCTGGTCGGCTTGGCGTTCGGCTCCTCGCTAATTTCGATCTTCGCGCGCCTCGGCGGCGGCATCTTCACCAAGGGCGCGGACGTCGGCGCAGATCTCGTCGGCAAGGTCGAAGCCGGCATTCCGGAAGACGATCCGCGCAATCCTGCGGTGATCGCCGACAACGTGGGCGACAACGTGGGCGACTGCGCGGGCATGGCGGCCGACCTGTTCGAAACCTACGTGGTGACGCTGGTCGCGACGATGCTGATGGGCGGCGTGCTGGCCGCCGGCAATTTGACTGCGACGCTGTACCCGCTGGTGCTGGGCGGCGCCTCGATCATCGCTTCCGTGATCGGCACGTACTTCGTGCGTACCAATGGCCGCGGCAAGATCATGAACGCGCTGTACAAGGGCGTGTTCGTGTCGGCGGTGCTGGCCGCGCTGGCGTTCTGGTTCATCACCGGCGCGATGTTCCCGAACGGCTTCTCGATCGAGAACGGCGCCACGGTCATCACCAGCGCGAGCCTGTTCGGCGCGGCGCTGACGGGCCTCGTCCTGACCGCGCTGATGGTGGTGATCACCGAGTACTACACCGCCACCGAATACAAGCCGGTCAAGCACGTGGCGCAGGCCTCGACCACCGGCCACGCGACCAACATCATCGCGGGCCTCGGCGTATCGATGAAGGCGACCGCGCTGCCGGTACTCGCGGTGTGCGCGGCGATCTACGCGTCGTACTGGATGGCCGGTTTGTACGGCATCGCGATCGCGGCCACCGCGATGCTGTCGATGACCGGCATGATCGTGGCGCTGGACGCCTACGGCCCGATCACCGACAACGCCGGCGGCATCGCCGAAATGGCTGGCCTGCCGGACGACGTGCGCGGCGTCACCGATCCGCTGGACGCGGTCGGCAACACCACCAAGGCGGTGACCAAGGGTTACGCGATCGGCTCGGCCGGTCTCGCCGCGCTGGTGCTGTTCGCCGACTACACGCACAACCTGTCGCTGCAGCACCCGGGCTTCACGTTCGACTTCTCGCTTTCCAACCACATGGTGATCATCGGCCTGCTGATCGGCGGTCTGGTGCCGTTCCTGTTCGGCGCAATGGCGATGGAAGCGGTGGGCCGCGCAGCGGGCTCGGTGGTGGAAGAAGTCCGCCGCCAGTTCCGCGAGATCAAGGGCATCATGGAAGGCACCGGCAAGCCGGATTATTCGCGCGCCGTCGACCTGCTGACGAAATCCGCGATCAAGGAAATGATCATCCCGTCGCTGCTGCCGGTCGTCGTGCCGATCCTGGTCGGCTTCATCCTGGGACCGGAAGCGCTCGGCGGCGTGCTGATCGGCACGATCGTCACGGGCCTCTTCGTCGCGATCTCGATGACCACCGGCGGCGGCGCCTGGGACAATGCCAAGAAGTACATCGAGGACGGCAACTTCGGCGGCAAGGGTTCCGAGGCCCACAAGGCCGCGGTCACCGGCGACACCGTGGGCGATCCGTACAAGGACACCGCAGGCCCGGCGGTGAACCCGCTGATCAAGATCATCAACATCGTGGCGCTCCTGATCATCCCGCTGCTGATGGTGCATTGACCGGTGCTGCCGCATTGAACGAAAAGCCCCGCCCCGCGGGGCTTTTCATTTGGCTCATGACTTTCGTCACACGCGTCCAGGCGCGGGCCGGGCGACACTCCCGTGAGGGACCCACGGGGACGGCAAATCATGAAGACCTTCTGCGCGGCTTTGGCCTTGGGCGTCACGATTTCAGGCATGGCACTGGCACAACCACCGGCGACATCGAGCGCAACGGCGGCCGCATCGTCGAACGATCCTTACCTGTGGCTCGAACCCAGCCATGACGCGCGCGCACTGGAATGGGTGCACGCACAGAATGCCGTCACCAAGAAAGCCTTCATGGCATCGTCGGAATTCGACAAGACGCGCGGCCGGATCCTCGAGGTGCTCGATTCCGAAGCACGCATTCCGTACGTGTCGCGGATGGGCGACTACCTCTACAACTTCTGGCAGGACAAGGCGCACCCGCGCGGCATCTGGCGACGCACCACACTCGCCGAATATCGAAAAGCCGACCCGAAATGGGAGACGGTGCTGGACATCGACGCGCTCAACAAGGCCGAAGACAAGAAGTGGGTGTTCAAGGGCGCCGAATGCATGAAGCCCGATTACGTGCATTGCCTGGTGTCGCTGTCGCCGGGCGGCGGCGACGCGGTGGAAGTGCGCGAATTCGATCTGCCATCGAAGTCCTTCGTGAAAGGCGGCTTTTTCCTGCCGGTCGCGAAAACCGAGATCGGCTGGATCGATGCCGATCACGTTTATGTCGGCACCGATTTCGGACCGGGCTCGATGACCAAGTCGAGCTACCCGCGCATCGTCAAGGAATGGACGCGCGGCACGCCGCTCTCGGCAGCGAAGGTCGTGTACGAAGGCAAGCCGACCGATCTCGCGATCGGCGCCTATCACGATCGCACGAAGGGTTACGAGCGCGATTTCGTTTCGGTGCAGAAGGACTTCTTCCACGGCGACATGTACCTGCGCAAGAGCGGCAAGCTCACGAAGATCGACGTGCCGGAAGACGCCAACGCCGATGTACACCGCCAGTGGCTGCTGGTGCTGACCAAATCGCCATGGACGACCGGCGGCAAGACCTGGCCCGCCGGTGCGCTGATCGCGATGAACTTCGATGATTTCATGGCCGGCAAGCGCGACTTCACCGCGCTGTTCACGCCGGATGCGCACACCGCGCTCGCGAGCTATTCGTGGACGCAGCACCACCTGATCCTCGACGTGCTGGATGACGTGAAAAGCCGCCTCGACGTGCTGACGCCGCCGGCATCCGGCACCGGCGCTTGGCAACACCAGGCTTTGCCGGGCGCGCCGAAGTTCAGCACCGTCGCGGTCGTCGATACCGACCCGGATCACTCCGACGAATACTGGCTTACCGTCACCGGCTTCCTCGCCCCGCCGTCGCTGGAGCGCGGCGTGCTGGGCACCGAACCCGCGAAGAAGATCAAGCAGGAGCCGGCATTTTTCGACGCCTCGAAGTTCGAGGTCAGCCAGCATTTCGTGACGTCGAAAGATGGCACCCGTGTGCCGTACTTCCAGATCGCGCCGAAGGACATGAAACTTGATGGCAGCAATCGCACGCTGGAATATGGCTACGGCGGTTTCGAGGTTTCCCTGACGCCGCACTACTCCGGCACGATCGGCCGCGCATGGCTCGAACGCGGTGGCGTGTACGTGGTCGCCAACATCCGCGGCGGCGGCGAATACGGCCCGGCGTGGCACAAGGCCGCGTTGAAAGCCAACCGTCCGAAGGCGTACCAGGACTTCGCCGCGGTCGCGGAAGACCTGATCAAGCGCGGCGTCACCTCGCCACAACACCTCGGCGCCGAGGGCGGCAGCAACGGCGGCCTGTTGATGGGCAACATGCTGACCAAGTATCCGCAACTCTACGGCGCGATCGCCTGCGAAGTACCGCTGCTCGACATGAAGCGCTACGTGCACCTGTCGGCCGGCGCCTCGTGGATCGCCGAGTACGGCAACCCCGACGATCCCAAACAGTGGGACTTCATCAAGACCTTTTCGCCTTACCAGAACGTCAAGCCGGACATGCATTATCCGGACGTGCTGTTCTACACGACGACCAGTGACGATCGCGTGGGCCCCGCGCAGGCGCGCAAGATGGCCGCGCGGATGGAAGCGATGGGCTACAAGAATGTTTGGTTCTTCGAGAACACCGAAGGCGGCCACGGCGCCGGCGCCGATAACCAGCAGTCGGCGACCATGCACGCGTTGGCCTACGACTTCCTGTGGGACAAGTTGATGTGATCATCCCTGATCACGGGGGTGCCCGAACATGCGTCCAACCGGCACCGCTCCGCGTTTTCAGGCACCAGAACAGTCTTCCCTGGCCTGACTTCCCACCGACAGCGCCTTCGATCCAGACACGCGTACCCGAGAGCCCCGCCCTGCGCGGGGCTTCTTTTTGTCGGATGGCGCGGTGGCGCGCGCTGGGCTGTCGTAAAATGTACGGCTTTCGCAAGGACTTTACCCATGGGCCTGGACCTCGTCCCCGCCGGCCGCAACGTGCCGGACGACGTCAACGTCGTCATCGAAATCCCCAAGGATGCCGAGCCCGTGAAGTACGAGGTGGACAAGGCCTCCGGCGCGATCTTCGTGGATCGCGTGCTGTCGACGCCGATGCGCTACCCGTGCAATTACGGCTACATCCCGAACACGCTTTCGGGCGACGGCGATCCGGTCGACGCGCTGGTGCTGCTGCCGCTGCCGCTGATCGCCGGATCGGCGGTGCGCTGCCGGCCGGTGGGCATGCTGAACATGGATGATGAAGCCGGCCACGACACCAAGCTGATCGTCGTACCCGACGACAAGGTGTTCAAGGGTTACGCGCACATCCGCGACATCCATGACGCGCCGCAGCACTGGCGCGACCGCATCGCGCACTTCTTCGAACACTACAAGGACCTGGAATCCGGCAAGTGGGTGAAGATCGTGGGCTGGGGCGATGCCGCCGCCGCGCGCACGGAGATCCGCGAATCAGTCGAGCGCTACCAGCAGGCGCCGGAAAAGCCGAAGTTCTGAGGAGCAGGGATGAGGGGCGCGCGAATAGCACAAGCCCCTCATCACTTTGGGCAGGGCAAGCAAACCTCCGGACGCCGCGCCATGTCGCTCTGTGTTAGCGTGGCGGGATGAACAACAAGACCCGCCGCACCAGCATTGTCGCCACCCTCGGCCCGGCCACCGACGCGCCCGGCATGCTGGAAAACATCCTGCGCGAAGGCGTGGCCGTGGTGCGACTGAATCTGTCGCACGGCAAGCCCGAGGATCATCTGCGACGCGCGCGCGAAGCGCACGCCGCCGCGGCGAATCTGAATCGCGAAGTCGGCGTGCTGGCGGACCTGCAAGGCCCCAAGATCCGCATCGAAAACTTCGCCACCGGCCCGGTGCAGCTCGAACCCGACGCCGATTTCACGCTGGATTGCCGTGCCGAAGCGCCGCCCGGCGATGCCACGCGCGTGGGCGTCAGTTATCTCGGCCTGCCGCAGGACATGAAGGAAGGCGACCGGCTGCTGTTGGACGACGGCTTGGTCGAACTCGAAGTCAAGAACATCGAGGGCGATCAAATCCATTGCCGGGTCGCGGTGGGCGGCAAGCTGTCCGACCGCAAGGGTCTCAACCGCAAGGGCGGCGGCCTGTCGCTGGGCGCGCTGTCGGACAAGGATCGCGCCGACATCAAGCTCGCGGCACAACTTCGCGCCGACTTTCTCGCGGTGTCGTTCGTGCGTTCCGCGGCCGATATCGAGGAAGCCCGTAAGTTGCTCCGCGAGGCCGGCGGCAACGCCTGGCTGGTGGCGAAGATCGAGCGCGCCGAGGCCATCGAGAAATTGGAAGAAATCATCGATGCCTCCGACGCGGTGATGGTCGCGCGCGGCGATCTGGGCGTCGAGATCGGCGACGCCGAATTGCCAGGCCTGCAGAAGAAGATCATCCGCGAATCGCTGGCCCGCAACCGCGCCGTGATCACCGCGACGCAGATGTTGCAGTCGATGGTCGAATCGCCCATCCCGACCCGCGCCGAAGTGCTGGACGTCGCCAATGCGGTGCTGGACGGCAGCGACGCGGTGATGCTGTCGGCCGAATCCGCGGCCGGCAAGCACCCCGACCTCGCCGTCGCCGCGATGAGCCGGATCTGTTTCGGCGCCGAGCGCCAGTTCGAGCCGACCGAAGACATTTCCGCCCTCACCCATCGCCTCGACCGTACCGACCAGGCCGTGGCCATGGCCGCGATGTTCCTGGCCACGCAAATGCCGATACGCGCGATCGTCGCGCTGACCGAGTCGGGTACCACTGCGCAATGGCTGTCGCGCTACCGCTCGTCGGTGCCGATCTACGCGCTGACGCCGAGCGCGGAAGCGCGCCGCCGCATGCTGCTGTTGCGCGACGTCCGGCCCATCCCGTTCGCCGGCCACGACACCTATCCGGCGCTGGTGGTGCGCGAAGCCGTGCGGCAACTGTTCCAGCGCGGCGACCTGGTCGAAGGCGACCGCGTGTTGCTGACCCACGGCGATCACACCGGCCGCGGCGGCGGCACCAATACCTTGAAACTGCTCCGCGTCGGTCCGGACGGGATTGCCGAAAGCTTGCGGGATTTATGATGAAGCACGGGACCCGGAATTCGGGACTCGTACATTTTCCTCGCCTTCCGGGGCGACCGATGCTCCAGCGTCGATCGAACCCGGAAATCCAGATTCAGCAGTGATTCGCGGTGAACCACCCATGCGTCGATCCATGCTTGCCATCGCCCTGTTGGCCACCAGCGCCGCCGGTTTTGCCGCGGTCGGCCCCAACGTTCGCACGGTCCAGCCCGACCAGCGCGACAACTACTGGGTGATGACCAACACCTCGCTGAATGTCGACGTGCCCAACAGCGGCGTGAACCTCAGCAAGCCGACCTGCGCGGCGGTCACCTACCTGATCGGCTCGGATGGCGTGACCCGCGACATCGTGGTGCGCAGGACTATCCCCGCGGGCGACCTGAAAACGGTGGCGGCGAGCGCGGTCAAGGACATGCACTACGTGCCGGGCAAGGACAACGTCGGACGCGAACCGGTGTTCACCTACATCATCATCCCGTTCAACCTGCCGGCCGATCCAACGGCGCGGAAGCAGATCACCGGCGCCTGCACCCTCAAGGATTTCCCGCAGGCGTATCGCTGATTGCCTGTTCCCCTCTCCCTCGGGAGAGGCGGCCGCAGGCCGAGCGCGTAGCGCGGGGGATGAGAATTCGGATACACCTTCATCACGCGTGCCCGGATCCCCACCCGCCCCCTCGGGCACCTTCTCCCGGAGGGACAGGGAAAAGGCAAAAAATCCCATGCTCGCCTATACTTGGCGGTCCACCTCCATGAGCGGAAAACCGTCATGAGCATCGACCAAATGGAAGCCGTCGCGCAGGCAATGGTTGCGCCCGGCAAGGGCATCATCGCGATCGACGAATCCTCGGGCACCATCAAGAAGCGCTTCGATGCGGTCGGCGTGCCCGACAGCGAGGAACACCGCCGCGCCTACCGCGAAATGCTGCTGACGGCGCCCGGACTTTCCGAACACATTTCCGGCGCGATCCTGTACGACGAAACGATCCGCCAGTCCACCAAGGCAGGCGTGCCGTTCACCAAAGTGATGAAGGACGCCGGCATCATTCCCGGCATCAAGGTCGACATGGGTGCCAAACCGCTTGCGGGTTTTCCGGGCGAACTGGTCACCGAGGGCCTCGACGGCCTGCGCGGCCGGCTGGAAGAGTACGTGAAGCTGGGCGCCGAGTTCGCCAAGTGGCGCGCGGTGATCACGATCGGCGACGACATGCCTTCGAGCACCTGCATCGATGCCAACACCCACGCGTTGGCGCGCTACGCCGCGCTGTGCCAGGAAGCCGGCATCGTGCCGATGGTCGAGCCCGAAGTGCTGATGGACGGCGACCACGATATCGAAACCTGCTACGAGGTCACCGAGGCCACGCTGCGCTCGCTGTTTTCTGCGCTGTACGAACACAACGTGATGCTGGAAGGCACGATCCTGAAAGCCAGCATGGTGCTGTCCGGCAAGGATTGCGATGAGCAAGCCGGCATCGAGGAAGTCGCCGAATCGACGATCCTGTGCCTGAAGTCCGCGGTGCCGGCGGTGTTGCCGGGCATCGTGTTCCTGTCGGGTGGCCAGAGCGACGAGGACGCCACCGCGCACCTCAACGCGATGAACCGGCTCGGCCCGCATCCGTGGCCGCTGTCGTTCTCCTACGGCCGCGCGATGCAGCAGGCCGCGCTGCACCTGTGGGCCCAGGATCTGGAGGGCAATTTCGCCGCCGCGCAGAAGATCGTGGTCGAACGCGCCCGCGACAACGGGTTGGCTGCGCTCGGCCAGTGGAAGAAAGCGGCTTGATTTGTGCGATCGTCCGTGATCGCTGCTTCGTTGACGTCGGTTGAGCAGCGACACCGATTCCGGTCCGAATACACCAGAACGACCTTCCTGGCCTGACTTTCCACAACAGCCGCTTCGAACGAAGTATCGGCCGAAAAGAGGCAACACCAAACCGCCGGTACCCGCCGGCGGTTTTTGTTTTGGCCGTTGCATCCCGCAACCATTCTCTTTATCTTGATAGAAAGATATATGGATGCCGGATGCCGATGACGCCGATTTCGCTGGAATTCTTCCCGCCCAAGAACGACGAGCAACGCGCGCAGCTCGAACGCGCATTGCCGAAGCTGACTGTGCTGGCGCCGGAGTTCGTCAGCGTCACGTTCGGTGCGGGCGGGTCGACGCTGACCCACACGCCGCGCACGGTGCGGCACCTGCGCGAAATCCACGCGCTGGAAGTGGCGCCGCACGTGTCGTGCATGGGCGGATCGCGCGAGGAAATCGCTGCCTTGCTGAACGATTACCGCGAACTCGGCTGCAAGCGCATTGTCGCGTTGCGCGGTGACCTGCCGTCGGGCATGGCCTCGCCAGGCGATTTTCGTTACGCGTCGGACCTGGTCGAATTCATCCGCCGCGAACACGATGGATATTTTCACATCGAGGTCGCGTGCTATCCGGAATGCCACCCGCAGTCCGACCACGCCCAAGTCGATCTCAAGCACTTCAAGGCCAAGGTGGACGCCGGCGCCGACGGCGCGATCACCCAATATTTCTTCAACGCCGATGCGTATTTCCGTTTCGTGGACGATGCGCGCGCGGCCGGCGTCACGATTCCGATCGTGCCGGGCGTGATGCCGATCGCCAATTTCGCGCAGTTGCGGCGCTTCTCGGAAATGTGCGGCGCGGAAATTCCGCGCTGGATCGGCAAGCGGATGGTCGCCTACGGTGACGACGCGGAATCGGTACGGGAATTCGGCGCCGAGGTGGTGGCCGCGATGTGCCGGCGACTGCTCGAAGGCGGCGCACCGGGCCTGCACATCTACACGTTGAATCGCGCGCGCGCCACGACGTCGGTGTTGCAACGTATCGACGGGATGGCGTAGGGCGGGTTCAACCCGCCAATGTATGCCGACGGCGGGGCAAGACCCGCCCTACACTCCCGCCATGGGTTTGCTGCCGAAAATCCTGTGCCTGCTGGCCCTGTCGGCCTGCGCACCCTTGGCGCACGCGCAGATCTACCGCTGTATCGGCGCACACGGCGAACCGGTGTTCTCCGGCCAACCATGCGGCAATCCGGCGCCTGCTTCCACTAACGCAGCCGCGATGGGCGACGCGTTCGGCGACGTCTGTGCGGCGTCACCGCAGGCGCTCAGGCAGGCCATCGGCGAAGCTTTCGCGACGCACGACGTGAACAGGCTCGCCGGGCTGATCCTGTGGCGCGGCATGGATCAGGCTTCCGCACGCAGCACCCTGCGGTCGCTGGCGGAATGGCTGAAGCAGCCGCTGACCGGCATCGCGATCGCCCGCGCGGCAGGGCCACCCTTCGACGACCCCTCGCCCGCCGCTTCGAGCAGCGCAGCCGACGCCGCGCCGCAACCGCCCACCGGCTTCGAAATTTCGACCGCGGATGGCGCCACGCGCGATTTCGGCATCACCGAATTCGGCGGCTGTTGGTGGCTGACGTTCTGAGCATCCGGCGCACGGTTTTGCGCCGCGCCGCGTGTTAGCATCCCGCCGAACCTTTCCGCGCGCCAGTCGCGTTTCGAAATCCCATGCTGAAACTTCTTTGCGCGCTTGCGCTCGCCCTCGTTGCCGCGAGCGCCTGTTCGTCCGACCACCCCGCCGCCATCGCCGATGCCGCCGCGACGCCGGCGGCCGCCAGTTCCGTGACGCCGGCCGTGCGCGACGCCATCACCGCGGCGATCACGCAGATGGCGCCCGGCGCGAAGGTGCAGCAGATCGCGCCCATGCCGATCGCCGGGCTGTTCCAGGTGATCTCGCAAGGCCAGGTGCTGTACATGAGCGGCGACGGGCGTTACGTGATCCAGGGCGATGCCTTCGACATCAAGACCCGCACGCCGCTCAACAGCCTGACGATGAACCGCCTGCGGCGCGATGCGATCGCCAAGCTGTTGCCGGAGGGCATGATCCGTTTCGCACCGGCCGATCCGAAATACACGGTGACGGTGTTCACCGACATCGATTGCCCCTACTGCCGCGCGTTCCACGCCAACATCGCCGAGATCAACAAGCTCGGGATTGCCGTGAATTACCTGTTCTGGCCGCGCAGCGGACTCGGCACGCCGTCGGCGCAGAAAGCCGTGGATGTGTGGTGCGCATCCGACCGCAAGGACGCACTGACGCGCGCATTCGAAGGCCAAAACCCGCGCAACGCCACCTGCCAGTCACCGGTGGCGCACGACTTCAATCTCGGCATGGATTTGGGCGTGGACGGCACGCCCACCATCATCGCCGACAACGGCGTGGTGCTGGGTGGTTACGTCGATCCGCAGGAACTGTTGCGACGGCTGCAGACCGTGCACACCTCGAACTGATGCGCTGCCACTGCCCGCCCCGGAAGCGGGTGGTTCAGCGCTCCGGGCGGGGCTGCTAAAATACCCTGCTCCCTCCGGCTGCGGTTCCCCATCGCCATGATCGTTCTCGACGGGCGCACCGCCCTGTCGGATTTCCGCCTCGACCGACTCAACCTGCGCCTCGGCGCGATCGCCCGGGGCATCCGGGTGCGCGGCGCCCGACAGGTGTATTTCGTCGAATCGAAGTCGCCACTGTCGCCGATCCTGCACCGACGCCTCGCGGAAGTGCTGGATGCGACCGAGGCCCCGCCCGCGGACGCTTCACTGTGGGTGGTGCCGCGGCTCGGCACGTTGTCGCCGTGGTCGTCCAAGGCTACCGACATCGTGCACCACGTCGGCATCCCCGTCTCGCGCGTCGAACGCGGCACCGCATTCCTGATCGAGCATCTTCCGGACCCGGACGATCCCGCCTTTGCCGCCGTCGCCAACGCGCTGCACGATCCGATGACGCAATCGGTGCTGCTGAAACTCGCCGATGCGCGACAGATATTCCTGCGCGGGGAATCCGCGCCACTGTCGGCCGTTGCACTGGGCAACGACGCGCGCACCGCCTTGGAAGGCGCCAACGGCGCACTGGGGTTGGCGCTGGCGCCAGACGAGATCGATTACCTCGTCGACAACTACGCGAAGCTGGGCCGCGATCCCACCGACGCCGAACTGGTGATGTTCGCGCAGGCCAATTCCGAACATTGCCGGCACAAGGTGTTCAACGCCAGCTTCACGGTCGATGGCGAAAAACAGTCGTCCACGCTTTTCGACCTGATCCGCCACACCCACAAGACCTCGCCCGCCTACACGCTGTCGGCGTACAGCGACAACGCCGCGGTGATCGAAGGTTCGAACGGCGCGCGCTTCTTCGCCGATGCCGACGGCGTCTGGCGCACGCACGTCGAGTCGATTCCCTACGCGATCAAGGTCGAAACCCACAACCACCCGACCGCGATTTCACCGTGGCCGGGCGCGGCCACCGGTTCCGGTGGCGAGATCCGCGACGAAGGCGCGGTCGGGCGCGGCGGCAAACCGAAAGCCGGCCTGACCGGTTTTTCCGTCTCGCACCTGCGGATTCCGAATCTGCCGCGGCCATGGGAACAGGAGCGTCCGCTGCCGCCGCGCGTCGCCAGCGCGTTCGAGATCATGCGCGACGGCCCGCTGGGTGCCGCCGGGTTCAACAATGAATTCGGCCGGCCGTGCCTCGCCGGCTACTTCCGCACTTTCGAACTCGAGACCGGCAAACCCGGCATGCGCCACGGCTACGACAAGCCGATCATGCTGGCCGGCGGCGTCGCCAACGTGCGGCCGATGCTGGTGAAGAAGAACAAGCTCGTGCCGGGCGATCAGGTGATCGTGCTGGGAGGTCCGGCGATGCTGATCGGCCTCGGCGGCGGCGCGGCCTCGTCGATGGCGGCCGGTGCCTCCAGCGAGGCGCTCGACTTCGCCTCGGTGCAGCGCGACAACCCCGAGATGCAGCGGCGCTGCCAGGAAGTGATCGACGCCTGCTGCGCATTCGGCGAGACCAGCCCGATCGTCGCGATCCACGACGTGGGCGCGGGCGGGCTGTCGAATGCGATTCCCGAACTGCTGCACGATTCCGGCGTCGGCGGCGACATCGACCTGGACGCGGTGCCGCTGGACGACCCGCAACTCTCGCCCATGCAGATCTGGTGCAACGAATCGCAGGAGCGTTACGTGTTGGGCGTGAAGCCCGCGGACCTCGACAGCTTCCGCGCGCTCTGCGAGCGCGAGCGCTGTCCATTCGCGGTGGTCGGCATCGCCACTGAAGAGCAACGCCTGCGCGTTCGCTCCAAACGCGACCCGCGCGTCATCGACATGGAACTCGCGACGCTGCTCGGCAAGCCGCCGCGGATGCAGCGCGACGCGACGCGCATTGCGCCGCAACTGGACATCATTCCCGACCTCACCGGCATCGGCCTCCACGATGCGATCGAGCGCGTGTTGCGCATGCCGGCGGTCGCGGACAAGGCATTCCTGATCCATATCGGCGATCGCAGCGTCGGCGGGCTCTGCGCGCGCGACCAGTTGGTGGGGCCGTGGCAGGTACCGGTGGCGGACTGCGCGTTGACGCTTGCCGACTTCGAAGGCTACGCCGGCGAAGCGATGGCGATGGGCGAACGCGCGCCGGTCGCGGTGCTGGACGGCGCGGCGTCCGCGCGCATGGCGCTGGGCGAAGCGATCACCAATCTGCTCGCGGCGCCGGTCGCGAGCCTCGAAGAAGTTCGTCTGTCCGCCAACTGGATGGCCGCGATCGGCCACGAAGGCGAAGACGCGGCGCTGTTCGACGCGGTGCAGGCGGTCTCGAAGCAACTGTGCCCTGCGCTCGGGATTTCCATTCCGGTCGGCAAGGATTCGCTGTCGATGCGCACGCTGTGGCGCGATGCCGACCGCGAACAGCGCACCATCGCACCGGTATCGCTGATCGTCAGCGCGTTCGCACGCGTGGGGGACGTGCGCGGTGCATTGACGCCGCAGCTCCGGATGGACGCGGGCGACACGGAACTATGGCTGCTCGACTTGGGCGCCGGGCGTGATCGCCTCGGCGGATCGGTGTTGACGCAAGCCTACGAGCGCGGCGGCGGCGTGCCGCCCGACTTCGAAAATCCCGAACGGCTGCGCGGCCTGTTCGACACGATCCGCGAAGCGCGCGGGAAGAACCTGCTGCTGGCCTATCACGACCGTTCCGATGGCGGCGCGATCGTCGCGCTGCTGGAAATGGCATTCGCCGGCCACTGCGGGCTCGAAATCTTCCTCGACGGCTGGGCCGACAGCGCGCTGCGCGCATTGTTCAACGAGGAACTCGGCGCGGTGGTGCAGGTGCGCGTCGATGACCACGATGCCTTTGCCGCGATCGTCGAAGCCCACGGCCTTGCCGGGATGACGCGGGTGGTCGCGCGCCCCAAGGCCAAGCTCGGCATCAAGCTGTACGGCGGCGACGAAACCGTCGCCAAGTGGAATTGGCGCAAGCTAATTGGTACGTGGCACGAAACCAGCCACGCGATGCAGCGCCTGCGCGACAATCCGGCCTGCGCCGACGCCGAACGCGACTGGCGCAGCGACGACAATGATCCCGGTTTGAATGCGAAGCTGACTTTCGATCCGTCCGACGACATCGCCGCGCCGTATATTGCGAGAGGCGCGCGTCCGCGCGTCGCAGTGTTGCGCGAACAGGGCGTCAACGGCCAGGTGGAAATGGCGGCGGCGTTCACCCGCGCGGGCTTCGACGCGGTGGACGTGCACATGAGCGACCTGGTGGCCGGCCGGCACATGCTGGCCGAGTTCGCCGGTTTTGCCGCGTGCGGCGGATTTTCCTACGGCGACGTGCTGGGCGCGGGCCGCGGCTGGGCCGCGTCGATCCTGTACCACAACGAACTTCGCGACCAGTTCGCGGCGTTCTTCGCCGATGAATCGAAATTCGCCGTCGGCATGTGCAATGGCTGCCAGATGCTGGCGCACCTGAAGTCCATCATCCCCGGCGCCGAGCACTGGCCGACGTTCGCGCGCAACACTTCGGAACAATACGAGTCGCGCCTGGTGACGCTGGAAGTGCTGGACGCGGGCTCGATCCTGTTCCGCGGCATGGCCGGCTCGCGCATCCCGGTGGTCGCTGCGCATGGCGAAGGTCGTGCGGTGTTCGCCGAAGGCAGCAAGGCCGGCAAGGCCACCGCGTGCGTACGCTTCGTCGACAACCGCGGCAAGGCGACCGAAACCTTCCCGTACAACTCGAACGGCTCGCCCGATGGGCTGGCCGGTTTCACTGCCGCGTCCGGGCGCGTGACCATCCTGATGCCGCACCCGGAACGCGTGTTCCGCACGGTGCAGATGAGTTGGCATCCGCGCGAGTGGGGCGAAGACTCGCCGTGGATGCGGATCTTCCGCAACGCGCGGGTGTTCGTCGGCTGAGTGCCCGTCTTACGCGGTGACGGGCGCGTCGGCCTGCGCTTCCGGCGCGGCCACGCGGAAGGCTTCGAGCTTGCGGCACACCGCGTCGATCGATTGGATGGTCGGATAACGCTCCATCGCCACGCCGAAACGCCGCGCGTTGTACACCTGCGGGACCAGGCAGCAATCGGCCAGCGTGGGCGCGTTGCCTTCGCAGAACGGGCCGGTGCGGCTGGCGGCCAGCATGGCTTCGATCGCGTCGAAGCCGATCTCGATCCAGTGCCGCGACCATGCGAGCTTCTGTTCATCGCTCGCACCGAGTTCGCGCTGCAGGTATTGCAGCACCCGCAGGTTGCCGATCGGATGGATGTCGCACGCGATCGCCTGCGCGACCGCGCGCACCCGCGCGCACGCCAACGCGCTCGGCGGCAACAGGCGCGGCGTGTCGGGATAGGCGTCTTCCAGGTATTCGATGATCGCAAGCGATTCGACGATCGTCCTGTCGCCATCCACCAGCGTCGGCACCAGCTGCTGCGGATTCAGCGCCCGGTAGTCGTCGTGATGCTGTTCCCCGCCGTCGCGCACCAGATGCACCGGCGCGATCACGTAATCGAGCCCCTTCAGGTTCAGCGCGATGCGCACGCGGTAAGCCGCGCTGGATCGCCAGTAGCTGTACAACGTGAACGTGTCGGGCATGCTGATTTTCACGACATCGAAACCAGCAAGGTTAGCGCAATTGCGCGCAACCAGCGCGCCATCGACAATGCAAAGTTCGCCATTGCATCGATCGCTGGAGTCGTCCATGACCTTCATCCGCATGACCGATCTTGACCTCAACGGCAGGCGCGTGTTGATACGCGAAGACCTCAACGTGCCGATCCAGGACGGCAAGATCACGTCCACCCAGCGCCTCGATGCGGCACTACCGACGATCCGCGCCGCGCGCGACGCGGGCGCCGCGGTGCTGGTGATGTCGCATCTCGGTCGTCCCAAGGAAGGCGTGTTCGACGAAGCGCAATCGCTGAAACCCGTCGCCGAATGGCTGTCGGAGAAACTCGGCACCACGGTGCGCCTGCAACGCGGTTACCTCGACGGCGTCGACGCGAAAAACGGCGAAGTGGTGTTGCTGGAAAACTGCCGAATGAACGTCGGCGAGAAATCCGACGACGAAGCCCTCGCGAAAAAGTACGCCGCGCTGTGCGACGTGTTCGTGATGGACGCGTTCGGCACCGCGCACCGCGCGCAGGCGTCCACGCACGGCGTGGCGAAGTTTGCGGACACCGCCTGCGCGGGTCCGTTGCTCGCCGCCGAACTGGACGCGCTGGGCAAGGCGATGAAGGATCCGGCGCGCCCGCTGCTTGCGATCGTCGCCGGCTCCAAGGTCTCCACCAAGCTCGACCTGTTGCAGAACCTGGTGCAGCGCGTCGACCAGTTGATCGTCGGCGGCGGCATCGCCAACACCTTCATCGCGGCCGCGGGCCACAAGGTGGGGAAATCGCTGTTCGAGGCCGACCTGCTGGACGCGGCGCGCACCGTGATCGAACGCGCCCACGCGCGCGGTGCCGATGTGCCGATTCCAACTGACGTGGTGACGGCGCCGAAGTTCGCCGCCGACGCGCCCGCCACGGTGAAGCCGGTGGATCAGGTCGGCGACGAAGAAATGATCCTGGACATCGGCCCCGACACCGCCAAACGCTATGCCGCCATGATCGCCAAGGCCGGCACGGTGGTGTGGAACGGCCCGGTCGGCGTGTTCGAATTCGACGCGTTCGGCCACGGCACCGAAACCCTGGCGCGCGCGATCGCCGATTCGGACGCCTTCTCGATCGCGGGTGGCGGCGACACGCTGGCCGCCGTGGACAAATACGGCATCGAAAACGAGGTGTCGTACATCTCGACCGGCGGCGGCGCATTCCTGGAATTCCTGGAAGGCAAAATGCTGCCGGCGGTGGCCATGCTGGAACAGCGCGCCAACGGCTGAAGCAGGGGCATCCAGACCACGCACCTCGCGTCACCAGGCCGCCCACCGCCAAGCCGAATCGAGGCCGCTGAAAACGTTTGCATTCAAGAATGAAAACGTTTACATTCCGTAGGGACTGGCCGCACCGGCTTTCCGGTGCGTCCTCGGAAATCAGGCCGCAGGGGGAACCGCGTGGTGGTGACGATCAAGGACGTCGCCCGGGAGGCGAAGGTTTCAGTGGCGACCGTGTCACGCGCATTGAATGGCAGCGCCGACGTCACGCCGGTCACGCGCGCGCGCATCGAGCGCGCGGCCGCGCGCCTGCGCTACGTGCCCATGGGCGCGGCCCGCAGCCTGGTCACCCGCCGCACCCAGGCGGTCGGCGCGCTGTTGCCCGACCTGTTCGGTGAATTCTTCTCGGAACTGATCCGCGGCATCGATCTCGCGGCGCGCGCGCATGGCCTGCACCTGCTGGTTTCCAGCTCGCATGGCGACGCGGACGAAGCCGCGGTGGCCCTGCGCGCGATGCAGGGCCGCGTGGATGGCGTGCTGATCATGTCGCCGCACGTGGACAGCGCCTTCCTTCGCAAGCATCTCGCCGATTCGGTGCCCGCGGTGCTGCTCGACAGCGCCCCGCGCGAACATCGCCGCCCGCACGTGAACATCGACAACCACGGCGGCGCCTGCGCGATGACGCAGCACCTGCTGGCATTGGGGCATCGCCACCTCGCCTTCATCGAAGGGCCCGCAGGCAACCGGGACGCGCACGAACGCCGCCGCGGCTTCGAGCAGACCATCGCCGGACAGCGCGGGGCGACCGCGCGCTACCTCGAGGGCGACTACAGCGAAGAATCCGGTTATCGGGCGGGACGCGTGCTGTTGTCGGGGCGCAAGCGTCCCGACGCGGTGTTCGCCGCCAACGACATGATGGCAATCGGCTGCCTGTCGGCCTTCAACGAAGCCGGCGTGCAGGTGCCGGACGAAATCGCATTGGCGGGTTTCGACGACATCCCGATCGCCCGCTACACGCATCCGCCGCTCACCACGGTGCACGTGCGGATCGCGCAACTGGGACACGCCGCGCTGGAGCGGCTGGTGGCACAGATGCAAACGCAGGAAACGGCGGAAGCGGACGTGACGACGATGCCATGCGAGGTGGTGGTACGCGCCTCGTGCGGGTCGCACGCGAACGCGGCCGGCGCAAAAAAAGACATCCATCCACAAACCTGACAACCCCAAGGTGCGCAGGAGGGGACATGAAACGCCAAACGATGTTGCGAAAGAACCTGCTGGCCGCGCTGATCACGGGCAGCATCGCCGCTGCCACGGCCCTGCCCACGATGGTCTGGGCGCAATCAGCAAACGCCAACCTGCGCGGCACCGCTCCGCCCAACGCGCAGATCACCGCGCGCAACATCGCGACCGGCACGGTACGCGTTACCCGGGCTTCCGCGAGCGGCAGCTACGTGCTGGTGGGCCTGCAGCCGGGCACCTGGCGCGTCGATGCCGGTCCGGGTACCGAGCAGACGGTCACATTGTCAGTGGCGTCGACCGCCACCTTGAATCTCGCGGCGGCTACCGCCGCACCCACCCCTGCGGCGCCGCAGACGCTGCAAGCCGTGCAGGTCGTCGGCACGCCACTGTTCGACGCCAAGACGTCACAAGTCGGTGAAACCGTCTCGCTGCACCAGATCCAGACGCTGCCGCAGACCACCCGCAACTTCCTGGAGTTCGCCGACACCGTGCCGGGCATGATCTTCACGACCACC
>Ga0070679_100000570_pt1 | contig 31264 bp, 33 predicted proteins | sample KBSC63BmetaG_FD_65652 | JGI IMG/M metagenome (GOLD analysis project Ga0070679, IMG submission 65652) | Corn rhizosphere microbial communities from Kellogg Biological Station, Michigan, USA - KBS C6-3B metaG | ecosystem: Host-associated > Plants > Roots > Rhizosphere | place: USA: Michigan... | reverse complement strand
TCGACGACCTCTCCACCGGCCGCCGCGAGAACATCGAGCAGGCGCTCGCGGGCGGGGCGACGCTGGTCGAGGCCGACATCCGCGACCGCGCCGCGATCGAGGAGATCGCCGGCCGCGAGCGTCCCGAGGTGATCTTCCACCTGGCCGCCCAGATCGACGTGCGCAAGTCGATCGCCGACCCGGCCTTCGATGCCTCGATCAACGTCGGGGGCACCGCCAACGTGCTCGAGGCCGCCCGCGCCGCCGAGGTGCGCCGCGTCGTCTTCAGCTCGACCGGGGGCGCGATCTACGGCGAGGGCGACGGCCAGGAACTGCCGCTGCGCGAGGACGCGCCGCTGGCGCCCGAGGCGCCCTACGGCCAGAGCAAGTTCGCCGGCGAGGGCTACCTATCCCTGTACGAGCGCCTCTACGGACTTTCCAGCGTGCCGCTGCGGCTCGGCAACGTCTACGGCCCGCGCCAGGACCCGCTCGGCGAGGCCGGCGTGGTCGCGATCTTCTGCGGCAAGCTGCGTGCGGGCGAGCGCCCGACCGTCTTCGGCGACGGCAAGCAGACCCGCGACTACATATATGTGGGCGACGTGGTCTCGGCGATGCTGGCCGCGGCCGAGGCCGCGACCAGCGGCCCGATCAACATCGGCACCGGGATCGAGACCGACGTCCTGGAGCTGGTCAGCGCCCTCGGCGAGCTCGGCGGCTCCGGCAACTTCGAGCCCGAGTTCGCGCCGCCGCGCACCGGCGAGGTGCAGCGCATCTCGATCGATCCGACGCGCGCCGAGCGCGAGTTGGGCTGGCGGGCGAAAATGGGCCTCAGCGAGGGCCTGCGCGTCACCCTCGACTCGATCTGAGCGCCGCGCTCGACCCGACTGGGCGCCGCGCTCGACCCGACTGGGCGCCGCGCTCGACCCGACTGGGCGTCGCGCTGCACTCGATCTGAGCGTCGCGCTGCGAGCGTCGCGAGGGGTGCAACGTTTTGTCCCCCTGGCCGAGGGGTAAAACGTTGCACCTGGGAGAGGCCGGCGGATCACTAGGCTTTGGGACATGCCCGCCCAGGCCTACGCCGGCAAGGAGTGCGTGTGTCAGCTGCGCAAGGGGATCTGCGATCAGTCCTGCGTGCGCGACATGCTGGAGACGCCCTTCTACATCGCCTGCCTGAAGCTGAAGGGGCGGCGCTGCCTGGTGATCGGCGGCGGTGACATCGGGCTCGAGAAGGTCGAGGGTCTACTGGCCTGCGACGCCGACGTGACCCTGATCGCGCCGGTCGCCCACCCCGAGCTGGAGAGCCTCGCGGCCGAGGGCTCGATCGAGTGGGAGAAGCGCACCTACGCCGGTGCCGCCGACCTCGAGGGCGCCTTCATGGTGATCGCCTCGACCGACGACACCGAGGTCAACATCAAGGTCTACGACGACGCCGAGCGGCGGGCGATGCTGGTCAACATCGTCGACGTACCGCCGCTCTGCAACTTCATCCTGCCGGCGATCGTGCGCACCGGCCCCTTGGCGATCGCGATCTCCACCGCCGGCGCCTCCCCCGCGCTGGCGAAGCGGATGAAGCGCGAGATCTCCGACCTCTTCGGCGAGGAGTACGCGCGGCTGGCGGTGATCCTCAACGACGCCCGCGGCTGGGCCAAGGGGACGCTGCCCACCTACCAGGATCGCAAGGAGTTCTTCGAGGGCATCGTCAACGGTGACCCCGACCCGATCGAGCTCCTGCGCGCCGGCGAGGAGACGCAGGTCCTGGCCCTGATCGAGGCCGCCAAAGAGCGCGCGGCCGCGGCGCTGGCCTGAGCGTCCTCCTCGTTCCGGTGCGCTTTATGCACCCATAGCGAGCAAAAGGCGCACCGGAAGCTTCAGCTGCCGCAGGCTGAGCCGCGGACGCTGTCGAGGGTCCGGCGCAGCTCGTTGGCCTGGGCGACGCTGAGGTTGGCCGAGAAAGCGACCTCGAGCTCGGCGATCACGGCCGGGCGCATCTCGGCGAGCAGGTCGCGGCCGGCGGGGGTCAGCGTCGCGTAGCTGACCCGGCGATCGGTCTCGCAGAAGGTCCGCTCCAGCAGTCCGGCCTTGACCAGGCGGTCGACCAGCTTGGTCAGGCCGCCGCGGGTGATCACCATGGCCTCGGCCAGGTCCCCCATCTTCATTCGCTCATCAGGAGCTTCGGAGACGGCGGCGAGCACCTCATACCAGGGCAGCGGCGGGAAGTCGGCGGCGGAAAGCGTTTCCTGCAGGCGCTGGACGATCGCCGCGTGGGTGCGGGTCAGCGCCCCCCAGGCATCGCCGTGGGGGTTTTTGGCGGTGACGCGCCCGCCCTCTTGGGAAGCCGCATCGCGCGCTCTGTCTGCCATTACCTGCTCCATCAACTACATGATCGCAGATAAATGTTGTCTAAGCAATAGTTGTATCTACAAGCTTTTCTGCTACGATTGTTTCTGTGTCAATCATTTAGCAGGCAACTACTGACTTGGAAAGAAGGCAGAAATGAGCACACAGACGGTCGCCCAGCAGGTCCCGACAGGCACTTACGTGGTGGACCCGGTCCACTCCTCGATCAACTTCGCCATCACCCACAACGGTGTGGCGACCTTCCGCAGCGGCTTCGACGCCTACGAGGCGCGGCTGAGCGGCGGCGAGGTGCCCAAGCTGGAGGGCACGGTCGACGTCGCCAGCATCAAGATCGACGAGGAGCAGCTCAAGGGCCACCTGCTCTCCCCAGATTTCTTCGATGCCGGCCGCTACCCGCAGCTGCACTTCAGCTCGAGCGAGCTGAGCGTGGCCGAGGATGGCGCCGTGACGCTGCGCGGCGAGCTCGAGATCCGCGGTGAGAAGCGCGAGGTCGAGGCGAGCGGCAAGTTCGGCCGGCTCGGCGCCGACATCGCCGGCAACGCCCGCGTCGGCCTCTCGGTCGCGGCCACGGTCGACCGGCGCAACTTCGGGCTCGACTGGAACGCCGAGCTGCCCGGCGGCGGCGAGGTGCTCGACTACGAGGTCTCGATCGCGGTCGAGCTGGAGCTGGTCGAGGAGGCCGAGTAGCGATGCGGGTGCTCGGCATATCGGGCAGCCTGCGGAGCGGCTCGTTGAACAGTGCCCTGTTGCGGGCGGCCGCCGAGCGGCTGCCCGCCGGGGCGGAGCTGGTCACGTACGAGCGCCTGGGCGAGGTCCCTCCATACGACGAGGACGTCGAACTGGAGGCGACCCCGGCCGTGGTCGAGGATCTGCGCCAGGCGGTACGCAGCGCCGACGCCGTCCTGATCGCGACCCCCGAGTACAACCACTCGATCCCGGGTCAGCTCAAGAACGCCCTCGACTGGGTCTCCCGCCCTGCCGGCAAGAGCGCCCTTAACGGCACCCCCGCCGCCGTTATCGGTGCATCCACCGGCATGTTTGGAGCGGTATGGGCTCAAGCCGAGTTGCGCAAGGTTCTCGGCGCTCTCGGCGGCCGCGTCATCGAGGCCGAGCTACCGGTCGGTCACGCAAAAGAGCAGCTCCACGGAGATCGCCTAGAGCTCCATCCCGAGCAAGCTGCCCAACTCGAGAGCATCCTCGCCGAGCTCATCTCCGAGGCCGAGCTCGAGTCCGAACTTGCCGTCGCGGCTTAGAACCGATCCCGGTAGGGAACGTCTTGCACTTTTTCGTCGTGAGCTTGAGGCGCCAGCCCCACACTCTCCACCGAAAAAGTTAAGTGGAACCCCTACCGGGATCGGTTTTCAGGCAGCGGGAAGCGCGAAGAAAGCAATCGCCGCGAAATGTGCCGCAGCGGCGAGGATGACGAAGAGGTGGAAGACCTCGTGGTAGCCGAAGACCCGGGGGTTTGGGTTGGGACGTTGGGTCGCGTAGACGACCGCGCCCGCCGTGTATAGGAGGCCGCCGGCGGCGACCAGGAGGGTGCCAGTGACGCCCATCGAGCCCCAGAGCTCGGGGAAGGCAATCGCGGCGACCCACCCCAAGGACATGTAGATCAGCGCCGCCACCCACTTCGGGTGTTCGATCCAGACCATCTCGACGATTGCGCCGGCGATCGCGCCGATCCAGACGACGACCAGGATCGCGTCGGCGAGCGGGCCGTTGAGGACGAGCAGGGCAAAGGGCGTGTAGGTGCCGGCGATGAGGAAGAAGATCATCGAGTGATCGAGGCGGCGCATCCAGCGGCGCACGTTGGGTCGGGTCCAGTTGACGCGGTGATAGAGGGCACTGGTGCCGAGCAGGGCCGAGAGGCTGACCGAGTAGATCGCCACAGCCAGGGTGGCCTTCGGCGTCTTGGCGGCGATGATCAGGCCGGCGCCGAGGAAGAGCGAGATGAAGAAGGCCCACTCATGGGAGACGCCGCGCAACTTCGGCTTGACCGCGGCGATCGCCTCCTTGGCGGCTTCTGCCCTCTCCACTGCCGCCTCTCTCGCGGCGCTGGCGCGTTCGCCCATCGCCTCTCGCGCGGCACCCGCTCGCTCGCCCATCCGTTCAGCGCCCCCGCGCAGGTCGTCGACCATGTCCCCAAGGGTACTCCGCCCTTTGTGCCGACATTGCGGAATTGCCACCATGTAGGGGCAGCGCGCCCGGCGAATCAAGTCCCTTATTTGCGCTTTTCGCCACTTTTCCGTCTGAGGCTTTAGCGATCCTGCTGTGTTACCCCTGAAAGTCGCTGCGAGAGGAGAAGTTTGATGTCCCAGACCGCCACCAGTACCCCGAAAAACGGTCTCAAGGGCCTCGCGATCGAACGCCGTTTCTCCTCTCCGGGAACGCATCCATTCGATGAGATCGCGTGGGAAGTGCGCGATGCGGTGATCGGCAATCCCGAGAACCCGGCCTTCGAGCAGCGCGGGGTCGAGTTTCCCAAGAGCTGGTCCCAGAACGCGACCAACATCGTCGCCCAGAAGTACTTCCGCGGGCAACTCGGCAGCGACAAAAGGGAGTCCTCGGTCAAACAGATGATCGGTCGCGTCGCCGGCACGATCGCCGAGTGGGGGCGCACGGGGGGCTACTTCGCCTCCGACGAGGACGCCGAGGCCTTCGAAGCGGAGCTGACCTCGATCCTGCTCAACCAGAAGGCGGCCTTCAACTCGCCGGTCTGGTTCAACGTCGGCTTCGAGGAGCGCCCGCAGTGCTCGGCCTGCTTCATCCTCAGCGTCGAGGACAACATGGACTCGATCCTGGGCTGGAACACCAAGGAGGGCAAGATCTTCCGCGGCGGCTCGGGCTCGGGGATCAACCTCTCCAACATCCGCGGCTCGATGGAGCAGCTGGCCAAGGGCGGCACCGCCAGCGGCCCGGTCAGCTTCATGCGCGGCGCCGATTCCTGGGCCGGCACGATCAAGTCGGGCGGCAAGACGCGGCGGGCGGCGAAGATGGTCGTGCTCAACGTCGACCACCCGGACATCGAGCACTTCATCTGGTGCAAGGCCGACGAGGAGCGCAAGGCCGAGGCGCTGCGCGACGCCGGCTTCGACATGTCGATCGACGGCGAGGGCTTCACCTCGATCCAGTACCAGAACGCCAACAACTCGGTGCGGGTCACCGATGACTTCATGGAGGCGGTCGAGGCCGGCGAGGAGTGGCACCTGACCGCGCGCACCAGCGGCGAGACCGTGAAGACGGTGGACGCGCGCGAGCTGATGAACCAGATCGCCGAGGCGGCCTGGCGCTGCGCCGATCCGGGCGTCCAGTACGACACGATCATCAACCGCTGGCACACCTGCCCGGAGTCGGGTCGGATCAACGCCTCCAACCCCTGCAGCGAGTACATGCACGTCGATGATTCGGCCTGCAACCTGGCCTCGCTCAACCTGATGAAGTTCCGCCGCCCTGACGGCAGCTTCGACGTCGACGACTTCCAGCACGCGGTCGACATCGTCTTCCTCGCCCAGGAGATCGTCGTCGGCTTTTCCAGCTACCCGACCGAGGAGATCACCGAGAACGCCAACAAGTTCCGCCAACTCGGCCTCGGCTACGCCAACCTCGGCGCCCTGCTGATGTCCGACGGCCTGCCCTACGACTCGACCGAGGGCCGCAACGTCGCCGCCGCGATCACGGCACTGATGACCGGCCGCGCCTACCGCCAGTCGGCGCTGATCGCCGCGGAGGCGACCGGGCCCTACGAGGAGTACGAGCGCAACCGCGACGCCCACAACGGCGTCATGCGGATGCACCGCGACGCCTCCTACGACGTCGATGAGACCGGGATCAAGGGCGACCTGCTCGAGGCCGCGCAGCGCTCATGGGACGAGGCGGTCGAGCTCGGCTCCGAGCACGGCTACCGCAACGCGCAGGCGACGGTGCTGGCGCCGACCGGCACGATCAGCTTCCTGATGGACTGCGACACGACCGGGATCGAGCCCGACTTCTCACTGGTCAAGTTCAAGGAGTTGGTCGGCGGCGGCCAGATGACGATCACCAACCGCTCGGTGCCGCTGGCGCTGCGCACGCTCGGCTACGGCGAGCCGCAGATCGAGCAGATCACCGCCTACATCACCGAGAACAGCACGATCGTCGGTGCCCCCGGCCTCAAGGACGAGCACCTGCCGGTCTTCGACGTCGCGGTCGGCGAGCGGGCGATCTCCCACACCGGTCACATCGACATGATGGCGGCGACGCAGCCCTTCATCTCCGGCGCGATCTCCAAGACGGTCAACCTGCCGCAGTCGGCGACGGTCGAGGACATCGCCGACGCCTACACGCGCGGCTGGAAGGGCGGGCTCAAGGCGCTCGCGATCTACCGTGACGGCTCGAAGACGGCGCAGGCGCTGCGCACCGACGCCCAGGAGGAAAAGGGCGCGGAGGCCGAGCCGGCCGCCGCCCCGGTGCGCAAGAAGATGCCGCGCGAGCGCGAGTCGATCACCCACAAGTTCTCGATCGCCGGCCACGAGGGCTACATCACCGCCGGCAAGTACGAGGACGGCAACGTCGGCGAGATCTTCCTCACCGACATCGGCAAGGAGGGCTCGACGATGCGCGGGCTGCTCAACGCCTTCGCCACGGCGATCTCGATCGGCCTGCAGTACGGCGTGCCGCTGGAGATCTTCGTGCGCAAGTTCAGCTACATGCGCTTCGAGCCGGAGGGCATCACCGGCAACCCGGAGATCCCCTTCGCCAAGTCGATGCCCGACTACATCATGCGCTGGCTGGCGAGCCGCTTCATCGAGGACACGGAAACGCTGGAGGACCTCGGCATCCTCACCCAGGAGGTGCGGGCCAAGCGCGATGCGGAGACCGCGCAACTCGGCCTCGGCATCGACACCAGCGGCGGCACCGCGGGCCCGGCCAATGGTGGCAACGGCAACGGGCAGTCCAAGCCGGCAGCGGCGGCCTTCACCGAAACTCCCCCGGTGGTCCCGGCCAAGATGTCCGGCCTCGACCTCGGCCCGGCCTGCGAGCAGTGCGGCGGCATGATGCAGCGCACCGGCAGTTGCTACACCTGCTCTTCCTGCGGCAACAACACCGGCTGCGGCTGAGAATCAAAACGCGCTGCATGATTTGAGCAAACGGCAGGGCGAGTCGATAATGGCCGCCGATGCCACTGCCAGATCTGATCGGCGCGCAGCGGGAAGTCGTCTGCCTCGACCACAAGGGGCATACCGTGGTACTAGGGACCGCGGGCTCGGGGAAGACGACCATGGCGGTCCACCGAGCCGCATACCTATCTAATCCCGGCACAGCTCACAGCGGCCGCACCTTGCTGCTCTCGTTCAACAACAGCCTGCTTGCCTACCTCTCATACCTGCGCCCACCGGAATTGGATGAAGTCGACATCCGCACCTACCATCATTTTGCTCGCGGATACTTGAAGGGCCAGGGCGCTATGGGCAACCGCTGGATCTGCCAGAAGCCAGAGCGCCTCGTTGCAAAGGCGCTCAAGCAAACTCAACAACGCAGTCCAGACAACCGGTTCCTCCAACGACCACTTCGGTTCTTCACCGCCGAGACCCGCTGGATGGCCCAGCAAGGGGTTACGAGCCTGGATGAATACCTAGCGATTGAGCGCGTCGGACGAGGAGACGAAGGGGCGCTTGGCGCAAAACAGCGCACAACGATGTTCGATGTGTTCGAGACCTACAGAGCGATACGGGCCGAGGAGGGATACCGGTTCGATTGGCATGACATCGCAACCCGTGTCAGCGAAGAGCTCGCCCAAGATGACAGCCCGCGCCGCTATCGACATATCGTCATTGACGAGGGGCAAGATTTTTCACCGGTCATGCTGCGGTCTCTCGCCGCGGCAATCCCGGCCGATGGCTCGCTGACCTTTTTCGGCGACGTCGCCCAGCAGGTCTACGGCCGCCGTCTTTCATGGCGGCAGGCCGGCCTCGAGATAACTGCCCCATGGCGCTTCGAGCGCAACTACCGAAACTCTCCCCAGATCGCAAAGGTCGGCCTGGCGATTTCCGAAATGCCCTACTTTGCGGAGGAGGCCGATATGGTCGCACCAACCGAGTTTGCGGCCGAGGGGCCGATGCCGACTCTGGTTCGCTGCGGCTCAAACGCCGAGGAAATCGAGTTCGCCATCGAGCAGGCGCGCGCAGCCTCTGAGTCCGCGAGCGTCGCCGTCCTGGTTCGACGTCACGAGGACGAAGCCCCCTTCATGCGAGCCTTCAAGCGCGAGGGCCGTCGCCTACACAAGAACATGCGCGACTGGTCACCGGATCCCGGGGTCTCCTACGGCGTGGTTCACAACGCAAAGGGGTACGAGTTCGACACGGTTATCTTGGTAGGTCTCAGCGAGGAGCGCTGGCCAGATCCGGGCGCAATCGAGGGAGAGGGGGAAGCGGATGCCGAAGCTTCTGACGGACGGCTGCTCTACGTCGGTGTCACTCGTGCGCGCTCGGCGCTGATCATCACGTACGCCGGCAACAGGTCATCTCTACTTCCCAGCGACCAAGGCCTGTGGGCAGACGTCGACTACCGGACCCTGTCCACCCGCTCATGACGACCGCCTCCGCCGCGCTGGCTGAGCGCCTGCGCTTGCGCAAGATCACCCGACTGTGCCACTTGACCCCAAGCCGAAACCTGGTTCACATCGCCTGCGAGGGCGGAGTCTCCTCCACTGGACTGCTCGAGTCGGATGCGAGTGCCGTCTTCACCCCCCAGGACAGGCTCAGACTCGACCGGCGCCGCAGCCATATCTCCTGTTCGATTCAGTACCCCAACGCCTGGTATCTCCGCCAGAAGAAGAACCCAGGTGGCGAAGCCGGCATCTTCAGGGACTGGGTCGTGCTTGGGCTCAACCCAAGGTGCATGCTCTGGCCCGACACCCTTTTCTGCCCTGAAAACGCTGCCGGTTCCGGCGGCGCCAACCTGCGAGGTGGACCCGACGGCTTCGATGCCATGTATGCGGACCTCGTCGTGGACAGCTCCAAGCGAATCTTCAACCGGGAGAACTCACGCCTCAAACCGTGCCCTACCAACGATCAGGCCGAGGTGATGATTGCCGGCCGAATCCCACTGGAGGACATCGAGTCGATCTTCGTCCCCGACACCGCCCAGGCGGCACGTGTGCACGCTCAGCTCGAACAGGTCGGCGCCGACCCGGGCGGCTTTCGCTACGTGATCGCCAAGAGCTTCTTCGATCCGCGTCAAATGAGTGCCGAAATCCGCAAGGGGGTGGCCCCGGCGGAGATCCCATGGAATCCTCCGGGCTGAGATGACCGACCTGATGACCTTGACCGAATCGCTCGACCGCGCGCGGTCGCCGATGCTCGCCTCCGCGGTAGGCGACGCACTTGGCTGGCCGATCGAGAATCGCTCCGGCCTGGTCGGCGGTGTGAGCAGAGTCCAACCCCGGCTTGAGCTGATCAACTGGGTGAGACGCGAGGGTGGACGCTACGCGCCTCACGAGGTCGAGATCGAGGCGGGCAGTTACAGCGACGACACCCAGCTGACCCTTGCGGTCGCGCGCAGTCGACTCAGGGGGGACGCATGGTGGCAGCATTGGACGGAATTCGAGCTGCCCATGTGGCTCGTCTACGAGCGCGGTGGTGGTGGCGCAAGCAAGCGTGCTGCGCAGGCATGGAGCCGCGGTAAGGCACCATGGTCGGAGGAGCTCAAATCGGCTGATCGGGAACGATATTTCGAGGCCGGCGGCAACGGAGTGGCGATGCGAATCCTGCCCCATGTACTCATTGCCTACTCGGAGGATTTCGGAGTGCCTGCTGCCGACATCTTCTCCGACGGATTGTGTACTCACGGCCATCCGCGAGCCCTGCTCGGAGCCCTCGCCCACGGTTATGCACTGTGGCTGGCTCTCAATCACAGGCAGGAGCAGGCGCTGGGGTTCGGCGAGCTGGTCGAGCGGACAATCGAAGGGGAGCAGCACTGGGGTCGCGTGCCGGCCCTCCCCCCCGCGCTCTCGGAATGGCAGGAACAAGTGGAGACGACGAGACCACAGTTCAGCCAGACCTGGGAGCGCACGCGAGAAGAGATGCTCGACCTGCTCGCGGTCTGTAGGAATTCCCTTGGCCGTGGATCGTTGGCCGTGGATCGCGAGACACTCGACGGAATCGGCGCCTTCGACCCAAAGGCAAACGGCGCCGGCACGATCGCGGCGGCGGCGGCGGTATTCCTCGCGTCCCGCTACGCCTCTCAGCCCGGGCAAGGCCTCACCGCGGCGGCCTTCGCAAAGGGAGCGGATACGGACACCATCGCGGCGATGACGGGTGGGCTGCTCGGCGCTATCCATCGTGACGGCTGGCTGGCCGGCCTGCGAGCTGAAGTGCAGGACGCGCGCTACATCGACGCCTTGGCCGGGGAGCTATCCAAGGGCGCCACCAAGTCCCTCCCTGTCGCGGAGCCTTGGCGTCAGGCCGACCGGAGAGAACTGTGGAACCAGCTCGAAGAGATGGAGACAGGGGCTGTATTCGAGCTGCCGGTCTTCGGGCACAGCAAGCTCGCTCGCATTCGTCCTATGCAGACGAAGTCGAGCAACATCATCAGGGAGTGGGTCCTCCATACCGGGGAGGGACTGACGCTCTTCGTCAAGCGGGTCTCGCCCGCAAAAGATCGAGATGTAACGAGCACGAGCGCCGGCCCTCTCTCGCCAGCGTGGATCGTCTGCCAGACGGCAGACCTTTCACGCTCTGAGCGCTTCTACTCCAAGACGATCGGACTCCCGACCAGGTTGGATTCGGGTTCCAACCGCATCTGGGTATCGGACCGTCTCGTCTTCGAGGCAGCAAAACCGGGATGGCGTCCTTCGGCAAGCCCGAAGGACGAGCCGGATCTTCTCGACCGAGGCCAGGCGGTCACCTTCTTCCGCAATGAGCACGACCTGGCGGCAACACACAAGAGGCTCGTCGAAGCGGGGGAATTCCCAGTTTCAGGCCTACTGGAGCGCGACGGACGCAGCGCTTTCCGCTGTGCCGATCCAGATGGCTACGTAGTCGAGATTCGCGCCACTCCAAAGTAGCTACATTCGTTGCTACATTTGATAAATGGCGATCAGAGTCCAGACCGAGACCGTCGGCCATCGTCGGCTGAAGAACCACCTCTCCGAGGTCCTGCGGGAGACCGTGCAACAAGGGGAAGCCGTGCCGATCTCCAATCGCGGTGAGGTCGACGGCTACCTGATGCCACCTGGCGTGATCGAGGAATTGGCACGGGCTGAGCGATTGCGCGAGACGCTGCCGCTATTGATGGCAGCCGCGGCGGCAGGGGCGGCCATCCCCTCGCAGACACTGCGCGACCTTGGGATCGAGATCCACTTCGACTGGAGAGAGCTCAACCGATTCACCGCGCGTACGCCGGTCACCTTCACCCAGGGCGAGGATGGCGAGGCCTGGATCGCCCTCCCGGATGCCCAGCCGGAGGCGTTGCTCGAGGATGAGGCCGACTTCGACCTGTGAGCGACGCCTGGTATCTGGACGCGGACCAGTGCTACGTCCCATCCAGGGACGCAAGTGAGCATCCAATGCGCCAGGGGGACCTGGTCGAGGGTCCCACCATCGACGGCAAGTCCTGGCACGCGGCTCAGATCGTTCACCCAACATGCGAGCTGGGAAAGAGCTCAGTCAAAGCGGTTCAGATCGTGCGTGTCAGGCCACTCTCCGATCTTGATGACGACTTCTTGCGAAGCCTTGTGGTCGCCGGATACAGCGAGCGCGACGGTCAGCGCCGGGTGGCACTGGCTCACACCTTCTTCCTCCCACCTTGGATCGAGGGCGGAGGGCCGGCCTTCTCGAACTTCCGCGAGATAGTCACGGTCCCGCGCAAGACGCTCGGGGCGACACGGCGACTGGCAGCGATAACCCACGACTGCCGGGTGACGTTCATCCGCCGCTGGCTTTACTTCCGCTTCCGCCTCGGATTCAGTCTGGAGCAGGTGCGTGCCTGGGAGGCCGCCCGGATTTCAGCGGATGCGACCTTCGCCGGATCCAAGCCCAAATGGGCACTCAGCCCAGAATGACCTCAGCGTTGTGGCGCGGGGTCTCGGTGATCGCGCGGCGGAAGACCCGCTCGGGCTTGGGGCTTGCCGGGCGGATCTGGTGGCGCTTGACCAGCTCCTTGAGCACCACGGCCATCTCAAACTGGGCGAAGGAGGCGCCGAGGCAGCGCCGCACGCCGCCGCCGAAGGGGATCCAGGTGTAGGTGCCGGGCGGATTGTCGAGGAAGCGCTCGGGCAGGAAGCGCTGCGGCTCGGGGTAGACCTCGGGGTTGCGGTGAGCAAGGTAGACGCAGGGAGCAACCGAGATCCCGGCGGGCAGCTCGTAGCCGCCGATCTCAACCGCCTCGGTGAGCTTGCGCAGGACGATCGAGATCACCGGGCGCAGGCGCAGCGTCTCCTGGATCGTCGCGGTCAGGTACTCCTCACGGCCCTCGAGCACCTCGGCGCGCAGGCGCTCGAGCTTCTCCGGGTTGCGGGTCAGGCGCTCGACCGCCCAGGAGAGCGAGGTCGCGGTGGTCTCGTGGCCGGCGACCAGGAGGGTGAGCAGCTCGTCGCGCATCTCCTCGTCGCGCATCGGGCTGTCGTCCTCATGGCGAGCGGCAATCAGCATCGAGAGCACGTCGTCGCGCTGCTCGACGTCCTCAGCGCGCCGGCGCTCGGCGAGCTCGCGGTAGATCAGCCCATCGACGCGGTCGACGCGGCGGCGGAAGGGCGGGAACTTGCGAACCCGGCTGGGCCCGAGCAGGAGCAGCGGCAGGAGGATCTGGGGATTCGTGGTGAGGTCGAGGAACTCGCGCAGCGCCGCCCGCAACTCCCCCATTCGCTCGCCGCCGCGAACGCCGAAGACGGTCTGCAGGATGATCTCCAGGGTCATCGCCTGCATCCGCGGCCGCAGCTGGTACGGGGTGCCGGTGGGCCAGGTCGCGATCTCGCGCTCGGCGATCTCGCGCATCGTCTGCTCGTAGCCCTGCATGCGGGCGCCGTGGAAGGGCGGCAGCAGCAGCTTGCGCTGGCTCATGTGCGGCTTCTCGTCGAGGACGAGGAGCGAGTTCTTGCCGAGAACCGGAGCGAGGATCTGGTTGCCCTCGCCGGCGTGAAAGATCTTGGGGTCGCCGGTGAAGACCTGCTTGATCGCGGCCGGGTCGGCGAGCATCACCCAGGTGCCCTCGTAGGCGATGCGCAGCGCAAACATGTCGCCATAGCGGTCCTGGCAGGCGTAGAGCAAACGACGGGCCTGTCGCGTCCAGATCGCGGTTTGGGCCACCCTCGGCAGCGGCGGGCTGGGCGGCAAGCCTCGCTGAGGCACCCGGCCGGCCGGGTGGGGAGCGCTTGTCGTGGCCGCCTCCATCGTCCTGCTGCGAGGCTAGCGATCCCAGCATGAATTTCCCGTTAGCTACGTCACGCGGGCTGTAGCCTGCTCGCGTGGCTCCGCCGCGACTCCCACCCAAGATCGAGCACCGAGTCGTCAAGCGGGCCTGCGGCCTGTCGCCGCGAGTAATCCGACGCCTGCTCGGTCCCCCGCCCCGCCTTGACGGTCAGGAGTTGGCGCCCGACATTCAGATGCTGCTGGCGCTGGCGAAACTGAGCGGGGAGACGTCGCTGGTCGAGGGCCGCACGGTCGAGCAGGCGCGGGCGGAGAACCGCGCCGAGGTGCCGATCGTGTGCGGACCGCCACGGCCGATGGCGCGGGTCGAAGAGCTGAGGATCCCGGGTCCCGGCGGCGAGATGTCGGCCCGCCTCTACGTCGCCCTGGGGGTGGCGCAGCCACCGCAGCCGACGCTCGTCTACTACCACGGCGGCGGCTGGGTGATCGGCGACCTCGATACCCACGACAGCGCCTGCCGCTTCCTCGCCGAGCACAGCGGCTGTCGCGTGCTCTCGGTCGACTACCGCCTGGCCCCGGAGCACCCGTTCCCGATTCCGGTTGAAGACGCGGTCGCCGCCTTTGCCTGGGCCCACGAGAACGCCGCCGAGCTGGGCGCGGATCCCGAGCGGATGGCGGTCGGTGGCGACAGCGCCGGCGGCAACCTCGCGACCGCCCTCTGCATCCAGAACCGCGACGCCGGCGCCCCGCAGCCCGCGATGCAGTTGCTGCTCTATCCCGTCACCGACGCGGTCGGCGGCCAGCAATCGCGCGACACCTTCGCCGAAGGCTTCCTACTCACCCGCGAGGACATGGAGTGGTTCGAGAACCACTACATCCCCGACGGCATCGATGAAGCCGATCCGCGCGCCTCGATGATGCGGGCTGCCGACGTCTCCGGCCTGCCCCCCGCCTACGTCGCCACCTCCGGCTTTGACCCGCTGCGTGACGAGGGCGAGATCTACGCGGCGCGGATGCGCGAGGCCGGCGTGCAGGTGGTCGGGCAGCGGCACCCGAGCCAGATCCACGGCTTCGCCAACCTGACCGCGATCTGCCCCAGCGCCCGCACCGCGATGCTCGAGGTTGCCGGCGCCCTGCGCATGGGGCTCGGCCTGGCACCTGTACGGTCCGCCGCCCCCGCTTAATACCCCTAGGGGGTATGTAATACTGACGGCATGGACGCTCATGCCCACGGCCACCACCACGCGATGCCAAGCGAGGGTGCGGCGCTCACATCAGTCGCGATTAGCGCCACCCTCCACTGCCTGACCGGATGCGCGATCGGGGAGATCGCCGGAATGGCGATCGGAACCGCGGCGGGCTTCTCGAACCTCGGCACGGTCGTCCTCGCGATCGCGCTTGCCTTCCTCTTCGGCTACAGCCTCACCAGCCTGCCGCTGCTGCGAGCCGGCCTGATGCTCTCGGCTGTCGTTCCGATTGCGCTCGCCTCCGACACGCTCAGCATCGCCACGATGGAGGTCGTCGACAACCTCGTGATCATCCTCATCCCGGGGGCGATGGAGGCGGGCCTCGGCGACCTGCTCTTCTGGGGAAGCCTCTCCTTCTCCCTGGTCGTCGCCGGGATGTTCGCGGTGCCCGTCAACCGCTGGCTGATCGCTCGCGGCAAAGGGCACTCGGTCGTCCACGAGACCGGCATCCACGGCGGCCCCCCGGTTCGCCTGGTCGGCTACGCGGCAGCTGCGGCAGGGGTTTTCGGCAGCGCCGTCTTGGTCGCCCAGCTGCTCTGATGACGACGGAACCGACAACCCACGGCTATACCGAGAACCGCGAGGCGGTGCTCAAGCGGTTGCGACGGATCGAGGGTCAGGTGCGCGGCGTCGAGCGGATGGTCGAGGAGAACCGCTACTGCATCGACGTCGTCACACAGGTGACCGCGATCCAGGCCGCCCTCGACAAGGTCGCCCTGGAGCTGCTCGCCGACCACGCCGCGCATTGCGTGGTGGGTGCCAAAAGCGAAGAGCAACAAGAGCGCACCGACGAGCTGATGGCGGCAGTCAAAAGGCTCCTGCACCGTTAGCCAGGCGATACGGTCAAGCAGATCAAGGACGCAAGGAGCGAAGCGTGCTTCAGCACGTGAGCGACCGAGGACGCCGATATGCGCCGGCCGTATCGCCTGGCTACTCGTACTGCAGGGATTCGAGGACGTCCAGACGCGAGGCGCGACGGGCCGGGAGGATCGCCGCGAGCACGCCGATCAGGGCGGCGAAGAAGAGCAGGAAGACCAGTGAGCCGATCGGATATGAGAGGGTGAAGCCTTCGTCCTTGAGCGGCTGGGCGATCAGGGCGGCGAAGACGAGCCCGAGGACCATGCCGATGATCGCGCCGATCAGGGCCGTGATCACCGCCTCGTAGCGGATCATCGTCCGCACCTGGCGCCGCGACATGCCAATCGCCCGCAGCATGCCGAGCTCACGAGTGCGTTCGTGGATCGAGAGCGCCAGGGTGTTGGCGATGCCGAAGAGCGAGATCAGGATCGCGAGCAGGAGCAGCGCGTAGACGAGGTTGACCAGCTGGTCAACCTGTTCTTCGCGGCTTTCCTTCAATTCCTGCTGGTTCAGCACTTCGGCGACGGGAAAGGCCGCTTCGACGCCCTTGCTGAGGATCGCCTGGACTTCGGCCGGGTTGGCGCCAGGTTTCACCTGGACGAAATCGATCGTGTCCTGGGTCTGGCCGAATTGGCGCGCCATCGCCGCCCCGGTGATGAGAACACTGCCGAAGACTTCGAGCTTCGAGTGGAACTCCCCGGCCACTTCGAAGCTCGGTCGGCGTCGCGTCTGGCTGAGCAGGCGAAAGCGATCGCCCACCCTGAGGCCGTGATCGGAGGCGAAGCCGTCCGAGAGGACCGCCTGATCGTCCCGCAGCCGGCGCAGCACCGCCGGGCCACCCTTCTTCCATTCGAGGTCGACCGTCTTTTCTATATCGCGACTGGGCGCCGAGACTTTGGCGCCACTGCCGCCGGGGACGAGCTTCGCCTGCTCGGCGCGGATCGTGGCGACCGCACTCACCCCGGGCACCTTCCGCGCGGCCACCGCGGCGCCACCCGGAATCGGCGAGAAGCCATCGCTGTTCTGGATCACCAGCCCACCGGCGAAGTTTTCGTCGACGACCTGAGCGACGGAACTCTTCAGGCCGGCGGCGAAGACGGTGACGAAGGTGACCACCATCAGCCCGATCATCAGCGCCGCCGCGGTGACGGCCGTGCGGGAGGGGTTGCGCTGCGCGTTCTCGCGCGAGAGCCGACCGAGCAGGCGGCGCAGGCGCTCCAACGGCCAGCCGGCAATCCGCGCCAGCGGCGGCACGAGGTTGGGGCTGAAGAGGGAGACCGCGAAGACGATGACGACGGCGCCGCCACCGATCAGGCCCGCCGCGGTGCCGGCGGAGGCACTGCCGAAGAGGCCGATCAGCACCATCACCAGGCCGGCCGCCCCGAGCAACAGGGAGATCGCGACGAGGGTGAGCCGGCGGCGCCTCGAGGGTGGCGCCACCGTGGCACGCAGGGCGGCGATGGGCGGAACCCGGGTCGAGCGAACCGCCGGCACCAGCGAGGAGAGCGCGGTGACGACGATCCCGATCAGGAGCGAGACGATGATCGTGCGTGACTCCATCACCAGCCCGGTAGTCGGCAGGTCGATTTCGAACGCTTCCAGCAGGCTGTTGAGCAGCATCGCGATCAGGAAACCGCCACCGATCCCGATCACCGCGCCGAGGACGCCGATCGCCAGGGCTTCGACGACGACGTCGGTGAGGATCTGCCGCCGCGAGGCACCGAGAGTGCGCAGCATCCCGAACTCGCGCACCCGCTGGGCGACGGTTATCGAGAAGGTGTTGAAGATCAGGAAGGAGCCGACAAGGATCGCGATGAAGGCGAAGACGAGCAGGAAGATCTGCAGGAAGCTGAGGTTTTCGCGGATTTCTTCCGAGCCCCGGTCGGCGTTTTCCTTGGCGGTCTCGACGCGCACGCCGGGCGGCATCCCACGGGCAATGCGCTGCTTCAGCACGGTCGCCGAGACGCCCGCCTCCGCGGCTACCGAGATCTGATCGAAGCGCCCAACCTTGTGGGTTAGCCGCTGGGCCACGGGCAGCGTTACCTGGGCGATGCTGGCACCACCGAAGGAGGCGCCGCCGAGGCGGGTGAAGCCGACCAGTTCAAAGGATCGGGCGCTGCCCTGCCCGATCAGCTTGATCGTTTCGCCGAGCTTCAGGTCGGAGGCTTCGGCCGCGGCCTTGTCGATCGAGGCTTCGGTCGGACCGCGGGGACGGTTGCCATCGATGTAGGTGAGCGACTCAAGCCTGCCGGGCAGCTCCGAGGAGATGAACTTCGGGGCGAATTTGTTGCCGATCTTGTTGCCTTCGGAGTCGAAGAAACCGCCGGGCGTAAAGATCGCCCCGGCCGCCAGCTTGACCCCAGGCGTTTTCTGCACTCGCGGCAGCAGCGAGGCGCTGATCGTCGGCACTTCGCCGTTTTCCTGTTTGACCGGGTTCTCGGCGGTGATGACGACGCTGGTGCCCTTCAGCGACTCGCCGAATATTTCGTCGAAGGCGGCGAAGATCGTGTCGGTGAGGACGTAGGAGCCGGCGACGAAGGCGACCCCGATGACCACTGCAAAGGCTGTGGCCAAAGCGCGTGCCTTGCGCGCCCAGAGGCTCTTGAGGGCGAGGCTAGTCAACCTGCTTCATCAGCTCGATCACGTCATCGGCGGAGCCGGGAGCGCCGTCATGGACGATCCTGCCGTCGCGCAGAGTGATCAAGCGGTCGGCGTGGGCTGCAGCCCCCGGGTCATGGGTGACCATGATCACCGTCTGGCCGAACTCGTCGACCGCTTGGCGCAGTAGCCGCAGCACGTCCTCGCTCGCTTTCGAGTCGAGGTTGCCGGTCGGCTCATCGGCGAAGACGACGGCCGGTTTGGAGACCAGGGCCCGGGCGACCGCGACCCGCTGCTGCTGGCCGCCGGAGAGCTCGGCTGGCCGGTGGGTGCGACGGTCCCCGAGGCCGACGGTGTTGATCAGCAGGTCGACCCACTGGCTGTCGGGCTTGCGGCCGGCGATCGAGAGCGGCAGCACCAGGTTCTCCTCGGCGGTGAGAACCGGCAGCAGGTTGAAAAACTGAAAGACGAAGCCGAGCTTCTCGCGGCGCAGCTTGGTCAGCTCGCCGTCGTCGAGCCCGGTGATCTCCTCGCCGTCGAGCAGGACGGTGCCCGCGGTCGGCTTGTCGAGACCGGCGAGAATGTGCATCAGGGTCGACTTGCCGGAGCCCGAAGGGCCCATGATCGCGGTGAAGCGCCCACGCTCGAACGCGGTGCTGACTTCAACCAAGGCGTTGACCGCGGCGTCGCCCTCGCCGTAGCGGCGGGACACACCGGTGGCCTCGACGACCTGACCATCGACGCTCATCGGCATCACCGTATCGATCCCAATGCCCAATCTTCTTTCGAGGGACGACAGATAGCCTGCGAGGAGTGGCGGCAGCGGACGAATTCGACGGCTTCCTGGTCGACCTCGACGGGGTCGTCTGGGAGGGCCGCGATTTTCTGCCGGGCGCGACGGAGGCGCTGCGCAAGTTGCACGGCGCCGGCAAGGAGATCGTCTTCGTCACCAACAACTCGGTGCGACGTCCAGACGAGTACGCCGAGCGCCTTCGTCAGGCCGGCGTCCCTGTGACGGCCGAGCGAGTGGTCACCAGCGGAGTGGCAACGGCCGGCCTTGCGGTCGAGAAGGTCGGGGTGGGCGCGAGCGCCTTCGTAATCGGATCCCCCCGCTTCAAAGAAACTGCGTCTGACGCCGGCCTGACGCTCCTGATCGGAGAGGCTGCGCAAAGCGCCGACGCGGTGCTGGTCTCGGCCCACCGCGAGTTCGATTATGCCGAGCTGCTGACCGCTACGCGGGCGATACAGAACGGGGCCTCGCTGTTCGGCACCAGTCGCGATCCGACCTTGCCGATGCCAGGCGGAGCATGGCCAGGCACCGGTGCCACACTTGCGGCGGTCGAGACGGCCACCGGCAGGCGGGCCGAGATCGGCGGCAAGCCGGAGCGGCATCTCTTCGATCAGGCGCGGGCGTTGATCGGCGATGCGGAACGGGTGGTGATGATCGGCGACCGGATTGCCTCCGACATCGAGGGCGGGCGCCGTGCCGGCCTGGAGACGATCCTCGTCCTCAGCGGCGCCGCCTCGCGGGAAGACGCGGCCGCGGCCGATCCGCCGCCGGACCTGGTCCTCGACGACCTCGCCGCGCTGCTGCGTTGAGCAGGACATGAGCGCGGAGCCCGAGCCGTCGATCCAGCGGCCCGGCGTCGCCTTTGCCGGCGTCTTCGGGGTGACTTTCTGCTGCCTGCTCGCGGTCGGCGCCGTGCTGCCGGTCCTGCCCCGCTACGTGCACGGGCCGCTCGGCGGCGGCGATCTCGCCGTCGGCATCGTCGTCGGCTGTTACGCGATCACGGGACTGCTGCTGCGCCCCTTCGCCGGGCGCTTCGCCGACCACCGGGGCCGCAAGCCAACCGTGCTGGTTGGCTCCGTACTGGTCGCCATCGCGGGCTTCCTCTACCTGCTGCCACTCGGCGTGGCCGGGCTGATCGGCGCCCGCCTCGTGCTCGGCGCCGGCGAGGGTTCGGTCTTCACCGCCGGCTCGGCCTGGATCGTCGACCTGGCACCGATCGAGCGGCGCGGCCGGGTGATCGGCCTCTACGGCCTCGCGGTCTGGTCGGGACTGAGCATCGGGCCGCTGATCGGCGAGCTGACCCAGCACGCTCTCGGCTACTCGGCGGTCTGGCTGCTGGCCGGGGCGCTGCCGCTCCTCGGGGCGGCGATCGCCGCCCGCGTTCCCGACCCCTTCGAGCCATCTCCCCTACTCCAGGAGGAGCACCACTCGCTGATCGCCAAGGAGGCGGTGCGGCCCGGCGCCGCCCTGGCCCTCGGCTCGATCGGCTACGGCACGATCGCCGCCTTCGTCGTCCTCTTGTTGGAAGCGCGCGGGGTCGGCCACGGGGCGACCGTGTTCGGCGCCTTCGCGACGATGGTCGTGCTGACCCGCCTCGTCGGCGGCGATCTGCCAGATCGCATCGGTCCGGCCCGCGTCGCCATCGCCGCCGCCTGCGTCGAGGCCCTGGGGCTCTCCGCGATCGCCGTCGCCCACAGCCTCCCGGTCGCTCTAGCCGGCGCCCTGGCGATGGGCGCCGCCTTCTCGCTGCTCTACCCCTCGCTCTCGCTGATCGTCGTTAGCGATGTCTCCGACCGCCGGCGCGGCGCGGCGCTCGGCACCTTCACTGCCTTCTTCGACGCCGGCGTCGGCCTCGGCGCCCCGCTGGCGGGCGCGGCGGCGGCGCTGAGCAGCTACGAGGGCGCCTTCTTCCTCTCGGCAACGATCGCCCTGGCCTCAGCGGCGACGGTCGCCCTGGCGGTCGCCCCGGCGGCCCGAGCCGCTCTAGCCCCCCGCTAAGTGCAACGTTTTGCTCCCCTGGTAGGGCCGAAAAACGTTGCAGTGTCCGGGACCTAGCGCTGTTCGATCAGCAGCGACTGGGCGGCGCGGCCGAGGCGGCCGCGCTCATCGGAGAGGACGGACTCGGCCGTGCCGATGCCGGTTGGCTGGGGCCTGGTGACGGCGTCGATGCAGACCCACTCGCCCACGGGCATGCGCTCGAAGTGGACGGTGAGGTCGACGTTGATGAAGACATATGAGCGGTAGTCGAGCACCGCACTGATCCCGTTGCCGACGTCGGCGGCGACGAGCGCCCGCTGCAGCGGCGTCGACTCCTCGTCGGCAACCAGCGGCTGGCGCATCCGCAACCAGCAGGTCGCCGGACCCAGCTCGAGGAACCCACCGGCCACCGCCCTCAGCTCCATCCCCGTGTGGTAACCGACCTCCTGGCCGGTCGGAAAGAACTCCGGCACCCAGCCTTCGTCAGGTCCCGGCGGTGGCGGCGCGTCATCGACCGCGCCCTCCGGCAGCTCCAACTCGGTCGAGCGCAGCTGCCAAGCCGTCGCCCGCATCAACTCGCCTGCCTCACCCGACAGCGAGGCCTCGACCATCCGCACCTTCCTCCCCGGCCGCAGCACCCGCGTCTCGACTTGCACGGGCCCGATCGGCACGGGCCGCAGGATCTCGAACACGACCCGGCCGACCTGGAGGTCGTCAGAACCCTCGATGGCCTCGATCTCTCGCCCCAACAACGCCGACGGCGGCCCGGCATGCTGGGATCCCGGATCCCAAGGACCTCTGGTGAGCTCAGTGGCGACGTACCGACCCTCCCCGTCCCCCCGCTCATAGAACGCGTCAGCCATACGGCGTCGATCCTATGCAGAGGTGGCACCCGTCACCTCCGCGTAAGAACCGAGGCGTAACCTCGACGTAGACGAAAGGAGCGAGATGACGACCAAGATCCAGAAGTCGGATGCCGAGTGGCGCGAGCAGCTGACCCCCGAGCAGTACGAGGTGACCCGCAAGGCCGGCACCGAGCGCGCCTTCACGGGGCCCTACGTCGACGAGAAGGCGGAGGGCATGTACACCTGCGTGTGCTGCGGCACCGAGCTGTTCTCCTCGGACACCAAGTTCGACTCCGGCACCGGCTGGCCCAGCTTCACCGAGCCGGCCAACCTCGAGCACGTCGAGCTGCGCCCCGACAACAGCCTCTTCATGCGCCGCACCGAGGTCGTCTGCAGGCACTGCGACGCCCACCTCGGCCACGTCTTCGACGACGGCCCCGCCGACAAGGGCGGCCAGCGCTACTGCATCAACGGCTGCGCGCTGGAGCTCAAACCCGCAAGCCGCGACAAGAGCTGAGGCCGATCCCGGGGGGTGGAACGTCTTGCACTTTTTCGTCGGGAGCTAGAGGCGCCAGCCCCCGACACTCCACCGAAAAAGTTAAGTGGAACCCCTGCCGGGATCGGCCTCAGGCCTTGCCGCCGGCACCGAGGTAGCTGAACTTCACCGCGAGGGCAACCGCCTCGGTGCGGGTGTCAACCTCCAGCTTGGCGATCGCGTTGCGCACGTGGGTGTGCACGGTCGCCGGGCTGAGCTGCAGCCGCTCGGCGATCTCTTTGACCCGAAGACCCTCGGCCAGTAGCTCGAGGATCTGGCGCTCGCGCGGCGAGAGCTCGAGCAGCTTCTCGACCTCGGAAGGCTTGCCGCCGGCGAAATCGCCGCCAAGGAAAGTACCGCCGCTGGTCACCGCTTTGACCGCGCGGGCGATGTCCTCGGCGGGTGCCGACTTGAGCACGTAGCCGGAGGCACCCGCGCGCAGGGCAAGCGCCAGCAAATCGGGCTGGGCGTGAGCGGTGAAGATGATCACTTTGGTCCGCGGCCGGACCTTGAGGACTTCCTTGCTCGCCTCGATCCCGTCGCGCTTGGGCAGCTCGACGTCGATGATCAATACGTCGGGCTCGAGTTCCTTGACGACGTCAACCACGTCACGGCCGTTTCCGGCCTCGCCGACGATCTCGACGATGCTCGAATTGGCCATCCTGGCCTTGATCGCCTCGCGGACGATCTCATGGTCATCGCATAGGACGACCCGCTTAGCATCCCGAACAGTGGTACTCATCAACCCCCGATCCTGGCAGGAGAACCATACGAATGCAAAATAGTGGGTAGCGTGAACCCACCTTCCCGCTCCTGCCGGTTCTCAATCAGGGCAATCATCGTGCGCCCAACCGCGACGGCGGTTCCATTAAGCGTGTGCACGACCTCTGGTGACTCGTCTTCACTCGGCCGGTATCGGCAGGCGAGGCGCCGCGCCTGATAGTCGGTCGTGTTCGAGCATGAGGTCAGCTCGCGGTAGCGACCCTGACTCGGAATCCAGGCCTCGCAGTCGTACTTCTTGGCCGCGGGCGCGCCGAGGTCTCCGGCGGCGACGTTGACGACGCGGTAGGGGATCTCCAGCTCGGCGAGGATGCGCTCCTCGATCGCCAACAGGCGCTCGTGCTCCTCGGCTGATTTCGACGGCTCGACAAACGAGAACATCTCGACCTTGTCGAACTGGTGGACGCGGAAGATGCCGCGGGTATCGCGGCCGCCGGCGCCGGCCTCGCGGCGGAAGCAGGGCGAGAAGCCCGCGTAGCGGATCGGCAGCTCCTCGGCGCTGAAGATCTCGTCGGCGTGCAGGGCGGCGAGCGGCACCTCCGAGGTGCCAACGAGGAAGAGCTCGTCCTTGGGAACCTCGTAGATCTGGTCGCGGTCGCCGGGCAGGAAGCCGGTGCCGACCAGGGCCTCTTCGCGGACCAAGACCGGGGGCACGACGGGCTCGTGGCCTTCCTCGCGGACCAGGTCGAGGGCGAAGCGGACCAGGGCCAGCTCGAGCAAAACGAGGTCGCCCTTGAGGTAGGCGAAGCGCGAGCCCGAGACCCGGGCCCCGGCCTCCATGTCGATCAGGCCGAGCTCCGAGCCGATCTCGAGGTGGTCGCGCGGCTCGAAGTCGAAGCTCGGCCGCTCGCCCTCCTCACGCAGCACGACCGCGTCCTCCTCGGTCATCCCGTCGGGGGCGTTGGCGTCGGGCAGGTTGGGCAGGGTCATCGCGACTCGCTGCAGGTCGGCGTCGACCTGCTCCAGCTCCGCCTTGCCGGACTCGATCACCTGCTTCAGCTCAGCCACCGCCGTCATCTGCTCGGCCGCCTCCTCCCCGCGCTGCTTGGCCTCGCCGATCTGCTTGGAGATCGTCTTGCGCTCGGCCTGGGCGCCCTCGATTCGCGGCAGCAGCTCGCGGCGGCGAGCATCGAACGCGAGCAGCTCGTCGACTTGGGCGGCCGCGCCACGGCGCGCGAGCGCCTCCTTGACCCGCTCAGGGTCGGAGCGGATCAGCTTCAGGTCAAGCATGACCCGGGAAGATTAGGGCGAGGCCTCGCCGGGGCGAGGCGATTCTTCGGCTTCTTCGCCGGCGTACTTGGCGACAAAGTGGGCGACGGCTTCCGCTTCTTTGCCGACGACGATGTTCTGCGGCATGATCGCGCCGGAGAAGCCGCCGTTCTGGATCGCGAAGAGAGCGTCTTCATATGTCTCGGTTCGCCCATTGAGGTTGGGGCCCTGCGTCCGCTCGCCGCGGTTGCCGCTGCCCTGGGTTCCGGCGGCACTGAGCGTGTGGCAACCGGAACAGTGCGTGGCGAAGAGCACGGCCCCTTCGTGGTTGGGGTCGCTCTTGGAGACCGAGACGCCTTCTTCGCCGAAGCCGCAGGCGGCTAGCCCGAAGGCGGCGAGGATGGCCATGGCTGTAATCAGTGCCGGACGCACGCGGCGCGCATCATATTGTCTTGACCCGATCGCGCTCTTCGACCATGCCAACGCCTGATCCAGCCCGCTTCCGCGCCGCCATGGCAACGCTGCCGACCGGCGTCACCATCGTCAGCGCAGCCGGGCCCGAGGGACCGGCCGGAGCGACCGCCAACGCGGTCTGCTCGCTCTCAATCGAGCCGATGCTGATGCTGGCCTGCCTCGACCGCGGCTCGCGCACCCTGCTCGCCGTGCAGGCCGCCAACCACTTCGGCATCAGCGTCCTGCACGCGGGCCAGGAGCCGATCGCCCGCGCCTTCGCCACCAAGGCCCCGGTGGCCGAGAAGTGGGACGGCGTCATCTGGAGCGAGCGCGACGGCATCCCGGCGATCGACGACTCCCTCGCCTGGATCGCCTGCGAGCTGCGCGACGTGGTCGCCGCCGGGGACCACGTGATCGTCACCGGCGAGGTCCGCGACCTGGCGGCGGGCGAGGGCGCACCGCTGGTCTTCCACGGCGGCGAGTACCGGCCGCTGGGTTGAACGCGCGTCCGACATCGACCACACCCTGGGTGGGTGAACGTCGGATGGGCATGCGCCACAATCTGGTGATCGACCAACGATTCCAAGAGCCGGGCTGGTTCACGAAGCACGTCTTCAACCCCTTCGTCGCCTGGCTGAGCCGGATCGGACTCGGCGTCGCCGGCTCCCGCGTGCTGGAAGTCCAGGGCCGCAAGAGCGGCGAGTGGCGCCAGACCCCGGTCAACCCGCTGTCCTTCGAGGGCGGCACATACCTGGTGGCACCGCGCGGCCACACCCAGTGGGTCCGCAACCTGCGGGTCAGCGGCGAGGGCCGCCTGGTCGGCCGGCGCACCGAGAGCTTCACCGCCACCGAGCTGCCCGACGAGGAGAAGCCCGCCCTGCTGCGCGCCTATCTGAAGAAGTGGAAATGGGAGGTGGGCGCCTTCTTCGACGGCGTCGGCCCCGATGCGCCCGAGTCCGACCTGCAGCGAATCGCCCCGGACCACCCGGTCTTCCGCATCTCGAGCTAGACCTCGCGGAACGGGTACTCCTTGATCGTCGCGTTGACGAACGTGCCTTTGGACTCCGCCTTCGCCAGTTCTTCGAATACCCCGGCAGGCACGCTTTCGTAGGCGTAGAGGCCGCCGCCGAGGTACTCGACATAGGCCTCTTCGGCCTCGGCGTCATAGCCGATCGCCTTCACCGCGCTGGACTCAACCGGGTGCATCCTCGGAATCGGCATCGCGCCTCCTCGCTCCCACGTATACCCGTCGCCTCGACAGGAGCTCTACGGGGCCGTCGCTGCGATCCGGCTCGGCCTCGCCCGCCGCCGGCAGCAACTGGCGCCCTCTTGACGTCGCCGTCATCCAGCTGGGTCTCGACCGCCACTGGTCCGTCCCTGCACGAGAGGACCAGGGTGTCCCTCCCAAACACTCAAGCGAGGCTCCCGCCGAGCGTTTTGGGAGGAACACCCTGGTCCTCTCACTGCCTGGATGACTAAAACGCCCCGCTGGTGCCCGCCGCACGCAAGGCCAGGAAGAGGATCACGCCACAGCTGACGGCCATGATGCCCATCTCGCGGCGGACGATCGCCAGGGCCATCTCCTGCTGGGCGCCGGCGGGGAGGGCCTCGAAGTCGATGTCGCCCAGCTCGCGCTCCGCCGCGCCGGTGCGGGCGGCCTCGGCGATCAGGGAGACGAGAAGGGGAAGGATCCCGTAGAGGTAGTGGAGGCTGTCGTCGGGTTTGTGGTTGGTGAAGACGAGCAGGCCGCCCAGCATCACCTGAATGAAGACCGCGACCTGGGCCGCCCGCAGCAGCAGCCAGAAGGGGACCGAGGAACGATCGCGCAGCCAGGCGACGCCTCCGAGGGCAAAGGCGACGAGGTTGAGCCCGATGACGGCGCAACCGACTATGAGGTGAACGACCACCACGGATCTATTTCCTCCCAAGAGGGTCGGAATTCGGCTTGCTGATGCGGAAAAGCACTATGTAGCAATGTGTTACAAGGTCGGTATATAACTCGTCGTGCAGGCGGTGAGCGGCGGCGACTGGCGCCCCGCGCGCGGCCCCCACAACTCCGATCTACCTGTGCTGAAGAGCTACCTGCCGATTCTCGTCTTTGCCTTCCTCGGCGTCACCGTTGGGGGGGCTTTCGTGTTGCTCAACCACGTGATCGGGCCGAAGCGGCCGAAGCGACCGACGGCGGCGAGCCTGCGCCAGTCCGAGCCGTATGAGTCCGGGATTCCGGTCGAGGCCTCACACGGGCTGCGCTTTGGGGTCAGCTTCTACCTGATTGCGATGCTCTTCATCCTCTTCGACATCGAGGTCGTCTTCCTCTATCCGATCGGGGTCATCCTCAAGGGCGCCAACAGCGTCTTCGTCCTGGGTGAGCTGGTTACCTTCATCGCCCTGCTGCTGGTCGCCTTCGTCTTCGTCTGGCGCAAGGGGGCACTGGATTGGAAGTAGAGCGACAGACGATGCGCGAGCGCCAGCTGCGTGCCCGCGACATGCTGCGCGGCGACCTCGAGGGCGAGGAACTGGAGCGCTACGTCGAGGAGAGGGTCGTGATGACCCGCCTCGAGGAGATGCTCAACTGGTCGCGGGCAAACTCGCTTTTCCCGCTCTCCTTCGGCCTTGCCTGCTGCGCGATCGAGGGGATACCGATGTCCGCCGTCACGGCGCGCTACGACATCGCTCGCTTCGGCGCCGAGGCCGGGCGCGCCTCTCCGCGCCAGGCTGACTTCATCGTCCTCTCGGGCAGGGTCTCGATCAAGATGGCGCCGGTCGTCCGCCGCCTCTACGACCAGATGCTGGAGCCGAAGTGGGCGATCTCGATGGGAGCGTGCTCCTCCAGCGGCGGCATGTTCTCCAACTACGCCGTGGTCCAGGGCGCCGACAAGTTCATGCCGATCGACGTCCACATCCCCGGCTGCCCGCCGCGACCGGAGGCGGTTCTCTACGGCTTCACCAAGCTGCAGGAGAAGATCATGGGCAACGCCGACCAGGGCTGGCGCGCCCGCTACAACGCCGAGGGCACAGAGGAGTGGGCCCGCGGCGGTCCCCGCAGCGAACCGAGCGCGGAGTCGGCCAAGGCCTACGAGGCGGCCAGGGAGCTGTTCGGTGCCTGACGCCCCTGGACTCGAGCTGATCCGCGGCGAGATCGAGGCCGCACACCCCGGCGCCGTCCTCGACACCGGCTTCGCCCAGGGGCGCGCCGTGCTCTCGATCGACCCCGCCCGCGTCATTGCGGTGCTCTCCTGGCTGCGCGAGGCCCCGGGACAGGAATATCGATTCCTCTCCAGCCTTCACGCTGCCGATTACCTTCCAGCCGCCCCCCGCTTTGCGGTGCACTACGAGCTGCTCAACCGCGATCGAGTAGAGCGCCTGCGCGTGAAGGCCCTATTGGACGACCCGGCCTCTCCCGCGGGTGGCGGTGTAGGGGGGCCCGCCCCCGAGGACGCTTCAGCGACCGGAGGGGGCGGTGGGTCCCCTGCACCGACAGGACCCGCGGCCGGCGCCATGGTCCTTCCAGAAATCGACTCTTGCGTGGAGATATTCCCCACCGCCAACTTCCAGGAGCGCGAGGTCTTCGACTTCTTCGGCATCGTCTTCAAGGGCCACCCCGACCTGCGCCGAATCCTGCTGCCCGAGGACTACGTCGGTTGGCCGCAGCGGCGGGACTTCCCCGTGGGCGGCGAGCCGGTGACGTTCACCTACAACGAGCGGAACTATGGCTGAGCAGTTCTTGACCGAGGACCGCACCTCCGAGGTAATGACGGTCAACATGGGACCGCACCACCCTGCCACCCACGGGGTGCTGCGCCTGGTCGTCGACCTCGAAGGCGAGGTCGTGCGCGACCTGCGACCGGTGATCGGCTACGTCCACACCGGGATCGAAAAGTCCTGCGAGGACAAGAGCTACTGGAAGGTCATCCCCTTCGTCGAGCGGATGGACTACGTCTCCTACTTCTTCCAGATGGAGGCCTTCTGCGGCGCGGTCGAGCGGCTGGTCGAGCTGGAGATCCCCGAGCGGGCCAAGTACCTGCGGGTGATCTTCCTCGAGCTCAACCGCATCCACTCCCACCTCGTCTGGCTGGGCACGACGGCGCTCGACCTCGGCGCGATCTCGATGCTCTGGTACTGCTTCCGCGAGCGCGAGCGCATCCTCGACCTCTTCGAGATGGCGACCGGCCAGCGCATGCACACGCGCTACTTCCAGGTCGGCGGCGTGATCGAGGACATCCCGCTCGGCTTCGAGCGCAAGCTGCGCGAGTTCATCGCCGATATGCCGGTCCGGGTCGAGCAGTACCAGGCGCTGCTCGACCGCAACGAGGTCTTCCTCTCGCGAACCAAGAACACCGGCATCGTCTCGCGCGAGCGGCTGCTGGAGCTGGGCGTGACCGGACCGCTGCTGCGCGCCGCCGGCGAGCCCTGGGACCTGCGCAAGGCATTCGACTACCTCGCCTACCCCCAGTTCGACTTCAAGGTGCCGGTCGGGACGATCGGCGACAACTACGACCGCTACCGCGTGCGGGTCGCCGAGATGGTCGAGTCGGTGCGGATCGTCGAGCAGGCGCTCGACGGTCTGCCTGAGGGGCCGTTCATCGCCGACGACCGCAAGTACGTGCTGCCGCCGCGCTCGGAGCTCTCGACCTCGATGGAGTCGCTGATCCACCACTTCAAGCTCGTCACGGAGGGATACCGGGTCGGTCCGAGCGAGATCTACTACGCGATCGAGAGCCCGCGCGGCGAGCTCGGCTGCTTCGTCCTCGCCGACGGCTCGGCAAAGCCGGCGCGGGTTCACTTCCGCGATCCCTCCTTCGTCAACCTGCAGGCCTTCAAGGACATGTCGACGGGCGGCTACATCGCCGACATGATCTGCTCGCTGGGGATGCTCGACCCGATCTTGGGCGGGGTCGATCGGTGACAAGCCCCGGCCACACCGGCCAGCGGGTCCTGTCACCGCAGGGGACCCCCCACCCCTTCCGGTCGCTAAAGCGTCCTCAGGGGTGGGCCCCCCTACGGTGCCACCCGCTGGAGGTGCGTTGTGGCTGAGCTGCCTATCGACAAGGCGCTGGTAGAGGGGCGCGTACCCGACCGCTCGCCGGAGCAGATTCCCGAGCTTCACGAGGTGGGGTGTCCGCCCGAGTTGCAAGAGCGCATTGAGACGCTGATGTCGCGCTATCCGGACCGGAAATCGGCATCTATTCCGGCGCTCTGGGCCGTGCAGCGGCTCTACGGCTGGTGCACGCCGGAGGGGATCCGCCAGGCCGCAGCGGTGATGCGGGTGACGCCGGGCTACCTGGAGTCGGTGGCGAGCTTCTACGACCTGCTGCACACCGATCCGGTCGGCAGCCACAAAATTGCCGTCTGCACCAACATCAGCTGCTGGATGCGCGGCGGCGATGAGCTGCTCGACGCTTTCAAGGCGGCGGCCGGTGAGGACGAGGAGCGCTTCTTCGTCACCGGCTTCGAGTGCCTGGGCGCCTGCGACATCGCGCCGATGGCCTCGATCGACGAGCGCTACTTCGGCCCGCTCGAGGCGGCCGAGGCGCAGACCGCGATCGAGCAGCTGCGCGAAGGCTCCGAGGTGCTGCCCGAGAAGGCGCTGGAGAAGCGCCCTCTTCCCGGCGGAAACCCGCCCGCGGCGGACGCGGAAGCGAGTGAGGGAGATCTCCGGTGATGATGAACCCGAACGAGCGAGAGCAGAGCACGCGGGCGGAAATTGTGGGTCGGGAGACGCGGGTGCTGCTGCAGAACGCCGAAGACCCGGCGCTGCGCACGATCGCCGGCTACAAGGGCTACGGCGGCTACGCCTCGCTGGAGAAGGCCTACAAGGAGATGGAGGCCGAGCAGGTGCTCAAAGAGCTCGAAGACTCGGGTTTGCGCGGGCGCGGTGGCGCCGGCTTCTCGATGGGCAAGAAGGCCTCCTTCCTGCCCCGCGGCGAAATGAACAAGTACCTCTGCTGCAACGCCGACGAGTCCGAGCCGGGCGCCTTCAAGGACCGCGAGCTGATGCAGCGCAATCCGCACCAGCTGATCGAGGGGATCGCGATCGCCGCCCTCGCCGCCGGCGCCGGTCACGCTTTCATCTTCATCCGCGGCGAGTACGACTCGCAGGCCGACGTCCTCGACGCCGCCGTCGCCGAGGCCTACGAGGCGGGCTACCTCGGCAAGGACATCCTCGGCTCCCACCACGACCTCGAGCTGGTCGTCCATCGCGGCGCCGGCGCTTACATCTGCGGCGAGGAGACGGCGCTGCTCGACGCGCTCGAGGGCAAGCGCGGCAACCCGCGGCTGAAGCCGCCGTTCCC
>Ga0070679_100000568_pt1 | contig 31287 bp, 33 predicted proteins | sample KBSC63BmetaG_FD_65652 | JGI IMG/M metagenome (GOLD analysis project Ga0070679, IMG submission 65652) | Corn rhizosphere microbial communities from Kellogg Biological Station, Michigan, USA - KBS C6-3B metaG | ecosystem: Host-associated > Plants > Roots > Rhizosphere | place: USA: Michigan... | reverse complement strand
TCCGTCGTCCGTCGTCCGTCCCCCGTCGTCCGTCGCCCGTCGCCGACAATCAAGCTCTCGCCCCCGCAACCCTATTTACGCTGAAGACGACATACCCAACCGCGGCGGTGCCGAGCAACAGACACGCATGCTGCACGACAGCCACCGCCAGTGCGAGCTCCGGCGGAATGCCGGAGTGCCGATACGCCGCGACGACAGCGCCCTCGTAGATGCCGAGGTTTGCCGGCGAGACCGGCGCGATCGTCCCGAGAATCATCGCTCCGAACGCGAGCATCGTCGTCGAAAGCGGCAGCGTGAGACCGAACGCGTGTTGCACTGCGACCATCGCGAGCGCCTCGACACCCTTCGAGCCCGTGCAACAGAGGAGCGCCAGCGCAAACCGCGACGGCCGTCGAAGCGACTCGAGGTCGCGCGACCAGCGAGCCACGAGCGCCAGAAAGCGGTCCAGAGGCGAGCGAATTTCACGTTGGCCGACGATCGCGTTGATTCGCTCGTGGTGAAGGGCGGCCGCGACGATGGCGATCGTCAGCAACGCGACGGCAGCAGCCAACCCAAACACCGCTCGGTGCATCCAGTCAGGAAGCGGAAGCAGCTGCGCTGTGACAACGAGGATGCTCAGCTTCACGACGCCTTCGGTCACTTGCTCGAGCGCCAATCCCGACAGCGCGGCCGCCGAGGTCACGCCAGGCTCCCGGCTCAGCATCACGACCGCGGAGACTGGACCCGAAACAGGAACCGTGTTCGCGAAAAAGCTCAGCTGCGCCACGATCGACAGCATTCGTCTCGGCGCCACCGGGCTGGACGGCGGCATCAGCGCGCGCCACTGCTGTGCCCACAGCGGCAGAACCAAAAGGTTCGACGCGACGGCGAGCGCAAGCCATCCGCCGCGCACGTCCTGGCTGACTGCCCAAACGCGACTCACATCGACGCCGCGCACGAGCACGACGAGCACGAACGTCGCAATGAGCCACGTTCCCGCCTGTACGAGATGTCGTGTGCGTGGAGAGGCGCGAGTCATGTCCGTCACTCGAGCAGATCGATGAAAGCTAGCAAACGGCCGTGGTCCTACGCACGATGCCGGCCAGTTGGTGGAGGACCGGCGACCGGCGACCGGCGACGGGGGACGGGCGACGACTGAAAGCGACGAGAGGGGAGAGGCGAGCGGCGAACGGAACGCGGAGCGAGAAATGCGAGCGGCGAAGAGCGTGACGACGTTACCCCCGTCGCCCGTCGCCCGCCGCCCGTCCCCCGTTATCAGCGATTCAGCCAGTAAGAGAGCTTCACCAGGAAGGTGTTCGCTGGATGCAAGCGCATCAGATCGCGGACGTCGCCCTGAAAGTCCTTGTCGCCTTCCACAGACGCGTTGCCTTGGCGTCCCTCGTTCCAGACGAGGAAGAGCGTCGACCCAGGCTTGTACTCCCAGCGGAACACCAGGTTCGATTGAAATTCCTTGAAGTTGAATCCGCCCGGGTCATCCGTGACCGACGAATTATCGTACGCCGCGTATCGCGCGCTGTAGTCCGCTGCACGAGGCGTCGACGACAACTGCCGCACATTCGTGTAGGTGCCCTTCGACACGAATGGCTGTGTATACGCTTGCAGCGACACATTCGGCGTGAATGTGTAGTTCAGTCGAACAGTGGCTGAACGCGTCGCTTGATTCAAATGTGCGAACGTGTAGTGCGTCAGGTTCAACGAGTCCGTGTAGTTGCCGTACCACTGATTGTCGGAGATGTTGTTCGTGAAGTTGAGCGAGACCGCGGAGCTGAATCGACCGCTGATCTTGTAGTCGATTTCGGGACTGATGTTGATCGACGAGCCGCGTCCGGCGTTCCCGCGCCAGTAGTTCACCCACACACTCGGCACCACGGGACGTCGATCGTTGCCGTTGATGCCCATCCACGGCGCGATGTACGCGTCCTGCCGCACCGCCGGCCCGCCCCGCGACGCGCGATCGTCGTACGTTGATCCGAGCTGGCCCAGCGTGCCGCCCGTGTGGAATTGCCAGTCGTTCTTCAGCGTGATGTGGACGTTCGTGTTGTACGCCGCCTCCTGTGCGACTCCCGACGTCGTCCAGTACTGCCACCAATTGCTGTTCCACTGCAGACGCTTGTAGAAGAACCGCTCGGCGCGATCGAAGTAGCCAACCCACGTGCTCCACGATTGCTGGTCGGCGCGGCGAAGGAAGCCGAGGTCGTTGATCTCGAACCCGGCTGACCGCCGCTGATACGCGGACTCGAACATCAGATGCTGGCCACCGACTTTATCGAACTTTAACTCTTCGGCGTCGCCGCCGAGGACCGTTCGGTTCGAGTCGAGCGGAAGTCCGGCGTCCGGACGCTGATAGTAGTGAACCGCGTTCGTCTGTAGATCGAGGATCGCTGCTTTGCTGCCCGCGACGCGGCTCTGATCGAACGAGCCGGACACTTCGTACATGTTCGACAGAAAGCGGTGGCGGAAGTCGACGGCGCCGACGTACGCGTTCGACGCCAGGTACGGCGACGACCACGCGTCTTGCCGGCGATTCACCGCCGTCACGATCGCCCCGAACGATGTGCCGCCATTGCGTAGCTCTTGTTGCGCGCGAACGACGGCGAAGTTCGCGGCAGGTTCGTATGTCGTATCGCGCGGCGTCGCTTCGCGCTGCGTCGTCGCGTTGAGAACGCCGATCGTGAGTCCGCTCGGAAACCGGCCGATCAGCTTTGCGGCGCCAAGGATGGTGGTCGGCTGCTGCGGAACCGTATCGCCGTACGTGCCCGCAAGCTCCGGCGTGCGGCCAATGCGACGGCTGTAATACAGTCCTTCGCTCGAGCAGTTGACGTTGTTGCAGTTCACGTCGAAGCGGAACAGACCGCGTCCGGCGACGAAGAATGGTCGTCGCTCGTCGAAGAAGGATTCGTACGCGGACAAATTGAGGACTGCGGGATCGGCTTCGACCTGGCCGAAATCCGGATTGATCGTCGCATCGAGCGTGACATTCGAGGCGACTCGGTATTTGAGATCGCCGCCGACGGTCATGTTCGATCGATCAGTGAATTTGTTGTTGTCGATGTGTGATGCGTTCTTCGTCACGAGATACGGCATCGCTTCCATTCGTCGCGGCGCCTCGAGATCGGTCAATCCCTCGAGCGCTCCGAGCTGCGAGGCCATGCCCGGCTTCGACTGACTGAGCGCGGGCCAACTCACACGCTCGGCGTATCTATAGATATCGCGGTCGATCGTGAAGCCGAAGGTGTGCGTGCGATCGGTGCTGTACCGCATCTGCGACAGCGGAATGCGAAACTCGGCGGTCCAGCCGAGCGAATCGATTCTCGTCGCGACGTCCCAGACGGCGTCCCACGCGCCGTCTTCGTTGCCGTCGTTGTAGATCGCTTGGTCGATCTTCACACCCGCCGCGTTCACGCCGAACTCGTAGCCCGTCCGCCGATCGTGATACGAATCGATGAACAGCCAGATCATGTCCGACGGTGTGAACGTGTCCCGTCGCTCGAGCAAGCGAATGATGCTGTCCGGATGTGGATCGAAGGCGCGTACAAAGACGAAGAGATTTGCGGCGTCGTATGCGACCTTCGCTTCGGTGCGGAAGCGCGGCTCCTTTCCTTCAGTGGGCTGCCACTGCTTGAACGCGGTGATCGGCGGCGCGTCACGCCAGATCGGATCGTCGTCCTTGCCATCGACGACTGGCGGCGTGACCGCTCGCGCGGCGAAGGCGCCGGTGTCGGTCGGGGCTGGAATGCTGTTTGGCTGTGTGGGCCGCGAATCTCTGAGTGCAAGGCCCGTCGGCGGGACTTGAAGAGCGAGCGCAAGGCCAAGCAGTGCCGATGCGACAAACATCTATTGTTCAGTCCGTCGGAAAGAGAGGCGAGGATGGTCGTGTCTCAGTCGGTGTGATTGGACAGCCGAAATCTGGTTTGAGTTGGATTTTCAGCAGTAAAGAAAATGTTCGGGGTTTTTTGTACAGCGCGCACTTGCATTTGTGCGCCCTACCAGCTCGCTGGTAGGACACTCGATCTTTGACATATGCATCCACGAACTACCGAGCTCATTCAGTACATCGATGAACAGGCCGCGACGCTGCGTGCGGCATTCGAGGCCGTGCCCGCGGAGCGGCGCGCCGCTCGATCGACTCCAGGCCGGTGGTCGCCGGCGGAGATCGTTCACCACGTCGTGATCGTCGAGGGAGCGATCACAGGCCTCCTCCGCGGTTTGGTCGAGAAGGCGCGCTCCGTGGGGCCCGATCACGACGAGTCGCCCATCCTCGCGACCATCAATCCACAGCGCTTCGTTCGACGCGAACGCCGCATCGTGACCAGCGAGCGTAGCGAGCCGCGCGACACGAACGCCGCGAACGTGTGGGCCGACTTCGAGAGGACGAGGCTCGCGCTCAAGGACGTCATCGCCAGCGGCGACGGCTTCGCGCTCAACGAGGTATCAGCCCCGCATCCTGCGCTGGGAACACTCACCGGCTACGCCTGGATCGCGTTCGCTGGTGCACATGCTGCGCGTCACGCTGATCAGATTCGCGAGGAAGCGACGGCTATCACGGATAGGCACGGTCACTGACGGATTGTCACGGATCTGCGGAATACCTTCTTTGAACACAGCCGCTCGGGACGCGAATCGAAACGTCCCGAGCGGCTGTTGCAAAAGGGAAGTTTTGCTGTTGACCGTGTCTGTCCGTCAGTGACCGTGCCGTTCCGTGATGCGACCGTAGTCCTACAAATACTGATCGATCTGCCCCAAAGCCACCGAGGGCAAGAAAGTCTGAGCCTCGTAGATCTGTCTCAGCTTGGTCGTAGAAATCGCTTCGGGAGCACCCGCGCCGTGGCCTTCGACCCATGCGCTGTCCCACAGCATTGCGAGCACGCGACATCCTTCGACCATCCGCGCGATCGTCTTCGTGCCGAACTTCTGCCAGAGCACCGCGGGCGCCTGCGATTTTTGCTTCTGCACGGCGAGCGCGCCATACGCCTCCACGATCTTCATCGGCGCAAGCTTGGATCGGGACGAGCGCATCAGCTTCACCGTCGCAAACCCAGCGTTTTGGCCGCCTGTGATGAGCGTGAGGCCATGCGAACCCGTTCCAAGTGATTTCTGGATACCAGGAATGAGCTTGTCGACGCTCGCCGCATTCACCATGTCGTCTTCGTACGCGACGTGCACGCCGCCGCCGTAACCCTTGCCGTGGCCGAGTGGCTTCGCGGCCGGCGTTCCATCGGGATTCCGATTCGGATCGCCGTCGTCGAGATACGATGAGTGCAGCGGCTGGCACGCGTCGCCGACGTAGTGTGCGAGCACGCCGGCGGCCGCGACGAATCGTGCAAGATCCGTCGCCGCGAAACCAACCATCGCTTTGTAGATCTGCCAAACCCGGAACGGCAGCAGACCGCGCTCTGACACGGCCGTCCACCCGACCGCGTGATAATAGTCGCGCCATGTCTGCGCTTTGAGATCCGCGGCAGTCTTGGTCAGATCGTCGAGTGTTTTGCCGTCGGCGCCTTTGAAATCCATGTCCGCGTAGTGATTCGGATTTTCGAGACCCTTGCGGCCGTACTTGGTCGTGTCCGTCTTCGTTTTTTTCCAGACTTTGTCCGGCACGTCGGCGAGCGGCACGAATCCAGGAGGCACCGTGCGCTCGACCGTCTTGTTGATCTTGTCGGGCTTGAAGCTGACGCGATCCTGGTTGAGCATCATCAACTGCTTGAGCGCCGGCGTCTTCACGATGCCGCACGCGAGCGCACCGATCGTGTAATGGCCAACCGCCCCCCAATAGGGGAACGTCGCGAGCGCGGGACCGCGGTAGAGATCGACGTCGAGCTCGCGGCACACGGTGCTCAAGTTCGTCGCCAGCGCGAACGGAAGTCGCGAAGCCTCGCCGGAGAACACAGTCCCGCCCCACTGCACTGCAAGCGGCCGCCGATCACGTTTGACGTCGTTGTCCTCCACGACCCAAATCGTTCCCGAGTCGCCCGGATGCGTCATCAACGGTTTCTCGTTTCGGCTGCCGATGAGAAAGTCCGCGACGTACTCCAGGCCGCCGACGGTCTTGTAGCGATAGAACAACGCGGCGATTCGACCGGACAACGTGCCGCTCGCTGCGCCGTGCGCGCTCACCGGACAGCCGATCACATTGAGCGAGAGATTGTAGACGCTCAGGTCGGCAAGCGGGCCGATTGGACCGACGCCGTAGATCGACGCGTTCCACAAACGCTGATCGTCCACCGCGATCAGTCCGACATCGAGGTTGATGCTGACGTGCTTACCGACCAGCGTCTCGTATGCGCGCTCGAACTCGATTCGGCCGAGCTGCTTGGCCGACGTGGTTCCCAGCCGCACTTTTTTGCCACCGGCAACAGTGAACAGCTCCTCCCCTGCCTCGCCCGTGACGTGCCGGCTGGTCATCGCGTAGAGCGTGTGGCCGTCCGTGACGAGGCAGCCGAGTGACGCGAAATGACGCTCCTTCTGCACGTCGATGTAGACCGGATATCCGCCGGACAACGTCGGCCCCGATACGGTCGCGCTGGGGAACGTGAGCGTGGCCGGATCGATCGCCGGCGGCGCCGATTCCACCGGCGGCGCCAGCACGACGCACACCGGCACACTCCGTCCATCCTCGAGATAAATCGTCTTGGGAACGTAGTCCGAGTAGTGTGCTTCGCCGTCGTCCGCGCTGAAGTTGGCGTCGTCCACCCACTCGGAAACGAAGACCAGAACGGCCGGCCACGAATAGTCGCGCACTTCGGAGTTTTCGATCGTGCGCGGCTCCTTCTTCTCCTTCGGCTTTGGAGGCTCGACAACGCCGTCGCCGCGCTTCGGATAGGGATCGGAGCTGCGAATCAGGTATCGGCCCACGGCCGTGCCGACGACGTTGGCCTTGTGCAACAGATGCGCGTGAAACTGGTCACGGGCACGAAGGAGGTCGGCCAACGAGAGATCGTTGAAGCCACGGTCACTGACCAGATAGTCCATCAGGAGCTCCGGAGGGTTGGCGGTGAGCTCTACGACGACGGCCGCTGAGGCGCGCACAGAATACGTGCTCCGGGTACAGCAGGGCAAATATTGGCGGTTCTTGATCATTCTCCGCCCGGCCCCTTGCCGAGCCCCCGATCGAACGGCGAACCTATTCCCATGCCGTCTCCCGCCGCTTCCCTCGACGACGTTCGACACCGACTCGGCGACCGTTACGCCATCGAACGCGAGCTCGGTCGCGGCGGCATGGGCGCCGTATATCTCGCGCGCGATCTGAAGCTCGACCGGCCGGTCGCGCTCAAAGTGCTGCCGCCGGAGCTCGCCGGCGACAGCTCGCTGCGCGAACGCTTTCTGCGCGAGACCAAAACCGCGGCGTCCTTCTCGCATCCCAACATCGTCCCGGTACACTCGGTCGAGGACCGGGATGGCGTGCTGGCGTTCGCGATGGGTTTCGTCGAGGGCGAAAGTCTCGCGGAGCGCGTGCACCGAAACGGCCCGCTGGACGTTCGAAGTCTCGTGCGCCTGCTGCAGGATGTCGGCTATGCGCTCGCGTACGCGCACGGACGCGGCGTGATCCATCGCGACATCAAGCCCGACAACATCATGATCGAGCGCGCCACCGGCCGCGCGCTGTTGATGGACTTCGGCATCTCACGATCGCTCACGACGAATGTCTCGGCGACACAGGGGCTGACGCGCGTCGGCGAAGTCGTCGGCACGCCGGAGTTCATGAGTCCCGAGCAGGCGACCGGCGATGTCGTCGACGGTCGCAGTGATCTGTATTCACTCGGTCTCGTCGCGCTCTACGCGCTCACGGGAACCAAGGTGATCACGGGCACGTCGTCGCAACAGATTCTCGTACGACAGCTCACCGAGCTTCCGCCCGCGTCGACTTCACTGCGGCCCGAGCTGCCATCCGCGATCGGCGGCGCAATCGACAAATGCGTCGCGAAATCCCCGGACGATCGCTTCGCCAGCGCCGAACAACTCGTGGAGGCGATCGACGCCGCGCAGGTGTCGACCTCCGAGATTCCACTCGCGATTCGATTGTTCGCGCAAGAGCTGGGGACCGTGTCGCTCATCCTGTTCTTTTTGGTGTTGATGGCGCCGCTGCTCGCGCGTTCGATGTCGACCGGCGGCCAACTGGACGCGCTGATTCCGTTGCTCCTCATGGGCGCCGTCGCGACGACACGCCTGTCGCAGACATTCAGTGCGTCTCGTCGGTTGATGCAGGACGGCTTCACGCCCGACGAAACACTCAAGGGCATGCAAGCCGTGCTCGCCGAGCGAACGAGTGTTCGCGAGGCGTACCGCATGAATCCGGAGATGCGGCGGCGCCGCCGCCGGGCACTGCGCATGGGCGGCGTGCTCGCCGTGCTCGCGATCGTTCTGGCAGTGATCACGAGAATGCGCGCGGTCGATCGAGGAAATCACCACTACTCGGTTGGCATCTCGGGGATCGTGACGGGAATGTTGGCCATCGTCCTGTTTGGCATCAGCCTCATGACGGTAATGCGCAGTCCATTTCGCGCACCACCGGCGGACAAGATGTTTCAGCGAATTTGGCTTGGGCCCCTTGGCCGAGCATTCGTGCGATTGTCTGCCAAAGGCGTCAAACGGAGCGGTGCATCCTCGCGCGACAGCCGTCCCGCGACGACACCGCCGCCGCCCGTCACGATACCCAAGTCTGCTTCCGAATCAGTCGATCGCCTCGCCGAGTTCGAAGCACGACTCAGGGCGCTCGAGAAGAAACAGGGATAGCGTCCTAGCATGACTTCTTCCGCTGTCCTCCCGCCGCTCTACGCCGGGTGGATCGAAGGGCTGCTTGGCGGCCCTATTCCGTCAGAATCGAACGCCACGTGCAACTCGTGCGCGATGCTCGTTTCGGACGCGACGGGGGCGCAACCCGACACAGGCTACAACCCTGAGACGAAGTGCTGCACGTACATGCCCGAGCTGTGGAATTTTCTCGTCGGGCGAATTCTGGACGACGACAGTGCCGACGCGGGACCTGGCCGAGCGACAGTCGAAGCGCGCATCGACCGCGGGCTCGTCGTCACGCCGCTGGGACTTGGACGCAGTCGGACGTTCCGGTTGATCTACGGCACGGGTGGCGCGACGACATTCGGCCTGAGCCGGAATCTTCGGTGCCCGCACTATCTGCACGAGCAAGGCGGGTTGTGCGGCGTGTGGCGTCACCGCGAGTCGACGTGCGCGACGTGGTTTTGCAAGCACGTCCGGGGCGCGGTCGGCCTGAACTTCTGGTCGCATCTGCACCAGCTGTTGCGAACGGCGGAGAATGCGATCGCCGGATGGACGCTGCTCGAGCTGCGATTCGATCGTGCGGCGCTCGCGCATCTCTACGAGCCTCGCCGAGAAGAAAACCGCGCGAAGCTGACGGGCCGCGACGTCGACGGCGCACCGGATCCCGCGGACATACGAGCATCGTGGGGCGCGTGGCTCGGACGGGAGCGTGAGCTCTATCGAGAATGCGCACGCCTCGTCGCCGCGCTCGCGTGGGATGACGTACTGCGGCTCGGCGGCGCACAGCTCTCGGTCTATGCGGCGATTGTCGAAGACGCTTATGAGCGTTTGATGAATGATGCGATACCTGCCCGGCCGGCGCCAGCGCTGGTGCAGATCACCCCGCGCGGCCGTGATCGTGTGCGAATCACGGGCTACAGCGGAATGGATGCGCTCGAGATGCCGCCGGAGATCGCGCGGCTCATCTCGTATTTCGACGGGCGGCCCGTCGCCGAGGTCATCGAAGAGATTTCGCGAACCGAGGGAGTGACGGTGGATCCGTCGTTCGTTCGCAAGCTGGCCGATTTTGGCGTCCTACGAGAAGCAGAGATCACGCCGGCCTGACAACTCGCGCGACGGCGCTCGAGCGAGCGCCGTCGCGGTGCACCTTACTTGAAGCGGTTGAGCGCCCCGCCCTTCACGGCTTCAGCATCGTTCTCGCTGACGTTCTTCGTCGGAAGATCAGCGATCTTCTCGTTAGGCTGCTCGGGGGACTGCTCGGCCTTCTTCGGCGTGTCTGACATGGTGGTACCCTCGTTCAGTGGTGAGCGATCTGGGCTCAAGCGCCTTCTCCAGGTTACCACCGTCCGGTCGGAACGGCTAGCACCATGACCGGTTAGCACCGGGATCATTTCGCGATTGGAGGTGGCGTCCCGTGGAGAATCGCGGTGAGCCACGCCTCGGAGCGCAGCGAATAGGGCATCAGCTGGGCGGCGGTCGCCTGGTGATTGTGTGGTGAATCAATCATTGGCACCGCCTCTTTCGGCCCGGCAATCTGATTGAACGTCGTCCAGATCCCGATCGCAGGCGTGACTTCGTCGATGAAGCCCATCGCGAGAAGCGACGGGACTTTGATCCGCGATGCGAAGTTTACCACGTCGAAGTAACGGGCGGTCTCCATGACCACCGGATTCGTTGAGTCCCAATTGGGGTACCCGGCCATGCGTCCGTGCAGGGCCGCGTTGGCATCCGAGCCCGCCGGCACGTTGACGATCACGGCTGAGATCTTGGGACTGAGGGCTGCCATGACGAGGCTTTGCTGGCCACCCATGCTGATCCCGTTCGCGACCAGCGTGCGGCCATCCCACTGCGAAAGCCCGGTCGCGAACTCGACCGCCCGATAGTCGCCGAGATACATCTGCAGGAAGTAGTTGTGCTCTCGGTCGGTTTCGTTGACACGCTGGTACTGCTTGATCATCTGCGGCAGCGCGTCATAGAACGCCTGCGGCATGTCGCTCGGCACGTCGTGCGGTTCGATGTTGATCGCGAGCCAACCCTCGGCGGCGCGGTCCGTGACCCACTGGCGCTGCAGCGGATACGGTGAGCTCGCCCACTGGAAGATCATGATCGCGGGAAACTTTCCATCACGCTTCGGCCAAGCCATCTGCCCGTACACGTGTGCGCCGGCGATGTTGTCGAGCCGAACTGTCGCGTATTCCACGTTCGCGACGCCGCTTTCCTTCGGCGTTATGACGGCGTTCGCCGGCACCTTGTCCAGCAATGCGATCTTCGAAGCCCAGAAGGCGTCGAAATCTGCCGGACGCGCGACGACCGGCTGAATCTTGGTTGGCGCGACGGCGGCGCCGAGGACAACAACGCCATCGCCACCGGTATGCACGTCGCCAAAATTCTTGACTCCCATCGGCGGCCGGATCTCGACGCGCACCATACCCGGCGCTGCGAGCGAGGTCTCGAGTGTCGCCGGTCCTTTCGCCAAATCGAGTGAGCCGCTCTTGATCGTGCGTCCGCCGTTCTCCTTGACGACGTACGTGTATCCGCCGAGGACTCCATGTTGCCCTTCGGCGACACTGACGTGCCAACCTACTGTGGATCCGACTGTGTAGATGCCCGTTTTGTCATACGGCGTGGCGACGAGCTGTTGTCCGTGGGCGGTAGTGGCCGTCGCGAGCAGCGCGGCAACTGCAAAGCGGGTGAATGATCGAAGCATTTCGGAAAATGGAGTCGCACGCGAGTTGGCGCCAGGCGGACATATCGGCGAGCCGCGGCCAGACCAGCCCCCGTCGCGCTTGACAGCGAGGCGAAACGATCTCTCTCGACGGCACTCTTTTATGATGTTATCATTCGCGGACTATGAACCTACCGTTCGTGCTGGCTCGTCGTGCGCTCGTCGCGTCGTGCGCGCTCTTCGTGCTCGAGGCCTGCTCCGGAACCAGCGAGCCCGTAAACCCGCCAACTGCGGCGCTGCTGAAAATCGTCGGCGGAGCGGGACAGGCTGGTGTCGTCGGCACGGCGTTGGATGCGCCGATCAACGTGCTCGCCGTCGACTCGAAGGGAAATCCGGTCGCGGGAGCGGCCGTTGCTTTTGCGGCGAATGCCGGCGGTTCCGCGGTACCGGCGCAGGTCGTGTCGGATGCGTCAGGCCGCGCCAGCACACGCTGGACCCTCGGGACGGTCGCAGCCGACGCCGAATCGCTGACCGTGTCGGTCGCCGCGCCGGCCACCGGAACCACCATCGTCCAGCCGGTGGTCGTCACTGCACTCGCCATCGCGGGGCCGGCAACGGCGCTCGTCGCGGCACCTACATCTGCGACGGGCCGAATCGGTGATGCGTTCGCGACGCCTGTTTCGGTCACGATGAAAGACGCATACGGCAACCGCGCGCGCGCGGCGGCCGTTTCGATTTCCGCGCGGCTGCAACCGGCGGATAACGATTCTTTGATTGGCCCGTCGAGTCTTCGAACGGATGCGGACGGCGTCGCTTCGTTCAGCGGCTTGGCTATCGGCGGAAAAACCGGTGCGCTGACGTTGGTACTCGAGAGCGCCGGCGTTTCCTCGGCGTCCGTGTCGCTCGCGATGAGCGCGGGAGCAGCACAACGCGTCGACCTGCAGAATGCGACGCCAGTTCAGGCGATCATCGCAGCGCCAGGTCCGCCGCTCAACGCAAAGGTAGCCGACGGTTGGGGCAATCCCGTGCCGAGCGTGGCGGTCTCGTTCTCGATCGACGGAGTGGGCTCGATCGGTCAAGCAACGACCGGCGCGGACGGCATCGCGACGCTCGCATCGTGGACTGTTCCCGCGATTGGATCGTATCAGCTGAGCGTGACGATTCCAGGCGGGATCAGCGCGCCCAAGGTGCCGCTCCAGTCGCGCGCGGGTCCGCCGGCAAGCCTCGTCAGCGTTGCCAGCAACCCGCAGACCGGCGTGGTCAACACGGACGTATCCCTCTCGGTGGTCGCGTTCGATGCCGGCGGCAATCCCGCTCCAAACGCGCATCTCGATTGGAGCCTGGTCGGCGGCTCGAGTGGTCAGGCGACGACTGGGGCCACGGGTGTGGCGGCATTCGCGGTGCGCCTTCCACAAAAGGCAGGAGCGAACCAGGTGATCGTTCGCGCGAGTCCAACCGTCGCCATCACGATCAACCTTCGAGGCACCGCCGGTCCGATCGCGAAGATTACCGCGCTGGCGGCTACTATGGACGTTCCAGCGGGCACCACGGCGTCGATCGGATTCCTCGTGTCGGATCAATTCGCGAATCCAGTACCGGGCTACTCACTCGAGGGGACCTACACTACCTCTGTCCTCCAGAGTGTCACACCGACGTTCGCCCCAACCGACGCCACTGGTATCGCGCGGTTTACCGTGAAGGCCGGAAATCTCGCAGGTAACGACTTGGTTGTCGGCAATGTTTCACCGGGTCCGATCATCGTGAACAGCGCCACGACTGTCGCGTATGTCACGGCATCGCGCGGAACGCTCTTCGGGAGCACGCTCCCGTGCAACTTCCCATCTGGCGGAGGCTCTCTCGATTCTCCAGCGATCGTGAATGCGGCCAATGGTCGTCCCGCAGTGAACATCCCGGTCACGTACACACTGTCCGCCGGCAACGGCTCGCTATACGATCTGCATGGAACACTCGGCCTGACCGCGGCATCGCCGACCGATGCAAACGGTGTCTCGTCGATTGGTTGGGCCTTGCCATCGACGGCTGGTACGTACCACATGACCATCACGACTCCCGCCGGCTATGATGCGCAATCGCCGTGGGTCATGACCTGCACCGTGGCGCCGTAGCGTTCAGTCGCGGTTCGGCGCGGCGGTAAGAATGACGTTCACCGTTTTCGACGCGCGCGGTGACAGCGGCGGCACCGCAACGCGCACGGTGCGCGCATTGCTCGGCAGCAGCCGAGTGTCCGCGCGAACCGCGCGCTTCGAATCGGGAATGGCAACGCGCACAATCGCTCCGCGCACCGCATGATCGCCGCGATTCTTGACGACCACTTTCATCACGTCGCCCGTGATATGCGCGCGCGCGTCGAGTGCGGCGCGCTCACGCCACCATTCGGCAATGTCGCCGACGGGCGCAACCCACACGGCGGTATCTCTCATCAGCCGACGCGCCACAGTCGCCAGCGACGAGACGAGCGGTGGCGTCGCCAGCACCTGTGAGTGATAGCTGAGCACGTAGTGACCACCCAGCGCGCGGACGCGGTCGTATTCGTCGAGAAAAATCTTGGCGAGCGCATCGGGACTCCGTGTGCGACGTGCGGTCGCCGCGAAATCGTCGCTGCCGACACGGCCGACGAGAACGAGCGTGTCGCGTCCGATGCGAAGCAGCTCGGGCGCAGCTGAGCGCGAATCGTTCGCGCCGAAGAGATACGTCCCTTTGGCGGCGAGCCAGGCACTCATCGTCGCCGTGTCGAACTGCTCTTCCGGTGGTCGAAGGCCGTTGGCATCAGCGCCGACGATGCCGACGAGATCATGCTGCGTCGTCGTCAGCCGCGCGCGTTGCTCGGCCGACGAAAGGCCGCCGAGCAAGCGATGCGTGTCGCCGTGCGTTCCGATCTCGCCGGATTGAGCGAGATGACGCGACAAACGTTCATAATGTTGGGCCATGCTCGACGTCAGATAGAACGTCGACCGGACACGAGCTGCGCGAAGGGTGTCCGCCGCGCCGCGGGCATTTGCGAATCCAGCTTCGACATCCTGCGCGAGCGACGCCGCCGCTCGGTTCCCGTTCGGCCACGGTTCCACCGTCGCCAATGGCTGCGAGCCCGCCCACGCAACGGAGTTTCGAACCAGCAGGCGCGCGATCTCTCGGTCCCACGGCATCGGCGCGACGTCGAGAAGTTCAAAGCCCCAATACACGGCCCGACGTCCACCTTTCGTCGCGTGGGTCAGCGCCGCATCGAGCAGTGGCTGGCGATGAGCCGGCTGAGGCTGGAGCGAGTAGTCCGAGTAGAAGCCATCACGCGTCTGATCGCGAAGCGCGATCTGACGTCCAGGATTGAGATCCAGACGCGCACCCGGCGGAATGTCCGCCGCGAGCGGGCTCGATGCGGGCAACGTGACATATGTCATGTCACGCCGCTCGACCGTCGCGGCGCGCGTCGCGCCCGTCGAGCCGATGATCAAGCCGTAGCCGAGTGGACGACAACCGGCATCGTAAGTTCCCGTCGAGCCGGTGAGAATGATGCCCGCTCCGCGTGCCCCTGCGCGGTCTAGAGCCTCGCGCGTGTCGACGGTCAGGCACGGCGACGACGGCACGACGATCACGCGCGCCAGCTTGTCGTCGCGCGCGACCGGTGGCGACACGATTCGCACATTCGCGCCGATCGCCGCGAGCGCATCGCGCCAGCTCGTCACGATGGAATCGTATGCGGCTGTCGTGTTGTAGAACGACGCCGCCGATTCATCTCGCACGACGATGACGGACACGGGATCGTGGAGTCGTGGCGAGGCCAGCAGCGATGGCAGTCGCTGTACGACGGTGGAACCGGAAAAGCGCGCTGGTTGGGGTCGCGCAGACACATCGTGCGCGCGCAGCGTCATGACCGTCGAGATCACCACCACGGTGACCCCGGGAACACCGAAGACCAACGCGGCCGGCGCGATGCGCATCAGCGGTCGTCCGCGAGAATGCGCTCGAAGAAGCGCGACTCCTCGCCGGGCTTCGCCGGCTCGACGCGCGGCCGACGAGCTTCGCGCAACTTGTACGCAGCGTAGCTGCCGACCGCCATGAGAATCGTGACCAGAAACGAAACGAGAATGATCGTCGACAGCAGCGTATCGATTCGCACTCAGATCCTCCCGGCTCGCTCCAGTTTGCCCCACGTCATCCGCACGCGCAATGCTTCTTCGGCGGTGGCCAACAGTTTCGCGACGTCGATCATCGTAATGAAGAAGAACCGATAGAGCACCGCGTACGGCACGAGTCGCAGCTCTTCTCCTTCGATGCCAACCGCATACAACGCCGCTGCGACATCGAGCATCGTGAGCAACACCCACCAGTAGATCACGCCTGAGGCCGCTCCAGCTGAAAGCGCGAGCACTGTGAACAGCAGATTGCCGAGCACGTTCATCACCGGCCAGAGCACAGCCTCGAACAGCATCGCGATGAGCGACACCCAGATGAGCGGGCGGCGTGGCAAAACGAGCCAAGCGGTCCGTTTGCGCAGCGCCTGGAGGATTCCGCGCGTCCAGCGGTAGCGCTGTTTGACGAGATCAATGAACTGGTGCGGCGCTTCGGTATATGCGATTGCGCGCTCCTCATACGCCACATGCCAACCTGCCGTCAGGATCTTGAGTGTGAGATCGGCATCCTCGGCGAACGTATCGGTGTCATAACCACCAACGCTGCGAAGTACATCGCGGCGAAAGACGCCGATCGGCCCAGGGATGATGTTGACGACGCGCAGAAAGCCTTGCGCGCGCCGCGCCATGTTGAGTCCCTCCAGATACTCGAGCGCCTGGAGGCACGTCCATACGTTATCGCGGTTGACGACCTTCACATTCCCCGCGACCGCTCCAATGCGTGGATCGCTGAAGTGACGCATCGCCGCGCGCAACGTGCCGGGATCCAGTCGCGAGTCGCCGTCCATGCAGAGCACATATGGATGGCGCGCTTGTGCAATACCGGTGTTCAGTGCGCTCGCTTTGCCTCCGTTCGATTTCGCGATCACGCGAAGCGTCGTTCCGCCGTGTCGACCGACCATCGAGCTCACGAGCTCGAGCGTTCGATCGACCGAGCCGTCGTCGACCACGATGATCTCCACGACGGAATATCGGAGCGACAACAGGCTCCGCAGCGCCGGCAGAATCACCGCCTCTTCGTTGTAGACGGGTACGATGATCGATACGGGCGGTTCGACCATATAGTCGTCGCCCCGCGCGCGGCCGCGGCTCTCGATGTGATGGAGATAGCCGAGCCACAGCAGCAGGATGTAACGCGCGATGAGCACCACGAGGAACGCGAGCACGAACGCAATGCCGATCTGTCGTGCAACGCTGTCCGCGTCCGTGAAGATGCTCACTCGAACACTCGCATGCCGAGCGTGACGCCAAAGCGGCGATAGTCGCCGGTGCGTCCTTGGCCGTACGTCACGCCGGCCGTTCCCTCCCACCGCGGATCACGCCACGTCAGATCGCCGCCCGTCGTCAGTTGGAACGCTCGCGTATCAACGAACTGTGATCTCGGCGGACGGTTCCTGACACCGCTCGTCGGTGCAGCCGCAACATCGCGACTCCACGCGAGACCTGGCAACGCGCGCAATGTCGCCGAGAATCCACGATAGCTTGGCGAGCCTAGCTCGAGTCCAACGGCGTGCGCTTCGTAGCTGATCGGATCCCAGTAGCGTGTGCTTCGATCCGCGAACGTGATGTGAGTTCCGCTATAGACCAGATTGAATCCGGACGTCAACGGGAAGCGAAGGTACCCCTGCACCGTTATCCGGCGGTTGTCGTCGCTCAATCGAGTTTGCTGCGCGCTCACCGCGATGTCGGCTGGGCCGAGCGGGCCGCCGAGCATTCCCGTCGCGCTTTGTTCGGTGATCGCATCAATGGCTCCCGTCAGCGGCTGAACGGACGTCGTCGTGAGCAAACTTGGATAGGCTGGTCCTTCGGATTCCTGGAACGCCATCTCCCAGGCGCTCAACCATGTCGCGAGCGTCGCCGAGCCGATCGGGATCGAACGTCCTCCCGGCAGGTGCAGAGCTCCGCCAGTCACGTCCGCTCCGAGAAGAAACGAGCCGTACCCCACCTTCGCCGACAACGATCCTTGGCCGCCAACCGCGGTGAGATTGATCGAGCGTTCGTCCGACCGCTCACCCAAGTACTGATGCAGTGCCGCGACGCCGAAACGAACGACGCTGCCGAGCGGCACAGTGCCGCTCAACGTCGATCCGGCGTAGTAAACGCCGAGATTGTCGCCGACGCCTTCGCTATTGATGCCCCAACCTGGATCATCGCTGACGTGCGGGGCGAACGCGATGACCGGACGATCCTCGCGGGTCATCTCGGCGAGCGTCGCCTTCACCCAGCGACGCGTGTTTGCCTGATCGTTCAATCCGCTGAGCGCAAATCGGTACATCGCGCGCGCGGGCGCGTTGTCGCCTCGCTCACGATACAAGTTGCCGAGCGTGAGATACGCAGTCACAGTCCCGCCGCGCGCGACCGCGGCTGTCATGTCTGATTCAGCGCCGCTCGTGTCGGCGGACTCGAGACGAAGTTGACCTCGCTCGGTGAACAGGCCCGCCGTCGGGGCTGTCGCGATGAGAGTGTCGTATTGAGCGCGGCCTTCTGTCTTCCAACGCCCGTCGGTCAGAAGAACTGCGAGCTCATGCCGCGTTTCCGTGTCGGCCGGCGCAGCTCGAAGGAGCGCGCGCATACTTGCCGCACCGGCGGTGGTATTGCCCGCCTTCAAGTACATGTCGATTTGCTCATGGCGGAGCACCATCGGCGGTGGCAACTCCCCGCTTCCGACACCCATGATGAGCGTGTCGTACTGTGCTCCGCTCAACCGATCGAAGTGTTCGCGGGCGAACGCACGCGCAAGCGCGAGCCGATATGGGGCGTAACCCGGTCGTTCCGACACCCACGACATCGCATCAGCGGCTCTGGGCTCCATCGACTCGCGAGCGGTCCGGAGCAGCGTGTCGACGACGGCGATCTGCACGTGCTTTGCTTGGAGTACGCGAAGCTCGCGCTCGGCTTCTTGCGGGTGCCCACCCCATGCGAGCGCGCGAGCAAGCCCGAGGCGGTACTCGAAGTTGTCGCTGTCGCGATCGAGCAGCGCCCGATATTCACGGGCCGCGTCAGCGTACTTCTTCGATTGGAGAAGTACCGCCGCTAGCTCAGCGCGGACGGCTACCGTGCTCGTTGAAGGAGTTTTGGCGGACGCATCCCCAGTCGCTCGACGCTGCGCGCTCAGCGAGCATGGCGCCACGAGCGCGCAGAAGACCACACACAGCGTCGGACGAAGTCCGCAGAGCCGCGCCGTGTTCACTGCGCACGCCGACGCAGTGCGAGAATCTGCCGGTAGCGTCCGATCGCGTCAGCGCTTCGGCCTTCTTCGTTCAGCAGACGCGCGAGCGACAGCAGCGACGCATCGTCAGTCGGATGTCCGGCAACCCATTGCTCGAGTTGCGCGATCGCGCGACCGCGTTGACCCGACTTCAGCAGCTCGAACGTGCGATCCTGCACGAGCTCGCGCGCGGTGCGCTTGCCATCGCCGCGCGCGCGGAGCTCGGCCACGGTGTATTCACGTGCGTTCATCTCGCGCCAGATGCTGTCCGCCGACGCGAATTGCGAGTAATCCGAATCAGTCGGCACCACCGGCGTCACGACTTCCGGCGTTGGAAGTGTGTCGGCGGTTGGCCCAGCGAGCGAATCGACGTGCGGGACTGACGCGCCAACTACGCTGATGTGGTCGAATGTCGCGAGCGCGCCGATCGTCAGGCTGACGACGCTGAGCGCGAAGAACAGCGCATACCGCATTACTGCACCCTCAACACAGCACGATCCTCGCGAATCGGGTGATCGGTGACAATACCAGCTTCTCGCCGAACCACAAATCGAACTGTCGCAGCGGCCGGCGCCGGATATCGGATATTCACGAGCTCGGCCCGACGAATGTTTGCATCTTCTCGCGTCAGGCGAATCACCGCGGCCGCACCTTGAACGAGCGGCTCGAGATTGCGATCGTAGCCGTCGGCGAGATCTTCTGGAAACGTCAGCAGTGCCGTGCTTCCAGTTTGCTCGAGCAAGTCCGACAACGCCGACATGACGAGCCCGACAGGCGGTCCGGAAGTCACCAGCGGCGACAACGTATCGATGACGAGACGCGCCGGCTGATACGGCGAGATGATGCGTGCGAGGTCGGACACGACCTGTTCCGGGGACACTACCTGTGTCGCGCGATGGACAAAGTCGGATCGATATCGAAGCAGGATCAGCCGGCCATCTCGCAATGCCGCATCGAGCTTGAGCCCGAGAAATCGTGCGTGAGACTTCACATCGTCGGCGCGGCCGTGCACCAGCATCACCACGGATTGGCCACGACGAGCGCCGGCTTCGGCAAAGTGAAGCGCAAGGCTACTCTTGCCGCTGCCGGTTCCCCCGGTCAACAGATGCGCGCCACCCTCTCGAACGCCTGTCAGCCAGTCGTCGAGGAGAGCGACTCCACTAGGTATGATGTTGCGAGCGATTTCGCCTTCCCTCACGGATGACGCGGTTGGCACGATGGTTGAGGCGGACAACGCGAAAGCGCGGAGCGCACTGGACCTCAATTCACGTGCCGCGATGAATCGACTATTTGGAATTTTTCTTTTTCTTGCGGTCAGCGTCGCCGCGAGCCGCCGCGCGTCGGCGCCGGTCGAGCTCTGGGCGTTCACTGGACCGTGGGACGCGCGCAGCGATTCTAGTCTGCGAGCGAATGCGCCGCATCTGGACGTCGCGGTGACTGGTTGGATCGGGCTCGACAGTAGTACCGCGCAACCGATCATTCCGTCGCCGTATCCAGATACCATGCGACTCGGCAACAGTCGCATCAAGCGTATGGCCATCGTCACATCGTGGCATGGCGACCGTTTTCATCCGAGCTCGATTCGCACACTTGGGCGTGATGACACGCGTCTCGCGAGAGCCGCAGGCGCGATTGCTGGCCACGCCGCCGCTTTGCATTACAGCGGGCTCGTGCTCGACTTCGAATCGCTCGAGCGAGCAGACCGCCACTCGTTGTTACACGTCATAAAAGCGATTGCGGACTCCGCGCACGCCCGGCACGTGGCGACAGTCGTCGTTGCGATTCCTGCGGTCGACACTGTCGTGTACCCGGCGAAGCCGCTCGTCGCCGTTGCCGACCTCGTCATGCCGATGTTGTACGACCAGCATTGGTCGACATCGGCGCCCGGTGCGATCTCCGAACCGGATTGGGTCAGGTCCGCGCTCGCCGGTCGGATCGCGGAGGTTGGCGCGTCGCGCATCGTCGCCGCGCTTCCACTCTACGGCTATCGGTGGTCACTCAAGACGAAAGCGGCCGCCCAGGACGTCACCTTCACCGACGCGAAGCGCAGCGCGGCTCAGGCCGGTGTTCAGCTCACGCGCGATTCGAAAACCAACACGCTCCGAGGCGCAAAGCCCGGCGACTGGGAAATCTGGGTTACGGACTCAGAACTGCTGTCGAACCTTGTCCGCCAGACGAAGGATGCCGGTGTCGATCGCATCGCGCTCTGGCGTATCGGTCAGGAAGATCCGGCGATCTGGCGCGCGATCGCGCGTTAGGCGCGAAGCCGCCGACTATTGGGATTTTCCTTCATTCCGCTGTTCGCGTAGTCGCACATCCTGCGCGGCGCGAAGCGCAGCTTTCCTGTCCGCGAGCCGCTTCCTCTGTTCCCCGACTTCTTTCTTGAACTGAAGATTGTCGCGCGCGAGCCACGCGAGGAACCACGCCGCGGTTGTGCAATCTGCGACGATCGAGCCAGTTGGATATGCGTGACGCAGCCCGCGCGCGACCATCGCACCCACATATGATCCGCCGAACCATGCCACTCGTACCGTACGTTCTTTCACGAGGCGTTCACACAATTGTCGCGCATCGATTACGACTGTACCGTCTGAGAACGGACGGCGAGCCGGCGGCCCTCGGCCGTTGCGGACTTGGGTCCGTTGCCCCAATTGCGCTGAAACCACGACACGAATGCTGTCCGCGCCGTGAGTGAAGAATCAGGAGGAGCACACCGACGCGGATGAATCATTGGGCTTCGCGAAGATCGAAACTCCGAATCAAGGCCGGCAGCTCGCTCAAGCCACGAATGACGGGTGGTGCGTGATCAGGTCGCCGCAGCGACTGTCGGTCGAGCCAAATCCCGGTCAAGCCAGCACCCCGTGCTCCGAGCGCGTCGACCTCGTAGAAGTCACCAACGTAGACCGCATCCTGCTCTCGGCAGCCGGCGCTGTGACACGCGAGGTGAAAGATCTTGGCGTCTGGTTTCGCGTGGCCACAGTCGTTGGAGATGAACACGTGCTGGAATCGATCCGCGATCCCGGTTCTGGCGAGTTTGGCGCGCTGTTCGACGCCATTGCCGTTCGAGATGATTCCGAGCGTGTGCGACGAAACCGCCGCGAGACAGGCGAGGACGTCGGGAAAAGACGACCAGGCGTTTTCATAGGCGCGGAAGTAGTGTTGAAACAGATCGTCGGCGTCGGCATCTGACAGATTCGCATCGACTGTCTGGCGCATCCGTGCACGACGCTGCTCTTCGTACGTCAGTTCTCCCCGGAGATAGAGCGGGAAGTGCTCGCGCATGGCCGCGACCCATTGCTCGTGGAATACCGACCGGTCGCTCGGCGCGCCTAATTCGGCGTGCAGCGCAGCCACGCCGGTTTCGACGGCGCTCGTGTGGTCGATCAGAGTGTCATCGATATCGAAGAGAACGAGCATGTGGACGCCTGAATGAGGCAGCCTATGAGGAATGCCGCGTGTGCGCACCGCGGCATGGCGGATCTGTAACAAAGCCGCGGAGCTTTGATCGATTCATCACTTGATAGCCGTGGTGGAATAAAACGGACGGCACACGCGAGCGAGATCTGCCTCCTGTTCGGCAGTAGGAAAGAGGATGTCCAGCGCGGCATCGTTGGAAAAACGCCGTCTGACTATCTCGCCAACGCGCATGATGATGCTCTGATCGTCCGGACGGCTCGAGAGGATGCACAGGGCCACAGCCGGCTCGCTCGCCGATTCGAATCCGACACGCGCGAGATACGCGCGTCGAATGTCGGGACGAGTCGCAAACTCGAGAATGAGCTCTCGCTTCAGCGTGTCCTCGACCGACCCGCTCTGCTCGCCGAGAAACTCGATCCGTCCCTCGCGCCGGCGAATCGCGCGGCGGCTCCATTCGTCTAATAAGCCCATGAGAGCAGCGTGACCTACTCACCCTCGGGCGGCTGCCACAGCTCCACCTTGTTTCCTTCTGGATCAATGACCCACCCGAACTTCCCGTACTCCGAATCGTCAGCTTTCTCGAGCACCTGACAGCCTTCCTCACGAAGCTGGGCGAGGAGCGCGTCGAGGTCGGCCACCCGATAGTTGATCATGAACGACGCGTTGCTCGGCGCGAAGTTCGAGCCGCTTCCGACGGACCAGACCGTTGTTCCGGCAGCTGGATCTCCCTTGTCATTGACCCAGCGAAATGCGGTGCCACCCCAGTCCTGCACGTCGATGCCGAGATGGGTCTTGTACCAGGCCCGGAGCGTCGCCGGATCCTTGGCCCGAAAAAAGATTCCACCAATGCCTGTTACCCGCTTCATGCACGCCTCCTATGAGAGTCATCAGCGAGTCTAGGCGCTTGCCCCTGCCCTGCGCGTCACCCGTTCGGGTGATTTTCGTCGAATTCCACGACGAACAGTGAACCGCAACCTAGCGTGCACGTTTGCTGGCGCTGGACTTCCACTCCGAACGCATGAAATAGGCTCTATTGCTGATGCGGTCACAAGGCGCCACGCCTTCGAGGGCGCCGCGAGATCCATGGTCAGTTTATCGCGCATGGACATTGCCGTGCCGGGCGCCGAACCGAAAACGGCAATCGCACGCAAGGGACTTTGGCTGAGGAACAGTGCCCATGATTCTGGTTGCCACTGAAAGCGGCGTGTTGTCGTTCGATGTTGAGCGTGAGATCGCTGCTCCCACCAGCGGGATCAATGGTCACCCCACATGTCTTGCGGCAGACCCAACTCGGTCCGGGCGCGCCTGGTGCGGCACGCATCGCGGCGGTGTGTTCCGAAGTGACGACGCGGGAATCTCGTGGCGCGCCTGCGGACTCGAAGAAAAGCGCATCATGTCCATCACCGCCAGTCCGTCGGACGCGGACGTGGTCTGGGTTGGCACTGAACCGAGCATTGTGTGGCGGTCAGCAGATGGCGGCGAAACGTGGGAGCAGACGAGCCGGCTCGATGTGTTGCCGTCGTCGCCGACATGGGCGTTTCCACCGAAGCCGGAAACGAACCACGTACGCTGGATCGCGTGTCATCCGCAGCAACCAGGTCGACTCTGGGTGGCCATCGAGGCCGGTGCGCTCGTATCTACGTTTGACGGCGGACGCACGTGGCGCGACCGCGTTCCCGGCGGCCCATATGATACGCACGAGTTGGCGATCCATCCCGACGCGCCCGACTCGCTGCGCGTCGCTGCCGGCGACGGCTACTACGAAAGCGACGATGGCGGCGCAACCTGGCGCTCACCTCGCGCAGGATTCGACGTCGGCTATCTGCGCAGCGTTGCGATTGATCCGGGTCAGTCCGACGTCGTGATCGTATCAGCGTCGACGGGGCCGCGCCGTGCGTATGGTGCTGGTGTGTCGGATGGACGGCTCTATCGGCGCGCCGGCGACGGTCGCTGGGAACGCATTCGCGAAGGCTGGCCAGAAACGCCGAGCACCATTGCGCCGCTGCTCATCCCGGGCGCACGAGCCGGAGAGTTGTGGGCCGCGGATGAGCGTGGCCTTCACCATTCGAGTGATGGTGGCGTCGCGTGGCGCAAGCTCGGAAGCTTTCCGTCGGCGCCGCAGTATCTGCGTGCGCTGGCGCTGGTGCGATGAGATGGATTGTGACTGAGCGCAGCGATGACCCATGGAGGTGAAGTGAACCTCAGCGGCGCAGCACGAGCTCTCCCGTGCGAGGATTCGTCAACGTGACATTCTCGAGCGCCTGAATTCGCCACATCCCGTCCCGTCGGGTGACCACTGCTTGGACCAGCGTATCAACATCGTGTGCGCCCGCCGGGTGAGCCGGACCCGTCCGGAGGCGGCTCCAGAAATGGATGATGGCGGCGTCATTTCCAATAGCCGTGGCGTCGAGCAACTCATTCTCGAGTGTGGAATCTCGATAGATCGTCTCGTGGATCGTTCGATGGAGCGCGACAATCTCATCTACACCGCGCACATGATGTGCGAAGCGGTTTACGAAACTCGCATCATCATGGAACAGAGCTCCAACGCCGTCATGTCGTGAGCATTCCATGCCGACTGAAATGCCAGCGGCGTTTCCTCGGGGCGGCCAATCGGCATCATGGCTCGATACACTGACCAACCATCATGCGACTGGTCGCTGGCCTGACACGGGTCTCCGCGTCAAGTCGACGGCGCATTGACGTGAGCCGCCGTACCGCGTCGCGCGATCTTGAGGCTTGCCCACGCGCAAATGCCGCCGAGCAGTGCCATGAGAGCAAAAACGACAGTCGCGTCCTGCGTGAGACTGAGCCCGGGAATGAAAGCAATCAGCAATAGCGTGCCTCCGACCGGGAGCGCAGCACCGGCGGTGGCTCCCCAAAGAGCGAGCCGTCGCGGCGAGAGCTGATCGAGCGTATGCTGACGTCCGAACGCCGAGAGCAAGAAGGCGAAGACAGCGCCACTCGCGGCGCCAAGGACGGTCCAGATGACGGGATACCAGAGGGGAATTCGCCAAGACCGGCCAGTCCATCCGAAAATGATGCCGAGGACAATGCCGACAGGAAGCCAGACCGTAGCCCACAGGGCGGCGAGACTCGATGCGGCGCGCAGACGTCGAAGCATGTTCGCTTTCCTCTACCCAGATCCGGCGATAATGCGCAGCCGCTCGTCGCTCATGAGGTCGATACTCCGACGCGAAGTCCGTTAAGGATTCAAGTAAGAGTGCGCGTGACAGCGCGCAGGTTCAATAGCGATCCGTTGTCAGCTTCGACGTCCGAGCGGAGACGGGGCTACGTCAAGCTACGTATTCGCCGGCACGCATCGGCGACGCATTCTTCCGGAGACTTGCCGTGGAGGACGAATGCGCGCTTCGAACCGATCGGGAGTCGTTCGACTGGTAGTTGCGTGTCTCATGCCGGTGCCCGGCATGCTCGCGGCCCAGGTCGATTCCACCGCGGCGGCTCGAGCCGCTACGCCACATATCACTCGGCGTACGACGTGCTTTCGGGCTCGACCAATCGCCACGTGCCGTGCTTGGATTCCGTTCACGATCACCACGGTGGTCCGACTCGGCCACGCGTCGCACGCGGTCGATTCGCCATTCGGCTACGCGCCTGGCGATCAGATCGATTTCCGCGATTTTGGCGCGGTCGACGTCGGTTACATGCTCAATCGCGACAGCAGTGACGCGATCGGAGCGTTGATCGAAGCGGGCACCGGCGGCCTCGATAAGCGCTTTGCATTGAAAGCGAAGGGCCAGCATTGGCTCTCGCCGTCGTGGACCGTCAGCGCCTCGGGTGGATTGCTCAGTGCGCAACAGCAGGCCGTAGCGGCGGATCATACGACGCGCGCGTACGGGGCGACTGGCGATATCGCAGTCGACTTCGAGGACCAAATGGGCGTGGTCGTTAGCGGCGACGTCACCCGCCAAGCGACTCATCAGGCGACCGCACTTCGCGTTGGCGTCCGCGGCGGCTCTTACACGGCACTCTGGGAAGCCGCGTTCTTTGCCTTCATCGACATCGCCATCATCTCGCCGCTGGTTCACGGCCATTCATCCGATGTCGGTCGGTTCCCATGACGGAGAGACAGCCGTCTGCGCTGAGCTGCAAAGACTTCTCATGAGCGTTTCGGCCTATTCAGGGACGCTGGGCCGGAGCTCTTCGGCGAGTCCGATAAGAAGTCCTTCGGGTCCGCGGATGTAGCAGAGGCGATACGCTTCTTCGTACTGAACCACATCGCCGACGAGCTGCGCGCCGACCTTTTGGAGACTGGCAAGCGTCTGGTCGATGTCGTCCACAGCGAACATGACGCGCAGGTAGCCGAGAGCATTCACCGGGGCGTTCCGGTGGTCGGCGACAACGGGTGGGTTGAGGAAGCGCGAAAGCTCGAGCCGGCTGTGGCCGTCCGGCGTGACCATCATCGCGATCTCGACGCGCTGGGATCCCAGTCCCGTGACGCGCCCGGCCCACTCGCCTTCGACCATACCTCGACCCTCGAGCCTCAGTCCGAGCTCGGAGAAGAATGAGATCGCAGCATCGAGGGATTCGACCACGATGCCCACGTTGTCCATCCGCTTGAGAGTCATTTCGTCAGCTCACCTCGATCCTACCACCATCCCGACCGCTCACCGTGCAAGTAATATCGAGCAAGACTCACGACGATCCCAGTATAGCCAAGAATGAGACCGCTCAGAAATGCGATTTGCCCGAGGCCGGGGTCGGTAGTGTGGAAGGCCCATCCCACGAGAGCGAGTCCAATCAGGAGCGAGAAGAAGCAACCGCCGATGGTCAATGCGAAAGCGCGACGAATGTCGCGTCGAACGAGGCGTTCTTCCTCCGCGAGTTGGTGAGCGCGCTCCTCGGGTGATGGGACGCGAGCCCAATCCGGTCGCGACAATCGTTTGGCCTGGTCGTTCGGCATCGCGAACGTCGAACCCCGCGCGCGCGTTCGGAGTTCCGAATCCGCCAGTTGTCCAACGCACTACAGGTGCAGCCGAGCCGATACCGGCGTTACGCGCAGTGCTGCTCCGTGCAGAAAGCCCGCTATCGATTGGCGCGTTCACGAGACAGGCGGCGCGTCCAATGCTGTTGCCAACGCGTTTACGCGCGGCGCCGGATAAAGCGACCGCTCATTGCCACGAAAATGCTGAACAGCACGACTCCCGATGCGCTCTGAATCCACACATCTCCGCGATGCTCGAGCACGACTGGGAACGCGACTCCGAGTGATGCGAACATCACCGTCAATGCGACGGCCCAGACATAGAACCGACGCTCGGCTGACGCATGTCGCCGCCAGATCGCGCGCGAAGCCCGAAAGCCGGCGATGCTCATGATGAGCGCTTCCATGCCGAAGATCAGCGGCCGGGTGCGTGGATCCTGCATCGTTGCTGCTACAACCGCGCCGCCCAGACCGAGGGCGCTGTAGAACCCGACGAGAAGTGCCAAGAGCTTCATGAGGCCCGATAGCCGAGAGAAGTAGATGTCTGCCGTAAATGCCCAGGTTCAATCGCAAGGAATTCAAATAACACTGCTGGCGCGGGCGGCATACACAGACGTCAATAGATCCCTATACGGCAGGTCGAGATTCCGACCTAATGGACGTCCACCGTGTCCTGAACGGCAGGATCGCTCCCGCTATGCGTAAAGGTGACGATGGCCTGCCCCGGCGAAACGGCTCGAAAGTGGAAGCACTGCGTGACGCCAGCCGGAAGCGTGCCGCAGTACTGGACGCCGAGCAGAGCGATCACGGGCGACGACAACGATGGTGCGTACTCGCCGCCGCCAATCGATTGAAGCGTGACGTCGATACGCTCGCCGACGCGCGTACTGATGCGGCGATTGCGCTGGCCAGCATCGAGTGCGACGATCGAGTCGCTGTGGCAAGCGAGCACGGCCGCAATGGCAAGTGCGCGAACATCGATCCGGAACGTCGCGTGGCGAAGACGCGTGAAGGAAAGCTTTGTCATTGCTACTGTGTGTTGCCGTATGACGCCCAGTTATTGGACATCGATCGTGTCCACGACAATACGCGCATCTTGCATCGGAGTAAACGTGACCAGTGCGGTTCCGCGTGAGATCGCTCGAAAGCGAAAGAGCTGGCCTGGCCCGGCCGGGCTGATAAAACCGCCGCTTCCAGTCTCGATGGACTCATCCATGAACTGGACCGCGGATGTCGAAATGGCCGGCGAAGTCGCGTAGAGGCCATTGAGGCCGGCCCAGAGATGGATGTTCACGAGATCGCCGACATGTGCGTCAACCCGCTGGCTCGCGGAACCGGCATTGACGGAAACGATTCGATCTCCTCCGCATGCCGCGGCCAAGGACACGAGCAAGCTGGGAATCGCCACGCGAGCGGACAACACGCTCAGGCTGGGACACACGTCACCAGAACCGCGTCCTCGCCAACACGATCGCTGGAAAGGATGCGGAGCGGTGGCCGCGCGCCGGCGAAGTACGGCTTGCCGCCGCCGAGGACGAACGGGCGGAAGTAGAGACGATACTCGTCGATGAGACCAAGATCGGTGAGGCTCGCCGCCAGCGCCGGCCCCGCGACGTCGATCTCACCTTCGACGTCCGTCTTCAGTCTGCGGACAAACGCATCGACGTTTTCCCCGACGAGTGTGGCGTTCGCGCCAACTGACTTCAGCGTACGTGACACGACCCATTTCGGCTGCGCCCGCCACGCCGCCGCGAACTCGTGATCGCCCGCATCCCACTCCGGTCGATCGTCGTCCCAGTAGCGCATGATCTCGTAGATCCGCCGACCATACAAACTGCCGGCCAGGCCGCGGACGTGATCCGTGAAATGACGGCCAAGCGCGACGCCAGGCGGGGGCAATTCCAGCCGGCCCGCGGCGCCATCGACGTACCCGTCGAGTGACTGCATCATGCCGAAAACGAGCTTGCCCATGCCTTCACACTCCCGCATGGATGTCCACAGGATTTCCTGCGGTGTTCCGAACGACGCTCCCAAATGCCGGAGCAGGTGATGAGATCACGAACGCGATCGAGCGTGGCCGCTGCACCACCAAGGCGCGGTGACGAGGTCGCGCCTGTTTCACGTTCGACGGTTGCGCAGCTTCAGCCGATGTCCCACGTCGACGATGGCCGCGATCAGCGGCTGTAGCTCGCGACCAAGGTCGGTGAGGGCGTACTCGACGGTCGGCGGGGAGGTGGGCATGACGTGGCGTGAGATCACGCCCATCCGCTCCAACTCCACCAGTCGCGTCGCGAGCACCTTCGCGGAGATTCCGTTGACGTCGCGCCGGAGCTCACTGAACCGGCGCGGCGCGTCGCGCAGGTACCAGATGATGTGCGGCTTCCACGCGCCGCCGATGACGCGCATGCACGCCGTCAGCGGACACTCGGCGGGTGGGGTTGGCACCCTGTTCTTGCGCATCGGAACCGACATGGTTTCGCTCCAGTTACCGGCAGGTAACTCGATTCTTCGGGCAGGTCTTGGTCGTGGTTACCAAAGGTAATCATATTCTCCTCATAACGGCTAGCCGCGCAGATGCGCGGTGCGCAATAAAGTCAACATGAGGATTCGATTCATGGCGAAGGTCGCGATCGTCTATCACAGTGGGTACGGCCACACGAAGGTTCAGGCCGAAGCGGTGCATCGCGGGGCATCCCGCGTCAAGAATGTGGAAGCTGTCCTGATCCCGATCGAGGAGTACGAAATGCACTGGGAGGCACTCGATCGCGCCGACGCGATCGTGATGGGCGCGCCGACGTACATGGCCGGTGCATCCGCGCAGTTCAAGGCATTCCTCGACGCGACTTCATCGCGGTGGGCGGAGCAGCGCTGGAAGGACAAGCTCGCCGCTGGCTTCACGAATTCGGCCGGCCATAACGGTGACAAGCTCAACACGCTACAGCAGTTCAATCTGTTCGCGATGCAGCACGGGATGATCTGGGTCGGGCTCGGACTGCTGCCGGGGAATCACACGAGCCAGGGCTCGCCGGAGGACCTCAACAGACTCGCCGGCTTTCTCGGAGCGATGGCGCAATCGAATGCGGACCAGCCGGCGGAGTTGGTGCCGCCTCCCTCCGATCGTGCAACCGCCGAACATCTAGGCAAGCGAGTCGCCGAGGCCGCGCTCAAGTGGCACACCGGCACGCAGGCGCAGGGCCAGCAAACGAGCGACACGCCTATCGGCGTGGGGGCATAGGATGGATGCCTCGTATGCAGCCATCTCGCAGGTGCTCGCCGAGTATTTCGATGGCCTGCACCACGGCGATGCGGAACGGCTGTCGCGTGCGTTCCACCCACAGGCGCACTACGTATGCCCGACCGAGGACGCGCTGGTGTATCGGACGATGTCCGAGTACTTCCCCATCGTCGAGGCGCGGCCGTCGCCGGCGAGCCGTGGCGAGCCGCGGCGCGATCGAATCGTATCGATCGAGCTCGGCGGTCCGGCGCTCGCGTTCGTGCGCGCCGAATGTTCAATCGGCCCGAAGTTCTTCACGGATTTCCTGACGCTCATTCGCACCGGCGATCGGTGGCAGATCATCTCCAAGGTATTCCACTTCGACCTGCGTTCCTGACGGATAACGGTCGATCCCATCATCGAGCACACGACAGGAGCACACGACAGATGCCGTACATCAATATCAAGATCACGCGCGAAGGCGCGACGCGAGAGCAGAAGGCGGAGCTGATCGCTGGAGTGACCGATCTCATGGTGCGCGTCCTCGACAAGCGCCCGGCGACCACGTTCGTGGTCATCGATGAGGTCGAGGTAGAGGACTGGGGGATCGGCGGCATGCCGGTCGACCAGTTTCGCGCGCAACAGACGCGGTAGAGGAAGCTGGCGACTTCGCGCATGCCCATTTTTTCGTGCGCGCGCAGTGAGGCCAAGTTGCCGCGTCGAATGAAGAGAATACCTTCCCGTCCCGGCGCCAAGCGCCGCAACTCCGAGAACATCGCTTGCGCGAGTCCCTTGCCCCGTTCTTCAGCGGCCACGCAGATCGGACCGTACACATACGAATCTGAGGCGCGGCAGACTCGCAGAAAGCGACCCGCCGCGATCGGCTTGATTTGCTGCTTGAAGTTCCACGATACCGTCCAAGTCCGCCTCGGTTGCTTGGCCTATATCTGGTTCGGGCCT
>Ga0070679_100000566_pt1 | contig 31366 bp, 28 predicted proteins | sample KBSC63BmetaG_FD_65652 | JGI IMG/M metagenome (GOLD analysis project Ga0070679, IMG submission 65652) | Corn rhizosphere microbial communities from Kellogg Biological Station, Michigan, USA - KBS C6-3B metaG | ecosystem: Host-associated > Plants > Roots > Rhizosphere | place: USA: Michigan... | reverse complement strand
AGCTCGAGCTCGATGCGGCTCGCATGGCCGGCCACGGCCTCGTCCATCGCATTGTCGAGCACTTCGGCAACGAGATGATGAAGCGCACGCTCGTCGGTTCCGCCGATATACATGCCGGGGCGGCGGCGCACCGGTTCGAGCCCTTCGAGGACCTCGATATCCTTGGCGGAATAGGCGGAAGCGTTTTTGCGGGCGGCGTTGTCGTCGAAGAGATCGGCCATGGCCGGACTATAAGAAACCGAGGCAGCGGGGACAAGCAAGATAGAGCGTTTCCGTTCCGCGGAGCCCACCATATATAGCGAGCAAACGGAGGCATCGATGGACGAAACCAGCCAAGCCGAAGCACGGCGCGAGCCCGCCCTACGATCGATCGCCATGCCCGCCGACGCCAATCCCGCCGGCGATATCTTCGGCGGCTGGGTGCTCGCCCAGATGGACCTGGCCGGCGGCAGCGTCGCTCACCGCTATGCCCAGGGGCGATGCGCGACCGTCGCTCTGACCGGCATGACCTTTCACCTGCCCGTCTTCGTCGGCGACGAGGTCAGCTGCTATGCCGAGATCGTCAAGACCGGCCGAACCTCGATCACAGTGAAGGTCGAAAGCTGGGTCCGCCGCGGCATGACCGGCGAGTGCGTCAAGGTGACGGAGGGCACCTTCACCTATGTCGCGATCGGTCCGGACCGCAAGCCGCGGCCGCTGCCGGGAAAAACCTGATCCGCCTCACGCAGCCGTGACGCCGTCCGCGCGACAACTCCTGCCATGCTGAGCGCCGGCAAGGAGCGGGGCGCTGATGGATCAAAGGATCATCGACCTCTACGACGACTTCACCCATCGCCATCTCGACCGGCGCCTCTTTCTCGAGCGGTTGGCGCAGCTTGTCGGATCGAGCGCAGTCGCGGCGACGCTGATGGCCGCGTTGCGCTCGAACTATGCCTTGGCCGAAACCGTTGCGGCCAATGACGCGCGGCTCGCGACGATACGCGTCGTCATGCCGGGCTCGGCCGGCGCGGTGAAAGCCTACCTCGCGCGGCCCAAGGGCGACGCGAAGCTGCCTGGCATCATCGTCATTCATCAGAACCGCGGCCTCAATCCGCATATCGAAGACGTGACGCGCCGCATCGCGCTCGAGAACTATGTCGCGGTCGGCGTCGATTGCCTGTCGGTGCTCGGCGGCACGCCGGCCGATGAAGATGCGGCGATGACTGCGTTCAGCAAGCTGAAGCGCGAGGAGGCGATAGCCGAGCTGGTGCAGGCCGTCGCGTTCCTGAATGCGCGCTCCGACGTCAATGGGCGGCTCGGCGTGATCGGCTTCTGCTGGGGCGGCGGCATGGTGAACCGTCTCGTCGAAGTCGCGCCCGAGTTCAAGGCGGGCGTCGCCTTCTATGGCGTCGCGCCGCCCCTCGATCAGGTGCCGAACATCAAAGCGGCTATGCTGCTGCATTATGCCGGACTCGATCAGCGCGTCGGCGCGACGCGGCCGGGTTACGAGGCGGCGCTCAAAGCGGCCCGCATCGAATTCATGAGCTATACCTATGACGGCGCCAACCACGCCTTCTTCGACAACACCACGGCGCGTTACGACGCTCCGGCCGCGGCGCTCGCCTGGGACCGCAGCAAGACGTTTTTCGCGGAGCATCTGAAGAGCTGAACGGCCGCGCCGCGATTTTATACGCAATCTATCGTGGCGGTGCTGCCGCAATTCGCCGCGCAATCGCCGCCTTTCGTCCCCCGGGAAGCCCCATTCGACGGCCAGATAAAAAGGCGGCGTCGCAAATGCCGCTTCGGAGACCGTCTTGCCAGCTCGAAAGTTTTTATCGGCCTGTGCCGCAGCCGTGTTCGCGCTCGCTCTCTATGGCGGCGGCAGCGAGTTCGCCGGCTTGCCTCTCGTCTCGCCCGCCTTCGCCGCTCCGGCCGATGCGCTCGCCGGCACGGCCTCGTGGTATGGCCGGCACTGGCAAGGCCGCAAGACCGCCAGCGGCACGCGCTTTGATCAACATCGCCTGACGGCGGCGCATCGCAGCCTGCCGCTCAACACGCGCGTTCGCGTCACCAATCTCGAGAATGCGAAATCGGTTACGGTTCTCATCAACGATCGTGGGCCCTATGTGCGCGGCCGCGTCATCGACCTGTCGAAGGCCGCGGCACAGCGTCTCGGCATGCTCAAGGAAGGCGTGGCGCCCGTTCGCATCGAGGTGGTGAAGCCGGTCCAGCACAGCGCGCCGGTGATCGCCGATGCCAATGCCGGCGATCGCGCGGCGCAAAGCCGCTCGGGCGCATCTGTCGCTTCCGCTGCCGGCGGCGTCGGCGCGACATCGCTGCTGCTGATATCGCTGTGGGCGGCATTGCGTTTGCGCAAGGATCCGTTGGCGGCGGCATCGGCGGATGGTTAGGCCGCGTCGGCCCGCTCTCTCGCCGCCACTCAAAGCGAACGCCCCTTCCGATCGCTCGGAAGGGGCGCCGCCGTCTTTGAAGCAACCCGAATGAGACGCGCCGGTCAGACCGAGTAATACATCTCGAACTCGATCGGGTGCGGCGTGTGCTCGAATTTGTAGATTTCCTCCCATTTGAGCTCGCAATATGCGTCGAGGAAATCCTTGGTGAAGACGTCGCCTTTGGTCAGGAAGGCGTGGTCGGCCTGGAGATTGGCGATCGCTTCGCGCAGCGAGCCGCACACCGTCGGGACGTCCTTCAGCTCCTCGGGCGGCAGGTCATAGAGATTCTTGTCCATCGGGTCGCCCGGATGGATGCGGTTCTGCACGCCGTCGATGCCGGCCATCAGCATCGCCGCGAAGCCGAGATAGGGATTGGCGGCGGGGTCCGGGAAGCGAACCTCGACGCGCTTGCCCTTGGGGCTCGAGACGATCGGAATGCGGCACGAGGCCGAGCGGTTGCGCGCCGAATAGGCGAGCAGCACGGGCGCCTCGAAGCCCGGGATCAGCCGCTTGTAGCTGTTCGTCGTCGGGTTGGTGAGCGCGTTGATCGCCTTGGCGTGCTTGATGATCCCGCCGATGTAGTAGAGCGCGAAATCGGAGAGATCGGCATAACCGTTGCCGGCGAAAAGCGGCTTGTCGCCCTTCCATATCGATTGATGCACATGCATGCCCGAGCCGTTGTCGCCCTTGATCGGTTTCGGCATGAAGGTCGCCGTCTTGCCGTATTGATGCGCGACGTTGTGCACGCAGTACTTATAGATCTGCATGTGGTCGGCGCCCTTGGTGAGCGTCTGGAACTCGCTGCCGAGCTCGTGCTGCGAGGGCGCCACCTCGTGGTGGTGCTTCTCGACGGCCAAGCCCATCTCGAACATGGTCGAGAGCATCTCGGCGCGCAGATCGGAGGCGCCGTCCACCGGTGGGACGGGAAAATAACCGCCCTTGATCGGCGGACGATGTCCGGTGTTGCCGTCGGGATATTTCCGGTCCGAGGCGTAAGGGCCTTCCTCGCTGTCGATCTCGTACATCGAGGTGTTCATCGCGTTCTTGTAGCGCACGTCGTCGAACACGAAGAACTCGGCTTCCGGCCCGAAATAGGCGACGTCGCCGATCCCCGAGGCGGCGAGATATTTCTCCGCCTTTTTCGCGATCGAGCGCGGATCGCGGCCATAGGGCTGGCCGGTGCCGGGCTCGTGCGTGTCGCAGAAGATGATGAGCTGGGTCTGCGCCGCGAAGGGATCGAGCACGGCCGTGGCGCAATCCGGCATCAGCAGCATGTCGCTTTCGTTGATCACCTTCCATCCGGCGATCGAGGAGCCGTCGAACATCACGCCGCCGGCGAGGAAGTCGGCGGAGATCGTTCGCACGTGATGCGACAAGTGCTGCCACTTGCCGCGCGGATCGGTGAAGCGGAAATCGACGTATTTGACGTCGTGCTCCTTGATCAAATCGAGAACTTTTTGGATTGTGGCATCCGCCATGGAACTTTCCTTCGTTGCTGGACCTTCGTCTCGTTGTTACATGCCCCCCACTCGCGTTGCGACGGCTAGACGGCGTCGACGCCTTTTTCGCCGGTGCGGATGCGGATGGCTTCGTCGACGGTCGTGACGAAGATTTTCCCGTCGCCGATGCGGCCGGTACGTGCCGCGTGTTGAATGGCCTCGATGGCGCGCTCCAAAAGTGCGTCGTCCATCACGACCTCGATCTTCACCTTGGGAAGAAAATCCACCACGTATTCGGCGCCGCGGTAAAGCTCGGTGTGGCCCTTCTGCCGCCCGAAGCCTTTGGCTTCGGTCACCGTGATCCCTTGGATGCCGACCTCGTGGAGCGCTTCTTTGACTTCGTCGAGTTTGAACGGCTTGATGATCGCTTCGACTTTCTTCATGGGATGTCCGCCTTATGCATTTGCGCCACAGCCGGCGATGGGTCACCGGTCGCCATTGGCGACCAAGCACGAGGCATGCCAGCCTGGAAATCGCGCTTCTGCGAGAGTCGTGCTCCGCGGTTAAATACCGAAAATCGCGAGGATCGTCTATAAACTGAGCACTATGCTCAAAATTTAGGCAAGGCACTTTCGAGCAGCTCGCGTGCCGGGCGGGGGAACGCCAATGTATCTTCGGAACTGCTGGTACGTCGCCGCCTGGGACCGGGAGGTCACGCGCCGTCCCCTGGCGCGCATGATCCTCGGTGAGCCGATCGTCCTCTATCGCGGCGCCGGCGGTGCGCCCGTCGCGCTCGAGGATCGCTGCTGTCATCGTCACCTGCCTCTGTCGATGGGCGAGGTCGAAGGCGACACGCTGCGCTGCCATTATCACGGGCTGCGCTTTGCCTCGAGCGGCACCTGCGTCGAGATTCCGGGACAGGACCGGGTGCCCGCCGATGCGCGCATCCGCGCCTATCCGCTGATCGAGCGGTTCAACTGGGTGTGGATTTGGATGGGCGATCCCGCCCGCGCCGATCCGGGGCTCATTCCCAATTGGTGGTGGGCCGATCATCCCGATTGGGCCTGCGCCAAGCCCGATATGATCCCGGTCAAATGCAACTATCAGCTCGTCAACGACAACGTGCTCGATGTCACCCACCTCGTTTACGTCCATGCCAGCTCGATCGGCAACAAATCGATCAACGACTTTCCGGCGACGACCGAGCGCGACGGCAACCTCGTGCGCCTGACGCGCTGGATTCTCGATCGCCCGGCGCCGCCGATCTATCAGGCGGCAGGCAAGTTCAAGGGCAATGTCGACCGCTGGCAGATCGTCGAGCATGTTCCGCCCTGCTTCTCGGTGAATTTCGCGGGCTGCGCCGATGCGGGGACCGGCGCGCCGCACGGCCAGCGCGCAAACGGCATCGAGCTGATGGCGCTGAGCGCGCCGACGCCCGAGACCGAGCGCACGACGCATTACTTCTTCGCCTTCCCGCGCAAATTCGGCCTGGGCGATCCGGCGCTCGATAAGGTTTTCAACGTCGATTTCGTCAATGTCTTTCGCGAGGACGTGGCCGTCCTCGAGGCGCAGCAGAGGATGATGGAGCTGCGGCCGAACGCGCCCGCGATCTCGATCAAGGTCGATGCCGCGCCGCTCGCGGCACGCCGCCTGCTGGCGCAAATGATCGCCGCGGAGCAGCCGCTCCCCACGATGGACGCCTTAGGGTGAAGTGCGGCGCCCCGGTTAGGGTTAATGACCGCGCCTCGCGCGAGAGCATGGAAAATGGGGCGAGTGACTGGATTCGAACCAGCGACATCCAGATCCACAATCTGGCGCTCTAACCAACTGAGCTACACCCGCCATCCGCCGGTGGTGGTAATCCGCTCGCTCGTCGAGGTCAAGCCGCGCGCTTCGCCTTCCGCCTGCCACGAAGCGGCGATAGGATCGGGGCGTTCTCTCGTGCTCGAGCCTCGATAAGCATTGCCATGCGGCCCTTCGATAGCGCCCTTCTGACGCCGACCGAAATGGCTCTGGCCGACCAGGCTGCGATTGCGGCCGGGATCGGCGAGTCCGTGCTGATGGACAATGCCGGCCGCGCAGTCGCTGCGGCGGTTGAGCGCCGCTGGTCGAAACGGCCCGTCGCGGTGCTGTGCGGCCCCGGCAACAATGGCGGCGACGGCTTCGCTGCGGCACGCCACCTGGCGGCCGCCGGCTGGCCCGTCCGGCTGGGCCTCCTTGGCGAGCGCGACCGGCTCAAGGGCGCCGCTGCCGAGCACGCGGCGCGGTTTCGCGGCACGGTCGAGCCGCTCGCGCCGGCGATCCTCGATGGCGCGGCGCTCGCGATCGATGCGCTCTTCGGCGCCGGCCTGTCGCGGCCGCTGGAGGGCGCCGCGGCGGCGATGATCGAAGCGCTGGCGGCGCGCCGTCTCCCGGTGCTCGCCATCGACGTGCCCAGCGGCGTTGACGGCGCGAGCGGCGAAATCCGCGGCGTCGCGCCGCAAGCCGCGGTGACGGTGACGTTCTTTCGCAAGAAGCCGGGCCATCTGCTGTTTCCTGGGCGCGCGCGCTGCGGCAGCGTCACCCTTGCGCCGATTGGCATCCCCGATGCCTGCCTTGCCGCGATCGCGCCGCGCTGTTTCGAGAATGGCCCCGCGCTATGGCTCGACGCCTATCCTTGGCCCGGCTTCGGCGACCACAAATACAGCCGCGGCCATCTCGTCGTGCTGGGTGGCGGCGTGCTGACCGGGGCGGCGCGGCTCGCCGCGCGCGCCGGTGCCCGCGCCGGGGCGGGGCTGGTGACGCTCGCCGCGCCCGAAGCAGCCTGGCCGGTTTACGCCGCATCCTTGATGAGCGTCATCGTCCGCCCGATGCGCGCGTCGGCAGATTTCACTGCGCTTATCGGCGATCCGCGCATCCGCGCTGTTCTGGTCGGACCCGGCGCCGGCGTCTCGCCCGAGACGCGCGGCTTCGCGCTCGCGGCGCTCGCCAGCGGGCGCGCAAGCGTCATCGATGCCGATGCGCTGTCGGTCTTCGGCGACGCGCCCGAGGCTCTGTTCGAGGCAATCAAGGCGCCGACCGTGCTGACGCCGCATGAGGGCGAGTTCGCGCGCCTTTTCAGCCGCGAGGGCGATAAGCTCGCGCGTGCGCGCGCTGCGGCCAAGCGCGCCGGCGCCGTCATTCTCCTCAAAGGCGCGGATACCGTGATCGCGGCGCCGGAGGGGCGCGCCGCGATCAACGCCAACGCGCCGCCCGATCTCGCGAGCGGCGGCACGGGCGACGTGCTCGCCGGCTTGATCGCAGGGCTGCTCGCCCAGGGAATGGACGCCTTCGCCGCCGCCTGCGCCGCCTGTTGGCTGCATGGCGAGGCGGCGCAGGCGATCGGGCCGGGGCTCATCGCCGACGACCTGATCGATGCCGTGCCAAAGGTCTTGCGCCGTCTGAAGGCGCTTGCTGAAACAACTGCGCAACCGGGAGAATCATGACCGACCGCACCGGATTCCTCGACGGAGTCTACGACTTCACGCGAAACAATCTGCGCACGCTGCGCAGCCTGCGGGCGCGGTGGCGCGACCTCGCGGGCGCCGCGCGTAGCGCCGCGCCGGCAGTATTGACGGACGACGCGGCAGATCGCCTGCGCGAGCAAATGCAGGAATGTCTCGATGCCCGCGGCGGCGAAGTCTCCGCGCGGGCGCGCGCGGCCGGGCTCGGCCAAGCCTATCTCGCTCTGTCTGCCCCGGGACGCGAGCGCTTCCTGCAGATTTTGGCGAGCGATTTCGACATCGACCACGAGGCCGTCGATGCCGCGTGTCAGCGCCTTGCCCATGCGCGCGGCGACGATGAAAAGCGCCGCATCGAGCGCGCGCTGCGCCAGGCGCTCGAGCCGCCGCGGCTTCGCCTGCTGACCCAGTTCAACGCCCTGCCGAGCGGCGTCAAGTTTCTCGTCGATATGCGCGCCGAGTTGATGAAGCTGGCGCATCACAGCGAGGCCCTCAATGCGCTGGAGCACGATCTGCGCAGCCTCCTTGCCAACTGGTTCGACGAGGGTTTTCTCGAAATCCGGCAGATCACCTGGGACGCGCCCGCGGCGCTTCTCGAAAAGCTGATGATCTACGAGGCGGTTCACGAAATCCGCGGCTGGTCCGACCTCAAGAACCGGCTCGAGGCGGATCGCCGCTGCTTTGCCTATTTCCATCCGCGCATGCCGGACGAGCCGCTGATCTTCGTCGAGGTCGCGCTGGTGAAAGGCATGGCCGACAATGTCCAGTCGCTGCTCGACGAAGCGGCGCCGGTCGGCGACCCGGCCAGCGCGGATTCCGCGATTTTCTACTCGATCTCGAACTGCCAGCGCGGTCTTTCGGGGATCAGCTTCGGCGCCTTCCTCATCAAGCGCGTCGCCGACCGGCTTGCCGCCGAGTTTCCCCATCTCTCGCATTATGCGACGCTCTCGCCCATGCCCGGCTTCCGCGCCTGGCTCGATGCGCGCGCGGTCGAGGAGGGCGAGGATCTGCTGACGCCGACCGAGCGCCGCGGGCTCGAGACTTTGCCGGGCGCCGAGGATCATTCGCTCGCGGCGCTGCTCGCCAATCCCCTCTGGTACGACAACGCCGCCGTCGCCGCGGCGGTCAAGGCGCCGCTGATGCGGCTCGCCGCGCGCTACCTCCTGGTCGAGAAGAACCGGCGCGGCCGGGCCGCCGACGGCGTCGCCCATTTCCATTTGAGCAATGGCGCGCGGGTCGAGCGCATCAATTGGCTGGGCGATCTCTCGCCCAAGGGTATCCAGCAATCCGCCGGCATCATGATCAATTACCTCTACCGCCTGTCGGATATCGAGGAGAACCACGAGGCCTATACGGGCGAAGGCCGCGTCGCCGCTTCTCCCGCGATTACGCGGCTGTTGAAAACCTGAGCAAGTCTCGAAACCGCAAGGCCGATCGGCGCTCATTCGAGATCGATCCACAGCCTCGGCGATGAACCGCGGGCCTGCGGAAGGGTCCGCGCGGCGCGCGCCGGCTGCCGCCGCGCGCTCGCCTTCCACTCGGAAAGGTGCTGTGCTATGAACCCGGCTTCATTGGCGGCGGGCGGCACTTGCATCCGGGCCGCCGCGCCGTGCCTGCGAGCACGATTTGGGCGGGCGTGGCGGAATTGGTAGACGCACTGGATTTAGGTTCCAGCGACGCAAGTCGTGGGGGTTCAAATCCCTCCGCCCGCACCATGCCGAGCCAGCCGAGGAAACGAGTTTTCACACATTATGCAAGTCACCGAGACCACCGCCGAAGGGCTCAAGCACGAAATGACCGTCGTGGTCGAGGCCGCCGATATCGAACGGCGCGTCACCGACCGGCTCAATGAAATCGGACGCAGCATTCGGTTGCCCGGGTTTCGGCCCGGCAAAGTGCCGCTGAACGTCCTGCGCAAGCGCTATGGTCCTTCCGTTGTCGGCGAAGTGCTGGAGCGCACGGTCTCGGACAGCTCCAACGAGGCGATGCGCGAGCGCAATCTTCGCCCCGCGCTCCAGCCCAAGGTCGAGATTGTCTCCTTCAACGAAGGCCAGGATCTCCAATACAAGCTCGCCGTCGAGGTGCTGCCGCAGATCGATCTCGGCAATTTCGCCGAGCTGCAGCTCGAGCGGCTGAAGCCCGAGGTGCCGGAGGAGGAGATCGACCGCGCGCTCGAGCGCATCGCCAAGCAGCAGCGCAAGAGCGAGGTGGTCGACCGCGCCGCGGCGACGGGCGATATCGTCGTGATGGATTTCGTCGGCTCGGTCGGCGGCGTCGAGTTCCCGGGCGGCAGCGCCAAGGATTACGCCTTGGAGCTCGGCACCGGCAGCTTCGTTCCCGGCTTCGAGGACCAGCTGGTCGGCATCAAGGCCGGCGAAGAGCGGAATGTCGAGATCACCTTTCCCGCCGATTACGGCAATGAGGAACTCGCCGGCAAGGCCGCGTCCTTCAAGGTGACTGCCAAATCGGTGAAGGCGATCGCACCCCAGCCGATCGATGATTCGCTTGCGAGCGCGATCGGAATGGAGAATCTCGCGGCGCTCCGCCAGGTCGTGCGCGAGCGGATCGAGCGCGATTATCAGGGCATGGCGCGGCAGAAGCTGAAGACCGCGCTGCTCGACCGGCTCGCCGAGCGCCACAATTTCGCGGTGCCGCAGGGCATGATCGATATCGAGCTCGAAACCATTTGGCGGCAATACCAGGCGCAGCGCGAGCGCGCGAAGCAGACCGGCGGCGAGGGCGCCCCCGAGGCCGAGCCCGAGAAAGACGAGGCGAGCGTCAAGGCGGAATATAAGGACATCGCCGAGCGCCGCGTCCGGCTGGGCCTGGTGCTTGCAGAAGTCGGCGGCAAGAACAACATCACGGTGACGCAGGACGAGATCAACCGCGCCATGGCCGAGGAAGCGCGGCGCTTTCCCGGCCAGGAGCGCCACGTGATCGAATATTACCGCAACAACCCGGGCGCGATCGACGGGCTGCGCGCGCCGATCTACGAGGACAAGATCATCGATTTCATCCTCGAATTGGCGCAGGTGAGCGAGCGGGCGGTGCCGCTCAGCGAGCTCCTCGCGGCCGAAGCGGAGGCGGATGGGAAGGGCGCGGAGGAGGCGGGCAAAAGCTGAAGGAGCCGGGCGCCCGCCGGACCGCGTGACGACAGAATCAGCAAAGGCAGAGAGCGATGGATCCCCTTGAGATTTATATGAACAACCTCGTTCCGATGGTGGTCGAGCAGACCAACCGCGGCGAGCGCGCCTACGACATCTATTCGCGGCTGTTGAAGGAGCGCATCATTTTTCTCGTCGGCCCGGTCAATGACGCGGTTGCAAGCCTGGTCTGCGCGCAGCTTTTGTTCCTCGAGAGCGAGAACCCGACCAAGGACATCGCCTTCTACATCAATTCGCCGGGCGGCATCGTCACCTCCGGCCTCGCGATCTACGACACGATGCAATATGTCCGTCCCGAAATCGCGACGGTGTGCATGGGCATGGCCGCCTCGATGGGATCGCTCCTTTTGACCGCGGGCGCCAAGGGCAAGCGGGTGGCGCTGCCCCATTCGAGCATCATGGTCCACCAGCCTTCGGGCGGGTTCCAGGGCCAGGCCAGCGACATCGAAATCCATGCGCGCGAGATTTTGCGCACGCGTCAGCGCCTCAACGAGATCTATGTCAAGCACACCGGCCAGCCCCTCGACGCGGTCGCGACCGCCTTGGAGCGCGATCGCTTCATGACCGCCGAGGAGGCCAAGGCGTTCGGCCTGATCGACGAGGTCATGGTGACCCGGCCACCCCGCGACGATGAGATCAAAACCAAGCTCTAGACAGGCTGTGGCAGCCCGGGTGTGGCACCGGCGCACCGAGGGCGCAAAACCTCGCAGTTAAGACATAAGATTGTTGCAACCATAGGGTTAAGACCCCATCTTTAACTGGTTATTGAGTGCGAGACCGTACATAATGTCGGTTTGAGGCTGCGTCCGGCCCCAAGTTCCCAACGGCGAATCCTCCTTTGGAGGAACAGCCGAAGCGGGGAGCGTCGCGAGCCGGGCGCCGCCGGGTGGTCCACGGAGAGTCTATGACCAAAGCCAGCGGCGGCGATTCGAAGAACACCCTTTATTGCTCGTTTTGCGGCAAGAGCCAGCATGAGGTGCGGAAGCTCATCGCCGGCCCGACCGTGTTCATCTGCGATGAATGCGTCGAGCTGTGCATGGACATCATCCGCGAAGAGCACAAGACCACGCTGGTCAAGTCGCGCGACGGCGTGCCGACGCCCAAGGACATCTGCAAGGTCCTCGACGACTACGTCATCGGCCAGGACCATGCCAAGCGGGTGCTCTCGGTCGCCGTCCACAATCACTATAAGCGCCTGGCGCACGGCACGAAGAGCAACGACGTCGAACTCGCGAAATCGAATATTCTCCTGGTCGGCCCCACGGGGTCGGGCAAGACGCTTCTGGCGCAGACCCTGGCGCGGATCATCGACGTGCCGTTCACCATGGCGGATGCGACGACGCTGACCGAGGCCGGCTATGTCGGCGAGGACGTCGAGAACATCATCCTCAAGCTGCTGCAGGCGGCGGATTACAACGTCGAGCGTGCGCAGCGCGGCATCGTCTATATCGACGAGGTCGACAAGATCAGCCGCAAATCCGACAACCCCTCGATCACGCGCGACGTCTCGGGCGAGGGCGTGCAGCAGGCCTTGCTGAAGATCATGGAAGGCACCGTCGCCTCCGTGCCGCCGCAAGGCGGACGCAAGCACCCGCAGCAGGAATTCCTGCAGGTCGACACCACCAACATCCTGTTCATTTGCGGCGGCGCCTTTGCCGGCCTCGAGCGCCTCATCTCGCAGCGCCGCCAGGGTACCTCGATCGGCTTCGGCGCCGAGGTGCGCGCACCCGAAGAGCGCAAGACCGGCGAGGTCTTGAAAGAGCTCGAGCCCGAAGATCTCCTCAAATTCGGGCTGATCCCGGAATTCGTCGGCCGCTTGCCGGTCGTCGCGACGCTCGACGATCTCGACGAGAACGCGCTGGTCGACATCCTGACCAAGCCCAAGAACGCTCTGGTCAAGCAGTATCAGCGGCTCTTCGAGATGGAAGACGTCCGGCTCGAGTTCAACGACGAAGCGATGCGCGCCATCGCCCACAAGGCGATCGCGCGCAAGACCGGAGCGCGCGGCTTGCGCTCGATCATGGAGGCGATCCTGCTCGAGCCGATGTTCGAGCTGCCGGGGCTCGACGGCGTCACCGGCATGGTCATCAACAAGGAAGTCGTCGAAGGCCGAGCCACGCCGCTCTACATCTATTCGGAGCGTCGCAGCGATTACGCCGATTGGCGCGGCGACACCGGCGCGAGCGCCTGAGCGCGCCTCTACACGAGCCTCGACTCGCCCGAAATCAGGGCCGCCGCGCGCCGGCACTTGATCTGCGGCCCCCTGCGCGCCACCTTATGTTCGTGTTTTCAATCGGCGCGGCGTTGAGTTTGCCGTTGCCGCGGGGCCGGACCTCCCGCTCCGTCTGTCCGAAAAGGGTGCCATGCTCGACATTTCACGCGGTACGCTTTACCCCGTTCTCCCGCTGAGGGACATCGTCGTATTCCCGCACATGATCGTGCCGCTCTTCGTCGGCCGCGAGAAATCGGTGCGTGCGCTGGAAGACGTGATGAAGGACGACAAGCAGATTCTGCTCGTCACGCAAAAGAACGCCGCGCAAGACGATCCGGCGCCGGCCGACATCTACACCGTCGGCACGATCGGCACGGTGCTGCAGCTGCTGAAACTTCCGGACGGCACGGTCAAGGTGCTGGTCGAAGGCAGCCAGCGCGCGCGCGTGCAGCGCTTCACCGACAACGAGGCGTTCTTCCAGGCGCATGCCGAGCCGATCGTCGAGAAGGTCGGCGAGCAGCAGGAGATCGAGGCGCTGGCGCGGACCGCGGTGGCTCAATTCGAGCAATACATCAAGCTCAACAAGAAGATCCCGCCGGAGGTCCTGGTCTCGATCAATCAGATCGACGAGCCGGCCAAGCTGGCCGACACGCTGGCCTCGCACCTGGCGCTCAAAATCCCGGAGAAGCAGGAGTTGCTCGAGATCGAGACGGTCTCCGGCCGGCTCGAGAAGATCTTCGCCCATATGGAGAGCGAAATCGGCGTGCTCCAGGTGGAAAAGCGCATCCGCAGCCGCGTCAAGCGGCAGATGGAGAAGACGCAGCGCGAGTACTATCTGAACGAGCAGCTGAAGGCGATCCAGAAGGAGCTTGGCGAAGGCGAGGACGGCAAGGACGAGCTCGCCGAGCTCGAAGAGCGCATCAACAAGACGAAGCTCTCGAAAGAAGCCCGCGACAAGGCGCATGCCGAGCTGAAGAAGCTCCGCGCGATGAGCCCGATGTCGGCGGAAGCGACGGTCGTGCGCAACTACCTTGACTGGCTGCTGTCGATTCCGTGGCAGCAGCGCACCAAGGTGAAGCGCGATCTGAAAGCCGCCGAGAAGGTGCTCAACGACGACCATTACGGTCTCGAGAAGGTCAAGGAGCGCATCCTCGAATACCTCGCCGTGCAGCAGCGCATGAAGAAGGTGAAGGGGCCGATCCTGTGCCTCGTCGGCCCGCCCGGCGTCGGCAAGACCTCGCTCGGAAAATCCGTGGCGCGCGCCACGGGCCGGACCTTCGTGCGCATGTCCTTGGGCGGCGTGCGCGACGAGGCCGAGATCCGCGGTCACAGGCGCACTTATATCGGCTCGATGCCCGGCAAGATCATCCAGGGCATGAAGAAGGCGAAGTCGTCGAACCCGCTCTTCCTCTTGGACGAGGTCGACAAGCTCGGTCAGGATTGGCGCGGCGATCCGAGCTCGGCGCTCCTCGAAGTTCTCGATCCGGAGCAGAACTCGACCTTCAACGATCATTACCTCGAAGTCGACTACGACCTCTCCGACGTGATGTTCGTGACCACCGCGAACACGCTGCGGATGCCGCAGCCGCTGCTCGACCGCATGGAGCTGATCCGGCTGCCGGGCTATACGGAGGACGAGAAGGTCGAGATCGCGCGCCGCCACCTCATTCCGAAGCAGGTGAAGGCGAACGGCCTCAAGAAGACCGAGTGGTCGATCACTCCCGACGCGTTGCGCGACCTCATTCGCTACTACACGCGCGAAGCGGGCGTGCGCAACCTCGAGCGCGAGATCGCCAATCTGGCGCGGAAGTCGATCAAGGACATCCTCGTCAAGCACAAGAAGAAAGTCACGATCACCGTCAAGAACCTCGAAAAATACGCGGGCGTGCGGCGTTACCGTTACGGTGAGGTGGAGGAGACCGATCTCGTCGGCGTGACCACCGGCCTCGCCTGGACGGAGGTCGGCGGCGAGCTTTTGACGATCGAGGCCGTGACCGTTCCGGGCAAGGGCCGCGTCACGGCCACCGGCAAGCTCGGCGACGTGATGAGAGAGTCGGTCCAGGCGGCCGAGAGTTACGTCAAATCGCGCAGCCTCGCCTTCGGCATCGTGCCGACGCTGTTCGACCGCAAGGACATCCACGTGCACGTGCCCGAGGGCGCGACGCCCAAGGATGGTCCTTCCGCGGGCGTCGCCATGGTGACGTCGATCGTCTCGGTGCTGACCGGAATTCCGGTCCGCAAGGATATCGCGATGACCGGCGAGATCACGCTGCGCGGCCGCGTGTTGCCGATCGGCGGATTGAAGGAGAAGCTTCTCGCGGCCTTGCGCGGCGGGCTGACGACGGTGCTCATCCCGAAGGACAACGAGAAGGATCTCGTCGAGATTCCGGACAACGTCAAGAAGGGCTTGAAAATCGTCCCCGTAAATTCGCTCGACGAGCTTTTGAAGCAGGCACTCGTCTCCGCGCCATTGCCGATCGAATGGACCGAGCCAGCCGAGCGTGCGGCGCCGCTGTCGCGCGATGTCGAAGACGATAGGCGGGGTCTCACGCACTGATCACAAGTCGAAGCATGCGCCGCCGCCCGCGAGGGCGGCGGCATTTCTTTTGCGCAGCGCGCGATGCGCGGCAGCGCGATTGACGCGTCCAAGACGCGCGATCTAAACTCTCTGCGGTTATCGCGATCTCGTTTTGAAGAATGAGAATGGGGAGTCGCCAGTGAACAGAAATGATCTCGTTGATGCCGTGGCCGCGTCGACCAATATGACAAAGGCCGATGCCGCAACGGCCGTCGACGCGGTGCTCGATGCGATCACCGCGGCGTTGAAGAGCGGCAACGAGGTCCGTCTGGCGGGTTTCGGTACTTTCGTCGTGTCGCAGCGCGCCGCGAGCGAGGGACGCAACCCGCGCACCGGCGAGAAGATTCAGATCCCGGCGTCGAAATTGCCGAAGTTCCGCGCCGGCAAGGGCCTCAAAGACGCGGTTCAGTGATGCCGGCCTTGAATGCCGCGCCCGGGCGATTAGCTCAGCGGTAGAGCACCTCGTTTACACCGAGGGGGTCGGAGGTTCGAAACCTTCATCGCCCACCACGGGCCCGCATATGGCGCGGCGATCGTCGAGCAGGGATAGAGCATTTGCCGCTTGCGCCACGCAGGCGCGTGCGCTTGACACCCTATGGGGCGCGGAGTACGAGTGACGCTCGCGGCGAGCGTGCTCCCGGGGGTGTAGCTCAGTTGGTTAGAGCGCCGGCCTGTCACGCCGGAGGTCGCGGGTTCGAGCCCCGTCACTCCCGCCACCTCGCGTCGTAAGGATCAGGATAAGCCGGGGTACAACAGCGATGGATGGTTTGCTTCGCGAGTATCTGCCCATCCTGATTTTCATCGCCATCGCGGTTGCGCTCGCCGTGGCGATCATCATCGCCTCGTTCGTGGTCGCGCGGCAGAACCCCGATTCGGAAAAGCTGTCGCCCTATGAATGCGGCTTCGAGCCGTTTGCCGATGCGCGGAGCAAGTTCGATGTGCGTTTCTATCTGGTCGCGATCCTCTTCATCATCTTCGATCTCGAGGTCGCGTTCCTCTTTCCCTGGGCGGTCTCGCTCGGAGCGATCGGCATGTTCGGGTTCTGGTCGATGATGGCGTTCCTGCTCGTTCTGACGGTGGGCTTCGTCTATGAGTGGAGGAAGGGAGCGTTGGAATGGGAGTAGCAGCCCCGCCGCAGGACCTGCTGCTGCGGCAAATGGGCGAGGAGATTCAGCACAAGGGCTTCGTCGTCACGCAGCTCGACAAGCTGGTGAATTGGGCGCGCAGCGGGTCTCTCTGGCCCATGACCTTCGGCCTCGCGTGCTGCGCCGTCGAAATGATGCACACTGCCGCCAGCCGCTATGATCTCGACCGCTTCGGCGTGGTGTTTCGCCCCAGTCCCCGCCAGTCCGACGTCATGATCGTCGCCGGCACCTTGACCAACAAGATGGCGCCCGCCTTGCGCAAGGTCTATGACCAGATGGCCGAGCCGCGCTGGGTGATCTCGATGGGCTCGTGCGCGAACGGCGGAGGCTATTATCACTATTCCTATTCCGTGGTGCGCGGCTGCGACCGCATCGTTCCGGTCGACATCTACGTGCCCGGTTGTCCGCCGACCGCCGAGGCGTTGCTCTACGGCATTCTGCAGCTGCAGAAGAAGATCAATCGCCAGCGGGTTTTCGCACGTTAGAGCTTGTCGATGACCGAGCCTCTCAAGATTCTCGGCGATCATATCGCCCAGGCATTTCCGCAAGACGTCACGGCCACCGCGATCGCCCATGAGGAGTTGATGGTCGAGGTCCGGCGCGATGCCGTGACGCGCGTGCTGGCGTTCTTGCGCGACGATCCGAAATGCCTCTTCGAGGTGCTGGTCGACATCTGCGGCGTCGATTACCCGGATCGGCCGGAGCGCTTCGACGTCGTCTACAATCTTCTGAGCGTCAAGAAGAACCTGCGCGTGCGCGTCAAGACCACCGCGAGCGAGGACACGCCGGTGCCGTCGGCGACGGGGCTGTTCAGCGCGGCCGGCTGGTTCGAGCGCGAGACCTGGGATCTCTATGGCGTTTACTTCGCCGATCATCCCGATTTGCGCCGCCTTCTGACCGATTACGGTTTCGAGGGGCATCCGCTGCGCAAGGATTTTCCGCTGACGGGCTATGTCGAGGTCCGCTACGACGAAGAGCAGAAGCGCGTGGTTTACGAGCCCGTGAAGCTGAAGCAGGAATTCCGCAGCTTCGACTTCATCTCGCCCTGGGAGGGCATGAACCATATCCTGCCGGGCGACGAGAAGGCGTCGGACGAGGGCGGCAAATGAGCGCCGACGGCGCCGCGCTCGAGCCGGCCGCCAACGCGGCGGCGCTCATCAAGAGCTTCACGATGAATTTCGGGCCGCAGCATCCGGCGGCCCATGGCGTGCTGCGCCTCGTCCTCGAGATGGATGGCGAGGTGGTCGAGCGTGCCGATCCGCATATCGGCCTGTTGCATCGCGGGACGGAAAAGCTCATCGAGTACAAGACGTTCCTCCAGGCCGTGCCGTATTTCGACCGGCTTGATTACGTCTCGCCGATGTGCCAGGAGCACGCCTATGCGCTGGCGGTCGAGAAGCTTCTCGGCATCGATCCGCCGCCGCGCGCCAAGATGATCCGCGTACTCTTCGCCGAGATCACGCGCGTCCTCAACCATCTGCTCAACCTGACCGCCTTCGCTCTCGATGTCGGCGCGATCACGCCGCTGCTCTGGGGCTTCGAAGAGCGTGAGAAGCTGATGGAGTTCTACGAGCGCGTTTCGGGCGCGCGGCTCCATTCGGTCTATTTCCGCCCCGGCGGCGTGCAGTTCGATATGCCGGCGGGGCTCGCCGAGGATATCTACGCTTTCATCGAGCAATTCCCGCCGCGCATCGACGATCTCGAGCAGCTTTTGACCGAGAACCGCATCTTCAAGCAGCGCACGGTCGATATTGGCGTCGTCAGCGCCAAGGAGGCGCTCGATTGGGGCTTCAGCGGCCCGATGCTGCGCGGCTCGGGCGTTCCCTGGGATTTGCGCAAAGCGCAGCCCTATGACGGCTACGAGCAGATGGATTTCGATATTCCCATCGGCAAGAACGGCGATTGCTGGGACCGCTATCTCATTCGCATGGAGGAGATGCGTCAATCCTTGCGCATCATGAAGCAGGCGCTCGATCGCATGCCGTCCGGCCCGGTTCGGGTGGACGACCGCAAAGTGATGCCGCCGCCGCGGCACGAGATGAAATCCTCGATGGAAGCGCTGATCCATCACTTCAAGCTCTACACCGAGGGTTATCACGTGCCGGCGGGCGAAACTTATACCGCCGTCGAAGCCCCGAAAGGCGAGTTCGGCGTCTATCTCGTCGCCGATGGCGGCAACCGGCCGTATCGTTGCAAGATTCGCGCGCCGGGCTTTCCCTTCCTGCAGGGCCTCGATTTCATGTCGCGCGGCCACATGCTGGCCGACGTGGTCGCGATCATCGGCTCGATGGACATCGTCTTCGGCGAGATCGATCGATGAGCGCGCAAAGCGAGGCGATGGCTTTCGAGCAGCCGGCGAGCTTTTCCTTCACGCCGGAGAATCTCGAGAAGGCGAAGGCTTACATCGCCAAATATCCGCCCGGACGCCAGGCCAGCGCGGTGCTGTGGCTGCTTTATCTCGCGCAAGACCAGCACGACAATTGGGTGCCGCGCGCCGCGATGGACCATATCGCCGACCTGCTGAGCATGCCGCGCATCCGTGTCTACGAGGTCGCGAGCTTCTACACGATGTTCAACCTGAAGCCGGTCGGCCGCTATTTCCTGCAGATCTGCACGACGACGCCGTGCTGGCTCCGCGGGTCGGATGCGATCGTCGCGACCTGCAAGAAAAAGCTCGGCATCGGCATCGGCGAGACCACGCCGGACAAGAAATTCACCCTGTTCGAGGTCGAGTGCCTCGGCGCTTGCGTCAACGCGCCGATCATTCAGGTGAGCAACGGCGATTTCTACGAGGATCTCGATCCGCAATCGACCGAGAAGCTGATCGATGCGCTGGCGCGCGGCGAGAAACCGCCCGAGGGATCGGCGACGGGACGGCAGGGTTCGGCGCCCGCGGGCGGCCCGAAGACGCTCTTGGAGACGAAGTGATGCTCGCCGACCGCGATCGCATCTTCACCAACCTCTATGGCCAGCACGATCCTCATCTTGCCGGCGCGCGCGCGCGCGGCGATTGGGACGGGACCAAGGAGCTGATCCTCAAGGGCCGTGACTGGATCGTCAACGAGGTGAAGGCCTCAGGGCTCCGCGGCCGCGGCGGCGCGGGATTTCCGACCGGCCTCAAATGGTCTTTCATGCCGAAGACCAGCGACCGGCCGCGCTATCTCGTCGTCAATGCCGATGAGAGCGAGCCGGGCACCTGCAAGGACCGCGACATCATCCGCAACGATCCGCACAAGCTGGTCGAGGGCTGCCTGCTGGCGAGCGCCGGCATGGGCGCGACCGCGTGCTACATCTATATCCGCGGCGAGTTTCATACCGAATCGCTCGTCTTGCAGAAGGCGATCGAGGAAGCCTACGCCGCCGGCCTCGTCGGCAAGAATGCCTGCGGCTCGGGCTACGATCTCGAGCTTTATCTCCATCGTGGCGCGGGCGCTTATATCTGCGGCGAGGAAATGGCGCTGCTCGAATCCCTCGAAGGCAGGAAGGGCCAGCCGCGGCTGAAGCCGCCCTTTCCCGCTGGGGTCGGGCTTTATGGCTGTCCGACGACGGTCAACAATGTCGAGAGCATCGCCGTGGTGCCGACCATTCTGCGGCGCGGCGCGTCCTGGTTCTCCGCCATCGGTCGGCCAAAGAACGAGGGCACCAAGGTCTTCTGCATTTCGGGCCATGTGGAAAAGCCCTGCAATGTCGAAGAGGCGATGGGCATTCCCTTGAAAGAGCTGATCGAGCGCCATGCCGGCGGCGTGCGCGGCGGTTGGGACAATCTCTTGGCGATCATCCCCGGCGGCGCCTCGGTTCCGGTCATCCCGAAATCGATCTGCGACACGGTGCTGATGGATTTCGACGCGCTGCGCGAAGTGAAAAGCGGCCTCGGCACGGCCGCGGTGATCGTGATGGACAAATCGACCGACATCGTGAAGGCGATCTCGCGGCTCTCGAAATTCTACATGCATGAAAGCTGCGGCCAGTGCACGCCCTGCCGCGAAGGCACGGGCTGGCTGTGGCGCGTGATGGAGCGCATGGTCAAGGGTAATGCGACGGTCGAGGAGATCGACATGCTGCTCGACGTCACCTACGAGATCGAGGGTCATACGATCTGCGCCTTGGGCGATGCCGCGGCGTGGCCGGTTCAGGGGTTGATCCGGCACTTCCGGCCCGAGATGGAGCGTCGTATCGCGCAATACCGCAAGGACGCGGCCGCGCGCGCGGCCTGAGGATCGGGATCGATGCCGAAGCTCACCATCAACGGGATCGAGGTCGAAGTACCCGCTGGATCGACCGTGCTTCAGGCGTGCCAGCTTCTCGGCATCGAAGTGCCGCATTTCTGCTATCACGAGCGCTTGGCGATTGCGGGCAATTGCCGCATGTGCCTTGTCGAGCAGGAGAAGGCGCCGAAGCCGATCGCGTCCTGTGCCCAGCCGGTCGCCGATGGCATGGTTATCCACACGGAAAGCGAGAAGGCGAAAAAAGCCCGCCACGGCGTGATGGAGTTCCTGCTCATCAATCACCCGCTCGATTGTCCGATCTGCGATCAGGGCGGCGAGTGCGATTTGCAGGATCAAGCCATGGCCTATGGCTTCGATCGCGGCCGCTATCAGGAGAATAAGCGCGCGGTCAAGGACAAGGATTTCGGCCCGCTGGTCGCGACCAGCATGAATCGCTGCATCCATTGCACCCGCTGCATCCGCTTCATCGGCGATGTCGCGGGCGTCGCTGATCTCGGCGGCATCGGCCGCGGCGAGCATATGGAGATCGACACCTTCGTCGGCAAGGCGCTGGAATCGGAGCTCTCCGGCAACATTATCGATCTGTGCCCGGTCGGCGCCCTGACCTCCAAACCTTATTCCTTCGTCGCGCGGCCCTGGGAACTGCGCAAGACGGAATCGGTCGACGTGCTCGATGCCGTCGGCTCGAACATTCGGGTCGATTCCCGCGGCCCCGCCGTGCTGCGCGTCCTGCCGCGCCTCAACGAGGACGTCAACGAGGAGTGGATTTCCGACAAGACGCGCTTCGCCATCGACGGGCTCGGCAAGCGCCGGCTCGACCGGCCGTATATCCGCCGCGCCGGCAAGCTCGTCGAGGCGACCTGGCCCGAGGCCTTTGCCGCCATCGCCGATCGCCTCACGGGCGTTGCCGGCGACCGCTGCGCCGCGATTGCCGGCGACCTTGCCGATGCCGAGGCGATGATGGCGCTCAAGGATTTGATGACCGCGCTCTCCTCGCCGCATCTCGATTGCCGCCAGGACGGCGCCAAGCTCGACGCATCGTGCCGCGCCGCTTATCTCTTCAACACGACGATCGCCGGGATCGACAAAGCGGATGCCTGCGTTCTCGTCGGCACCGATCCGCGCTCCGAAGCGGCGATCATCAATGCGCGGCTGCGAAAGCGCTGGCTCCAGGGCGGATTCCGCATCGGCGCCATCGGTCCGGCGCTCGATTTGACCTATCCGGCAACGCTTCTCGCGATCGGGCCGCAGGGCCTTGTCGAGCGCGCGCGCGAATTCCTCGGCGATGCCAAGCAGCCGATGCTCGTCCTGGGGCAGGGGGCTTTGCGGCGCAAGGATGGCGGGGCGATCCTCGGCCTCGCGCGCGAGCTCGCGGAAAGCGCCAAGATGGTGCGCGAGGATTGGAACGGCTTCAACGTGCTGCATCTCGCGTCGGCGCGCGTCGGCGGTCTCGATCTCGGCTTTGTTCCAGGCGCAAGCGGGCGCGACGTCGCCGGCATTCTCGCCGGCTGCGCCAGCGGCGAGATCGAGTTCCTCTATCTCCTCGGCGCCGACGAGATCGACACGGCGCGGCTTGGGAATGCTTTCGTCGTCTATCAGGGGCACCATGGCGACCGCGGCGCCGCGCGCGCCGATGTGGTGCTTCCGGGAGCCGCTTACACCGAGAAGGACGCGACCTACGTCAACACCGAGGGCCGGGTCCAGCTCGCGCGCCGCGCCGTCTTCCCGCCGGGCGATGCGCGCGAGGATTGGGCGATCCTGCGCGCGCTGTCGGGCGTTCTCGGCAAGACCTTGCCTTATGATTCGCTCGGCGCGCTGCGCGCGCGCATGGCGGCGTCTTATCCGAGCTTCGCCGTGCCCGAGGTTGCGCCGCGCGCCGCCTGGGGCGCGTTCGGCGCGCGCGGTGCGGTCGATGCGCAGCCCTTCGTCTATCCGGTCGCGGATTTCTATCGCACCGACGTTATCAGCCGGGCCTCGCCGACCATGGCGGATTGCGCCGCGGTCAGGGCCGAAATTGCGGCCGGGAAGACGGGCACGCATGGTTGATGCCTGGCGAAGCTATGGCTGGCCGACGGCGCTGCTGATCGGCGAGATCCTGGCGATCATCGTGCCGCTCCTCTTGGCTGTTGCCTATCTCACCTATGCCGAGCGCAAGGTGCTGGCGGCGGCGCAGCTGCGCAAAGGACCCAATGTCGTCGGGCCTTTTGGCCTTCTTCAGCCGATCGCCGACGGGCTAAAGCTGCTGATGAAGGAGACGGTCATCCCGACCGGCGCCAATCGGGGCGTTTTCATCGCGGCGCCCATACTGACCTTCGTTTTGAGCCTCATCGCCTGGGCCGTCATCCCCTTCGATCAAGGGGTGGTGATCGCCAACATCAATGTCGGGATTCTCTATCTCTTCGCGATCAGCTCTTTGGGCGTCTACGGCATCATCATGGCCGGCTGGTCGTCCAATTCGAAATATGCGTTTCTCGGCGCGCTGCGCGCCGCGGCGCAAATGGTCTCCTACGAGGTCTCGATCGGCTTCGTCATGGTCAGCGTGCTGCTCTGCGTCGGCTCGCTCAACCTCTCGGCGATCGTCGAGGCGCAGAAGACCGTCTGGTTCTGCATTCCGCTCTTCCCGATGTTCGTCGTCTTCTTCATTTCGGCGCTGGCCGAGACCAACCGGTCGCCCTTCGATCTCGTCGAGGGCGAATCGGAGCTGGTCGCCGGGTTCTTCGTCGAATATTCCTCGATGAGCTTCGCGCTCTTCTATCTCGGCGAATACGCGAACATGATCCTGATGAGCGCGATGACGAGCGTGTTGTTCCTCGGCGGCTGGCTCGCGCCGTTCGGCTGGCAGCCCTTCACCGGCGTTCTCGGCCATCTCTGGTCGGTGCTGTGGTTCGTGGCCAAGATCGCCTTCGTGCTCTTCTGTTTTCTCTGGGTCCGCGCAACCATGCCGCGCTTCCGCTACGATCAGCTTATGCGCCTGGGGTGGAAGGTGTTCCTGCCTTTGTCCCTGTTCTGGTTGGTGGCGACGGCGGGCGTGCTGGTCGGTTTCGGCTGGCTGCCGGGAAGAGGATAGCAAGATGCCGATCATGGATCGCGGCGCGCGCAGCCTGCTCCTCGCGGAGCTCGCTTCCGCCTTGTGGCTGACCTTGAAATACATGTTCAAACCGCCGGTGACGGTGAATTATCCGTTCGAGAAAGGGCCGCTCAGCCCGCGCTTTCGCGGCGAACATGCCTTGCGGCGCTATCCCAACGGCGAAGAGCGCTGCATCGCCTGCAAGCTGTGCGAGGCCGTCTGTCCGGCGCTGGCCATCACGATCGAGGCCGAGGCACGCGAAGACGGCAGCCGCCGCACCACGCGCTACGATATCGACATGACGAAGTGCATCTATTGCGGCCTCTGCCAGGAAGCCTGCCCGGTCGATGCGATCGTCGAGGGGCCCAATTTCGAGTTCGCGGCCGAGACGCGCGAGGAGCTGTTCTACAACAAGGACAAGCTCCTCTCGAATGGCGACCGGTGGGAGGCGGAGATCGCGAAGAATATCGCGCTCGACGCGCCGTATCGCTGATGGACGTCGCGGCGCTCATCCAGGCGATCTGCTTCTACGCCTTCGCGGGCGTGGCGGTCGCATCGGGCGTGATGGTGATCTCGGCCCGCAACCCGGTCCATTCGGTGCTGTTCCTGATCCTCGCCTTCTTCAACGCTGCCGGCCTGTTCGTCCTGCTGGGGGCGGAATTCCTGGCGATGATCCTCGTCATCGTCTATGTCGGCGCCGTGGCGGTGCTGTTCCTCTTCGTCGTCATGATGCTCGACATCAATTTCGTCGAGCTGCGGCAGGGTTTTCTGCAATACCTGCCGGTCGGGGCGCTGATCGGGCTCATCCTGCTCGTGGAACTGGTGCTGATCTTCGGCGCCTGGACGGTGGCGCCCGAGGCCTCGAGCGTCGCCGCGGCGCCGATGCCGGCGCTCGCCGCCGCAACCAACACCGCGGCGCTCGGGGCCCTGCTCTACACACGTTATGTCTACGCCTTCCAGGCGGCAGGGCTGATTCTTCTCGTTGCCATGATCGGCGCCATCGTCTTGACGTTGCGCGCGCGCCAAGGCGTGCGGCGGCAAAAGATCGCCACCCAGGTCGGGCGCCCGCGCGCTCAGGCGATCGAGGTCGTCAAGGTGCGGCCGCGCCAAGGGGTTTGAGGCGATGCTCGAAATCGGTCTTGCACATTATCTCACCGTCGCCGCGATCCTCTTCACGCTCGGGATTTTCGGCATTTTCCTCAACCGCAAGAACGTCATCGTCATCCTGATGTCGATCGAGCTCATGCTTCTGGCGGTCAACATCAATTTCGTGGCGTTCTCGGCCTTCCTGAACGATCTCGTCGGTCAGATCTTCGCTATGTTCGTCCTGACCGTGGCGGCAGCCGAGGCGGCCATCGGCCTTGCCATTCTCGTCGTCTATTTCCGCAATCGCGGCTCGATCGCGGTCGAAGACATCAACCTGATGAAGGGGTGATCCGCCGTGCCCGTTGCCGCCGTCTTCCTTCCCCTTGTCGGCTCGATCATCGCCGGCTTCTTCGGCCGGTGGATCGGCGACCGCGGCGCGCAGCTCGTGACCTGCATTGCGTTGGCGCTCGCCGCCGTCTTCGGCTGCATCGTCTTCGTCGACGTGGCGGTTCACGGCCAGTCGCGGGTGATCGACCTCTTCAACTGGATCGACACCGGGGATCTCCAGGTCGAATGGGCCTTGCGCTTCGACACGCTCTCGGCGGTGATGGTCGCGATCGTCACCGTTGTCTCGACCATGGTGCATATCTATTCCGTCGGCTACATGGCGCACGATCATTCGATCCCGCGCTTCATGTCCTATCTCAGCATCTTCACCTTCTTCATGCTGATGCTGGTGACGGCCGACAATTTCGTGCAGCTGTTCTTCGGCTGGGAGGGTGTGGGGCTCGCCTCCTATCTTCTCATCGGCTTCTGGTATGACCGGCCGAGCGCCAATGCCGCGGCGATCAAGGCCTTCGTCGTCAACCGCATCGGCGATTTCGGCTTTGCGCTCGGAATCTTCGCCGTCTTCTATCTTTTCGGCTCGCTGCAATTCGACACCGTCTTCGCCGCGGCGCCCGAGATCGCCAAGGGCACGCTCAATTTTCTCGGCCATCCCTTCCCGGCGCTGACCGTCACCTGCCTCCTTCTCTTCGTCGGCGCCATGGGCAAATCGGCGCAGCTCGGCCTTCACACCTGGCTTCCCGACGCAATGGAAGGACCGACACCCGTCTCGGCCCTGATCCATGCGGCCACCATGGTCACGGCCGGCGTCTTCATGCTGGCGCGGCTGTCGCCGCTCTTCGAATATTCCCCGACCGCGCTGGCGGTCGTCGTGGTGGTCGGCGGGACGACCGCGATGTTCGCCGCAAGCATCGGCATGGCGCAGAACGACATCAAGCGCGTGATCGCCTACTCGACCTGCAGCCAATTGGGCTACATGTTCTTCGCCGCGGGCATCTCGGCCTATGACGCGGCGATCTTCCATTTGATGACGCATGCCTTCTTCAAGGCGCTCCTGTTCCTTGGCGCTGGCTCGGTCATTCATGCCATGTCGGGCGAGCAGGACATGCGCAAGATGGGCGGGATCTACTATCTCGTCCCCTACACCTATGTCCTGATGTGGATCGGCAGTCTGGCGCTCGCCGGCATCTGGCCGTTCGCGGGTTACTATTCTAAGGACATGATCCTCGCCGCGTCCTATGCCGCGGGCACCGGCGTCGGGCGATATGCCTACTGGCTCGGCACCTTCGCCGCCTTCCTGACCGCCTTCTACTCCTGGCGGCTCATCTTCATGACGTTTCACGGCGAAGCGCATGCCGACCGCGAGGTCATGCATCACGTGCATGAATCGCCGCCGGTCATGCTGTGGCCCCTGGCGGTGCTGGCCGCCGGCGCAATCGTTGCCGGCTTCCTCGGCTACAATGCCTTCGTGGGCGAGGGACGAGAGGCGTTCTGGCGAGACTCCATCCTCACGCTGCCCGCCCATGACAGCCTGGCACGCGCCGAGTCGATCCCGCTTTGGGCGGCGTGGTTGCCGCTCGCCGCGGGACTGATCGGCATCGCCACGGCCTGGGTCGCCTATATTTGGCGGCGCGGCATCCCGGCATGGTTCGCGAGCCATTTCCGCGCGCTCTATCTCTTCCTTCTCAACAAGTGGTATTTCGACGAGCTCTACGATTTCCTCATCGTGCGCCCGGCCATGGCGCTTGGCTTCGGGCTCTGGAAAAAGGGCGACGGCGCGGTGATCGACGGGTTGGGGCCCGATGGACTCGCGGAAACGACGCGTGGCCTCGCTGTGCTCTCGGGCCGACTGCAGACGGGCTATCTCTACCACTACGCCTTCGCGATGTTGATTGGACTCGTCGTGCTGGTGTCGTGGTACCTGCTCGTTCAAATCGGCTGAGGGCGCGCGATGGAAAACTGGCCGCTCCTCACCCTCGTCACCTTCCTCCCGATCTTCGGCGTTGCCGCGATTTTGCTTCTGCGCGGCACGGTTGAGGATGTGGCGCGCAATGCGCGCTGGATCGCGCTCTGGACGTCGGGCATCGATCTGTTGCTTAGCCTCGTCATCTGGGCGGAATTCGACCCCACCTCTGCCAAGTTCCAATTCGTCGAGCAGGCGGCCTGGCTGCCCCAGTTCAAGATCGGCTATCAGATGGGCGTCGACGGCATCTCGCTGTTCTTCGTCGTGCTGTGCGCATTCCTCACACCGATCTGCGTGATTGCGAGCTGGACCTCGGTCAAGACGCGCGTGCGCGAATATATGATCGCGTTCCTCGTGCTTGAGACCATGATGGTCGGGATGTTCTGCGCGCTCGACTTCGTGCTTTTTTATATGTTCTTCGAGGGTGTGCTGATTCCGATGTTCCTCATCATCGGCGTTTGGGGTGGGCCTCGGCGCGTCTATGCCGCGTTCAAGTTCTTCCTCTACACGCTCCTCGGCTCGGTGCTAATGCTGCTCGCCATCCTGGCGATCTATTTTCAGGTCGGTTCGACCGACATCGTCGCGGCTCTCAATACACATTTCCCGCCGCGCATGCAGACCTGGCTCTGGCTCGCCTTTTTCGCCTCTTTCGCGGTCAAGGTGCCGATGTGGCCGGTGCATACCTGGCTGCCGGACGCGCATGTCGAGGCGCCCACTGCGGGCTCGGTCATTCTCGCCGGCGTGCTTCTGAAGATGGGCGGCTACGGCTTCATCCGGTTTTCGCTACCTATGTTCCCCGAGGCCTCCTCGCTGTTCACGCCCTTAATGTACACGCTGAGTGTGGTCGCGATCATCTATGCCTCGCTCGTCGCTCTGGCCCAGGACGACATGAAGAAAGTGATCGCTTATTCCTCTGTCGCGCATATGGGCATCGTGACCATGGGCATCTTTACGGTGACCTCCGAGGGCCTGCAAGGCGCCATGATCCAAATGCTGAGTCACGGCGTCGTTTCGTCCGCCCTCTTCTTGTGCGTCGGCGTTGTCTATGACCGGCTCCATACCCGCGAGATCGCGCGCTATGGCGGCGTCGTCCACAACATGCCGAGATACGCGTTCTTCTTCATGGTCTTCATGATGGCTTCCATCGGCCTGCCGGGGACCAGCGGATTTATCGGCGAGTTCCTCGCGCTGATCGGCGCGTTCCAAGTCAACACCTGGGTCACGTTCTTTGCGACCACCGGCATGATCCTGAGCGCCTCCTATATGCTGTATCTCTATCGGCGCATCGTCTTCGGAGCGATCACGCGCGACGACGTGAGGGCGATGCTCGACCTTCATTGGCGCGAGGTCGTGGTCTTCGTGCCGATGGTCGGCGTCGTGCTGTGGATGGGGATTTACCCGCATTCCTTCCTGAAGCCGATTCAGCCGACGATCGCCAACCTCATTCAGAGCGTGCAGGCGGCGCGCGAAACCGGCCACCATCTGGCAGAAAGATAAGAGGCATCGATGCTTCACGCGGTGTCTCCCGATTTTCTGGCCGTGCTGCCGGAATTCTTCACGGCCTGCGCGGCGATGGTCTTGCTGATCCTTGGCGTCTTTCAAGGCGACAAGGCCGCGCGCGAGATCGCCTGGCTTGCCGTTGCGGCGCTCGTGATCGCTCTCGCGCTCGTCGCGGCGCCGCTCTACAGCCACGGCGCCGTGCGCCAGGTGGCCCTCTACGGCATGTTCGTGACCGACGGGTTTGGCGCCTACGCCAAGCTCTTGGTGCTGGTGGGGTCGGCGCTCTCGCTTGTCCTCGCGCTGCGCTTCAACGAGCTCGAAGGAATCGCCCGCCCCGAATATGCGGTGCTCGTGCTGCTCTCGACCGCCGGCATGATGATGATGATCTCGGCGAACGATCTCATCTCGCTCTATGTCGGTCTCGAGCTGCAAAGCCTGGCGCTTTACGTGGTCGCGGCCTTCCAGCGCGATTCCGCACGCTCGACCGAGGCCGGGCTCAAATATTTCGTCCTCGGCGCGCTGGCCTCCGGCATGCTGCTTTACGGCGCCTCGATGGTCTACGGCTTTGCCGGCACGACGAGCTTCGACACGCTCGCAAAGACCTTTGCCGATGGCGGCACGGCCTCGATTGGTCTCATCATCGGCATCGTTTTGATCGTGGTCGGGCTGGCGTTCAAGGTTTCCGCCGTGCCGTTTCATATGTGGACGCCGGACGTTTACGAAGGCGCGCCGACGCCGGTGACGGCGTTCTTCTCGGTCGCGCCCAAGATCGCGGCCATGGCCCTGTTCGTCCGCGTGATGGTTGGGCCGTTTTACGGGCTGCTCGTCGAATGGCGCCAGGTGATCTGGTTCATCTCCGTCGCGTCGATGGTGCTGGGCGCGTTCGCCGCGATCAATCAGAAGAACATTAAGCGGCTGATGGCCTATAGTTCGATCGGCCATGCGGGCTATGCGCTGATCGGCCTCGCCGCGGGCAGCGCCATCGGCGTGCGCGGCGTTCTCGTTTATCTCGCAATCTATCTTTTCATGAATATCGGCGCCTTCGCCGTCATCTTGTGCATGCGCCGCCAAGGTGAGGCGGTGGAAGCGATCGATGATCTCGCGGGCTTGGCGCGGACGCAGCCGAGTCTGGCCTTGGCGCTTGCCATCTTTATGTTCTCGCTTGCGGGCATTCCGCCCTTGGCCGGATTCTTCGCCAAAATCTATGTCTTCATTGCGGCGATCGATTCCGGACTTTACGGCCTTGCGATCATCGGGGTGCTGGCGAGCGTGGTAGGCGCCTTTTATTACATCCGCATCGTCAAGCTGATGTATTTCGACGATCCCGTGGCGGCGTTCGATCGGCCGATCGGGCGCGAGATCGGGGCGGTGCTCATCGTCTGCGCACTCGTGACCCTGTTCTTTTTCGCCTGGCCGGGCGTCTTTGCCGACGGCGCCGATGCGGTTGCCGCCGCCCTCTTCACCGGATGAGCGATGCTCCGGCGGGCGAAGGCGACGCCGCTTCGCCGTGCTCGGTTGGGGAGGAGGGCGAGCCTCTGCTTCCTGATTTCTACCGCCTGCTGCGCCATCGGCGCCTCGGCAGCACCAATGACGAGGCGAAAGTGCTCGCCGCATCGGGCGCGGCCGAGGGCACGCTCGTCTGGGCTCTGGAGCAAACCAAGGGACATGGGCGCCAAGGCCGGCCTTGGGTGTCGCCGCCCGGAAACCTCTACGTCTCGATCATCCTCCGGCCGAGGGTCCCGCCGGCACGGGCGGCGCAGCTCGGCTTCGCCGCGGCGCTCGCCCTGGGCGAGGCCTGCCTCGAGATCGCGCCAGACGCGGCGATCGGCTTCAAATGGCCCAATGATGTCCTGCTCGCCGGGCGCAAGCTCGCCGGCATCCTTCTCGAATCGCAGATGAACGGCGAGGGGCTGGTCGATTGGCTGGTGCTCGGCATCGGCGTCAATCTCGCAACCTACCCCTTGGCGACCGACTATCCCGCCACGGCGTTGGGCGCCTGCGGCGTCGAGGTGACACCGGCAGCGATGCTGTCGGCTCTGGCGCGGCATTTCCTCGCCTGGTATGGGCGATGGGACCAGGGCGACGGCTTTGCCGCTCTGCGCGCCGCCTGGCTCGTGCGAGCGGTGGGGCTGGGGGGAGGGCTGCGCGTGCGCCTGGCTTGCGATACGCTCTCCGGCGTCTTCGCCGGGCTCGACAGCGACGGGGCGCTCCTGCTCGATGTTGCGTCCGGTCGGCGCCGGATCGAGGCTGGCGAGGTCTTTCCGGCCGCGCCCGTTTCGTGACAAGAGGAGGGCCGATGCTGCTCGCCATCAACGCCAACAACACGAACACGGTTTTCGCCCTCTGGAACGCCGGGCAGTTGCTCGGTGCCTGGCGCATTTCGACCGACGGCAAGCGCACGGCCGACGAGTACGTCGTCTGGCTCGACCATGTGCTGGGATTGAGCGATCACGCGCGCCACGAGGTTTCGGCGACGATTGTCGCGAGCGTCGTGCCCGAGGCGAATTTCAACCTCATCAAGCTCTGCGAGGATTATTGCGCCTCGACGCCGCTGATGGTGGGTGAGCCGGGGGTCGAGCTGGGCGTCAAGGCGCTGGTCGACCGTCCCGATGAAGTCGGCGCCGATCGTCTCCTCAACAGCATCGCCGTTCACGACCGCTATCCCGGCGCGGCGATCGTCGTCGATTTCGGCACGGCCACGACCTTCGATGTCGTCGATGACGAGGGCAA
>Ga0070679_100000565_pt1 | contig 31464 bp, 28 predicted proteins | sample KBSC63BmetaG_FD_65652 | JGI IMG/M metagenome (GOLD analysis project Ga0070679, IMG submission 65652) | Corn rhizosphere microbial communities from Kellogg Biological Station, Michigan, USA - KBS C6-3B metaG | ecosystem: Host-associated > Plants > Roots > Rhizosphere | place: USA: Michigan... | reverse complement strand
GCTAGGCGAAGCCCTTCGCGGCCAGGAAGATCTCGAAGCTCTGCGCGCGCGAGCTGTCGGGCTTCACCACCTTCACCTCCGAGAAGCGGCCAGCGAGGCGCTTGCGGATGGCGTCGAAGTCGGGGCCCTGGAACAGCTTGCCCACGAAGGCGCCGCCGGGGGCCAGCAGCCGCTCGGCGCGCGTCAGGGCCTCCTCGAACAGCCGCGCCGAGCGTGCCTGATCGGTCGAACGGATGCCGGTCGTGTCGGGCGCCATGTCCGACAGCACCACGTCGAACGCCTTCAGCGTGCCGAGCAGCTCCTCGTCGGGCGTCACGTACAGATCGCCCACCAGGGCCCGCACACCGGGGACGGGGCGGGGCAGGGGATTGCGGTCGATGCCCACCACCGCGCCGTGCGGCCCCACCACCGAGATCGCGTACTGCATCCACGATCCAGGACAGCAGCCGAGGTCCAGCACCCGATCGCCGGCGCGCAACAGGCGCATGCGGCGATCGATCTCGTCCAGCTTGAACACCGAACGCGCCGCGAAGCCCGCGGCGCGCGCCTTCTCGAAGAAACGATCGTGGCGGACGTTGGGATCGCTGAAACGGCTGCGATTCTTCGCCAACGGCCGCCTGCCTGGCTGCTACCGGGAAGGTAGCGGTTACTTCTTGCCGCCGCCCTGCGGAGCGCCCTTCTTCGAAGCCTTCATCGGGTTCTTCGACTCGGCCTCCTTCACCTGGCGCGGCACGATGTACTTGCGGACGTCCTTCACGCTGCCCTTCACCAGGACCAGGCCGTTCGGCCCGCCGGGGATGGCGCCCTTGATCAGGACCACGTCCTTGTCGTCCAGCACCTTCACCACGACCAGATCCGACGCCGTCGACTTGACGCCGCCCATGCGGCCCGACATGCGCTTGCCCTTGTGGACGCGGCCCGGCGTCAAACGGCAGCCGATCGAGCCGCCGTGACGGAAGAACTCGTGCGTACCGTGGGTCATGCTGTCACCGGCCATGCGGTGCTTCTTCATGACGCCCTGGTAGCCCTTGCCCTTGGTGGTGCCGACCACGTCGATGACGTCGCCGACCTTGAACACGTCGTTCGCGTGCAGGACCTTGCCGACCTCGTAGCTGTCCAGGTCCTTCGGGTTCAGGCGAACCTCACGCAGGACGCGGGGCGTCTGCTCCAGGCCGGCCTTCTTCGTGTAGCCGGCCTCGGGGCGGTTCACCAGGCGGGGCGGCGTCGCCTCGAAGCCCAGCTGAACGGCGGCGTAGCCGTGCTTCTCGGGCGTCCGCTTGCCAACGACCACACAAGGTCCCAGGGTCACGGCGGTCACGCCCAGGGCGGTTCCGTCCTCGTGAAACACCTGCGTCATTCCAATTTTGCGGCCCAGCAGGCCCATCTTCAGTGACATGGTGGAAGCAACTCCTTGGTCGTGCGTCGCGCGTAGGTCGTGCGTCGGAAAACGCGGGTTTATACGTTCCGCGGACGTCGGAGTCAAGACGCTACTACGGCGACCCCCCGGCGCGACGGCCCCCGGCCGTCACATCACGCTGAAGTCGGTCACGTAGATGTTCCGGATGCGCTTGCCGGGGACGATCTCCTTGAACTCGGCCATCAGCGACTTCTTCAGCTCGTCGAGGCCGGCGCTGCCCTGCAGGTCGCCGGTGCTGTGCTCGGCGAAGGTGCGGACGATGGCCTCTTTCATCTGGGTCGTCCGGTGGATGACGATGGTCTGCGACCCTTCGCCGTCCACCTCGACCCCCAGGCTCAGCCGCACGTACCGGTCGTCGGAGAGGGGCTGCAACTGCACCAGGACGTCGTCGAACGACACCACCGGCCCCATCCCCGCAGCGGCCTCGCCGCAGCCTCCGGCCAGGCAGGGATCCCAGGTGCTCTTCCGGTTGTGGTGCTGTTTCCAGCCGATCGCGAACACCGCCGCCAGCAAGACGATGTTGAAGATGGCCAGCAGCAGGAAGGACTTCCCTGTTTCTTCCTCATTCATGGGCGGCGCTCCATCCAGGGCCGGCGTGCTCACACATAAAATCGTCGGCTGATGTACAAAAAAATATACCAAAGACCGCCCGGCAATCGTGTGAATTTCTCGGTCGGGTCCAGTCTGGTGGTGACCCGGAGTGGCCGGCCTGGAGCGGTCGTGGCGCCTGCTACATTTCGCGACGTGCTCACCGATCCGTTCCCGCGGCGGGCGGCGTCGCGTCAGTCCTACCTGGCCAGCGATGCCCGCCCGCGCCTGGCCTTGCCGCCCCCCGGCCCGGTGCGCGAGCTGTATGTCGCGTTTTCGAACGCCCTGGCGCTGGGGAAGGCCCCCGCGGTCCGGACCGCCGCGCACGACCTGCTGGCCCACCTGTCCACGCACTTCGGTGTCAGCGCCCCCGCCGTGCGGGTGCTGGGCGTCAGGCCGCATCAGGTCGAGGACGGCGTCTGCACGTACCAGCTATTCGGGGACTACACGCCGTCGACCGAGCGGATCCGCGTCTGGATGCGCACGGCCATCCGCGCCCAGGTCAGCAGCCCCAGGGCGCTGCTGAACACGCTGCTGCACGAGCTGTGTCACCACCTGGACAACACAGTCTGGTCTTCGCCGGAAAGCCCCCACACGCGGGGCTTCTTCGGGCGTGTCGACGACCTGTATCACCACGCGTTGGGGACGCCGGCCGACCTGCGCCGCCGCCTGCACTGGGTGAAGACGGGTTCGATCTATCGCATCGACTGGGCGCGGTCGCGGACGGCGCGTGTCTGATACCGGTCGCCCAATCCCGCTTTCGCGCAACTTCGACGACATACGTACGATAGGAAAGCGGCCGGCGGTTTAAAACGTTCGTCTTACGCATCAACCCTCGATCTTCCGAGCGCCCCGCATGACCGACATTCCTCACCGACGAGTTATCGGTCTCATTCTCGGCGCGGCTATGGCCAGTGCCAGTGCCAGTGCCTGTAGCGAACCGCGCCCGTATACGGGCATTCACGATGTCGGTGGCGCGAACGGAGCAGCGGGGGGCGCAGCCTCGCGTGGTGGCGAGGGCGGCGGAGCAAGCATCGGCGGTGGTGCGATCGGTGGGATGTCCGGTAGCGGTGCGACACCCAATGTTGGAGAGCCGGCGGCGGGCGGTTCGCGGGACCATGCAGCAGTCGGCGGTGGCGGTGGTATCGGCGAGAACGGGGGCGAACGCGGTTCTGGAAACGGCGGTTTCGCAGGGAGCGGTGCTGCCGGTGGCGCCGGTGGCCAACTGGGATTCGGTGGCAGCTCTCCGTGCGCCGGTGCTTCGACACCGACCCGACCATCGCTGGATCGGCCCATCCGTGGTGCATACACAGGCAGCCTTCATGCTGCCAAGGCGATGAGTACCCTCCGCCCCACTTTCACTTGGAAAGCAGCTACTTCCATTTGCGGGACGATTAGCTACGAGGTTCAGGCCGACGACAGCTGCTCGGCCGGTGCACTCGACGACTGCACATTTCTCAGTCCAGAGGTGGACGTAAGCGGCTTAAGTGAGACATCGTTTACGCCGACCGCGGACTTGAAGGTCAGCACCGTCGTTCCCGTGGGCGCCTTTTACGCGTGGCGCGTTCGCGCCTGCGACGACGGCACCCGCTGCTCGCCTTGGTCTGAAACCAGATACCTGCAGGTAGGTCGCGTGCGCGAGGACGTAACGGGTGACGGGTACGGAGACCTGCTGGGCTGGAACGGCGATGGTTTTGATGTCTACGCTGGCAGTAGACAGTTCGATGTGAGTGCTCCTGCAGCACACGTTTCGTTTCCTGATCACTGCGCCTTTTCTTCTTCCTTCCTGGGCGATGTCAACGGCGATGGATTCGGGGACTTTTTGATGATTCAAAACTACTCGCCGACGGCGGGATGCGTCCCGGTTTTGTTCTACGGTGGCAAGTCTGTTCAAGCGTTGTCGTCGCTCCTCATGGTCAAGAGCGCAGGTGGTTCTTCCGCAACCATCAACGCGAAGCCTGCGGGAGATTTCAACGGTGATGGATACGATGACGTCATCGTGCAGTGGGCGTACGGCAATGCGACCCCGCCGTCGCAGGTGCGAGTATTCCTTGGTGGTCCGACCTTGTCCCCTGATCCCGATCTGACCATTCCCGGCCCGTATCCGAACTTTGAGGGATTCTCCGACAGCGGCCGCATTGGTGATGTCAACGGTGACGGGTATGAAGACATTGGGCTGCTCGCGTTCGATATCGACCCTTCCCGGCCCGCTATCGGCAAGATGCAGATGTTTTTCGGTGGATCCAAGCCGGACGGCAATTCGGATGCGGAGGTCTCTACGGCGCAAGCGCCTGGAAAGATCGGTCGAACCGGTCGGGCCCCTAGCGACAGGGTGGTCCAGTACGGACGCCTCATCAATTTTGGGCGGATTCGACTTGAATGGGGACCATCTTTCGGATCTCGTGCTTGGGCGGAAGGGGTCGCATCCCCTTCTCTACCTCGGTGTGGTCGCCGGTCCGTCTTTCGTGGAGAGCGGACTGTCGAGTGTTCTCCTGCCGATCGCTGCGACCAGTAGCGATCACGACGGTGATGGCCGGCAGGACCTCGTCTTTATCGATGCGGGCGGGGAAAACGCGGAGTGGGTGGGAAACGATGGGACAATCAACCCGCGTCCTCGTCAGGTCTTTTCTTTGACTGGCGACGTGGTCCGATAGTTTCCCAGACCTCAGACACCAGCCAGGTGCAGCCGGTGGGGCGACTGCTGAGCGCCGCATCGCCGCTCGGGATCGCTGGCCCACGGCGGCCGCTCCACGCGCGGACATTCGAGTCACCCCGAGCGATCCCCTTCCATGGAGACGGCAAGTGGCGAACTCGCTGATGTTTTTCGGCTAGATTGTCGTCTGCATGCACAATCTTCGCCGCGCGGCACTGATCTTTTTGTCCTTTGGCATGGCTACGTCCGCCTGTTCCAGTTCGAGTACCAGCGGTACCGGAAGTGGTGGCTCAAATACGATTGGGTCTGGCGGACACGCCACTGGCGGCAGCAGCTCTGGTGGAAATACCAGCACGACAGACGGCAACAGCGGTTCGTCGGGCGGCAGCCCCGGCTCGGGCGGTGTTACGGCCTCTGGCGGCCGCACTGGTTCAGGCGGCAGCCTCGGCTCCGGCGGCAGTCTCGGCTCGGGCGGCATCCTCGGCTCGGGAGGCAGCAGCGCCTCGGGTGGTGTCCCCTCCTCAGGGGGCGGCGCCGGCTCGGGCGGCAGCATGGGTTCGGGCGGTAACACCACGTCCGGGGGTGGCCCCGGTTCCGGCGGCACGACCGGCGCGGGGGGCAAGGACTCGGCCGGCGGAAAGGGCGGCAGTCTCCAGACTGGGAGCGGCGGCAACGCAGGCGCGGTCTTGTTCAGCGACGACTTTGAGTCCGACACATCCGGCAAGCAGCCGGCGAACTGGGACAACCTGATCGCCTACAATCACAACGCGACCAACCCGATGGGGGCCCTCAGTGCCGTGGCCGACGCTACGCATACCCACAACACCAGCAAGCTGGCCCTGCACATTGCCAGCGATGGCAGCATGGTATTCCTCGAACGCCAGCTGCCAGCGGGCACGAACCACCTGTTCGTGCGCGGCTACTTCTACATGACGCACCAGATCGGGATGGACACCTCCAGTGACAATCACGAGAGTCTGGTTGGCATCACCGCCGATCCGTCCCATACCTCGCTGCGGTTCGGGCAGATGAAGGGCAGCGTCGGCGTCAGCCTGGCATCTGACGACAACCTGGCGCCGCCGATGGCGAAGTGGAACATGCCGCCCATCATCTCGGCCAACGAGTGGCATTGCATCGAGGTCGAATTCGATGGCTCGTCGGCGTACAACGCCCTGAACGGATGGTCGGACGGCATGGCGGTGTTCTCGCTGACGCAGGGTTCGGACTGGGGGCATAGCGCCGAACCCGGCTCCTGGATGAATGGGCTGTTCGGCTACGTCCAGATCGGATGGGAAAGCTTCAGCAGCGAGAAGAACGACGTCTGGGTCGACGACCTGGTGATCAGCACCGCTCGCATCGGCTGTAACTGACGTCGGCTGTCGGGGAAGGACCCAGGCGGCGACTGCGGTGGCGCGCGGATCCCGCCAAAGGTGGGCGCTCCTGGCGGACGTCCGCGCTTCGGGCCCGCCGCGCCGTGTCGCGCCGCCTATTTGGTGCCGCCAGCGGGTGACGGCGGGGAAGGGATCTTTGTCGCGCCGTTTGGCGCGGCCGACTTCTTCGGCGGCTTCATCAGCCACACCGGGTGCAGGCCCTCGAAGATCTTGTCCTTGGCCACCGCCAGGTTGGTGCGCATGTCCAGTCCCTTGATCCGATCCAGGGTGTCGCGCAGCAGGTTGATGCGGCCGCGCACCGCCTCGTCGCAGGGCGGGACGCCGGGCACGGGCGCGCCGTCGCACAGCTTCAGCGCGCGGTCGGCCGCCTCGAACGCCGGCGGCGCCTCGAAGCGGTCGGCGTAGGCGACGGCCCGGCGCAGCTGCAACCGATAGTCGTCGGTGTGGGCGGGCAGCAGGTGGCCCACGGTCGCCAGCGCCCAGTCGGGCCGGTGCCCATCCAGGAACAGGTCCGCCAGCTCGATCGACGCCGGCACGTCGTCCGGGTTTCCCAGCAGGTGCGCCTGCAGCTCGGCGGCGCGCTCGCGGCGTTCGGGCGCCAGCGCCAGCGCCGTCTTCACCGTCGCGTCGGGCCGCGGCATGATCACCAGGGTCGCCAGCAGCAACAACACCAGGATGTCTAGGATGCGCGTCAGCCGCATGAACGCACGAAACCTATCATATGCGGTGGGCGCCAGGGCCCCCGCGTCGGGGGTCAGTGCCGCAAGGTCACGTCGGCCACGACCGCCGCGAGAAAGGCCACGGACACGTATCCGTTCAGGTTGAAGAAGGCGATGTTCAGGCGCGACAGGTCCGATGGCTTCACGATGGCGTGCTCCCAGGCCAGCAGCGCGCCCACCACGACCACACCCGCCGCGTAGAACAGGCCCAGGCCGGCCAGGGGCGCCAGCGCCACCAGCGCCGCCAGCGTCACGAGATGCAACGCGGCCGAGACCGCCAGCGCCCCCGAGACGCCGAGCCGCGCCGGGATCGAATGGAGCCCCATCGAGCGATCGAAGTCGCGGTCGGCCAGCGCGTACAGCACGTCGAAGCCGCCGATCCACGTCCCCACCGCCAGCATCAGCAGCCCCGGCACCAGGCCGAACGAGCCGCGCACCGCGATCCAGGCGCCCGCCGGACCCGACGCGATGGCCAGCCCCAGCGCCAGGTGACACAGCGCCGTGAACCGCTTGGTCAGCGAGTAACCGTACAGAAAGACCAGCGCCACCGGCGACAGCGCCAGGCACAGCGGTCCCAGATAAGCCGCGGCCGCCACGAACAGCACGGCGCTGGCGACGGTCAGCGCCCAGGCAGCCGTCAGCGACACGGCGCCGCGCGGGATCTCGCGGCTGGCCGTGCGCGGGTTCTTCGCGTCGTACCGGCGGTCGACGATGCGGTTGAACCCCATCGCCGTGGTGCGTGCGCCGGCCATCGCCACGACGATCGCGAAGAGGCGCGCCAGCGGCAGGCCCACCCCGCGCGCCGCCAGGGCCGCCGCCGCCAGCGCGAACGGCAGCGCGAAGATGGTGTGGCTGAACTTCACCATCTTGCCGAACGTCAAGATGGGGTTCGCGCGCGCCGCCGATGGGGCCAGCGACGCGGGAGGAAGGTCGGAGGGGGGGATGGCGGAGGTGCTCATGCTGTAACCAACCAGCGAAGGGTGGAGGGGGGCGCGGTGACGAGAGCGCGTTCGGGATCGGCGGAGGCTTCAGCGGGGAGCACGTCCAGCACGCCGGGGCATGTCCCGGGCGCGAACGTGCCGAGGTGCGGAAGCGCCAGGGCGCGGGCCCCGCCCGCCGTGGCGGCCCGCAGCCAGGTGCGCGGCGCGACGTCCGGGAACGCGCGCGCCAGCACCGCCAGCTCCGCCCACAGCGAAAGGTCGGGCGCCGAGGCCAGGCTGTCGGTGCCCAGCGCCAGCGCCACGCCGTCGCTCAGCAGCGCGGGGACGTCGGGCAGCCGGCCGCCGATGTGCAGGTTCGAACGGGGGCAGAGCACGACCGTGGCACCGGCCTCGCGCGCCCGCCGGCGATCGTCCGCGCTGGCGTGGACCATGTGCACCAGCAGGGGCGGGCAGTCCGTCGCGAAGCCGCCGTGCGACGCCAGGTAGGCGCACGGCTCGAGGCCCGGCGAGCGATCCTCGGGCGAGGCGCCCAGCGCGCGCAGCACGGCGGGCCAGCCGCCGGAGCCGTCGCGCAGCAGCGCCAGCTCGTCCGGATCCTCTGCCAGGTGGATGCTGGTGGGCAGCCCGGCGGCGGCCGCCGTCGCGAAGATCCTCTCCAGCAGCGCCGGGCCGACGGAGTACGGGGCGTGGGGCGCGGCGACGGCCGGCACGCGCGCCGGCCGCTGGGTCGCGGGAATCGCCGCGCGTTCCTGCGCCGCATCGGCGATGGCGTCGCCCGTGCGCGCCTCGCGCGAGCCCACCAGCTCGTGGAAGAACAGCCCCTGCAGCCCCACTGCGCCCAGCGCGCGCCAGCCGGCGGTGCCGTTGCCGACGTCCCCGATCGCCGCGGTGCCCAGCGCCTTGGCGGCGGCCGCGGACCTGGCGGCCGCGTCGAGGGCATCGTCATTTCCCTCGCGCAGCCGGCCGGCCAGCGCGCGCGTCCAGGAGATCACGCCCCCTCCGCCCGGGATCGCCCCGGCCAGGGCCGACAGCTCGAGGTGCGTGTGCGCGTTCACCAGCCCCGGCAGCAGCACGCCTTCGCCACGCGTCTCGGGAAGGGCCGCGTGCGCCTGCCGCAGGGCCGCGCGCGGCCCCAGCTCGACGACGGACCCGCCGGCGTCCATCATCAGCGCGCCCTCGCGCAGGGGCGCCCCGTGGAGGGGCACCACCCACGGCGCGCTGATCAGACGATGAGGCGCAGCGGCGAGCAACGGCTCTTGCTCTCCCTTGCCGTTCAGGCGGTGGGCGCCGCCGGCAACAGCTCGTAGCGCATGTTGCGCCGCCGCGGCACGAAACCCGCTCCGTGCACGTAGCGCTCGATGTCGGCGGCGCTCAGCTTGAACACCGCCCCGGCCTGCGACACCACGTTCTCCTCGATCATCGCCGAGCCGAAGTCGTTGCCGCCGAAGCGCAGCGCCACCTGGCCCACCTCGGGGCCCATGGTCGGCCACGACACCTGCAGGCTGGGGAAGTTGTCCAGGTACAGGCGTGACAGCGCGAAGATGCGCAGGTAGCGCATGGCGGTGGTGTCGTCCTTCAGCTTCAGCCGCGTCCCCTCGGCCTGGAAGGGCCAGCAGATGAAGGCCGTGAAGCCGGAGGTCTGGTCCTGGAGCGCGCGCAGCCGCTCCAGGTGGTTGACGATGTGCGCGGGCGTCTCGCCAAAACCGAACACCATGGTGGCGGTGGTGCGCAGCCCCAGCGCGTGCCCCTCGCGCATCACCTCCATCCAGGTGTCGGTGGTGCACTTCAGCGGCGAGATGGCGTGGCGGATCTCGTCGTCCAGGATCTCGGCGCCGCCGCCCGGGATGGAATCCAGACCGGCCGCCACCAGCCGCTCGATCACGCCGCGGATGGGCATGTTCTCGATCTCGGCGATGTAGCGGATCTCCTCTGGCGACAGGCCGTGGATGGCCAGCGGGAAGTTCGCCTTCATCCAGCGGAACAGGTCCTCGTACCAGGTCAGGGGCAGGTTCGGGTTCAGGCCGCCTTGCAGCAGGATCTGCACGCCCCCCAGGTCCACTGTTTCCTGGAACTTCTGGGCCAGCACCTCGCGCGGCAGCGTGTAGCCGTCCTTGCTGGTGGGCGGGCGGTAGAAGTTGCAGAACTTGCAGCGGGTCACGCACACGTTCGTGTAGTTGACGTTGCGATCGATGATGTACGTGACGGTGTCCTCGGGGTGCAGGGCGCGCCGGCGCGCGTCCGCTGCCGCGCCCAGATCCAGCACGGGGGCGTCCTTGTACAGGCGGATGAAGTCTTCGGGGGACAGCCGCTTGCCGGCCGCCGCGTCGGCCAGCAGCGAATCCAGCGCGCGCCCCGGCGCCGCGCCGCCGGGCGGCATCGACACGCGCACGGCCTGCTCCTTCACGTACGCGCCGTCGAAGAAGCGCAGCCGGGTGCGCCGCTCGCTCCCCTCGTCGATGCGCAGCCGCTCGAGGAAGGCGCCGGCGCCCGAGAGCTCCTCCGACCCCAGTCGGTAGTGGATGTTCTCGGTCAGGTAGTGCTCGTACAGCGACGGCGGGCCGCCGTGCGCCTCGGCCCAGGCGCGCGCGATCTCGGCGCGGGCCGCCAGCCCCATGCGCAGGCTCTCGCGCAGAAGGGCGATGCCGGCGTCATCGACGGCGTCGGGCCGCCCCGCCCACAACGCGAAGACGAAGGGCAGCCCGGTGACGCGCTTCCACTCGGCGCCCAGGTCGTAGACGTGCGGGTAGCGATCGGCGACCGCGAAGCCGGCGTCGCCGATCACCAGCGCGCCGGTCGTATCGTGCGCCGCGCCCTCGATGTCGTCGTGAACCACCTCGGCGAACCGCGGCGTCAGGCCGCGGTGCCGGGTCAGGTGCCGCACCAGCGCCGCCGAGCTGCGCGAGGCGCCGTCGAGCGAAATGGCCGTCATCTGCTCCCAGGGCACCTCGCCCACCAGCAAGACCGTGCGCACGTTGCCGAAGCTGGTGATGCCGATGCCGGGCACGGCCCGCAGGGATGTCTGCGCCTCGATCTCGCGATACGCGGCCGTGGGAATCAGCGCCAGATCGACGTCGCCGGCGGCCAGGCGGGCGGCGCAGCGGCTGGGCAGATCGAACTCCAGCTGGAAGACGTCCTCGCCCAGGCCGCGCTCCAGGCCCCAGGTGATGGGCCGGGCGTTCAGGAACGACACGGCCGAAACGCGCACGCGACGGCTCACGACACGACCTCCAGGCTCTTGCGCACGTCGCGACGGTAGGGCTTGGTGCCGCCCAGCGCCTCGCCCTCGGCCACGACGTTGTAAAGCGTGTCGCGCTCGACCGGCGAGCGGCCGGCGTTGCGGATCAGGCGTACGATCTCGTTCGGCGTCATGGCCTGCGGCGTCTCGGCGCCGGCCATGTGATAGATCTTTTCTTCCTGCACGGTGCCGTCCAGATCGTCGGCGCCGAACCACAGCGCCGTCTGGGCCGTCTTCACGCCCAGCATGATCCAGTAGGCCTTGATGTGGGGGATGTTGTGCAGCATCAGGCGCGACACCGCGTACAGGCGCAGATCCTCGACGCCGGTGGGGGCCGGCAGCTTCATCAGCGCGTTGTTGTCGGGGTGAAAAGCCAGCGGGATGAACGTCTGGAAGCCGCCCGTCTCGTCCTGCAGGCCGCGCAGGCGCAGCAGGTGATCGACGCGGTCCTCGTCGGTCTCGATGTGCCCGTACAGCATGGTGCAGTTCGACCGCATGCCCAGCTGGTGCGCCTGGCGGTGCACGTCCAGCCACTCGTCCCCGGTGCACTTGTCGTCGCAGATCTTCTTGCGCACCTTGGGCGCGAAGATCTCGGCGCCGCCGCCCGGCAGCGAATCCATGCCCGCCGCGCGCAGCCGCTCCAGCACGGTCCGGATGGGCAGGCCGAAGTGCTTGTGGAAGAAGAACAGCTCGACCGCGGTGAACGCCTTCAGATGGATCGACGGTTTGATGCGCTTCAGGCCGCGCAGCAGCTCCTCGTAATAATCGAAGGCCAGGCCGTCGTGCAGGCCGTTGACGATGTGCACCTCGGTCAGCGGATCGCCCGCGTCGACGCGGGCGCGCAGCTTCCCCCACGCCTCCTCGTGCGACATGGTGTAGGCGCCCTTGTCGCCCGGCTTCAGGCGGGCGAACGAGCAGAACCGGCAGCTGGCCACGCAGACGTTCGTGGCGTTGATGTGCAGGTTGCGGTTGAAGTAGGTGCGGTCGCCGTGCAGGCGCTCGCGCACCTCGTTGGCCAGCGCGCCCACGTCCAGCAGGTTGGGGTGGCGAAACAGGGTGAGCCCGTCGTCGAACGACAGGGGCTCGCCGGCGCGGACCTTCTCGCGGATCGCGACCAGAGTCATAGCGGTGGCTCCTCCCGGAATTCGTCGGGCCCCGTGCGCTCGAACGGCGCCAGCGCGGCGCCGCGGATCAGCACGCATGCCTCCTTGCGTGTCATGGAAGGGTTGTTGGCGTTGCCCCCCAGGCGCAGCGCGCGCTCGGACACGATGGGCGCCCACAGCTCGTCGGCGCCGAAGGAGAGCGCCATCTGGGCCAGCCGCGGCCCCAGCGCCGCCACGTCCAGGCCCAGGTGCCCCAGCTCCGGCACCTCCAGGCGCAGCGTCGCGAACAGGTGCAGGGTGTCGATCCCCTCGGCCTCGCCCTCGGGCGTGGGCAGGGCGCCCCACAGCGGCAAGCCGCGTACCAGCGCGCGCAGGTCGTCGAGGCGCTGGCGTCGGGCCGCCGCCGGTTCCCCCGAGCGGAAGCCGAGCCGCCACAAGGACCGGGCGCCGTCGGCTTGCGCGGCCCGGTGAAGCTGCGGATCGCCCGCGCCCACCAGCAGCTGGACGCCCGCCGCGCGCGCGGCCTTCCAGCCGGCCAGGGCGTCGCCGTTGCCCAGCGCCGGCAGGTCGCTGACCTCGACGTAGCTCTCGGTCGCGTCGCGCGGGCCGCGCCAGGCGCCCGTCGCCAGCAGCTGCCGGCTGCGCACGAAGGTGGCGCGGCGGCCGCCCCAGCGCTGGTCGCGCGCCGCCGAGGCACGGCGACCCAGATCGAACAGATCGATGGTCGCCCCCGAGACGGCTGGCGCGGGCGCGCGGACCGGTTCGGGAGACGACGGCACGGGAAAGGACGAGGTTGCGCTCATCGAGCCCCTTTCAAGGCCGCCGCGTCGGGCTCGCCCCAGCGCGGCGTCAGCGTGTTGGGCAAGCCGAGCTGATCCAGCACCCGCCCCAGCACCGTGTCCAGCAGCGCGTCGATCGTGGCCGGCTTGGAATAGAAAGACGGCGCGGCGGGCAGCACCACGGCGCCCGCGCGCGTGACCGTCAGCATGTTCTCCAGATGGATCTGCGACAGCGGCGTCTCGCGCACGACCAGCACCAGCTTGCGCCGCTCCTTCATCATCACGTCGGCGGCCCGGCCGATCAGATCGTCCGAGATGCCGTGCGCGATACGGGCCAGCCCGCCCGTCGAGCAGGGGAGCACCACCATGGCATCCCAGCCCGCCGACCCCGAGGCGAATGGCGCCCGGAAGTCGCGCAGGCCGTAGCGCCGAAACGGGTAGTCGGGCACCGGGCCCAGCTCGTGCTGCCACACCTCGGCGCCGGCCGACGAGAAGCAGAGGCCGACCTCCAGCGCCTTGGGATCGGCCGCGTGCTGCGTGGCCAGGGCGTCCAGCAGCCGGCGCGCGTAGATCGAACCCGAGGCGCCGCCGACGGCGACCACCAGCTTCATGACGCCACCACCAGTGAAGCGACACCCGAGGGAAACAGAGGTCTCGCGTCGACGCTGGCGAACCCGGCCTCGCGCAGCACCTGCGCGTACTCGTCCAGCGATACGAACGCCGCGATCGAGGCGGGCAGGTAGCGATAGGCCTCGCGATCGCCGGAGGCCGCCCAGCCGAGCAGGGGCAACACCTTCGCGTTGTAGAACTTATCGAAGAAGAGGCGCGTGCGCGCGGGGCGGAAGAACTCGAGGATGGCGATGCGGCCACCGGGGCGGATCACCCGGCGCAGCTCGCCCATCGCCTTGGGCAGATCGGACAGGTTGCGCACGCAGAACGCCGAGAACGCGCCGTCGAAGGCGGCCGTGGCGTAGGGCAGGGCGTGACCGTCCGCGACCTGCGGCAGCACGTGCGCCTGCAGCGCCGGCGTGTCCAGCTTGCCGCGCCCCGCGCGCAGCATCTGGCGCGCGAAGTCGGCGGCGATGATGGTGGCGCCCGGGACGCGCCGCGCGATCTCCAGCGCGCCGTCCATCGTTCCCGCGCCCAGATCGAGGAGGCGCGGCGTCTCGCCCAGCCCGTCCAGTAGCCGCGGGATGGCCTTGCGGCGCCAGAAGATATCGACGCCCGCCGACATGATGCGGTTCGCCCGATCGTACTTGTGCGCTATTTCGTCGAACATCTGCTGCGGCGAGCGGCCGGCGCCGTCCCGCTGCCCGCGGATGGGGGTCAGCTCGGCCTGGGAGGCGGCGCTCACAGCCCCAGCTCCTTCCACAGCCCGTCGACGCGGGCGATCACCTCGGCCGGCATCTTCAGCACCTCGGGCCACTCGCGCGTGAAGCCTTCTTCCTTCCACTTGCGGGTGGCGTCCACGCCCAGCTTGCCACCGAAGCCCATCGACACCGACGCGTGATCCAGCACGTCGATGGGGCCTTCGGCGAAGAACACGTCGCGCTTGGCGTCGATGTTGTTCAGCGCCCGCCAGGCCACCTCTTGCACGTCCTGCACGTTCACGTCGTCGTCGACGACCACGATCACCTTCGCGAACATCATCTGCCCCATCCCCCACAGCGAATGGCAGATCTTGCGGGCGTGGTGCGGGTACTCCTTGCGGATCGACACGATGCACAGGTTGTGGAACACGCCCTCGATGGGCAGGTTCATGTCGACGATCTCGGGGAACGTCATCTGCAGCAGCGGCAGGAACAATCGCTCGGTCGCCTTGCCCAGCCAGGCGTCCTCCTGCGGGGGCGGACCCACCACCGTCGTCGCGTAGATGGGGTTCTCGCGCCGGGTGATCGCCGTCAGGTGGAAGACCGGGTAGTCGTCGGCCAGCGAGTAGTAGCCGGTGTGATCACCGAAGGGCCCCTCGCGGCGCAGCGCCTCGTTGACGTCGACGTAGCCCTCCAGCACGAAGTCGGCCGAGGCGGGCACCTCCAGATCGACCGTCTTGCACTGCACCATCTCGACCGGCTTCTTGCGCAGGAAGCCGGCGAACAGGAACTCGTCGATGCCGTCGGGCAGGGGGGCGGTGGCCGCGTAAGGCAACGCCGGATCGCCGCCGAGCGCCACCGCCACCGGCATCCGCGCGATCCCCAGCTCCTTGTAGCGGCGCATGTGCCGCCGGCCGGTCTTGTGCAGCTGCCAGTGCATGCCGGTCTCGCGCGGGCCGTACACCTGCATGCGGTAGCACCCCACGTTGCGCGTCCCCTTGTCCGGATCGCGCGTGATGACCATGGGCAGCGTGATGTAGGGGCCGCCGTCCTGCGGCCAGGTGGTGAGGACAGGCAGCTTGCCGAGATCCGGGCTGGTGTCGACGACCTCCTGACAGGGGGCCGTGCGCACGGTCTTCGGCATCGCCCCGGCGACGCGGCCCAGCTTGGGCAGCATGCGGATCTTGTCGAGCAAAGACGCGGGGGGCTGCGCCTTCACCAGCTCGGCGATGGTGGACGCGTGCTGCGCCAGATCATCGACGCCCAGCGCCCACGACATGCGCTGGCGGGTGGCGTAGGTGTTGATCAGCAGCGGGAAGCGCGAGCCCTTCACCCGCTCGAACAACAGCGCCGGCCCTCCCGCCCGCATCACCCGCTGCGCGATCTCGGAGATCTCCAGCACCGGATCGATCTCGCGCTGGATGCGGCGAAGCTGGCCGCGCGCCTCCAGGAAACGCACGAAGTCCCTCAGGCTGTCGAAGTGGGGCGGTACACCGGTCGCGGCCGCGCCGCTGTTTGACGTCATGATCAGAACTTCCTGTCGACCGACAGCGTCGCGACGTCGATCAACGCCTGGCGATACGGCGAGGGGGGCAGGATGTTCAGCTCGGCCACCGCGCTGGCGGCGAGCGCCCGCGCCTCGGCCCGCGCGCGCTCGACGCCGCCGGCCGCGATCGTCGCGGTCAGCACCGCGCGCGCGTCGTCGGGCGCCACGGCCCGCTCGCCGACCTTGGCGCCGACCAGGGCACGCAGGGCGGCGTCGGTTTCGCACGCGTACAGGATGGGCAGCGTCAGCTTGCCTTCCTGGATGTCCTGGCCCACCGACTTGCCGGCGGTCGCCTCGTCGACGGCGCAGTCCAGCACGTCGTCGGCGATCTGAAAGGCGCGGCCCACGGCGCGGCCGTAGCGTCCCAGCGCGGTGTCCGTCCCGGCGGGCAGCGCGCCGCCCACCCGGGCGCACCACGCGAACAGCGACGCCGTCTTGCGATCGATGACGCGGTAATAGTCCTCCACGGTGGCCTCCGGGTTGCCGGCGCGTTCCAGCTGCGCCACCTCCCCCTCGGCCATCTCGGTGACCGTGGCGGCCAGCGACTGCACCGCGGGCAGCGAGCCGGTCAGCGCCACCGTCTCCAGGGCGCGGGCCAGACAGAAGTCACCCACCAGCACCACGATGCCGTTGCCGTACACCATGCGGGCAGCGGGGCGCCCGCGACGGACGCGGCCATCGTCCACCACGTCGTCGTGATACAGCGTGGCGGTGTGGATCAGCTCGGCGGCCGTGCCGACGGCCACGGCCAGGTCCAGGGGGATGTCACAGGCGCGCGCGGCCAGCACCGCCAGCAGCGGGCGCAGGCGCTTGCCGCCCGCGTTCAGCAGGTGGGCGCCCACCTCGGGGATGGGACCGACGGGGCTCTCCAGCCGCGCCAGCAGCGCCGCCTCGACGGAACGCATCTCGGCGGCGACCAGATCCAGGATCTTGTCGGCGCGCCGGTCGGGCGGGGCCACGGGTGGGGCGGTGTTTTGCAGCGCTTGAATCACTGAACGGGTCAATCTTTCAAAATGAATTGAACAAATTCAAGGGCGGTCATGTCTTTTCGTGCCGGGCGGCGTAGGCGGGGCAGTCGGCGACCAGGCGCGCCACCAGCTCGCGCACCTGCACCTGACCCGGGGCGGCCACGGCGTCGACGAAGCCATACGTCAGGCGCGAGCCGATCGCCGGCAAGTACGACCGCAGCGGCCGGCCCACGGCGCCCATTCCGATCACCGCCAGCGCCTGCCCGCGATGGCGGCGCAGCAGCTCGGTCAGTCGATCGTGGCCTTCCAGGTCGTCGACCCGGGTGGCCAGCTTGATGACGTCGGGGTTCAGGGCGCGGGCCCGCGTCACCACGGCGTCCAGGTCATCCGCCTCGGGCGTCCCGGCGAAGTCGTGGTGCGAGACGATCACCCGACGCCCCAGGCGGCGCGCCCGGCTCACCACCTCGGCGGCGATGGCGCTCTCCACCTCCACGTCGACCCAGGTGCAGTTCCCGTCCGCCAGCGCCGCCTCGAACAGCGGCAGGCGGGGCGCGTCTTCGTTCCACCGCCCGCCGTCCGCGACCAGCCGGATGGTGGCCAGAACGGGCGTGCCGGTCGCCTCCAGGGCGCGGCAGCTCTCGAAGATGGCCCGCAGCTGCGCGGGCGTCGGGGGCGCGGGCGGGGGGGCGACCGGATCCGCCTCGGCCATCGCCAGATCGATGCGCGCCTCGATCACGTCGGCCACGCGCGCGGCGGGCGCGGCGGCCACCAGCGCGGCCAGGCCCGCCGGAGCCACCGTTCCCACCACCAGCGGGGCCTCGGTCAGCAGCGTCACGGGCGCACTATTGCCCGCGCGCCGCCCCGGTGCAACCGCCGGCGCGTCACCGCGGCCCCAGCACGTCGCGAAACCGCGCCACGTCCAGCTTCAGCTGGCCAAGCAGCATGTCCAGCATGGTCTGCCCCAGCAGGCAGACGTCGTGCAGGCGATCCAGGCGCTCCGAGACGAAGGATGCGTCGTCCGCGTCGCCGGAGCTGTCCCGGCGCGCCGCCGCCACGTCCCGCTTCGCCGCCTCGACGGTCGACACGGCTGCCGCGATCTCCTGGCGCTCGCGCTCGTCCAGCACGCGCGAGATCATCTTCCAGAAGTCCGTCTCGGCCGCGTAGTGGTCGGCGCGCTTCCCCGCCACCCGCACCCGGTGCACCACGCCCCAGCGCAGCAGCGCCTTCAACGTCATCGAGGCGCTGCCCACGGAGATTTGCAGGCTGCGCTGGATCTCGGCCCGGGGCAGCGGTTGCGGCGACAGGTACAGCAGGCCGAAGATCCGTCCCATGGTGCGAGTGAACCCCCAGAACGCGGCGATGCGCCCGCACGTCTCGATGCCGCGGCGGCGCGCCTGGACGAGCGGGCGGGCATCACGCCGAGCTGCAGCTGAGCGGAGCCGAGAGCCAGAACGGACCTGAGCCATGTGTCGGGGACGTAGCCTACACGGCGCCGGGGTGAGGAAAAGTGGCGCGCAAGGGATCAGGACGGGAAGACGCCCCTAGAGGCAGCCAAGCGGAGCGCGAAGAAAGGGCACCACCAGGTCGCGCACGGCCGGTGCTGTTCGACCATCACGCACGAGCGAACACCGTTACCGCGATGCTGGTCGCGCACGGGCCGTCACGGCCCCACGTCACGCCTTGCTGCCCCATCGTCTCAGCTTACCTTGGGCCTCGTGTCAGACGCCCAGCCCGGAAAAGCGGTCAGGGCACGAACGGTCAGGATCGAGACGGTCCGCCGTTCGCTGAGCGACTGGCTGGACTGGATGGGGTTGATGGAGTCCGGCACCGCCGCGCGGCTGGACCGGTACATCGGATATTACGAGCCCTACGCCACCAGCCACGACACGCTGGATCACGAGACCGCGCTGCACGAAGAGGTCAGAAACGCCGCCCGCGCCGTGGTGCGGACCGCCGAAGCCTTGGGCAGCGCCCGCCTGACGCTGCCTGTCCGAGGCTTGAAGGCGCCGCGACCGAAGTAGTCACCGCATGGCGTGTCGTCCCGGGACGAAAGCGGCGGCGGTCGCCGCTGGCGTCAGCGAGCATCGTTCTGGATCTGCGCGATGATCAGGTCGGCGGCGGCCCTCATCCCCGATGGGTTGGGATGGTACACCGCCACCGCGGCGTCTGCCTGGCCTTCCACCCAGCGCACGCTGGCTGGAGAGCAGGCGTCGTGTCCGCGACTGGCACCGTACCAGTCCACGAAGGTCACGCCGGCCGTCGCCGCCGCCGAGGCGAAGGCCATTTGCAGTCTGGCGCCTACCATTCCCAGAAAGGTGGCGTCGGCGGCCTGCATGGGCACATCGGGCGGGCAGGCGACGGCGGGATCCGGCAGGACCATCGGGTAGCCGACCAGGTAGATGCGCGCGACGGGGGCCGCCTGTCTCACCTTCTTCAGCATCGCGACCAGCCGGCCCTCCTCCTGGTTCAACAGTTCCTCGACGGCGCTGGAATCGACGTCGGGCGCGCCGGCGCCTGCGGCGGGCTCCAGGCATGACCTTCCGTTCATGCCGTCCAGTCCGCACGTGGTGAGGGAACTGGAGTAGGTGACGTCGTTGCCGCCGATCGTCAGCGTGATGACATCGGTGTCCGACGTGACGGCGTCGAGCTGGATCGGGTTCATGGTCTGGGCGGTCGTGGTGATGTTGTCGATCGTCGCCCCGATGCAAGACACCTCGGTCAGGTCCAGCCCCAGCGCGGCGGCGACGAGGTGGGGATAGCTTCCGGTTGATCTTCCGCAGGCCTGGTCGGGAACGGCGTCCGGAATCTTCGGCCCCGCGGCATAGGAACTGCCCATGGCCACGTATTTCTTGACCGGGGGACTGCCGCCCGCGTCATTGCCCTCTGGCATGGTCCCATCCCCCGCATCAGGCCCGGGTGGCCTGTTCGACGGCGCCGGGGCACACCCCGCGGAAAGGCCCACCACTGCCCAGAATGCGATGACGGCGTGAACGCGCGTCCCCTTCGCTTGCTGCCCAACGAACACCGTGCCGAGATCTTTGATCGTCATGCGCTCATCCTCCTGGTCGTCCCCAATGCACGGGGAAGGCCAGGACGGTGAGAGTCTCCGCGCGGAGCGAGACCGCCGCCGCCCGCGCCCCGCGAGCAGGGGCGGCGTGAGGACCGCGTCGAGCGTGACTGAGCAAACCCTGCTCAGTGGGCGAGACCGGCGCAGATCTGGGCAAGGCCGGCCAGGATCGCCGCCCGTCAGGGGACGAGTTCGGGCAGAGAGGCGCACTCCGTGCCTGCCGGCCAACAGCCCGCGGGTCGAGGCCCCGAAGCGGCGCAGGAGACGGGGGTGTCCCCGATGCAGGTTGGCGAGCAGGGCTCCGCACCGCACCGGTAGAAAGCCACATCGTCGACCCATACGTCGAAGTCAGGGGACGAGGTCAAGAAGGCGATCGCCCTGAGGCGAGACGCGTCCCAGGTCGCGTTCGGGGGAACGACGCTGGCCGGCGCGTCCTGATCCGCGGCCTGCCTCAGCGCGGAAAAGGGGAGCTTGTAGTCCAGCCATTCGCCTCCGGTCGCCGACGTGGCGAATTCGAAGTGATGGTGGCAATTCTCCTGGGCGGTCGACTGATCGCAGGTGCCGTTCTGGCTGGCGGGCAGGGTCTGGGGCGACGTGAACCCAACGACGACGGGGACGTCGCTCTTCAGCCAGAATCTGATTCCGTCGTACTGGCTGCCGTCATAGTCGACCTCTTCCGCGCCCATGGAATCGAGCACGAAGCCCATCCGCGCCAGACCGGTTATCCCGGTACCCGCCAGGCGGGCGGCGTAGTGACTGGCGCCGCGACCGCCCGGAATGGCCGTCTGCGCGAACGCCGCGTCCAGCCCTGCCGTTCCAGTGGGGGCGAGGTCATACCCGTTCGTGGACCAGGCTCCCTGGCGTCCACCGGAATTGCAGATCGAGCTGTCGCCATCCTCCATGTCGTCGATCAGCAGGGGATCGGCACACCAACCGGCAGCGGCCGCGCAATCGGTCCCTGCCGGCATGCACGACGCCGGCCTGGCATCGGTCGCCGGACAAGCGACGGGCCGGTCGGGTGTGCAGGTCGGAAGGCAGGCCGTCTGGTCGCAGTAGAAGAAGCGAACATCGTCCACCCAGACATCGAATGGCGCGTTCGGGCCGACGTTGAACTGGATACTGTCGATGAAGCGTGGATTCCAGGTGGCCGTGCCGCCAGGCTGAAGCTGGCGGAGGGCGTCGAATGGCAGGTGATACTCGGACCAGTCGGCGCTCGGCGCGGTGATGGAAAATCCGAAGTCGTTGTCGCAATTGACCGCGGCCCCGCCGTCGATGCACTGGCCGCCGTCCTTCGGCGACATCGTCTCGGGCGTGCGGAAGTCGACGTCGACCGGTACGTTGCTCTTCATCCAGAACTTCAGCCCGGCGACCGTGTGAACGTCCACGGTCGTGGTCCCGGTCCCGCTCGCGTTAAGCGCGAAGCCCATCGCGGCGCCCCACCCGGTCAGACCCGCGCCGGTGAAGTGTGCGGCGAACAGACTCGTGCCGCGTCCTCCTTCAATCATCTCCGGATCGAGCCCTCCCAGGGGCGACAGAACCGAGCCCGGGGTCTGGTCGCCCGTCGTGTACCAGTGCCCGTTCCGTCCCGAGAGCATGCAGATGAATCCGTCGCCGTCTTCCATGTCATCGATCAGCGGTTCCAGGGGGTCGGTGTCGACGCAAATGGGCCGCGGCGTTCCCTGGTGGATATCGAACAGCGCGTTGCAGCCTCCGAGGACGAGGCTGCCCAGCGTGACCGAGCAAAGAGAGAGACGAGAGGCCCACGACAGGAGGGGGGGGCGTTGTTGGCGGCCGAGCATCAGAAGCCACCTCCGATCCCCGCCACCAGGACGCCGGGCGACGGCGCCAGCGTGAACCGCGGCAAGACCCGAGCCTCCTTGCTCGGTCCGGTCGTGTGGTGCCCGAGATAGAATGATGTCGCGCCGGCGACCAGCAACACTGAGCCGCCGATGCCCAGGATGGTCGCCAGATTGCCATCCGAGACGGCGTCGCGCCGCTGCCGGAGCCCAATTTCATTGCATCCGTCGGGGTAACAGTTCGGGTTCGACGCGTCCCTGGCGTGCAGCGCCGTCGCCAGCGCGTAGCCAGCAGCGCCCAGCAAGACCACCCCGGCGCCGGCCGCAGCGATACCGACGTGGCGAAGGCGCGGCGGGGTGAGCAAGGGGGCGACCGGCGGCGCGGGAAGCTGGGGCGAGGAGACACGAGGGGACGTCACCACGACGACCGGCGTCGCCAGCACCGGGATCTCGATCGTTCGGACGTCGGACTCGGCCTGGGCAATGAACGTCGTACTGAACGGTTCTCGGCCGAGGGCCGTCGCCCGCACCGAGTGCTCGCCGCCGTCGATGGGGATCGCGGTCGACCATGCCCCTCGGCCCACCTCGCGCCCGTCGCGTTCGATGATCAATCCCTCGACCTGCGTGGCGACAGGAACGACGATGGTCAGCCGCGACAGGCGCGGCTCGAGCGCCTGGACGTGCTTTGCGGCTTCCGCCTCGCGGTCGGCTCGGCCGTCGGCGCGCGCTACCGACTCCGCCTGCTTGAACTCGCTCCAGGACCGGGCCAGGCGACCCTCTTGCTCATGGCACAGCGCGAGATTCAGAAGCGTCCCCCCGCCTGGATCGAGGCGCTCGCTCTCCTCGAACTTCAAGCAGGCCTCGCGCAACTGGCCGGCCGCGAACAAAGTTCGTCCCTCCTGGAAAAGGATGGTGGCCAGCGCTTCGTCGTCCGCGGTAGGCGCGGCGCCCCGTGCCTTAGCGCCGGCACAAAGGAAGGCCGCTCCGGCCAGCGCCACCATCAGCGACCTGTGGCGGCGAGGGCAACGCATCCTCGGCATCCTCGGCATGGCGGGGGGCGGTGTCAACGTAGAGCAACTCATGGGGCAGCAACTGAGCAACAACGACGCCAACGGCGAAGCCAGCGCTGGCGACCTTTCTCGTCCGCCCGTCTATTTCTGCTCGGCGTAGGGATCGATGACGTCTGGGTTGGCCCTGACCGGAACGGGAGCGGTGCCCGCGACCGTCGGCGCCATCGCGGCGCGGCGGCGCGGCGATCGCGGCTTGTCTGGGGGATGCGCCGTCGAAGCGGTCTCGGTGTTCGCCGGAGGCGCGGGGTTCGCCGGGGGCGCTGCTGTCGGCGCGACCGGGCGCGGAATCGGCGGCGCCAGGGACGCGGAAGGTATCGTCGTCGACGGGAACGCGCCCGCACCGGTCCTGCTGTCCCGCCTGTGAACGAGGAGGGTCATCACGGACAGGGCTACCGCGCCAGCCACCAGGCCTGCCAGGACCGCCGGGCGGCGGGACGAAGTTCTTGCGCTGGCGCGGGCCAGCGAGCCGGCCGCGGCGCCGGGCAAGGTCGCATCCTCGCTGGATCGCGGCAGGCCCAGCGCCTTTGCCAGGGCGTGGACTTGCTCCGCCGCCGAGGCGAACCGCTGCCCGGGGTCGCGATGACAGGCCTTCGCGAACCAGGCGTCGAATGCTTCGCCGAAGTGGGCGCCACACGCCGATGGCGCCTGTAGCGCGCCGTGCAGGATCTGGCCCAGGATGCCCATGGCGCCGCCCTGGTAGTAGCTCGTGCCCACCAACAGGCGGTAGGCGATGAGGCCCAGGGCGCAGCGGTCCGTGGCAGGTGTGACCGGCGTGTTCGGGCTGGCCTGTTCGGGCGACATGTACTTGGGCGTGCCCAGCATCTGTCCTGCGCCCGTCACGGCGGTCCCCTCATCCAGCATCTTGGCGATCCCGAAGTCGAGAATCTTGATGGTGGGCAACCGGCCCTCGCCCGTGGCCAGAAAGAGATTCTCAGGCTTGAGATCGCGATGGATGATGCCCAGGCGGTGGGCCTTGTCGATGGTCTGCGCCACCTGTCCCAGCCAGGCCACCACGGTCGCCGGTCCGGGCGGAGCCGCCGTCGCGGCCTGCTCGAGGTCCGTTCCCTCGAGCAGCTCCATCACCAGGAAAGGCGCGCCATCGAGCTCGACGGCGACATCTGCGTCAGTCACGCGGACCACGTGCTCACTCTTGATGCGCGCCGAGGCGCGCGCCTCGCGTTTGAAACGTTCCACCGCCTCGGCGGAGGAACCCAGGCCGGACAGCAGCACCTTCATCGCGAGGTGCTCGCCGGTCCGCGCGTGCTCGACTTCGTAGACGGCGCCCATTCCCCCTTTTCCGATGAAGCGGACCGGTCGGTACCGCGACGCGATCAACGGGGGAAGGTCCAGCGACGTGTTCATCGGGGTCCGCCGATGCAGCCTAACACGCGAGCCCGGGCCCGCTTCGGTCACTGGCGCCTGGACCCCGCCGGCATGGCGCGATGGCCCGGGCCATCGCAGATACCGCCAGAACGCGCCAAGCGTATACTGGCCCCGTGTCGTCGGGGCCGGGGTATCAACTGGTGGTGTTCTCTCGCGAAGAGATCCGCGCCTTCGATCTCCCTCCTGTCGGAGACGTGACGATCGGCCGCGACAAGGCGAGCACGATATGCATCGATGACCCGGCTGTGTCGCGCCGACACGCGATCTTGCGCCTGGGCAAGGCATTGGAGATCGAGGATCTGGGTGGCCCCAATGGAACCTTCATCCGCCAGACCGTGCAGGCCGGGACGGGTAGCGACACGGTGCAGGCCAACATTCGACAGCTTCTCGGGCAAAAGGCCGGCCTGGGGGTGGGGGATTGCCTGCTGTTCGGAACGGCCTGCGTGGTGTTGCGGCACGCGCCGCGCATCGAGTTGCTCAACCTGGCGCCGGGGGTGGTGGTGTGTGATCCCGCCATGCGGACGCTGTACACGGAAGCGGCGCGCGTCGCGCGGGCCACCATCAACGTCCTGTTGCTGGGCGAAACGGGGGTCGGCAAGGAGGTGCTGGCGCGTGCCATCCACGCGCATTCGCCGCGTGCCAAGGGGCCGTTCATCGGCGTCAACTGCGGCGCGTTCGCCGAATCGTTGCTGGAGAGCGAGCTCTTCGGCAGCGAGCGGGGCGCCTTCACGGGCGCCGTGGCGCGCGCCGGGCTATTCGAGGCGGCCGGCGGTGGAACCGTATTTCTCGACGAGGTCGGGGAGCTTCCCCTCGGAACCCAGGTGAAGCTGCTGCGGGTGATCGAAGAGCGAGTGGTTACCCGACTCGGGTCGACGCGGGCACGCCCCATCGACGTGCGCGTGCTCGCGGCGACGAACCGGGACGCCGAAGCGGACAGCAGGGCCGGTCGCCTGCGGCCCGATCTCTACTTCCGGCTGAATGGTGTGGCCCTGAAGATCCCTCCGCTGCGCGACCGGCCACACGAGCTCGAAGCGCTGGCGGCGTCGTTTCTGACAGCGGCGTGCCGCGATCTGGAACGGGTGCCGGCGCTGGTGTTTTCCCCCGCTGCGCTGCAGGCGCTGGGCCGGTATGTCTGGCCGGGCAACGTTCGAGAGCTGCGCAACGCCGTCGAACGTGCGGCCGTGATGTGCACGGAGAGCACTATCTTGCCCGAACATCTGCCACCCGCTTTGCTGGCCGCGATCCGGACGTCACCCGCGCGCCCGGCTGCCCCCGAGCCCACCCTCGCGCAAACAGTTCCGGCGACGCCGCAGAGTCTCCCCTCGGCCATGAAGGCGCTCGAGCGAAGCCGCATCGTTGAGGCGCTACAACGGTCGGGCGGCAATCAAAGCGAGGCTGCCCGCCAGCTGGGGATGCCGCGCCGAACCTTGGTCTCTCGCCTATCGGGGTTGGGCGTACGGCGACGGCGCGGGCCTGACGCCTGACGCTCGCGCGCGACCGTCCAGGAATATCGGACGGTCCGATAGTACGCGGCGGCGATTCAGGGCGCGTGGCGCCCCAGACGTAGGCGTCGAATGACGTGCGCGAACCCTTCTTCCTCGTTAGACCGGGTGACGTCGCGGCCGCGCGCTGGACCTCGCCGCTGGCGTTGCCCATGGCGATGCTGATGCCGCCCACGCCGCATATCAGCACGTCGTTCCGCATGCCACCGATGGTGGCGATCTGCCCGAGCGGGACGCATTCGTTCACCGGTCCCCGGATACGGGCGGGGCCGAGGCCGAGGAAAAGACCGCCAGTCCGTGCTATCAGCCCCGCATGAATCCGGTTGAAGCGACGCGCGCCCCTGCCCCCGAAGGGTTCGCCGCCCTGGGCCTGTCCCCCTCCTTGTGCCAGGTGGTCGCCGAACTGGGGTTCGTGGGGCCCACCGAGGTGCAGTCGGGCGCCATTCCCCTGTTGCTGGCGGGGCAGGACGTGATCGCGCAGTCCACCACCGGCAGCGGCAAGACCGCCGCGTTCGCGCTGCCCATCTTGCAGCGGTTGAACCTGGGGATGCGCCGGCCCCAGGCCCTGATACTGTGCCCCACGCGCGAGTTGTGCGCCCAGGTGGCGCGTGACGTCCGCAAGCTGGGGCGCCGCGAGGCCAGCTTGCAGGTGCTGGTCGTCTCGGGCGGCCAGCCCATGAACCCGCAGCTTCTGTCGCTGGAGCAGGGCGTGCATGTGGTGGTGGGGACGCCGGGCCGGGTGCTGGACCACATCACCCGCGGCTCGCTGCACCTGGCCGACCTGACCACCATCGTGGTCGATGAAGCGGACCGGATGCTGGATATGGGCTTCGGCGCCGAGATGGAGCAGATCTTCGCTGGCGCGCAGAAGCCGCGCCAGACGGTGTTCTTCTCGGCGACCTTTCCCCGATCGATCGCGGCGATGACAAAGGCGCACCAGCAGAGTCCGGTGCGCCTGACCATCGCCGCCGCACCGCCGATCGAGCTGCGCCAGGTGGTGTACGCGGTGGAGCAGCAGTGCCGTCTCGAGACGCTGCTGGCGTTGCTGCGCATGAATCCTCCCGACTCGGCCATCGTGTTCTGCAATCTGAAGGCGACCGTGGCGCGCATCGAACCGGCGCTGGCCGGCGCGGGCGTGAGCTGCGCCAGCTTGCACGGAAACCTGGAGCAGAAGGAGCGAGACCTGGTGATGGCGAAGCTGCGCAATCACAGCGTGCGGGTGCTGGTGGCGACCGACGTGGCGGCGCGCGGCCTCGACATCGACGGGCTGGATCTGGTGGTGAACTTCGAGCTGCCCTTTCAGGCCGAGACCTACGTGCACCGCATCGGACGGACCGGCCGCGCGGGAAAGCCGGGGCTGGCGGTGTCGCTGGCCGGCCCGCAGGATGGCGGTAAGGTGAAGGAGATCGAGGCGGCCATCGGCTCGTCGCTGGAGCGACAGGTCACCCCGTCCGCCGAGGACGTGCCGGTCCTCGACTTCAAATCCACCATCGCCGCCGACGCGACGATGGAGACGTTGTACATTTCGGGGGGACGCAAGGACAAGATGCGACCGGGCGACATCCTGGGCGCGCTGACCGGCGAGGCGGGCGGTTTCAAGGGCAGCGACGTGGGCAAAATCGAGATCCACGAGCGCTTCTCGTACGTGGCCATCGCGAAGGCGCAGGCGCAGCGGGCCATCGAGCGGCTGGGCGCCGGCCGCATCAAGGGCAAGAGGTTCAAGGTGGGCCTGGCTCGCTAGCTGGCCCGTCCGGCTTGGACGGCGGCCGGCTACGGCGTGTTCGTTCGAAGCTGGACCACGTCCGGCTGCGCGCGCGCCGCCAGCTGGCCGCAGGCGGCGTCGATGTCATCACCACGCGGGGTGCGGATGAACGTCTGCAGCCCGTGCCGGCGCAGGATCTCCTGGAACGTCCGGATGCGCTCCGCCGAGGGCCGCTGGAACTGCGGGCCCTGGAAGGGGTTCCAGGGGATGATGTTCACCATGCTGGGCATGCCCTTCAGCAGGCGGGGCAGCCGCTCGGCGTCGGCGTCGCTGTCGTTCACGCCGGCCAGTAACACGTACTCGAACGTCACCTTGCGCCCGTGCGCCAGGGGGAAGGCCCGCGCCGCTTGCAGCAGCTCGGCGATGGGCCATTTGCGGTTGATGGGCATGATGCGGTCCCGAACCTCGTCCGTCGTTGCGTTCAGCGAGATGGCCAGGTTGGGCGCCGGCGACAGCTTGCCCAGCTCGCCGATCTTCGGCACTACCCCCGCCGTCGAGACGGTGATCCGGCGGGGCGAGAAGGCCGCACCCCACGGGTGAATCAGCAGCGAGAACGCCTTCACCACCTGCTCGAAGTTGTGCATGGGCTCGCCCATCCCCATGAACACCAGGTTGGTGGGGCGGCGGCCGGCGCGCGCCGCCGCGATGTACACCTGCTGCACGATCTCGCCCGCCGACAGGTTGCGGCCGAAGCCCAGCGTGGCGGTGGCGCAGAAGCCGCAATCCAGCGCACAGCCGACCTGCGACGACACACACAGGGTCAGCTTGTCGCGCCCGCCCACCCCCAGCTCCTCGCGCTCCTCCAGGCTGCGCTCTTCGGGGATCAGCACCGACTCGATGCTGCGGCCGTCATCGGTGCGGAAGCGCATCTTGCGGGTGCCGTCCGTCGAGACCTGCTCCGCGTCCAGCTCCAGGGGGTTCAGGATGACCTGATCGTCCGCCGCCAGCTTCTCGCGCAGGCGGGGCGGCACGTTCGTCATGGCGTCCCACGACGTCACGGCGTGCTCGTGCAGCCAGCGGAACAGCTGCTCGGCGCGATAGCTGGGCTCGCCCGCGGCTTTCACGCGCGCGCCCAGCTCGGCGGGATTCAGAGATCGAACGTCGTTACGCACAGGAAGCCCCAGTTTTCCAGCTTCCTCCGACTCTGCAACCCCGTTCCCGTCACTTGGCCGGGAGCGCGCCCGTCAGGCAGCAGCGGAAGCCCACCGACGGCAGCCGAACGACCGTAGGCGTCGCGCAGGTCGGGGGGGTGCCCGTCAGCTGGGTGGAGCAGGGGGCTGGCACCACGGCGTCGCACTGCAAGCCGGCCGCTTGCTTGACGCCGTTGACGGTGAAGCTGGCGATGTCGTACGCGCCGCCCCGGATATCGTAGGCCGGGCTGTTCGCGGTGTTGCTGGTCCACTCCTTCACGTTGCCGCTCAGGTCGTAGACGCTGCCGGCGGCGCCGTAGCTGGCGGCGCACATGGTGGCGGTCCCGGTGGCCAGCGGCGCCGTCGGCGCGGGCGACGAGTAGTCGTAGTCGACGCAGGCGGCGCCGTTGTAGGTCGCGCCATAGGGGAAGACGGCGTTGCTGGCGCTGCTGCCGTTACAGATGTCCGTCCACTCGGCGCTGGTGCACAGGCGCCAGCCGGTCCCGATCATGGCGCAGGCCGCGGCCGCCTCATCCGCGGTCACGTTCGACCAGGGCAGCTTGCTGGGGACGGAGCACGGCCGGTGATTGGAGACCACGCCGGTCGACGTGTCGCTGGCGTCGAAACGGGTCGCTTCGTACGCGAAGACCGTGACGTTCGACGAGGAGACGTAGACGAGCTTGTCGTCAGTCGTCATGTCCGCCACCGACTTCAACTCGTCGACCTCGCCGTCGCAGTCATTGTCCACGCCGTCGCAGACCTCGGGCTGGGGCGTCTTCATGGTGCCGTTGCACACGCGGTCGCCGTTCGCGTTGCACATCCAGGTACCGGCGCCGGCGCAAGGGCCGGTGCCGACCTGGCAGGCCTTGCCGATGTCGAACGCCTCGTCGGTCAGGCCGTCGCAGTCATTGTCCAGGCCGTCGCAGTGCTTGGCCATGTCTTCGACCTGCTGGTAGCTGGACGGGTAGTCGCAGCTCCATCCCATCGTGCCGTGGCAGGTGGGGGTGACGCCCGCGCAGACGCCCTTCGACTTGCAGGTGGGGGCGCTGGTCAGGGCGGTCGGCTCGTCGATCTGGCCGTCGCAGTTGTTGTCGATACCGTCGCAGACCTCGACGCCGCCGTTGGTCTTCTGGCACTCGCAGCCGTCCGCGTCGCTCTTGTTGGCGTCGAAGAATCCAGGCAGGCAGGCCCCCATGCCGCACACGCCGGCGGTGCAGGCGCCCGCCGCGAACGGGTAGGTGCAGGTCACGCCACAGCGACCGCAGTTCGTCGTGTCGGTGGCCAGGTCGAACCCTTCGTCGACCATGTTGTTGCAGTTGTCGTCCTTGCCGTTGCACAGCTCGGTGGCGCTGGTGATCTGGCACTCGCAGCCGTCCGCGGGATTCATGTTCGCGTCCAGGTAGCCGCTGAGGCACGTGTAGGCGCACTTGCCCTTGTTCGTGGCCGCGTCGGGCACGCAGGCGAAGTCGGTCGCGTTCGCCTGGTTGCACAGGTTGAAGCAGGCGCCGCAGTTCGCCGGGTCGGTCAGCTCGCCCGGATCGACGTCGTTCGCGTCACCGTTGCAGTTGTTGTCGACGCCGACGTCGCCGCAGGTCTCGCGGCCGCCGTTCGTGGGGACGCAGACCCCCGTCCCGCCCGTGCCCACGGTACCGCCGGTCCCGCCCAGCACGCCGCCGCTCCCTGTGCCCGTACCGCCGCCGGACGCCCGTCCTCCAGTGCCAGTGACGATCATGTCGGGGGGGCTCGCGTCAGGAGGGGTCACCTGCTGCACGAACTCATGAGGCGGCCTGTCATTGCAGCCCGCCACAAGGATCCCGACACACAACAGACCGACGACGCGGGGCGACGTAAACAAGGCAAACCTCATACTTATCTGCTCCTCGACATAGGATAAGCGTTTCTTGACCCGTCCGACAAGTTGCGTTGGCGCGGGGGCATTGGAAGGACCCTCACCGGGTCCCTGTTTCTACGCCAGCTCCGACGAGGCGAAGAAGAAGGCGATCTCGACCTTGGCCGTGTCGGGACCGTCCGAGCCGTGAACGGCGTTGCGCTCGATGCTGGTGCCGAACGCGTTGCGGATGGTGCCGGCCGGCGCCTTGCTCGAGTCGGTCGGGCCCATCACCTCGCGGTAGCGGGTCACGGCCGACTCGCCTTCCAGGGCCATCACCACGACGGGGCCCGAGGTCATGAACTTGACCAGGTCGCCGAAGAAGGGGCGCGCCTTGTGGACGGCGTAGAAGCCCTCGGCCTGCGCCTGGGACAGGCGCAGCATCTTCAGGCCCACCACCTTCAGGCCCGCGCCTTCGATCATCTGGATCACACCGCCGACGGCGTTCTTCGCCACGGCGTCTGGTTTCACGATTCCGAACGTTCTTTCGATGGCCATTGGAACAGGGACTCCTTGCGGGGGGACGTTGCAGCTAGGTTTGGGGGTATCAGCCGAAATAGCGGGCCACCGTCTTGCCCAGCTCGGCGGGGGTGGCGGCGATGGCGATCTTGGCCGCCTTCAGCGCCTCGATCTTTTCCGCCGCCGTGCCCTTGCCGCCGCTGATGATGGCGCCGGCGTGGCCCATGCGCTTGCCGGGGGGCGCGGTCTGACCGGCGATGAACGCCGCCACCGGCTTCTTCATGTGGTCGCGCACGAACGCGGCCGCGTCCTCCTCGGACGTGCCGCCGATCTCGCCGATCATCAACACCGCCTCGGTCGCTGGATCGGCCTCGAACAGCTTCAGCACGTCGACGAAGTCCAGCCCCTTCACCGGATCGCCGCCGATCCCCACCGCGGTGGTCTGACCGAGACCCAGCGCGGTCAGCTGATGCGCGGCCTCGTACGTCAGGGTGCCCGAACGCGACACCACGCCCACGCGGCCGGCCTGGTGGATGTAGCCCGGCATGATCCCGATCTTGCACGCGCCCGGCGTGATGACGCCGGGGCAGTTCGGGCCGATCAGCGTGACGGGCTTGCCCGAAGCGCCCTTCATGTCGCCCAGGGCCCGCTTGGCCCGCACCATGTCCAGGGTGGGGATCCCCTCGGTGATGCAGACGACCACGTCGATGCCCGCGGCGGCCGCTTCCAGGATGGCGTCGGCGGCGCCCGGCGGCGG
>Ga0070679_100000563_pt1 | contig 31532 bp, 46 predicted proteins | sample KBSC63BmetaG_FD_65652 | JGI IMG/M metagenome (GOLD analysis project Ga0070679, IMG submission 65652) | Corn rhizosphere microbial communities from Kellogg Biological Station, Michigan, USA - KBS C6-3B metaG | ecosystem: Host-associated > Plants > Roots > Rhizosphere | place: USA: Michigan... | reverse complement strand
CGATAGGTTTCCCCGTTCGGCCCATGAATTTGGAGGCTTTGCAAATCAGGAACAGTGAGTGTCAACTGAATGCCAGAGCCGCCCGAAGTAGGTACTGGAACGGGAGGAGGAGTGGGTGCAGACGCCGCCCCATACAAACTTTGAATACGCGGAATGTCGTCGTTAGATTGAGGTTTCGTAATCGAAGGCGAATAGAACGGAGCCATCAAAGCGGTTTGGACCGAGGAATGAGTCAAGCCAAGGAAATGACCAAACTCATGACAGGCAACATTTTCAAGCAAAATACCTGGAGTTGTCGGATTTTCTATCCAATTCTCATCGATATTGAATTTCATTAGCAGTTGGCCATTGTATCCAGGCGAACCGGGCAATTGTGCCCATGCCAAAATTGATTGGCTCGTAAAATCGTCTCGGCTACCTTGTCCAACATCAATAATCAAATTCGCATTAGCGGAGCTAGTCGCCGGAGCAAATGTTAGTCCGCAAACTGCGGCCCAATTAGCAAAAGCCTGTGCGACAATAGCATCCCAATCAGCCGTAGGAAAGCCCGGAACACGGTTGACGATAAAATACGTCAAGTTGTTCAGTCCCCATTTCGGCGAATTCGTAACCGGTAGAATGTCTGGATGCCCACAACGCGGCATATCCATAACTCTTAGCACGGCCGGCGTCAGAAGATCGGCTTCCGGCCGCAGATTGAAGAATGTTCTGAATTGCTCAATGGCCGTCACAACATCCTTGATACTGAGGTCTTCCGACTTGATAAGATAGCCATATTTCTTTAGATATTCAACCGCCGAGTGAATTCTATCTGGGGTAATATGAGCAACCGTAATCGCGTTTTTGATTTCGTCGATTAGATTTGCCATGGCTTATTTCCTTTCACCAAAAAATTGTTTAGTTAGTTTCTCGCCAAGATCATCATAAATTTGCCAGAGAGGAGACGAGAACCCTATGTAGGTTAGGATTTGATTCGGATAATGATGATTTTTCTCGATATCATCGGGGTCTATTTCCGGACTTCGTTGTACCCTACAATTTATAGCGATCATTTCTCCGCTCGTATTGAAGAGCGGGCCGCCACTTGAACCGAAATAAATATTTGTGTCTTGCACATAAAAATTCGGCACGCCTTTATCGGTAGCTATTCCAGAAATAATTCCCTTGGTAACTACGGTAGGACAAAGGTTTGGCGAACCTACCGATATAACATCATCGAGAACCCCGACTTGAAAACCTTCCTCGCGAGAAATAGTTTTGGTTACGCGTCGTTTGTAGCTTGATTTAGCTATCAGGATGGCATAATCCAATTTTTCATTGGAACTAACTACGGTAGCCGGTCTATGTTCGCCTCGAATAATTTTCCCTCGATTATCATAATCCAAAAATTCTACAATGTTCGCTTTATTCAAAGCATGATTTGCTGTGAGAATATATGCAAAATCTTGCTTCGTCTCGGGATTTTTCCAGCTCCGGATAACAGTTCCACTAGCCCCATTCACTCTAGCGAAACCCCTTAAGTAAAGGTACGCACGTTCATTCGCAAAAGACAACTGAAGTGAAGAAAGGAAAATAATTAAGGCGAGAATCGACGCTCGTTTCATTCGTCCACCAAAGTAAAAAGATAGTGTAAATCACGACACCGACCGAGATCAGAGGGCGACATTTCGTTGTCGCTTAGATTTGGCATCAGATCAACGAACTTTCGGCGAATGGCAGCGGCAACGGCTGTGCTGCATACCGGGTAGAGTCCGCCATTTTCGCTCTTATCTTCGAAATTCGGAGTGAAGAAAAAACGAATAAGCGGCAAAGATTCTCGGCCAAGAAGCCAAATTCTATGCCAACCGTATGGAAGTCCGGTCAATTCTCTCATGACTTCGGTAGCGGCCTTCCCATCATAATCGACCCAAGCCGATTGAATTTCAACGCCTGTGCCTAGTTTTTGCAACTGAATTTCTTCAACTCGGCTACTAACGCGAAATACATCAATTTGCCCTGATAAGGCGGCTACTTGCGTAGATAATGCAACTGTTCTTCCGCCTTTCCACTCGCGGAATTCGACGCATTCCAATAGACTATTTGCAGGTTTATCACGCCAGCTAGCCATGGCAGCATGTGAATATTGGCCACGGCCAGCCCATTGAATCGCCCGACTCATAAACCCCTGTCCTCTAAACAGTAGTACATCGCCTTCATTGATAAGGTTTCTGACCACTGAATAGGGCATATTAATTTTTGTCATGCGATACGAATTTTTCTAATTTCTTGATAACTTCATCAAAGCGAGTCACCATCATATCCAGCGTTGTTTCAATCTTGGCAACTTTCAATTCCAATGTGCGAATTTCTTCTGAATGCCGCCGATCAATACTTCGCTCATGATTGCCTAGTTCGCTCTGAATAATTTCCTTCACTCGAACATCTGTAACCAGATTTTTTGCATAACCTAACCAGAAGGTAATGCTTGCTATAACAAGGCTGCTGCAAGAAATTGCCAGCACCCGCCATATATCGTCCATATTTTTGTCCCCATAAAAAAAGAAAGGGAGCCAGAAATGGTTCTGACTCCCTTCCTAAGACAATCGGATTGTTACTCTGTTTTGGCCTTGTAGTTGTCTTGTTTCGGAGTGGGCGAACCATCTCGATAGACAAGCTGACCGGGGACCGCTCGGCTGGGAGCCGCAGCGTTATCGGTAGCGAAAGCCGTGTTAATGTTTGTGTAGGTGTTGGTAATCGTGGGGACCGTTTGCCGAGTTGCACCCGCCGAACTCGAAGTCCACGACCACGCCGACAGTTGAGTAAAACGATCTTGCAGGGTCTTGAAGATACTCCGTCGTTGCGACCAATTGGACGCACCCGAAAGCAGAGTTGTATTCGCCAGACCGGCAATCTGCGTAGCAATCCGTCGCGTCAGATATTGGCCTTTCGCCATCACCGCATAAGTACCTCCCGAAATCGGTTGGTGCATAAATTGGTGTTGGTCGCCTGTCAAGCCTGCATTAGCGGCTTGCTGTGCCAAACTCAGAGCGGGCGGAACGCGACTTCCGCCACGATTTTCGTACCAAGCAAACTCGGTCAACGAAGGAACATTGGTAATCGTAGGACGCTGAGCATTGACAGCAGCATTGCCGCCATACCGCAGAGTCCCGCCATTGTTCTTAATCGCATTGCCGGAAATAGCCTTGGTAGTAGGGTCAGCCATTCGAAATCTCCCGAATGTCTAAGAAAGCCCTAATTGTCCTGAAATGTTTAGTTCCTGTTCCTGGGACAAAAGAATATCCCATAATTATAATACACCAAAAAAGAACGACCAGGAGATTTTTTCTTTTTTTTCTCAGAAGCCGCCGTATATGATTTCGACCAATTTAGCCGATCCGAAGCGAATTATCGGTATTCCGGCTCGATTTGCTCGCGAAACATATTTTTGGGAAAGGGAAGTGCTAGCCAAGATCGGGCAAACGCCAGCATTTTGCAATTCTCGGCACAAAATGAAGTTATCAACGATGTCGTCCATGATCGATCCGGTAGACGAAACGATTTTCTGGACGCCAAGATGCAACAAGTGAGCGGCGATTTCAAGCATTTTCTTCGGTTCAAATAATCGATACTCTGCCATGCATCGCAGTTCGAGGTTATTTCTACGACAAGCCGTAAGACAAGCTTTAATGTCGTTAGTAAATTCCTTCCATTGGCCGTTTGCTATCAGGCTATGGTTGATGACGAGATCGATAACCTTTATATGGCGGCGTGAAGCCTCTAAGATTGAATGTAAGCGAATCGGCGTTGGATTGTTTCCATAAGGCAGATCGATCGCAGCGGCGACCTTGGTATCTCCCAAAAACTGACTTGCAACCGTTGCATAGCCGAGCGGCACGCTAACCAGATCGAATTTATGATGGGTCGCTAAAAAGATGGCTTTTTGCAAATCTTGGTAGTTGCAGACCGGATCATAATAACTCAGTTCGTTCTGCATTATTGCTCGCCCCTCCTAATTCCATCTATAATACCGTACTTGATGGCACTTGAAGCGTTAAGCCATAATGTAGATTTAACATCCTCAAGAAACTTGACCTTTTTCCTTCCGGTCACACCAACCGCTTCGCATAGCAATCTATTCCAATTTACAATTTGGCTAGCGTAAAATTCCGCCGCTTTTTGCTGTTGTTCAGCTTTATCTTCGGGCAAATCATATGATGGCTCATGCAGCATAATCGAGCTATTAGGGAATGCAAATCGCTCGCCCTTTGTGCCAAGTGCCAACAGAATGGCCGCCGCCGAGTAGGCTTTACCTTGGCAAATCGTACTGATGGTAGCTCCCTGTTTAGTCCAATACTGTATTTCATCGAGAATGGCCGCCGTCGCATCGAGGCAACCGCCATCGCTATGAATGTATAGATTGGCCCGCTGATTTATTCCTTTCTTCAAAAACAAATAATGCAAATCCTGCACAACATGAAATGAGCTACCCTCGTTAATCTCTCCCCAGAGATAAATTTCATTTCTGAGAAGCATCTGATTATTCGGTCTGATCTTCGGAGCTGGCAAACATTCCTCCTACTCCGGCTTGAGTGGTTTTGAACACGGCGATTTTATTTCGTATATCATCATCGATTGCATCGCCGCTCACCGTCACGACCGATCCATTAGGCAGCATTAGAGCCGCCCAAACTTTTTTCTCCGACAAAACCGCAATGGTCTGCCTAAACAATTTTGTATCTTCGTCGATCGGAGTAGTTTCACCGACCCCTAATGCCTTGGCAATTGCAAGTTTAACTTCCGAAGAATCAAACAGCTTGCCAAAACCTATCATAAACCGATACTGAGAAAATGGTCTCAGAATCTCAACGCCTTCTACCGATTCGATCAACTGAACGAGAGCATGGCTAAGACAAAAATTCGTATGTCCTGTCCAAAGATTGAAACATTTTGTCGGTGAATTGTATTCGTTAATCGTCAACAATCCATGGGGCGTCATTAACACTCTCGTATTTTCCGACGACCGATCTCGCTCTAGGTGATATGCGGTTTCACCATCCTCGGACTCAACGACCTGAGAATCGCCGGGCAACTTCGGAGTTTCCTGAGCCATTCCCCATTCAACATCGGCAATATTTTTACCCCAAGGATCGATGTATTTTTCCCAGGCGATTTGTTTTGCCATTTTACACATGCTCCGCAATCATTTTTTCGAAATACTGTGCCGGCTTGGTAGTCGATAAATCAAGAGGATAAGAACTTTCCGGAATTGGAGTCACCTTGTTCCAATAATCAGCGATTTCTCGCTTACTCATTCGCAAGACTACTCCATAATCCTCAACTTCTTCCTTGATATCAAAATCGGTGTCTTTATCTACCCCACACGAAAGAATTTGCATATGATATTCGAGCAATTGTCTATCCATTCTGCTGAGCGTGCTGGAGTCGTGGACATAATCCACAAATGCTTCCCATGCTAGCGGAACAATATTCGACACAATGCCCGCGATAATTTGGGCAAAGACTCGAATTTCATATTGAGCGTGCGAATCAAGACGCAGCCTAAGAAAATTGAACAGATTGTGCAAATCACTCTTCCAATACCAGTATGTATATGTAGAAAGCGGAAGATCGATCCGAGCAAGTTCTTTAGCCACATCGGCACCAAGCATATCTTTATAGAGCTTGGTTGCCTCTTCACGATTGGTTGTGAGTCTTCCGGTAAACAGTCCATAATCCTCTTCACTCAGACATTGTTCGGAGCGTCCCTGTCGATTGCTCACGCTCTGGGTCGAGAACTTATTTCTTTCTGGTGTATAGAAAATTTGAGGCATTAAGGAATAACGACCAGAATATTCGTTGGTCGTCGCCATTCTATGCCGTATGAATTGTCGAGCCACGAAAATAGGCATACCAAAATGGAACTTGAAGACGACCATTTCAATAGGAGTTGTATGCTTGTGAGCAATTAAATAACGAATTAATCCTCTAGTCTCATTGACTTTGCGAGTGCCGGCTCCATAGCTCACCCTAGCAGACTCTTCAATCGCTTGGTCGTCGCCCATACAATCTTTGAGAGCAACGAATCCATGATCCAATACAGGAAAATACTTACCGATCAACTCATTCTTGTCCATGAATCATCCTCAATACTTCTGTTGGTTTGATGCAGGGGGTTTCCGAAGCCTTAATTCCAGACCAAGCCGTCAGCATTCGACTGACTTCGGCTTGCCTTAATGTTTTTTTTCCGAATTCAGCAGCAGCATCTATTAGCTTTGCATTTAGACGCCCTGAAGATAGATTTTCCAGAAGAAATGCCGCTTCCAGCGTACTTTCTTCCGGTTCCAATTCAAACGCTATTTGGACTTCGCCGCTAGCCGCAATGATAAGATTGATTTGCATTAATCCCATACCTCTCGTACTGATATACCAATTGGGAAACGCGGCACCGGATTATCCGAAGTTGTCATTTCAAAGTAGCGAACCGTAAGCTTGCGACCTATCAGGTGTTTCCTGTTATCCCAATAGGCGGCACGCATTTCATCTGTCCCTTCCGGGGTAGACTTAAACAATGTTCCACTTTCCGTTTTACACACGAAAATGGCCTGCCCTTTCATTCGCCCGACGCCTTCCTCGACATCGACAATTTCAAATTCCGCATCGTGAAACTCTTTGACCTTAAGCAGATCGTAGGAACGCTTATCGATCAAATATTTTCCCGTAAACGAACGAAGCATAATCCCTTCATACCCGTTCGCCTTAGCTTGCTTATGAAAGCCAAACACATCTTCTGCCGATTTACAGAGTTCGGTTTTCACCAACACAATACTGCAATTTTCGAAGTTATCAGCATGATTCTGACAAATGAATGAGAAGTCAGCGAGTCGTTTCCATCTTTCCGAAAACTCTAGGTCGTCGCGAACTATGTCATACAAATGATACTCGATCAGTTTGCTATGCTCGCTTGGTTCGTCACGCTTGACGGCTGAAATTATTTTCTGGAAATCTGTATGATGGCAATACAACTCACCATCCAATACTTCGTTGGTCCGGAGCACCCTACCCAATGCTTCCTCTATGTGCCTCAATACCTTGAAGCGTTTACCACGCCTTGACTCCAGTACGATATCCGACCCTTGACGATAGGCTAGACACCGCAAGCCATCTAGTTTCGGCTGCCAATAACACGGGAATGTCATCTTATGTGGATACTCGTCATATCGATGAGCGAGCATTGGCCGTAGCACTCGGGAAGTCGATGGAGAAGTCGAGTAGCCTTTATCGATCTGTTTAGCGTGTTTGCTACGGGCCTCATTCAATGCCTGTGCAAGTCGATCAGTTTCGTTTGCCCGGCCGGCATTCTTTCCTTTCTCCACCTCCACTTGAGCAATCTGAAGCTTTCCTCCGACTTGACCATATTCGGTTTCGATAATGATCAAATCGTTGATCCCCTCGGTAAGCCTGACTACTCGTATTTCCCATTGCTGTATTTTCCCTGTACCGCTTGTCTTGAACAACATCGGAAAGGTCTTGATTACATTTCTAGGAAGCACGACGATTCCTTTGGTAATGGGCTGGCACCTTGGAGATAAGTCGTAAATGACGAAGGCCACGCTCAATAGCTTGCTGAACGGCCTGAATACTGATTTTCAACTTCCTCGAAATTGCCTCCAGAGTCATATCTTCGAGATAGTATTTCTGAATGCATTTTCTTTGAATCACAGACAGATTTGAGATGCGTAGCAGAAATTGACAATGTTCAATCGCCGCTTCTTTCTGTTCGTCTTGCATTTCTCTACGAACATACGAGAGCGTTTGATATCCGCTGCCGACTCCACTCGTTCGGCCTGATGGGTCGTTCATCTCAAAATCAAGCGATTGCCGCTCGACATTCTTGCTCGATAGTTTTGCATCGAGATAATCGCGGATGGCATAGATAGCACGGCCGACCCTGAAGCTGTTACGAGTGGTGCCACGCCCCTCTTCGAAACACCAATCGGCACGCATCATTTCCGAGGCGACATCGGAAATAGCATCCTCGCTGGATAACATTTCTGCTGACAAGCCTGATCGATAATTGTTGGCATACTTAGCAATGATCTTGCGGGCGGAGTCATGGTATTCGGTCAGAGAGCAAAAGCTAGGTTGCGAGTTGACCACGGGGCGACGGGCGGTAGGACGAATATCCACAATCACGAAGTTAGACACGTTTCACCTTGGCGGGTAGAATTCTTTTCTGAAAATCAAAGACTTCCAATTCCTTGAGACAAATAAATTGCGTCGAGTTTCTAACTTCCCTCCAACTCTTATGAAAATGGCCGAAAATCCAATACTGTGGTTGATGAGCCTCAAACATAACTTGCAGAGCAATCGAGGTTCTGGTTTGTGGATGAGCCGGATATCCCATCTGTATACAGAATTCCGGGTCTCCAACTTCGAGTGCTACGCTTTGCGGGCATGTGTGAGTCACTACAACATCGGGCTTGAGCCTGATATATTTGTTAATTGCCGCTTGCAAAACATCGTAGGTCAACTCTTCTTGTGGGAACCACGACTTAGGACCACCCATTTCCTCCATTCGTTTTCTAGGTTTCACATCAATCGACCATGCTCCACGCACATAGAAGATTTCGGAAAAGCCTGGAATGTTATAGACGCCCCAATCGCCTAGAGCCAAAGACGATCTGTGGTCATAATCATCGTGGTTGCCTTCGAGAAATCGATGGGATCGGAAATCAACAGCGGCAATTTTTTTATAAGTGTCGCTAAATCCCATATCGCCCACCTGAACACTGTAGTCACTTCCTTTGAGTGCCTCCAAGTATTTTTCCGGCTGCCCATGAACATCGCCAATGAATCTTGTTATCACGGAAACCTCAAGTTAGTAAAAATTATGCGACTACAGAGGCTAGTCGCCTTGCTGTATTCTCCCAGGTGAAATTTTTGGCAGTTTCAATTCCTTTCTCGTTGAGCTTCCTATCTTTATGAACCTGCCTCAAGTAATGAACAGTTTGCTCTAGCTGCCGTTCGCCGAGCGAAGCCCAATTCCCAACCTGTCCATTAAACCACGGCAATTCGAAAGCAGGTTCCATCTCGTCGATCTGAATTAGCATCGAATTCTCAGCATTACAGAATTCGGTGTGAGCCGAATAACAGCTTACGATCAACTGTTTACCGCACGACAGCATTTCCAATGCTTCGAGATTCCAACCTTCGGCCCTTGAAGGGAAAATACCGCAATGCGTAGCTCCCATAATATTAGCTACATAAGAATGATTTTCAACACGAGGGATAAAAGTGATTTTGTCCGCCATCGGACTGTTTTTGTACAATGCTTGCCATTCACGATTGCCGTCGATTCCATTATTCCTAGCTGGCTCGCGAAACGGATTATCGCACATCATGTACAACCGAACATCATCTGACGGTTTGAATGCGGCATTAAAAGCTTCAACCAAAAAATCATGTCCCTTACGGATTTCCCATTTGCCAACATTGAGAAAATTTGTCGTGTCATCTTTTGGACAGGGTAAATTTTCATGGAAGATAGAACGATCAACTCCAAGTGGCACGACCCTTGAGCTAAATCCAAGTTCTCTTTCCACGATATATTTCGCCCAATGCGATGCCACCAGGATTTCGTCCACACCTTCCAAATGATGCTTTTCCACCTTGGAAAATTTGTCTAGTTCGAAGAAAGGAAACCCAACCTTGCGGCCATAGCCCACATGCAACGCCAAATCAAACTGATGCCATATCCTTACGCTCGGAGCATCGTTGTCATAGGCTTCGCGATTGGCTAATGTTTGTTGCAGCCATTGATAGTCGCCAGGCGGAAGCTGAATCGAGCCGAGACCTTCGATCGGGAAAAATGCTACCTCATGACCGAGATCGACCAAAGCTTTGAGAATGTTATAGCCGGCGATTCCGTAACCCATCTGGTTGATTGGAGCCTGAATGTTGAGTTTCATTCTTTCCTCGATAAAAGTTTATCTGCCAAGCCAAACAACCTAACCATCAATTTGCCAATTTGAATTATCAGATCGGAGATAAACCAAAGTATATGCAAAGAGACCAGTAGCGGGGCAAAGATAACACAACCTAAAAACCCGAAGAATACAGCCACGGCAAAATCATCTTCGTCTAGGAATTCTCCACGATATTTTCGAAGAGTACAAAACATGACTAAAAAACATGCCGCCGCATAGATCATTAAGCCGAGTTCAGTCATCGTTTAGCTACCTTCAAGACTTTCTTGCACAGCAAAATAATCAGATCGCCCGCCCGCTTCATGACGAACTCAACCAGCAGCGACCCCATCACATATGTTCCGGTAAAAGGAAACATTACCAAAAGACATGTCGCCCGCAGTTTGAAGTCTTCTTTTTCGAATGATGCTAGAGCATCTTCGCCGTCAAGCTTAGTTAGAGTTTCCCATTCGGCAGCGACATAGACCACGCTAAAGAACGCACAGGCCAGCAGATACAAGTAAATCATCTCTTTCTCCAAAAACTAATGTGTAGATAGACCGTCCCCGTTATCCGAAAGGATGCTCATATCCTGGATTATAGTATCATATAGATACTATAGAGGAGAGAATCCTTTCTTCGGTTGCTGCATTAAGCTTTGTTAGAAATTGCTGTACCGGATAGCATTGGATTGCTTTATGTGGTCCAGTTTCTTCGATGATCGTGCAGAATATTTCAAACTCAATTTAACAGCGGCCAGAAACCGCTGTCATCCTTCCGGCCGGGTCGGTCAAGGTTATACCGTTGCCCGGATTACATTATTCTGAGTCATCAAATTGGCTGTAATGGGTTTGAGCCGGGCTGACTAAGCCCTTTTTATCCGTTGTATGCCTTAAGGTAAGCTTCGGCGAGTGTCCAATTTCGATCGCATACATGCCTGGAACTGTGTATAATTTGCACTGAACCAGCGTCAAACCACCGCTACGAAATAGGGTAGCGTCCGGTGACAATTGACAGGTTTTTCATTCCCGGTGAACCAAGGAGTCATCCTAAAGGTCAGACAATTAAGCTTGCGGCACCGCTTAAGCGAACAGGTCTAAGATTCAAAAAGATTGCGAGACACAGGCAGGTCGTACTTTCGTCCTCGCAACCAATAGTAATTGTGCTCTATTGCAAAACGGTCGTCGGCGTCTGCCTTGACATTCCGTGAGGAAATATTAAGCCGCTCTAAAAGGGAATTCCCAACAAAGTCAATGTCGTTGGTTTCTAACTCTACATGGAGCGGTCGGCAACCACGCCTACCGCTTCAATAAACATATTGGCTTCGGAAATTATTTTTTCAACGCGTTTAACGCTGCGTCAACAATTTCTTGATGATCGAAGGCCAAAAGACTGCCCGGCAAAGGCAAAGAAATGGGTCGCCAAGCAAGATCGATGGCGTCATCGGCAGCCTTTAACGATTGCCCGGCCCCAGGATCGGTCGCCTCAATCTCGTAATAATACGCTACTGAGACAACTCGGTCTCTGGGGTCGCGGGCGACCGCATCGAATACACCTAGAAATCTGGCTGCTTGTGGTATCAGCCTGCATCCCGTTTCTTCCGCAAGTTCACGAATGGCAGCTTGACGAGTCGTTTCATCGATCTCCATGAATCCGCCGGGCAACGCCCAGCAATCCTTATATGGCTCGTTCTTCCGTTTAACGAGGAGGATTTCCTTACCCTCTGATCCTGCACGCACCAATACGAAGTCGCACGCTATTGCTGGCCGTGGATATTCGTATGCGTAAACTTTTGATGCCATCCAACCCCGGAACAGATTCCAAAGGTCACTGACGGCTTGCAACGAGAACATTTTCCAGAGTGTATTCATTTTGTAATCCTTTACGATAAACTTTCAATCCGTTGAAATGTTGGAGAAACGAAGCTATTGTTGGGGTGGCTTTTTCAGGCCGACGAATAGTATTTGGGCGAACCACGGCCGTTGTTGTATTGGGTTCAATGGACTTTCAGATTCCCAACTTTCGACCCAATGTTTTGTCTTGATCACTCGATAGCACTGTGCTCCGCCGTTCCAGTCTTCCCATCCGAGATACCAAAAATCATCTACCATTTCCAAAGCGTAATCACTTGGCATCCAACGATAATCCAAAGTCGCCATTTCACCTTGGATTCTGTCCCAAAAGAAAAGTAGCTGAACATTGTCTGGTAGGTGAGCCACCGAGATAAAATCAACTTCTTGTTCTACTATTGGCAGTTGGAATGTTTCTGGCACACACACTTGTTCCGTACATAATAGCACGACAGCCAGCAAGATTGCCTTAATCATCTCAGACCACAGTAGCGGTTTTCACCGCCTCGATAGAAAGCTGGCTTTGAACCGGCTCTGATGGAACCGACCATACCCGCCTGACTACTGCGGAAACATCAGCTCCGTGCTGATTTCCGTCTACGGTTTTGAAATAATTCATCGCGGCGGCGATTGCGGCATTGACCGTTTTGGCTTCGATGAATTCCTGAAAACCGTCATACAAAACTTTGGCTTTGAGTGCCGTTTCAATTTGTTCTTGCGACCACGAGGCCGGCAAAAGCTTTTGAAGTACCTCTATTTCAGCCGTCATCTGACCAATCAAGGCATGACCGATCGGAGCGGCCTCCATTGTTTCCCGACTCTTGTTGATTGCCGTGCGAATCACCTGTTCAATCGCTGACTCGCCTTTTTTCAGCGAGTTCGGGTGCATTTGCTGAATCTGGCCGAGTACATAGCTCAAGGCCGATAGTGACCGCTTATCCCGAGATTTGCGGGCCACAATAAGTTTTTCGTGAATTGTTTCGAGCAGAGACATGAGATTTCCTTTCTCAAAAAAATTAAACCGGTGCATGAGCCATTGAGAACTCATGCTGACATTCCTTACATTTTGCCTTACGGGTAACACGGTATAGCGTCGTGTTTGACGGCTGATTGTGTGCCTCTGTCGGATCATCGATGATTGCTAAACGGATGAAGTTCTCCGCACCACAATCGGGGCAATCGAATGTCAAGGCAGGGCGGACTTCTACGGTATCCATGGTCTTTTATACCCTCGTCGAAGCATGAATTCAACAATATGTTGTGGTTTCACTTACCGAACTCCACAAGATATACTAAGTTGATCTGCCGAACATCATAAACGATCATTTCGTTATTGTAGACGCCGGCAACATTTCCTTCTGCGAATGTGCTATCGAAACCAGCTTTCGGAAAAGGGCCGGATCGACCACGCGGACGGTGCATGTTACCCATCGCCACATCCGCCAACAGCATAAAGCAGTTGTCGTCGCGGGATCGACCGCCCCAATACCCGTAAGCGTAGTTCAGGCTTTTCGTTGATTGGTCGCTGAAATAGACGCCATTACCGAACAGCCGACCGTTACAGTGGCTAGCTGACTTTGGCGGAATAATTAAACCCGCTCGCAAAATTGAAAGCAGATTTGAGGCACGGGTGCCGTGCCAGTACCGATTTACATTGCCGAGCCGGGCGGCCACAGGCTCGAATGCTTCATGCATTCCAGCAATGACAATCGTATAGACCTTGACAGGTCGTAGATGGGATGATTCGTGACGTGCTTGTTTTGTCGATCCATAAAGACGCTCCACCTCTTCTTGGATGGCCTTGTCTGTGACCCGCTCGATGCGGCAGTCAAAGACTTTTTCTGACAAAAGATCGTCGCTCGCGGACGATTTCGACGGCCTTTGCTCGACCGCCGCGATACTGGCTTCCAGTGAATCCAGGATCGCATTTTGCTGTTGGACCGCCTTCAGGTCCGGAAAAATTGTCTTTAGGTTCAGCTTCCGCCGTCCCAAGTCCATTGGGATCAGCATGAGGTAATTCTCTACTAGAGTCGTGTAATTTTCAAGAGGGATACCCCTGCCATTTTTTATGCGTAAAGCGATCGCATCCCCAATCTGGGTGAGGCAGATTCGGGCATCATCAACCGTTTTCTTGCTGACTATGCCGACTGGCGTTTTGAAGAGACCACTTTCGGCCGAATAAGTGATCCGAGTGCTCGATGTGATCTGGTGGACGTTGACCTTGACCAAATAATCAATCAGGCGTTGAGTTTCAACACAATCCGTTTTGATTTGGCTTGCGGCAACGATCTTGAGATCGGCCGGCTGCCCGGCTACTTCGCCTTCTCCAACGAAATCGACTTCGCGGTATGGCTCTTGATCTCCACGCTTGCGAAGCTTTTGTTTGATTTTTTTTTCGAATTCTTTGGAAGCCGCCGCCTCGCTCGCAAAAGGCCCGAAGGGAGTTTCATTGCCGGTTTCTCCGACGCGGCCCCAAACGGTCGTGATGTTCAGCCCGTCATGAATAATGTTCCAGAATTTGTTCTGATTTTGCTTGACATCGGTGCAAACAAATCTACGCTCGATTCGCATAAAAAAAGCCTCCGTGCAAAATAGCGGGCCGGTGCCTGATGCACCGAGCTACCTACTATAAAGTACGGAGACTTTAAGGTAATCGACAATCTCTATTTTGGGCCGAACAGACCGAAAACCAAGATTATCAGCAGCAAGATCAAAGCCGGCGAAAACACGATCAGGGCCGCACAGATGACCGCAACAAGCCATTCGATTGATAATTTAATCAAATCCCACAATGGAATGTCGATGCCGGTCAAGATGACCCGTTGACCGTTTTGCGGTTGAGGCAAAGAAAAATGACGATCAGACGGTGTTATCGAAGGCTGTACGCTAGAAGGAACCGCCTTGCTAGAAAAGTTGAGCTGGCTAAAACTGCCTGCCCTAACCCAGCCTGGAGCCTCGGTTGCCACTTCTTTAGGAACCGCTTCGGACGACGATAGGAGAAAATCGGACTGCATTAGATGCCCGCTCGCCGCAAGCTTTGAGATTTCGGCCGGAGAATAGGGGCCGCCTACGGTCGCTCCCCGACGCGTATAGTAGACCGGTGTGGTGGCTGACATGACTATTTTTCCTTTCTCCAAAATAAAAAAGGCGACCCTCCCGCATTATGCAAGAGGGCCGCCGAGATCAGCATAGGGGAAGTTGACGATCAAGCCGACGCTGCCGCAGCGGCTTCCTTAGTGGGGCGACCACGCTTTTTCGCGGCCGGCTCTTCGGTCTGTTCCTCCTCTTCCTCTACGACGCTCTCCGGCTTTGACACCCGGAAGGTCGAGTAGGACAACAGGGTCAGTAGCGGCAGCGGAATCCCTTCGTGGGACTCGATATGGCCATTCGGCCCGCTCACGATGTCGTGGAAAAACTCTTTCGCGACTTCTCCCATGTAGCCGCGTTTTTCGTGGTTCGACATGCCTTGGTTTTGCACATCGAAGACTTTCTTCGCGGCCTTGACGAGCCGTTTCAAATCGTCGTCTTCCGGTTCCTCGCGGGCGAAGAAATTGCAACGGTAGGCCAACAGATTGCCGAGGCCGATCAGCAGCGTATCGCCGCCCTTGGAGCCGCCTTCCTTTTTCGGGCAAAGGGGCTTGCCCTTTTCCAGCAATCCGTCCGCCTTTTCGGCGATGGTCTGGTAGGCCAGCGAAATCAGGCCGGCGAGCCATTCGGCCGACCGTTCCTGATGCCGAGCGATTTTGGCTCCGCCGACGAGCGAGTACGACAGATCGGCACCCGAGCGTTGGAGAAAGGTCGTGATCGGCGTTTGAATGTCGCCCTTGACCTTCCGGCTGTCCATCCGGATGAAGTTGGCCAAGTGCGATCCGGAATTGCGATTGTTGAGGGCTTTGGCCACCTTGTAGGCCAAGTCCATGTTGGGTTGGTCACGCTCGCTGAACTTGCCCAGACGGATTTTCATGCTGAGCATCTGAGCACGATCGACCACCAAGCCCTCCTGGAGGTGAATGAAGTCGATGCGGGGGTCGCCATCGAGGAAGATGATCACCGGTAGCGGCACTTCAAGGGCCAGCTTGCCCATGGTCTCGTCTGCGAGGAATTGTTCCAAGGCTTCGCTGCGGTGGCCGCCGTCCGTTTGACGCAAGGGATTTTCCGAGGTCAGATTCAGCGTGACGACGCCATCTTTCGAAATGCTGACGCAATCCTCGTGTTCCTTGCCGACGCTGGCACAGAACGCCGTGGGCGTATACTCGCCGTCGAGCATCGCCCGGTGCAACTTGTTGACTTGCGACGTGCTACGTTCCCGTTGTTCGCCGCTGCCCTTGGCGGCCGAGAACAAACGCGGCGAGCAGAGCGATCGGAGCTGGCCGAACGGCAACACCGTCGAAACGAACGTGCGGGCGGGCTTGGTGGGGTTGATCTGGAACGTGCGAATCTGTTCTTTGATCGTCAACTTGACCGGCTTGGCTTCCTTCTCGTCTTTGACCGTCATGACTCTTCCTTTCAATCTCATCGGGTTTAGTTTGTTGCCCACAACCGAATACTAACAAGTCTATCGGCGGCGTCAATCATTTTGTTGATCTGATTCCTCGTCGCGTGCCGCTAAATCCTTTGCGTGCTTAAGGTTAGATTCAGAAAAATTTTGTAAAAAATGTCGCAGCAGATGGTCTAAATCGTCGGTTTGACCCAGCACAGCCATCATTTTTCGTAGTTCCGCGAGCCGTTTTTCCCGCTCATCCATTGGAAGCCATGGAGAATCGCCCAGCCGGGCATAATAGGTCAGATTCCATATCTGATTAGCCACGGTCAGCCGGTAGACATGGCCCTCAAAGCCAAACATCAGATGTAGCATGATTTCTTTAGATATCGTCATTGAATTTTCCCTTCTCCAAGGAACAGGATTGCTTGCGACATGCACTTGTAGCCGGCATCAGTCGCAGCTTTGGATGCCTCGTAGAAGTTGTTTGCCGCTAGCAGCCTACGGCAATCTTGAAGCCAAACGGCTTTTGATGGATTGGTCGCAATTCCCTCTTCTATATTTGCTTCGATCGTTTTGCGATCTGGAAAGCATCTCAAAACAAGTTCGTCCGAGAGTTTCATTATTTATGTTTCCGGAAAAATGTCGTGTCGGCTGATATAGACAGGAAAATCAAATGGAGCGGGCTGGTCGAGCTGCACTAGATAATGGGCGTCTTCAATTTCTAATACGGTTCCAAAATAGAAACCCATTCGGAACAGACAACACTTAATCCGATCCGCAATCTTGATGCCAGACTTTGCGATCGCTTTTTGTGATTTCTTCGTAGTATTTGATTCCATAATGCGGAGGCTTTCCTTCGATCGGTTTTTTGCATTTTTTGCATGTACCTACGAAGCTTGCTTGTCCTGATCGAAGTTTTCGTTCTGCCATAGTTAGACCTTGAGATTCATATTAGTGCCATGAATGAGCGATGCGAAGCTAGAAAAAGTGCTCATCCAATTACGCATAATATAATCTGTCCGCGATAGGCATGTCAAGTCAACGAATGCTTCTTTGATAGCTTGCGAAGTGGAATATGTGTGATATGCCCATTCCATTTCGTTCGAATAATCCCATAGCAAACTTCGAACCGTTTTTTGCTGGACTATCATTCGCTCGCCATATTTTTTCACAAACCTATTTTCGGTAGGCTTGCAATTTGTAGAAAGGAAAAAGCGAACATTTTGGTCAGCATTTATAAAATCGTCAATGGCGTATCGAATCGTTTTGTCTGGAAGCCATGCCCAATTAGTAAATTCCGGCCGCATCAACTTATCGAGCCGTAATATCTCCGGCTTCCGTAAATGGATTCCAACGATTGGATCGGTCTTAAACCTATAGATTGTGTCCAAAATCATTTGCTTGATTTCTGGATTCGGTTGCAATCTGTTGAATTCCTGTCGCAATTCCCATAAGTAAGGTTCATGGATATCCAATATGGACCTTGGTTGCGACCACATAAATTCTCCGGTCGTCAGAAATATCTTATGCGTGTAGACGCTCCAATCTTCCTGAGTCGGCTCGAAATGTGCGATTGTACCGTCTTGCTGGTCGTGTCGATTATTTCCATAGCTGCGTCTGTTAGTAGCTTTTCTCTCCAGCACATCCTGATAGAGCGATTGATCTTCTGATATTTCGAAATCTTGATTTGTGAAAATGTCGCTAAAGCTACATGGAAAATAGACCTGTTTTGGCCAAAACACCCGTAATGTATAGCCGTACTTCCGTGCTAGTCGCATTCCTGAAACCAGCGGTTGTAATCGATTACCCCAGCCTGCCACGCAAATGACATCGAGGTAGGGCATTATCCGTCCTCTTTTCGAGAAATAAAGTAATCGGCAACTGCCCGATGTAATTCAAATTTCTCTGTTGCCCACTCGAATACTCCGTTATGAGCGACCTTGATATCCCTAATTGGATCAAAATTGAATTGTCGAAATAGTTGATGGCGTTCCGTGTATTTACGATTTTTCAAATCTCCATGCCACAGATGCAAGATAGTACCCGGCACAAAACCGACTTTGCAATTTCCGATTTTAGCGGCCCATTCTTTGAAATGGGCAATCTGTCGCCAACTTCCCCGGCCGTCGAATAGAGTGTCGGTCGCACATCCCACGAAAGCTTTTGCCATATATCGATCGCCGCCATCCATGATAGCCCGATCATAAAATCCTCCTGCCCGCTCCAGGACTTCGCGACGAGCCGCCCAAGCATATCCGACCGTCCCCGTCTTTACTTCCTGATCCGACTCGAATATTTCCTTTCCTAAACGAACGACGCGGTATCCAAGAGATTGTATGACCTGCGTTCCTCCGATTAGATCGGTACATTCTTTCGGTAAGCGAACCGCTCTTTCGAATGGCTGTACAACATCAAATTCATCCAATGCTAATTCCGTCTGTTTCAACCAATTTCGGTTGCGAAATATGATGTCATTGTCAACCCATGCAATCTTATCAATGCTGGCCGGCAAAGCATCCATTGCTATGTTAAGCAATCTTTCCTTTTGCCAAAGCTTGCTTGTCGCTCGTACATGCAAAGCCTCTGGAATCCGATACGGTTGCTCGTCGAATGCTAATTCCACGATGATCGGAGTAATAGAATCGCGTTCCATTGAGGCTAGAAAACTCTGCATATTTTTCTGCTTAGTTTCATAGCCGGCGGGATTGAAATAGGTCGTTAAGACGGCGAGCATCTTAGGGCGTCTCGTTTACTTTGATAAGTTCGTCGGCGAAAGCGGCAAATTCTGGCGAGAGAACGTCTTTTTCTAGTTCTTCGTTGGCTCTCGCCAGCCATACATCAATCATTAGTCGCTCGCCAGCCTTACTTTTGCCGTCGCGTTCCTGGCTTTTTTGGATGGCATAGCCCTGGATATAAGCTTTACGCTTCGCGTCTGGACCTGTATAGCAGACTTGATCTCCCCATTGATATCCGGATTTACCGTCTTTTTCGCAGCTATGAACTGGCATGTTTCTTTCCTCTTTGGTTTATCTTGGGTAATTTCGGTTTTCTGAGATGGACACCATTACACTTTCGAGAACAGAATTTCCTATTTTTGAAGTCTGCTCTGCACTGAAATGTTGTGCCGCATAGTTGACACTTTAGTTTTTGAATCTTGCGACCGTCTACATAGTTATCTTGTCTCCATCTGATTTTTTTTAGTTTCAACAATTGATCTATTTTGCATTGTTGTTTGAAGACGACAAATTTATTCTTTTTTCTATTTAGATAGCGATTAGCTTTTTTATACAGCCAGTAATACAACCGTAGCAGATCGCATTTGACATTAAGGGTTAATTGATAAACTCCAATTTCTTTTCTGTTCGCCGACAACAGGAGAGAGATTCCAGTTTCCAAATAAATACGATCTGCAATCGCTCGTAAAAATGGCTTATGTCCATAGATAGCGAAACTGAATTTCCTTGTATGGCGTCTGCTACTTTCGGTTCGATTACTGAACGAAATACTACCGTCTCCGTCAAACACACCTCTAACGAAATGCCTGAGATGGTTTTTAGGAACCGCATTTTTGGTGAGGCGTCTGGACTTTCTAACCATTAATCCTAATTGAGCAAGATCATTGAACAAAAGTTCCGATGAAATAGAGATGGAGCAATATCTGCCGGATTTAGTAGTAGAGATTTTTAAGTCTCGGCATCCAAGATCGATCAAGAATTGCTTTAGTATATATTTATCGGATCGCTTTAATCCGAGGCTCACTCGTTTGTAGCCATGATTATCCGACCATAAGCATCCATCCGCTGCAAGAAGACCAAGCCAATATGCGGCAACAGGAGTTCGTGTTTTGAACAGCCGATTATATGCTCGACTTCCTCTGAACTTCTTCATTTCACTTAGAGTTGTAGTTCTTTTGAGTAAGTTGTTTGCTGTCCCATTTAACCCTTTGACATCTCATACATAGATTAGGAGACTGATGATTGCGAAAATTGACGAACCAATAAAATAGCCTTTGACATCGTTTGCATTCCCTAGCTTGATCGGCTCTATTGAGGATTCGCCTTCGACCGGTATGTAGGTTTCTTCCATATATATCAACCGGATAAGTGTGTTGGACTTTTCGCATACTCTACTACCCATCTTCTTTCCGGTTCAAAAAATATTCTTCGATCTCTCGCTCCAAATCGCGGAAACCGGCTAGTTCCCATGCTCCATAGTCATTTAAGACGAGATCAGTTGCCGGATTGAAGTTATGACGAACTAAAATTTGCTGCCGATCAAGGTAATTTCTATTAGCTAACTCGCCGTGCCATAAATGCAAAGCATCTCCGGCGACATGCGTTATTCTTTTTCTGATTACACGGCTGGCGGTCTGATACCAGTAGAGATAATCCAGGCATTGTTCGTGAGTTAGACCGTAATTGAAGCGAAATTTATGAGCAATGCTCAGTGCGGCATGAGCGATTGCAAGGTCTCCTCCGCCTAAAATACATCGATCATACAATTTCATTGCTCTCAATTCGTCCGCTCTCATTGCCCAACCAAAGCCTGTATCTCCAAAGATAATTTGAATGTTTCCGTCCGTGTATCGAAACCCTTGATGGTTGACGCCATTTGCCAACCCCGGCGACCTACGAGCTTCATTGCTATTAATGGCAAGTGTGGAGAAATCAATTTTCGGCAATCTTACGATGGCCTCGAATGGCTGTACTAAGGAAAAATCTTCGAGGGCCGACAGAGTATCCTTGGCCCAATCTTGATTGAGAAAAATAATATCACAGTCAAGCCAAGCTATCGCATCCGCATCGGCCGGTACAATATCGATCGCTAGATTTAACAGCCGTTCTTTTTGCCACAGTAACGACTGGCTACGAACCTGGATGTCAGCATTAGGCAATTGAAATGATCCGTCTTTGGTAGCTAATTCTACAACAATCAGTGGAATGCCTTGCACTTCCAAATGATTCCGAAAAATATGAAAGTTTTCATATCGGGTTCGGTATCCGAGCGGATTGTAGTAAGAAGTTATAGCATATAGATTATCGCCCATCGATTTCCTTAAATAAGCCGTTGAGCATAATGCTTAATCCGGCGATTCCTAGTATTTCACAATCTAGTTGCACGCTGGCGACCACTAATGCTATAGCTGCCACATTCCAAGACAGATATTCCAAAAACTTAATCATTTCATTCGCCAACCATTACTGTTTACTTCTATTCGTAAACCCCTGATTGCCGCCGTTTCTGTGACCGCCTGTTTGATCCCAGCCCAATTCCAATCGTCTCCCACGATAATCGCTTTGGGAAAAAGCATCAATATAGTATCCAGGTCAAGCTTCACAGACTCATAGTCGTGAGAGGCATCCACATAAACGAGGTCTGGCTTGAACCCAAAATGATGAAGTAGTTTCATGCCAATTACGGTGTTCATTCGGATCGGTAGGAGTCGGTGTCGATAATCCCAACAATTCGCTATGAAATGTTCGAACATTTGCGGGAGCTTGGATTGTATAAATTCATTACCATTCAGATGTTCGGCACTTCCGCACCAATGATCGATCGTGGCGAGCAGTCCCTCGGGTGCCCATTCCAGGATTTTTCTTGTCGAAAGGCCATACCATGCTCCCAATTCCAATACCATCTGAGTTTTTGAAGAAAGGGAATCCTTCAATAGCTCGGCGGTCCCAATTTGCAACCAGCCATGATCATCAAATGCTAGATTCGGCCGGAAGGGAGGCCAGAAGTTCAAAATTTCCCTGATATCTTTTTGAGCCATTAGAGTGTGGTCCCTATTGTTTGAGCGAGATTAAGGCGAATTTCCATTAGTTTGTGTTCGTAAATTTCCAAGTGATTGATGAGAGCCTTATCGCAATCTCTGATCAATCTCATGGTATCGACGGACATATGTAAAAAGACCAGCGGCCACAGTCCGTTTATCAAAACCTGTTCGTTTATTTTCGATCTTTTGCATTCAATTTGGTTCCAGATTGCCACATTGCAGCCGCGATGTTGGATGACTTTTGTTATTTCCGGATAATAAGCCGGCATCGCATCGAGATATTTCTGATCGACATAGAACCCTTGACTCGGCGTGATTTCGCATCTGTAAGCACAAGCTTCCCGCCACCATTCAAGAGCCTTAATTCCTCTATGTGATGCTCCCACGAAGCCGGCGTTGAAAATACCATGTTGAAACAGCATTTCGAACTCTGGTTCAGAAAGTGTTGGAAATCGCGTTCGCCAATGCGGAGTCAGCAATATCCCATGCTGGGTTAGCTCGTAATACAAGAAATCGAAGTGGCCCGTGAAATAAAGGTCACAGTCGAGATATAGCAGAGACGGAATATTTTCCTTTCTCAAAAGATGAAGTATGAAGCTAGGTTTCAAGGCCCATCGTATGCAATCGAGATTTCCGGCATATCTTTCCAATATTCCGGCTACGAAGTCATCATGGATATCAGCGACAGAATAAAGTTTTACCTCGCCGTAAAAATGTTTATTTGAGATGGATAAATCTCCATGGTCGCCGACAACCAGAATTCTCAAATCAACCGCCTCAAAGTCATTGAGCGATTCGTTCAGTAACAATGCCCTATCGATGTAATCAGGAGTGATAATCGTTGCTGCAATTTTTTTCATTACCGATACTTTGCTGATGTTTCTCTGACTTCCGAAAGTTTGTAAGTGTGCTTCATTTCCCCATTCAAAAAGACCGTTCTTAGGCAGTCGCCAGGATGAATTTCAGAATCCGAACGGACGGTTCTAAACTCATTGCCATCATGGAGCAACGCTAGACGGCCGCGTTTTGATTTTTTACCTGGATCGGTGATGGGATTCTTATATACATCCTCCCAACGATTGTCTCGCTTTATGGCTGAACATTTGAAAGCATATTTGCAGGTGTCTCGATTTAGTTTTTGCAGCAGACCGCCGCCCATGCCAAAGCTTATGTTATCTGCCGACCAGCCAGATTGCATCATTGCTTCAAGCAGCGAATAGATGCCTTGCCGATCAATCCCATCGCCCCAGATCAATCGAATCGACGGATGTAGGACTTTGAAGCCTTTGGAATTCGTACTAACGCCGAAGCCGCTTTCCAGAATATTTAATAGCATCAGCACTACATTTTTTGGATTGCCGCTATCCGGTCTGACGACAAAACCTCCGTTACGGGTGAGAATTTTAGGTTTGAGCTTATAGCCGATGGCCTCCCGGCACAGACTGAATATATCGAAGGAATCGCAGACACAAGCTATAGCTCCGTCCGGATTTTTGTCGATAAAATTTTTGATAGCATCGACTTCTCGCGATTTACCCCAACTTGTAATCGTAGAATGTTCAGTGGCGGGAATGGAGAAGCCGGCGGTTTGACAGTCGTAGTGTTTTCTGGCTAGTTCTAAGGCAGCCATCGTATCAGTGCCATAGAATTGCGTTAAATGAGCAACGCCTCCTAATGCAGCCGATTCTACTGAAGATACTCCACGAAACCCAAAATCATGCAATTTCGTTTCAATAGTATCAGGGTCTCCAGTTAGAGAAAGGAAATAACTAATATCCTTTTTGATCGCCCGACTGATCGTCGCAACCGTACTCGGATACCATGCCTGTACAAGCAAGGTTTCGAGCCAGTTTGTAAGCCAGGGAACATTTTCATCGGTGTTTTCGATCGTCATCAACACATTGCCGGTCGGCACAACTGTACCTTCAGGCACGGCACAGATTCTAACGGGCAAATTACCGCCATGAGCATTGATAATGTGTTGCCAGCCATCGAGGTTTAACAACTCTCGGCCGCCGAAGTGACGGGAACATATATCATTCGCTTCCGTTAGATCGTCGGAAGTAACGAATTGTCCCTTCACATATTCTTGCAGTAAATATTGCAGTCCAAAGAACACCGTGCTATCGTGCTCGCCGCCGCGAGATTCGAAGTAGGAATAGATTTTTTGAGTTTTTGGCGGATATTGGTTCCAATGGCCGCATTTGTAGGAATCAGTCAAGAGAAGTGGATTGAGTCGCATAACAATTCCTTGCTTTCTCAAAAAAAAAATGCCGCCCGAACTAGCCTGTCCGGGCGGCGATACTGTAATAGCTCCATAGGCTATCGCTGCGATGCAGCAATGTATATGTCGAAGCGATTCAAGGAAATATTCTGTTAGGACTCGGCGTCAGCTTGATTCTCGATCGCTCTACTATTAAGCTACCGGGTCGAATGTTTTCTGCCCAAGGCGACCCAGGCCGGAATTGGACCGGCATCTATCGATTGTAATTTGCCGTTCCTGAACTAATCTCCCGCTTCAATGCTGAGCTTTGAGCGATAATCTGAGATTAAATGCGTTGCATCCAAATCTAGGATGATCGGCATATTAGGCTAAATCTGAGATTAAGTCTTTCGCTCTATTGTTAATGGCCGAAGCCGTTAAACACCAATAAACTGGAACAGTTTTTCGGACGCTTTGAAGTTCTCAACCTTTTGACTGTTGGCCAATTCGCGGGCTTTGACCACAGCCTCCCGCAATACTTCGATTTTGGCCAGCACTTCGCTTTTTCGTTTTGTCGGCCAAGCGGTTGAAAACTTTCGATTGCTCCAATAGCCGGCCAACACATCGCGAGTCACTGTTTTGGTTTGAGCCGGATGTTGTGGCGTTGCCGGATAGAGGACCATTGCCTCTTCCACCTTTTTCGATCTGGCGGATTCTGTCACCGCCGTAGCAAAGCTATCGACCGTCGTGTCATAAGTCCAACGCTCTGCGGGTTCCAACACAGGGATTCCGGAAATGAAACTGTGCAATTCCGCAAGTTGTTTTTCCAGAAAAATCAGATGGGTCGCCGGCACTTTTTCCAGCAATGTAACCCCATCAACCACCACATCAGCTTTCGCCAAGCAATTCGCCTCATCCAGCGTGCGGGCGGTATCGAAAAGTTCGGTCAGCACATTGACCGTATCGCTCAACACCTCATCGACCTTGGCTTGCACTCTGACCGATTCTCCGGGCAGCCGTTCACCCTGATCGTCGATCGGGCGATAGGTCCGCTCCAGACCGTTGAACACTGAGGGAGCACCGAAGCGATTGCGAGCTTGAGCAATAGCCCGTGCAACGTTTTGTTTCTTCGAGGAAATAACAGCGATAACTTGATTCAACAACGATTGAGACATGATCTTTTCTCCGGTAAATTTGAGGTTTGCGGCGGCCTTGTACTATGTTATACGGTCAAAGAGAAAGCATTCAACGCGGCAATAGTTTGATCCAGAAAATCAAAGAATACCCATTTTTTATCAAGGTAAGCACTCGGATCGCTGGCATTCAAAGCGGTCAAATAGGAACGCAGCATATTCCAGTCGTCAAAGAATAGCTGATGCGGACATTCGGCGAACATCCATTGTGCAATCTTTGCTTTGCCTTGCGGACAATGAATTAAAATTGGTTTGCATTGGTCTACTGCAAGAAAAATTTCTCGCATGGTGCCGCACATCATGATGTCCATATCGAAATTAACAATGAGAAAATCGGCTTTATCAACCATTCTCATATCGACATGACGGACTGGTTTCATGGTGCGTGCTAAGTTGTCGAAGTCGCCTTCTCGTTGAAGGATTTGACGCCTAGCTCGGTCGTCGTCTTTTTCTAGGCCATGGTCGCACGGCTTATTGAGCGGGTCCATCACTAAGACGCCCATTTTAGCCAGAAATGGCATGATTTGATTCCTCCATTCGCTGCCGGCGTCCTCCGCCCGATCGATTGGACCGGCCAAGTAGCATTTATGTAGGAATAGTTTCCCTGGTTTTGATGATTCCATTCATCTCCAACTTTTGAAAAATATCTGGTTTATTACGACGCAAAAATTCTACCGGCTTTCGAAACAGATTTGTTTCAACAAGCCCTACTGATGCCGCGAATCGCTTAATACTATTTTCCGCTGCCGTCACCGCTCCAAGGTCAGTGAAATTTGGAACTATTTTCTCTACTTCTACCATATGGTAGCCAAAATCCGTCTGGTCGAAACAAATAGTCAGTCCGTCAAAATAATAGGTTTCGCGAATAGTATCGATTTGAAATTGTGGTCTGATTTTTGCTAAAAGTAAATCATCATGTAACTGTTCAAGCGATTTTGCTACAGGTCTCATTCCTAGACCATTAGAAATGTCGCTCGGCAAATCACATTCGAGATATGTATGAAGCGGAAGCTCGGAATGTCTGTATTTCAGCCAATATTTCGATTGGGTCTGTTCAATTCGCCAGCGGAGCCATCTATCCGTCAACATCAACGAATAATCGTTGGTATCAAAATAGAAATCTTTATGCTCATTAACGCCTGTCTTGACGGCTTTCCCGATAATCTCCGTTTTGATTCCAGGGAATGGCAACAGATATTTTATTTCAAATTCAAGATTCATTGGGAGGAACTCCATTCCAAAGTGCGACTTGATCGGCGAGAGCCGGAAGATTATCAACTATCTCGATTCTTTGCCCTTTCGATAATTCCAACTGAGTAATGACATCAAGCCGTCTTGGATATTTCAGCGATGCTCCGACGAAGACACGATCTTTCCCATCGTTTTCGAAATACTTACCCAGCTCGAATAGCGAGATCGGCTGAATTTCATGGGCACAAAACCAGAATGCTATCGCATCCGATTCCTGTAGATGCTCATGTTCCCAATGAATTTGCTCGATCGCCGCAGCTTCATCGCCGTATCGATATTCTATTTGTCTCGGATTGAAGATTAAGAGCCGAGAGGTTCGAATTTCCAAAAGCTTAAGAAAATTTTCTTGCCAGTCTTCGCAATTCGTAATGCCTCCGGCTAGAAAAAGCGAGTGTTCAGCCTTAGTCGGTCGGCTGGTTTGAGGCGACCGAATCCTCCTGATGCTCATTTTGATTTCCCTTCATTTCGACAGGAGAGGCATCGAATCGTAGACGCCCTATTGAGAAAATTTAAGGCTAGCTGATATCGGAGTCCGCACTTTTTGCAGATTTTAGGAATTACCGTTATCGATCGCCGACCATTAACCGGTTTCGCTCTCGTACCTTTCATGTGCTCTCGAATCATTCATGTAATATCTGCCGAGCATTTTTGCCCGACATTTATAGCAATGTTGACTTGATGAAAGAAATCGTTCGTCATAATCGAACCAGAACTCCCCTCCGCAACGATTACATGCTCTTAGCTTACCGCTGCCATCACGAAGGTCGTGATGATCGTAGATAGATACATCAGTAACTTCCTGTACATATCTGATCATAAGCTCCCCAGAGACGATTTGAACGTCTATTCACGGATTCAAAGTCCGGTGTCCTACCAGTTAGACGACCGGGGAATAGCCCCTTAAATATCCTTGATCACAAATTTAACAACCTCCGCAAGCATCCTCGAATGATAGCGGCAAAGCATTTGATTTTCTCGATACCTAATGAACGGTTCGCCTATACAGCCGGAAACCGCACACTCGCGAGGCTGGACCGGCTTTGGTTGATCGGTTTTGTTTGGTTCATCGGTCATGAGATTGAATTTTGCTCTTACAAGTGTCTGACTTTCTGCCCCCAACCTTCAAAATTTGGCAACCATAGCAATGTCGCGATGAGAATACGAATCTTTCGTCACAAGGAAAGCTGAAATGTTTCCCGCAACGATTGCATATTCGATCAATTTCGCCCCTGAAGTGAGGATTAATAAAACTCAGTAATTGGACTAGGCGTCTCATAATGGGCTATGTACTACCTCAAGGCCAGCACCAACGGAAGGTCTGGCAAGCCCCTGATTTTTCCTCATCCAATCTTGGACAAACCATAGTTGACCGCAGCCACCGCCGATATCATCTTGCCCTGCTGGATCAAAGGTACGAGTCTGAAAACCGCGTAGTCGCAACTTGCGTTCGAAATGCTCCGCCAGGGTTCGTTGGCGTTCATTAGCAGCCGCAACATTTTCGGTTCTTTCGCAAATGACCGAAACGGTTGCTTGGAAAATTTCGGGCGGAAATATTTCAGCCAGACGATTTGCGTCATAATCCGACACATTGCCTGCATGAGCACAATAATTGAAAAATGGCTGTCTTCCCGTCACGCTGAAAAATGTCGCTCCATAACAAGCCAGTGCCGTCAATCCCATTTTTTTGGGGAAAGGAATTAACTGATTGCGGGCGGCATCAGTGCTTTCATGCACCGAAAATTGCAATCCGATCGTAGGAATTTCACGACTGATCTTGAACAGTTCGCTCCAAACATGATCGGGCAAACTTGGTCCGATCGTACTGATCAGAAGAGCCGCTTTCGGAAACATCAAATAGAGCCGGCGAAGTGCAGTAAACAAATGCTTATGATTCAAGAGCGGTTCGCCCATGCTCATAAACATGATTTGCAATCGCTGCATTGCGTCCGGATCGACACCGGTGTCTTCCAATAGCCGGACGGGCTGAGAGACGATTTCATCGCAAGTTAGCGACCGTACAAAAGCATCTCCGGCCCCGCAGAACCGGCACCCGACCGGGCAACCGCTCTGAGTAGAGCAGCAAATCACGGTGCGATCAGCGTAGGTCGGATATTTATATAGTACCGACTCGGCGACTGCATCCTCTTTTTCAAAAACATACTTGCAAACATTTTCGTTGCTACTGGAAATAACCCGCACATTATTCCACTGTTGGTTCATTGACCGGCTTCCTCGTGAATGGACGATCTAACAACAAATCGGTGAATTCCTTCACTGACTTATAAACTTTACTCGAAACGCTAAACCCAAATTTTTTAGTGGCTGACTTTTTTATCCAATCCCGGAAGTCATTACCGAACTCCGAACTTCTAGCCTTCCAATCGCAAACAGCTTCAGCTAGATATATCTCCGGCATTCCCTGAATTTCTCCCCAATATTCCGGATGATGGGGATTATTCATGACATGCTGTTTCATTGCCGCCTGAAAGAATGGATGCTCCGAATCGTGAAGATACTCCCATTCAATCCCGGAGAGTTTGGAATTATCGTGGAGCAGACCGTTTGCGATTAATCTACGGCCAAAATCCGCTTCTCCGATCTCCATCAATCGCCGTCCGAGCAGCTTGCAATTTTCCTGTACATGGTCAATATGCCGTAATACGGCATCCAGACGAATCATTATCGACTCACTCATTAGGTGTATGTTCCAGGAAATCGTTTTCGATGTTGCGGAAGACAAGTCGAGTTGTCCAATTCATGAAATCGTGCGTCCAAACTTGGCAGCAACGGAATACTTCTCGCAAAATATCATCGAAGATCGACCAAAAGAAGCACCACGGCCACCAAGCCATCCAGTTAATGATCAGCGATTTATGATCCCACGCTTCAGGGACGACATGGATAACGGTAACTCTTTTACCGTCGATCAGTTTCATTTTGTTCCATCTGAGGCCGTTTCGCAGAAAATCGGCGAACTTCGTTTTCAATTCATCAGGTACGATATTTCCGCTAATATTTCTGACGCTCAGCCACTCTCTTTTGGTTTCCTCATAATCATGCTTGATACTCAACGAATGGAAAACCCATTTGACGATTCCAAATGTGACCCCGGCTAGTACATAGCCGATGATGCTGCCGATCAATAGCTTGGGATAGTTGATCGTCGCCGGCAGTACGCTAATCAAATCGCCGCCGATACACAGCAAGACGATAGTTGCGATGAATGTGCCGACCGGTAAGCCGAACTCTTCGGATTCCAGGCCATAAACGATGACGGCTGAAGCCACGGCTAGGAGCAGCCAAAAAGGAAGGCTGCCGAATGTGAATAGGACAAACAAGGGAAGCATGAGATTCCTTTCTCAAAAAATGGTAATTGGCGAATGCCGCCTACCATTATCGCTTCGGATTGCAGAAATTCAATTCAGGGCGGCGACATAAGATTTGATTCGCTGAATGCCATCAAATACTTCGTCGGTCATGAATTTGGAAATCTCTTTTTGGCTATCGAAAGACTGGTCGAAAGGTACGATCCGATGCGGACCTTCACATTGACAGATTGGACACTTAACCTCCGTCATTTCGACGGAGAGAGCCTCCATGGTTTCGCTTTCATCAACATCACAAATTGCCAACGCCAACAGGTGTCGAGCCGAGCATTCGCACCGAAGAACTCGTAAGACTGGCATGTGATAGCTTCCAAAAAGAAAAAGGGGCGTCTCCCGACCCAGATGGAGACGCCCCAAACGGAGGTTGAGAGTGGCCGTCTCAACCAAGAAGTTCAAAAGCGACGAGCGGCCACGCAATGACAACCGCCCGCCGCCAACCCGGTTGGGTTTAATCTTGTCCCAACCACCTCTGTTGGGGGGTATACACTTTTGGCTTGTCGGGTTGATTGTAGACCCGCGAGCTATAGCCGTCAAGGGAAGTGCCATTTTTCCGTCCCCAACGATCGTAGTATTGAGTTCGCCCGCGAGCGGTCGAGCTACGAGCCATCGTAGAGCCGCTAGGATCGCTGTAGACGCGTCTTTGGACATGACCCGACTCCCAGGTCGAGGAGGCTCCCATCCGGCGGCCATACGGCCCATAATAGATCGTATGGCCTTGTCGATCTGTGAAGCTTGATCCAAGCTTCGTTCCGTTCCGATCGACATAGATTTGCCGGCCGGGATTTTGTCCCAAAATGAGACACAGCAACATGCTACTTACCATAATTACCCATCCTTCCTATTTCAACAAGTTCGGAGAAAGAAGTCTCGCAACTCCATTCTCCCATCTTGTAGAGACATTTCAAGTGCCTCTCTCGTTTTTTAATAGGAATGGCGACTGATACCCCGTTTTGGCTTTTGACCGTTCCGCTGATCGTCAAGATGATTTCGCCTTGATTTTCCTCTTGAATCGCCGTGAAATCCGGATCGCATTCGAGTTGAAAAGTCAAGCCTTGTTGCATCCAGATTTTATTTTGCAGAAACAAAGTGGCGTCCGTCGCGATTCGGCGGGAAAAGTCACGAAATTCGTTTTCGCTTGTTTCCCGAGGCGGAACGGGAATTGTCTCGGTCGGCGGACTGATTTTGATGGTTTTCGGAATTGGAGCTGGTACGGTTTTTGGTTCAGGCGACTTCCAACACCCGTTTGCGGCGACGAGAACCGTGATGAGTCCCCAACATTTTCGTCGTTCTGTGAATTTCATTGATTGCCTCCTGCAAATCAGGTTTCGGGTAGTAAGGCAATGGCGGCAATGGAATATTGTCAAACATTGCATCCAATGCCTCATAATTTCGAATGCCCGCGAATTTTGTGATTCTTCGGGAGACTGGTTCTCGTTGGTCGGTTCC